>Ga0335085_10004079_pt1 | contig 24541 bp, 20 predicted proteins | sample Lox_Sample_45_FD_206712 | JGI IMG/M metagenome (GOLD analysis project Ga0335085, IMG submission 206712) | Soil microbial communities from Loxahatchee National Wildlife Refuge, Florida, United States - Lox_Sample_4.5 | ecosystem: Environmental > Terrestrial > Soil > Wetlands | place: USA...
GGGACGCGAGGGTAGCGGCATGGGTCGAATGGCCGACGCGCGGAGGAGAGCCCGGAGCGGCGCGAGCGCCGAGGAGCCGCGGCCGGCGGCGCCCGAGGCGGACGCGCCCGAGAGTCGCGGCGGGAATCCGCCTTCCGGCACCCCGGTCGTGCTGCCGGCGTCGGGTCTCGCCGAAGACATCCTGTCGCGGCTCCCGATCGGTGCGGAGCCCGTGCTCCCCGAGCCGCCGGGAGGCGTGGAGGATGCCCCGCCCGCGGCCCCCGCCGCCCTGCCGGCGTCGGGTCTCGCCGAGGACGTCCTCCCCCGCGACGCGCGCGGTGCGCACAGCCTCTCCTTCTTCGCGGCGCCGGCCCAGGAGCAGCGCGCGGCGACCGAGGCCACGGAGCACCTCGCCACCTTCTTCCTCGACCGCGAGGAGTACGGCGTCGACGTGCGGCAGGTGCAGGAGATCCGCCGGATGAGCGAGATCACGAGCGTCCCACGGGCGCCCGAGTTCATCCGGGGGGTCATCAACCTCCGCGGCCGGATCCTCCCCGTCCTGGACCTCAAGCGGAAGCTGGAGCTCGGAGAGGTCGAGCCGGGCCGGGCCACCCGGATCGTCGTGGTGCGGGTGAAGGAGCGGCTGCTCGGCCTTCTGGTGGACGGCGCATCGCAGGTGCTCCGGGTGGAGGTCTCGCGCATCGAGCCGCCCCCGGAGGAAGTGATCGAGAAGGGCGGGGACTACATCCGGGGCGTGGCCAAGCTCGACGACCGGCTCATCATCCTCGTCGATCTCGAGCGGCTGCTCGCCCACGAGCTGCGGACGGCGGGCGCACCCGCCCGCGACGCGCTGGCACAGGACGGGGTCTCGTAGGAGAGGCACGATGGCCATCAACACCAAGTCGATCCGGACGAAGCTGCTCGGGCTCGTCGCCCTCATCGCCCTCGCGGTCGGCGGCGTCTCCGTGCTCTACGACCTGCGGGCCGGCGGCACGCTCCTGCGCGACCAGATCGTGAAGCGCGGGCGCTACGTGGCGAGCAACCTCGCCTTCAACGCCAAGTACGGCGTCCTGACCGAGGACAAGCCGCTCCTCACCCAGTTCCTCGAGGGAGCGGTCGGGGCGGGCGGCGAGGGCCAGCGCTCCGACGTGGTGGGCGCCGTCATCCGCGACGGGAGGGGCGCCATCCTCGCCCACGCCGGCAAGGCCATCCGCGACCTGCCCGGGGCGCCGCCGTCCGCGCTCGAGGAGCGCGAGGCGGTGACCACCGACGGAGAGCTGGTCCTCCTCTTCCGCGCTCCGGTGACGAGCTCGAGCGGAGGCACGGCGATCGGGGAGGAGCTCGGCGCGGCCCCCGGCGCGGGCGCGGAGGCGGTCAAGGGCGGGGTGGAGGTGGCGATCAGCCAGACCGCCCTGCAGGCGGTGCAGCGGCGCCGGCTGGGCGAGGCCTTCATCCTCGGCCTGGTCCTCGTGGCCTTCGGTTCGGCTGCCGGCTGGGCCCTCGCCGGCCGGTGGCTGCGGCCGCTGCAGTCGATGGCCGAGGCCTCGGAGCTGGTGGCGAAGGGCGACCTCATGGTCAAGGTGGCCGCCCAGGGCGAGGACGAGGTGGGAAGCCTCGGGCGCAGCCTCAACGAGATGGTGGGGAACCTGCGGCGGGTGGTGGACAACATCCAGGAGGCTTCGGTCCAGGTGGCTTCCTCGGCCGGGGAGATCTCCGCCAACGCACGGCTGATCATGCAGGGGGCGCAGGGGCAGGCCCAGGCGGCCGAGGAGACCTCCACCTCGATGGAGGAGATGGCGGCATCGATCCAGACCGTGGCCGGCAGCGCCCAGGGCCTGGCGAGCTACGTCGAGGAGACCTCCAGCTCCATCACCGAGATGGGGGCCTCGATCGAGCAGGTGGCCCGATCCGGCGGCACCCTCGCCCAGACCGTCACCGAGGCCTCGGCCACCATCGAGCAGATGACGGTGTCCATCGACCAGATGGCCCGCGACCTCGAGAGCCTGGCCGGTACGGTGAGCGAGACCACGACCACGGTCGAGGAGATGGCTTCCTTCATCGCCTCCGTGGCCCAGAACGCCGAGTCGCTCGGCGAGGCGGCCTCGCGGGCGAGCGCCACCGTCTCCGGCATGGCGGGGGCGGTGACCGAGGTGGCCAAGATCGCCTCCGAGGCCGACCGGATCAGCGCCCGCGCTTCGGAAGACGCGAAGACCGGCGGGGAGGCGGTGGCCCGAACCGTGGACGGCATGAAGGCCATCTCCGAGAACATGGAGAACACCGCCCGCGTCATCACCGGCCTCGGCAAGCGCTCCCAGGAGATCGGGCGGATCCTCGAGGTGATCGAGGAGATCGCGGACCAGACGAACCTCCTCGCCCTGAACGCGGCCATCGAGGCGGCGCGGGCGGGCGAGGCGGGGCGGGGCTTCGCCGTGGTCGCCGACGAGGTCCGGAAGCTGGCCGAGCGCTCGGTGGAGGCGGCGAAGGAGATCGGCGAGGTCGTCCGCCAGGTGCAGCAGGAAACGACCGACGCGGTGGACGTGGCCCGCTCGGGCGCGTCGGAGGCCAAGCAGGGCATCGCCCTCGCCGACAAGGCGGGTGCGGCCCTGCGGAACATCATCGAGTCCGTCCAGCGCTCGAGCGACCTCATGGGCCAGATCGCGGGCGCGACGGGGAAGCAGTCGCAGGCCTCGGCGGAGGTGCTGGAGACCGTGTCCCACATGAACTCGGCCACCTCGCAGGTGACCCAGGCGGTGCGCGAGCAAGCCGAGGGCTCGAAGCAGATCCGGGCGGCCATGGAGAACATCAAGAAGGTCATGGCCCAGGCGGCGTACTCGACGCGAGAGCAGGCGGCGGGGGGGCGCCAGGTGCGCCTGGCGGTCGAGAACATCAACAAGATCGCCTCCCAGGTCGGGCTCGCCACCCGCGAGCAGGCCGAGGGCTCGAGGCAGATCATCAACGCGGTCGAGCGCATGAACGACATGACCCAGCAGGTCTCGCACGCCACCGCCGAGCAGAAGAAGGGCGGCGAGCTGGTCGTGAAGGCCATGGAGAACATCTCGGAGATCGCGCGCGACAATCTCGCCACCGTCCAGGAGATGTCGAAGGCCACCGCCAACCTGGCCCAGCAGGCGGAGAGCCTGGCGCGGCTGGTGTCGGTCTTCAAGGTTCAGTGATGCTCCCCTCGGAGATCCGGGGGAGCGATCTCCGAGGGGATCTGGTCTTCTCTCACGGTCCCTTCCAGAAAGGCCCCGAGGAAAGCCGGTGGAGTGGAGTCTCGGTCTGATGAGCCCGGGCCGGAGCTCTCGGGAATGACCGACATCGCCCATTCCCTCGAGACCCTCCGGCACGGAGAGGAGCCCGCCCGACGGCGAGCCGTCGCGGCGCTCGGCGGCTCGTCCCGCCCGGAGGCGATCCCTCCCCTTCTCGTGGCGGTGGGAGACGAGAGCTGGACGGTGCGGCAGGCCGCGGTCGAGGTCTTGGCCGGCTTCCCGGCGAACGCCCTCCTTCCCGCCCTCGAGGCCGCCCTCCGCGACGACGACGACGCCGGGTCGCGAAACGCGGCCATGGAGATCTACGTCCGCCTCGGCTCCGCGTCCACGAGGCCACTCCTGGCCCTCCTCGCCGACCGGGACGAGGAGGTGCGCCTCTTCGCGGCGGTCATGCTGGGCTCCTTGAAGGAGGCTTCCGCGGTGGGCGCCCTCGTGGGGGCTCTCGCCGACCCGGACGTCAACGTGCGCCACGCCGCCGCGGCCAGCCTGGGGCAGATCGGTTCCCGAGACGCGGTGCCGCGGCTCGTCGAGGCGCTGCGGGGGGAGCCATGGCTGCAGTACCCCGCGCTCCACGCGCTCGGCCAGATCGGCGACCCGAGGGCGACCCCGGCCATCCTCTCCCTTCTCGAGGACGAGATGCTGCGCGGTCCCGCCCTCGAGGCCCTCGGCCGCCTCGCCGGGCGCGACGCCCTCGCCCCCATCGTTCCCCACCTCCTCGATCCCGACCCCGGGCTCCGTAACGCAGCCATCCGGGCCCTCGTGGAGATCGAGCAGCGGGCGACGGCCTCCGGCGAGAGCCTCGACCCCGAGGTCCAGGCGGCCCTCAAGGGCGAGGACCTCGTGGCCCACCTCCTGGGAATGCTGGCCGACGAGGATCCCGCCAACCGGAAGACCGCTGCCGTCACCCTGGGCTGGCTTCGGGAGGGGAGGGCCACCGCGCCGCTCCTCGAGCTCCTGGCCGACGCCGCGGTGCGCGAGTTCGCGAGCCACGCCCTCGTCTCGATCGGCTTCCAGCAGCGGGCGGCCTGGGAAGGGGGGCTTCGTCACGCCGACGACGCCGTGCGCCTCGGCACCGTGCGCTGCCTGGCCTGGATCGCGCCCCCCGAAGGGACGGCGCTCGTCGCGCCGCTGGTCCACGATCCCGCGGCCGAGGTCCGGGCGGAGGCGGCGGCCGCGATCGGCCGCCTCGGCGACGAGGACGCGCCGATGCTGCTCTTCGAGCTGCTCGGCGACGAGAGCGAGCTGATCCAGGAGAGCGCGATGGACGCTCTCTCCCGCACGAGTCCCGACCGGGTACGCCCGCTCCTCGTGCAGGCCCTCGGGGGCGAGGACCCCGACGCGCGGGTGCGAGCGGCCCGGACGCTGGGGCTGCTGCGAGACCCGGCGGCGACGCCCGCCCTGGTGGCCGCGTCCCGCGACGGTCACGAAGCGCTCCGCGCCGTGGCGATGCAGTCGCTCGGCGAGCTGGGCGGCCCCGGGGTCCTCGAGGTGCTCCGGGCGGGGCTCGCCGATCCGAGCTCGATCGTCCGCCAGCAGGTGGTGCTCGCCCTGGGCCGTCTGCGCGAGCCGGAGTCGGCGCCCCTGCTGCTGCCCCTCCTCTCCGAGGCTGATCCCCGCCTGCGCTTCGCCGCCATCCGCGCCCTCGGCCACGTCCGCAACCCGGACGCGGTCGCCCACCTCCTACCCCTCCTCGGCGAGGGGCGCAAGGAGCTGCGCTTCGCCGCGGTCGAGGCGCTCGGGCAGATCCGCGCCCCGAGCGCGGTGCGGCCGCTCGTGGAGATCCTGCGCGACGCCGACCGGAACCTCCGGCGGGCCGCGGCGGAGAGCCTCGGCGAGATCGGTGACCCCCAGGCGGCGGGCGCGCTGCTCGTCGCCCTCGACGACGAGCACTGGAGCGTGCGGTGCGCCGCCGCCGCCGCGCTCGGCCGCATCGGCAGCCCGAAGGCGGTCGCCGCCCTCGCTGCCCGGGTGGACGATCCCGACCCCACCGTGCGGCGCGCGGCGGTAGGCGCGCTCGGCGAGATCGGGGACTCGCGCGGGGCGGGTCGGCTCCTGGCCGCGCTCGGCGACCCCGGCCTCCAGTCGGCCGGACTCGAGGCCCTCCGGCGGCTCGGCGCGGGCGCGCTGCCGGAGATGGAGAGGGCGTTCGCGACCGGGGCCGTCGATGCCGACGGCCGGCGCCAGCTCGTCGACCTCGCGGGCCGCCTCGAGGATCCATCGGCCCGGCGGCTGCTCCTGGCCGGCCTTCACGACCCGAGCCCGGAGGTGCGGAAGGAGGCGGCGGCCGCCCTGGGGGACGGCGGCTTCCGCGAGGCCCTTCGCCCCCTGCTCGAGACGAAGGCTCACGACCCCTCACCCGAGGTCCGGCAGGCCGCGGCGAGCGCCCTCCGGAAGCTGCAGCCCCGGTGAAGTACGCGCACGCCGACCACGGCGCCGAGCTCAGCGAGGAGGAGTTCCGCCTCCTCCGGGACTTCGTGCACGAGACCTTCGGCCTCTACTTCGACGAATCGCAGCGGGCGAGCCTGCGCAGCCGGCTGGCCCCTCGCCTCGCCCTCCTTGGCCTCCTCTCCTTCGAGGACTACTACCGCTACCTGCGCTTCGCCCCCGAGCGTGCCGACGAGCAGCAGCGCATGGTGAGCCACCTCACCAACAACGAGACCTACTTCTTCCGCGAGCTGCCCCAGCTCGGGGTCTTCTCGAGCCACGTGCTGCGGTCGATCAAGGAGCGCAAGGCGAAGGGCGGGGAGAAACGCCTCCACGCCCTCTCCGCCGGCTGCTCCACCGGCGAGGAGCCCCTCACCCTGGGGATGATCCTCTTCGACAGCGGCCAGTTCTTCTGGGGCTGGGACTTGCGGGTGACCGGCCTCGACGTGGACGGGGCCGCGCTCGAGAAGGCCCGCCGCGGGGTCTACCACCAGAACTCGCTCCGCGCGGTCACCCCGGCCCTCCTCGAGCGCCATTTCGTGAACGACGGCGCGGGGGTGCGGGTGAGGGAGGCGTCGCGGAGGGCGGTCTGCTTCCGGTCCGGCAACCTCCTCGAGCCGGCGAGCTACGAGGGCCTTCGTCCCCTGGACGTGCTGTTCTGCCGCAACGTCCTCATCTACTTCTCGGACGTGGCCGTGCAGCGGGCGGTGAGCCTCTTCCACGAGGCGCTGGCCCCCGGCGGCTACCTCTTCCTCGGCCACGCGGAGTCGCTCGCCCGCGTGTCGAGCCCCTTCGTTCCCATCCGCTTCCAGGGAGCCATCGTGTACCAGAAGTCGGAGGAGCCCGCTTGAGCGGCGGCGCGAGGATCCGGGTCCTCGTCGTGGACGACTCGGCGTTCGTCCGCAAGGCCGTCGAGCGGATGCTCGGCCCGATGGACGACATCGAGGTGGTGGGCTTTGCCGCCGACGGCGAGGAGGGCCTCGCGAAGGCGCGAGAGCTCCAGCCGGACGTCGTGACCCTCGACGTGAAGATGCCCCGACTCGGGGGCCTCGAGACGCTCGAGCGCCTGATGGCCGAGCGGCCGGTCCCCGTCCTCCTCATGTCCACCCTGACCCAGGAGGGGGCGGAGGTCACGCTGCGGGGGCTCGAGCTCGGGGCGATGGACTTCATCGACAAGTCGTCCGTCCAGCCGATGAGCATGCTGAGCCTGGCCGAGGAGCTGGTGGCGAAGATCCGCGCCCTGGGCGGGGCCCGGGTGCGGGCCCGGCCGAAGCCGGCCCGGGCGCGGGGAGAGGGCGCCGGCGAGACGCTGGCCGCGGAGTGCGTGGTGATTGCGGCTTCGACGGGGGGGCCCACCGCGCTCCAGGCGGTCGTTTCCGGCCTGCCCGCGGCCTTCCCGGCCGCCGTCCTCGTCGTCCAGCACATCCCCCGCGGCTTCACGAGGTCGCTCGCGGAGCGCCTCGACGCCCGGAGCGCCATCCCCGTGCACGAGGCTCGCGACGGGGAGGCGGTGCTCCCCGGCACCGTCCTCATCGCTCCGGCCGGAATCCACACCAAGCTCGCCCGCCGGCTCGGGGCGGTCGAGATCGCGCTCGACGAGGAGCCCCGGGACGCCCTCCATCGCCCGTCGGCGGACGTCCTGATGGCCTCGGCGGCGGAGGCCTTCGGCCAGCGAGTCGTCGGCGTGGTGCTGACGGGCATGGGCTCGGACGGCGCGGAGGGCCTGCGGGCCATCCGGGGGAAGGGAGGGCTGACCCTGGCCGAGGCCGAGGAGACGTGCGTGATCTTCGGCATGCCCAAGGCCGCCATCGAGGCCGGGGTCGTCCACCGCGTCGTGCCGATCGAACGGGTCGCCGGAGAGATCCTGGCCGCAGTGTAAAATCGGTCCGGAGAAGCCTTTGGCCCTGCAAGGCAACCTCGAGGACCTTCCCCTCCTCGACATCATCCAGATCGTCTCGTTCAGCAAGAAGACGGGCTACCTGTCGATCGAGATGGAGGGTGGAGAGGGGGCGATCGTCTTCCACGAAGGGCTGGTGGTGTCCGCGTTCACCGCGCGCTCGCCCCCCGCCGACCCGCGCCTCGGCACCCTGGCCCGGGAAGCGCGGGAGAAGGCCGTCCGGAGCCGCATCCTCTTCGCGATGGAGCAGCTCGCGCGCCTGCGCGAGGGAGGCTTCGGCTTCGAGCTCACCGGCGACGTGCCGGCCAGAGTCGGACGCCGGGACATCCGGCTCGAGACCCTGGCCCGGGGCATCAACCCGCAGGAGATGCTGCTCGACATCGCGCAGGGCCTGGACGAGGACCGGGCGCAGTCCGCGGCCGCACTCGAAGCCTCCTTCGCAACGCCGGAGGAGGCCTCCTCCCGGGAAGAGCCGACGTCGCCCGAAGCCACGCTGGCCGGCCCGGAGGCGTGGCACTCGGCGCCCGTCGATCGCCTCGCCAGCGACACCCGCCCCATGGCGAAGGTCGAGCTGCCCGCCGCGCTCCCCGCGCCCCCCCGGCCCCCGGCCCCGCCGCCGGCCGTCACGCGCCTCGTCCTGCTCGTCGACGACGAGCCGGACGTGCGGCAGATCCTCGGCATACACTTCGCCGCCGCCGGCTACCGGGTGGTCGAGGCGGGGGATCCGGAGGAGGCGGCCAAGGCGGCCGGAAAGCTGGCCCCCGAGGGTCCGTTCGTCCTCGTCACCGACCTCGGGATGCCGGCTTCGGGCGGGGCCTCCTTCCACGGCGGTTTCGAGGTCGTGAAGCGGCTGTGGAAGATGAACCTCCGTCCCCCCGTGCTGATGATGACGGAGAGCCTCAATCCGTCGCTGCGCCTGCGGGCCCGGCAGATGGGCGTCCAGTCCTTCGTGTTCAAGCCCACCCTCAGCAAGCTCAACCCGCGGCAGTTCGAGGCCGACCTCTCGGCCTTCGCCGGCACGCTCGTGAGCGACGTCCTGCCCCGTCTGGCGGAGGCGGCCGTGGTGCGCCCCCCGGCCCGGCCGAAGAAGAAGGCGCCCGCCGAGAGCGGGGTGAATTCGGGTCCGCTCGCGGAAGGCGCCGCCCGGCCCTTCGAGTTCCTGCGCCGAAGGCTCGTGGAGCTGCGAGAGGGTGACGACGCCAACCAGATCGCCGTCCTCGTCATGAAGGTGGCCCGAGAGTTCTTCGAGCGCGCGATCCTGTTCGTGGTGAAGAACGACGAGGCCCGGGGTCTCGGCGGCTTCGGGCTCGCCCCCCGCGAGGAGACGCTCAACCTCCTCGCCCGGCAGGTGACGATCCCCCTCGCCGAGCCCTCGCTCTTCCGGGACGTGGCTCGCGGGAGGCGCTCGTTCCAGGGAGCGCCGCCCGCCGACCGGTGGATGGGCCACCTCCTGGGCCGGATCGGCCGCTTCCAGTCGAAAGGGGTGGCCGTCCTGCCCCTCGTCGCCCACCGCGAGACGATCGCACTGGTTTTCGGAGACAATCCCGAGACCGGGCGGCCGCCGGCGGGCCTCGAGGGGCTCGAGGTGTTCGTCCAGCAGGCGGGCATCGCCCTGGAGAACGTCTTCCTGCAGAAGAAGATCCGGGCCATGGAGGGGAAGGACCCGGCCCCGGTAGGGTAGAATCCGGTCGAGGGCAAAGGCCATGTCGACAGACGAGCTCTCCCGCAAGGGGCAGGACATCCTCCAGATCGTCGCCAAGGCCAAGGAGTTCACCGAGGAGCTCCTGAAGGAGAACGAGCGGCTCCGCTTCAAGATCGCCTCGCTCGAGGCGGCGGGGGGCGCCCAGGCCGCCGACGAGCGGGTCCAGACGCTGCAGAAGCGGGTTCACGGCCTCGAGGAGAAGCTGGCCGAGATCGAGGCGCGGTTCCGAAAGGTCGAGGAGGAGAACAAGGAGTTCGCCGACCGCTACATCGAGATCGAGGAGCAGAACAACAACCTGGCCAACCTCTACGTGGCCTCGTACCAGCTCCATTCGACCCTCGACTTCAAGGAGGTCGTGCGCATCGTCCAGGAGATCGTGATCAACCTCATCGGGGCGGAAGTCTTCCACGTGCTCATGGTGAGCGAGAAGACCGGCCAGCTGGAGGTGGAAGCGTCCGAGGGCCAGACCCCGACCCGGAACGCGATCCCCCCCGGGGAGGGCGTGATCGGGAAGGCCGCCCGGAGCGGCGAGAACTTCTTCGCGGAGCAGGTGGCCCGCAAGGAGCCCTCTCCCTTCGAGGAGCCGATCGCGGTCATTCCGCTGAAGATCAAGGACTCCACGATCGGCGTGATCTCGATCAACAAGCTCCTCGTCCAGAAGACCCAGTTCACCTCCATGGACTACGAGCTGTTCACGCTCCTCGCCGGCCACGCCGCGACCGCGGTCTTCTCGGCCAAGCTCTACTCCACGTCGGCCCGGAAGCTCACCACCCTCCAGGGCTTCCTGGACATGTTGAAGAAATGACGTCTCGTCCGGCGGGGCTCCGGTAGCACCTCCGGACGACGGTGGCCCCGAGCCCTCCCCGCCCCTGGCCCGAACCGGCTTCGCTCGCTCCCCGCCGCCGCCCTCTATAATCGAACGAGGAGGTTCCTCCCGCATGTCCCGACCCCGTACGCTGGGCGAGCTCTCGGTGTCCCGCCCCGCGGAGCGCATCTCCGTGAGAGAGGAGATGCGCCGCAACCTGCTGCGCAAGCTCCAGGCCCGCGAGCCGATCTTTGCCGGCATCGTCGGCTACGACGACTCGGTGATCCCGCAGATCGTCAACGCCGTCCTCTCGAAGCACAACATGATCCTGCTCGGCCTCCGGGGCCAGGCCAAGAGCCGGATCCTGCGGAGCCTGACCAGCCTCCTCGATCCCGAGTCGCCGGTGATCGCGGGCTGCGAGATCGGCGACGACCCGTTCCGGCCGCTCTGCAAGCGCTGCCGCGACCTCGTGGCGGAGAAGGGCGAGGCGACGCCAGTAGGCTGGCTGTCTCCCGACCGGCGCTACGTCGAGAAGCTCGCCACCCCCGACGTGACGATCGCCGACATCATTGGCGACGTGGACCCGATCCGCGCCGCCCGCGGCGGGTTCGACCTCGCGAGCGAGCTGACCATGCACTACGGCCTGCTGCCGCGGGCCCACCGGGGCATATTCGCCCTCAACGAGCTGCCCGACCTCGCCGGGCGCATCCAGGTCGGGCTCTTCAACATCCTCCAGGAGGGGGATGTGCAGATCAAGGGCTACCCGGTGCGCCTGCCCATCGACGTCTGCATGGTCTTCACCGCCAACCCCGAGGACTACACCGCCCGGGGGAAGATCATCACCCCCCTCAAGGACCGGATCGGAAGCGAGATCCGGACCCACTACCCGACGACCCTCGAGCACGGCGTCAAGATCACCGCGCAGGAGGCGTGGACCGAGAGGCGGAAGGACCTCGTCGTCCCGCGCTACGTGCGCGAGGTGGTGGAGGGGATCGCCTTCGCCGCCCGCCGGGACAAGAAGATCGACCGGCGGAGCGGGGTCTCGCAGCGCCTGCCCATCTCCGCCCTCGAGAACGCGGTGAGCAACGCCGAGCGGCGCGCCCTCGACGCCGGCGAGTCGCCGATCGTGCCCCGGATCTCCGACGTGTACGCGGCGCTGCCCTCGCTGACCGGCAAGTTCGAGCTCGAATACGAGGGGGAGCTGCTGGGCGCGGAGAACGTGGCCCGGGAGCTCATCCGGGAAGCGGTGGGGGAGGTGTTCTCCACCTACCTGGGCGCGGTCGGCTTCCGCGAGGTGGTCCGCTTCTTCGAGGAGGGCGGAACCCTGCGGATCCGCGAAGGCTCGTCCTCCGAGGAGGTGCTGGGCCAGCTCCAGAGGGTGCCGGAGGCGCTCGAGCACGTGGAGGCCCTGGGGGTGAAGCGGGGAGACCCGGCTCCGTCCCTCGCCGCGGCCGGGGAGTTCGTGCTCGAGGGGCTCTGGGCCCAGAAGAAGATCGGCCGCAGCGACGACCGAGGCTTCGTGGCCCCCGAGCGCCGGGGCGACACGGAGATCGATCTCGAACGCCTCGAGCGGCTCCGGAAGCTGAAGAAGCAGGTCAACTGATGGCCATGGTCCGGTACCACCGCTACGTCGGCGAGCTCTGGGACGAGCTGAACCTGGAGGAGCTGGTCGACGAGCTCTCCGACTTCTTCCTCGAGAGCGGCTTCGGCCGCGAGATGGAGGACTGGGGCGCGGACGACCTCCAGGCCCTCCACGACGCCATCCTGGAGGCGCTCCTGCGCCGGGGCCTCCTCTCGCCCGAGGAGATCGAGAAGCTGATGGCCGACCAGGAAGCCCTCGACCACTTCATGGACAAGACGGTGCAGCGTCTCCTCCGGGAGGGATACCTCCGCACCAGCGAGGGCCGGCCCTTCCACGATCCCACCGGGGGGGGCGAGGGCCCGGCCGGTCCACCGGTCAAGTTCGAGCTGACCGAGAAGACCGTGGACTTCCTGGGGTACCGCGCGCTGCGTGACCTCCTGGGCTCGGTGGGCAAGGCCTCCTTCGGGCGCCACGACACCCGCGACCTCGCGACCGGGATCGAGGCCTCCGGGCCCTCGAAGGACTGGGAGTTCGGGGACACCCTGAACCTCGACGTGTCGGGGACGCTCCTGAACGCCATCGCCCGCGAGGGGCTCCGGGTGCCGCTCGACGTGGACTACAAGGACCTCCAGGTCCGCCAGGCCGAGTACCAGTCCTCGTGCGCGACCGTGGTGATGCTCGACTGCTCGCACAGCATGATCCTCTACGGAGAGGACCGCTTCACCCCGGCCAAGAAGGTCGCCCTCGCCCTCTCCCACCTCCTGCGCACGCAGTACCCCGGCGACAGCCTGAGCCTCGTCCTGTTCCACGACTCGGCGGAGGAGGTTCCCGTGTCCCAGCTCGCCCGGGTGCGGGTGGGCCCGCACTACACGAACACCCGTGAGGGCCTGCGCCTTTCCCAGCGGATCCTCGCCCGCCAGCGCAAGGACATGAAGCAGATCGTGATGATCACCGACGGCAAGCCCTCCGCCCTCACCGAGCCCGACGGCCGCATCTACCGGAATCCCTTCGGCCTCGACGCCCGCGTGGTGGCCCTCACCCTCAAGGAGGTGGCCAACTGCCGGCGCCAGGGGATCCTCATCAACACCTTCATGCTGGCCCGCGACCGGGAGCTCGTGGCGTTCGTGAAGAAGGTCGCCGAGATGTGCCGCGGCAAGGCCTACTTCACGAGCCCGGTGAGCCTCGGCCAGTACGTCCTCATGGACTATCTGAGCAGGAAGGTCAAGAAGGTCCATTGAGACGGCCCCGGGATTCGGGGATGATTCACACCGTGAGCGTGCATTGCGCCGACCTCGCGTGTTCCTCGCCTCGAGGCTGAGCGGCCTCCTCGGCGCGGTGTCCCTGCTGGCCGCCTGCGCGGCCGGCGTCTCGCGGCCCCCGGGCGGGCCGATCCGCGTGGGCCTCTACGCGGCGCCGCTCTCCCTCGACCCCCACCTCGAGAACGAGTTCCTCACCTCGTGCGTGCTCGCCAACGCCTTCGACGGCCTGACCGCACTCGACGAGGCCATGCGGGTGGTGCCGGCGCTCGCCGTGTCCTGGGACACCCCCAGCCCGTCCACCTGGCGCTTCCGCCTGCGGCGCGGCGCCCGCTTCCAGGACGGCACGCCGGTCCGGGCCGAAGACGTCGTGTGGAGCCTCGGCCGGGCCCGCCGTCACCCGAAGAGCGCCGTCTCCCACTACCTCGCGGACATCGTGGACGTGCGCACCCGCGGCCCCGAGGTCGTCGAGGTCCGCACCCAGGCCTCGACCTCCCTCCTCCTCAACCGGCTCTCCTTCGTCGCCATCGTGCCCGAGGGCTCTCCGGAGGAGATCCTGGTCCCGGTCGGCACCGGCCCCTACCGCTTCGCCACGTCCGCAGCCCGCGACGAGCTGACTCTCGTCCGCTCCGACGTCTACTGGGGACGTCGGCCACGCGAGCCCCTCGTCCGCCTCCTCGTCGTGCGGGACCCCGCCCGCATGCGGGAGATGCTCTCGTCGGGCGCCCTCGACTTCGCCCTCAACCCCGCACCGGACGAGGCGGACCGGATGCGGTCCGCGGCGTGCTGCCGGGTGCTGGCTCGGACCGGCGTGGCCGTCGACATGCTGCAGTTCCGCCTGGACCGGGCGCCGTTCGACGACCTGCGGGTGCGCCGCGCGGTGAGCCTGGCCCTCGACCGGAGCGCTCTCGTCGAGCGGGCGCTCAAGGGCTGGGGTGAGCCGGCCAGCCAGCTGGCGAGCGCGGGAACGGTCGGCTTCTCCCCCGCCCTCCGTGCTCCGGTGCGTGACCTGGCCGGTGCGCGACGCCTGCTCGCCCAGGCGGGCCACGCCGGCGGCCTCTCGGTGGCCCTCGAGTTCCGCGAGGACCGGCGAGCGGAGGAGATCCGCCGGCAGCTGGCCGAGGCGGGGATCGACCTCACGCTGCGACCCCTCCCGTGGGGAGAGGTCCTGAGCCGGATGAGGTCGGGGGCCACCGAGCTCTACTACGGGGGTCTGGTGGCCGACTCCGGCGACGCGGGCGACATCCTGGACACTGCCGTCCACTCCCCCCGCCCCGACGCGGGGCTCGGCTTCGACAACCACTCCGGCTTCTCCAGCCCCGAGGTGGACCGGCTGCTCCTCGAGGCCCGCATCGCCCCCACCCTCTTCGATCGCCGCGACGCTCTTCAGCGAGCGATGGAGGAAGTCATGGCCGAGCTGCCGATGGTCCCGCTCGTCGTTCCCTACGACCTTTACGTCGTGAGGCGAAACGTCGTCTGGACGCCGCGGCTCGACGGCCGGGTCCTGGCCGCGGACCTGGTGCGCGGACCGTGAGGCAGAGCCTCGCGTCCCCTCTCGGATGGGCGGTCCTGGCCGCGCTGGCCGGGTCCTGTCGCTCCCCCGAGCCGTCGCCGCGCACGCGCCTCGTGGTGTCCCTCCCCGTGCCGCCCGACATCCCCCCTCCGCTGCTCTCCACCAGCGAGGCCACGAACACCGTCTTTCGTCACGCCTACGAGCCCCTCACCGAGCTCAGTCCGGACCTGAGGGTGACGCCCTGCCTCGCCGAGTCCTGGTACAGCCCCGACGACCGGACGTGGGTCTTCCGTCTCCGGCACGGCGTCCGGCGCCACGACGGGCGAAGGCTCGAAGCCCGCGACGCGGCGGAACAGCTCCGGCGGTTCTTCGACCCCGCGGCGCGCCGGTCGGAAGCGGCCGGTCTCGAGGTGACCTCGGTCGAGGCGCCGGACGGAGAGACGCTCGTCCTGCGCACCACCGCCCCGGCGGGCTGGTTGCCGAACTACCTGGCCTACGTCCTCCTCCGGTTCGAGCGGGAGCGGCCGGGCCTGCCCCCCGTCGGGACCGGCCCCTACGTCTTCCGGGGCCAGGAGCCGGACGGCCGCATCATCCTCGACTCCTTCCCGGGGTACCGTGACGGGAAGCCGGCCATCGACCGGGTGGAGTTCCGAGTCATCCCGGACCTGCAGCGGGCGCTGTCGCTGCTCCGGAGCGGGGAGGTGCACGTCGTCCTCGACGTGCCGGCTGCGGAGTGGGCGGAGGTCACCCACGAGGCGAAGTTGCAGACCGCGGTGCGGCCCGGGCTCCGCGTCATGTATCTCGGGTTCAACACTCTCGCCGTGAACGACGGCCGCCCGAGCCCGGTGCGGGATTCCCGCCTCCGCCGCGCGATCGCCGAGTCCGTCGACCGCCGTGCGATCATCAACGGCGTGCTGAAGGGCCTCGCGGAACCCATCGGGGACTTCGTCCCGCCCGAGGTGTTCGGGCACGCCCCCGGCCTCGAAGCCGCACCCGCCTTCGACCGGGAAGATGCGCGGCGCCGTCTCGCCGAGACGGGAGGGCCGCCGCGGCCGCTCCGCTTCGCCTACCCGCCGCACCAGGACGCACCTGCGGTCGCGGCCCGCGTCGCGGCCGACCTCCACGGTGTCGGGCTCGACATCGTCACCCGGCCCGCTCCGGGCTTCGGTCCGCGGGCCGGACCGCCCGGGGAGCCCGAGCCCGACCTCTACCTGATGGGCTGGTCGAACTCGACCGGCGACGCCGCCCTCGGCTACTACGCCCTCGCCCACACGCCGGAGGGCCAGGGGGACGGGTCGCTGAGCGGCTACTCCAGCCCGGTCGTGGACCGTCTGCTCGCGCAGGCGGCCGCCGCGCCCTCGCAGGCCGCCCGCCAGCGCGCCCTGGGACGGGTCGCGGAGGCCCTGGCCGCCGACGTGGTGCTCGTCCCCCTCTACCGCTTCCTCGACCGATATGCCTTCGCCGCGGGACTCGAGTTCGCGCCGCGAATGGACCGGCGGATCCGGGCCCAGGACGTGCGATGGACGTCCCCTCCCCCGGGGGCGAGGTTGCCGTGAAGCCGGCGAGGAGCCTCCGCGCACGCCTGGCCACGGTCCTCGCCGCGCTCGTGGCGTGCGTGCTCCTCGCCAACGCGGCCTGGCTGGTCCTGAGCGCCCGTCAGCGGCTGCGAGAGCGTCTCGAGACCAGTGCCTCCCTCTTCGCGGCCCTGGCCACCGGGCCCCTCTGCTCGGCCTTCGACGCCTACTTCGACTCCGGGTACTTCAAGTTCCGGCAGGTCGTGCGCGACCTCCTGTCCGCCGCCCCCGACGTGACCCGAGTGGAAATCGTCGACGTGGAAGGGCGGGTCCTCTTCGACTCGGACCAGATCGACGAGAGCATCTCCCCGGCCCGGCCGTCCGCCCGCCTCGACCCCACGCGCCTCGAGGCGGCCCGGCGGCTCGAGCCCACCACCCTGCAGAGCGAAGCCACGGGAAGTGACACCCTCGAGATCGTGAGCCCCTGGGTGGAAGACTGGGGCCGGCATCGACTGTCGGTCGCGTACCACGTGAGCTACGGGAAGCTGAACGCGGGATACCGCCGCTACGCCCGGGCCACGGTCGCCCTCACCGCGGCCTCGATCCTCGTCGCCGCGCTGGTCGGCCTCGGCCTCGCCAGCCGCCTCACCCGACCCCTGGCCAGCCTCACTGACGGCGCTCGCGAGATCGCCGAGGAGCGCTTCGCCCGAAGGCTCGACGTGCGCACGGGAGACGAGCTGCAGACGGTGGCCGAGGCCTTCAACGAGATGGCGGAGCGCCTGGAGGCGACCCGGGCCGAGCGGGAGCGGCTCATCCGGGAGCTGGAGCGCCGCAACGCCGAGCTGGAGCGCTTCACCTATACCGTCTCCCACGACCTCCGGAGCCCGCTCGTGACGGTGCGCGGCTTCGTGGACCTCCTCGACAAGGACTTCGCGTCCGGCCAGGCGGAGCGGGTGTCCGCCGATCTCCAGCGCATCCGTGCCGCCACCTCGACCATGGAGGCGTTGTTGCGCGAGCTGCTGGAGCTGTCGCGGGTGGGGCGGGTGATCAACCCCCCGGAGCAGGTCTCCCTCGACGATCTCGCTCGGCAGGCCATCGCGCTCCTCCACGAGCGGCTGCGAGCGGCCGCAGTGCGGGTGGAGGTCCGGCCGGGGCTCCCCGTCGTCCACGGCGACCGCATCCGGCTCCTGGAGGTGCTGCAGAACTTGATCGAGAACGCGGTGAAGTTCAGGAGCGGCCAGGCCGAGCCCGTGATCGAGGTCGGCAGCCGGCCCGGGCCGGACGGGCCGGTCGTCTACGTGCGGGACAACGGCGTGGGCATCGATCCCCGCTACCACGAGCGGGTGTTCGCCCTCTTCGAGCGCCTCGACCCGCGGGTCGAGGGAACCGGCGTCGGCCTCGCCCTCGTGAAGCGGATCGTCGAGGTCCACGGGGGACAGGTCTGGGTCGAGTCGGAGGGAGCGGGCAAGGGCTCGGCCTTCTGCTTCACCCTCCCCTCCACGCGGTGAGCCTCTCTGGCTTGGCGGGCCGCGCCGGAGGTGCTACAACGGGTCGGACGATTGGAGGGGCCGTGGGCGAGCAGGAGAGCCTCCCCGTCCTCCTGGTCGAGGACAACCCCGATCACGAGGAGCTGATCCGACGGGCGTTCGCCGACCGCGGCGTCCGGGTGTCGATCAGCGTGGCCCGCCACGGCGAGGAGGCGCTCGACTACCTCTTCCGGCGCGGCATCTACGAGGACGCCCGCCGCAGCCCCCGGCCCCGGCTGATCCTCCTCGACCTCCGCCTGCCCCGGGTGGACGGTCTCGAGGTCCTGAGCCGCATCAAGTCGTCGGCCGCGCTGCAGGCGATCCCGACCGTCGTGCTCACCACCTCGGAGTCCGAGCACGACGTGGCCCGGGCCTGCGCCGAGCACGCGAACAGCTACCTCGTGAAGCCGGTGGACTTCGCGCGCTTCGAGGACCTGATCGTCCACGTCGATTCGTACTGGCTGACCCTCAACCGCCAGCCGGGCGACGGGGGGGGCCGAAGCCGGAGCTGACCGCGAGGGCGCCGGCCCCCCGCCGGTTCAGCGGCTCCCGTGCGGGGCCGACGCGCCCGCCGCGGCCGCGCGCTCGAGGCCGTGGCCCACCGGGAAGAAGCCGGGAATCGCGACCGGCAGCTTTCCCCCGATGGGGGCCTCGCCGCACAAGGCCCGCGCCGCCGCCGCCTCGGGCGCGTCGCCGACCTCGTAGGTGAGCAGGAGCGCCGGGACCTTCGGGGCGAGGTCGCCCACGTAGGGGCTGCCGAAGGCCACGACCACGAACGGCCTCGGCGGGTCGGCGCCCAGGCGCGCGACGAGCTCCTGCTGCGCGGGGGAGAGGCCCATCCTCCCGTTCCCGGGGGCGATCCGGACGTAGGTCGCCGCCACCACGACGTCCGACCTCCGGCCGATCGCCTCCAGCAGGTCGATCTCGGCCGCGGTCGTCCGATCGGACACCTCGGCCGCCGTCACGTCGGCCCACCGCTTCCTGAGCTCCGGAACGAGCACCCGCCCCGGAGCGCCCTCGCGCCAGCCGCTCGCGTGGTCGATCAGGGAGAGCACGAGCACCCGTGCGCCCGCGCGCGGCCGGATCGGCACCTGGCTGCGATCGTCCTTGAGCAGCGTGATCGCCCTCGCCGCGATCTCCGTGGCCACCGCCTCGCGGGCCCGGCCCCCGAGGCCCGCCGGCACCGCCTCGACGTCCACGGTGCGGGCACGCTGGAGCCCCAGGCGCGCCTTCACCCGGAGGAGGCGCTCGACGGAGCGGTCCACCTGCGGGCGCGGGATCTCGCCTCTCTCGACCGCCTCGCGGATGCCGCGCCGCGCCGCTGTGGGGTCGGGCGGGTCGAGGACCACGTCCGCCCCCGCCGCGACCGCCATCGCCGCCGCCCGATCCGGGGCGAAGCGGCGGCTGATCGCGTACATCGACATCGAGTCCGTGAAGACGAGGCCGTCGAATCCCAGCTCCTGCCGGAGAAGGCCGGTGAGGATGGGCCGGCTGAGCGTCGCCGGCAGTCCCTCGGTGGGATCGAGGGCCGGGAGGCGGATGTGGGTGGACATCACCGCGTCGACCCCGGCCGCGATCGCGGCCCGGAACGGCGCGAGCTCGACCGCGTCGAGCCGCGCCCGGGGGTGCTCGATCACCGCGAGATCGAAGTGGGTGTCGGTGGTGGTGTCGCCGTGGCCGGGGAAGTGCTTGGCCGTGGCCAGCATGCCCCCGGCCTGGATCCCCCTGAGGTACGCCGCGGCCATGCGCCCGACGAAGGCGGGGTCCTCTCCGAAGGAGCGGACGTTGATGATCGGGTTCTGGGGGTTGTTGTTGACGTCCACCACCGGGTAGAAGTCCACGTGCACGCCGAGGGCGCGGCCCTCGCCGGCGGCCAGCCGGCCGGCCCGCTCGGCCAGGCTCTCGTCCCGCGTCGCGCCGAGGGCCATCGCGCGGGGCAGGCGCGTCGCGCCGGCCACGATGTAGCCCGCGCCGCCCTCGAAGTCGGCCGTGAAGAGGAGGGGCAGGGTGGAAGCGCGTTGCAGCCGGTTGAGGAGGACGGCGATCGCCACCGCGTCGCCCTTCGTGGCGCGGCCGCCCGACGTCCCGTAGGTGGGGTTCAGGAGGACGGGGGGAAGGGCCTCGGCGCCGCCGAAGACGTGGAAGCCGCCGACGCGCCCCTCCCGGACGAGCCGCTCGAGCTTCTCCTCGGCCTCGCTGTCGAGCGGCGTGTAGACGCCGTTCAGGCCGGGCACCACGAGCTGTCCGACCTTCTCCTCGAGGGTCATCGCCCTCAGGGTCCGGCGGACCCACGCCTCGGCCTTCGGATCGACGGCCGGAGGCGCGGCGAGGAGGTTGGCGGCGCAGAAGAGGACGGGCGCGCCGAGAGCGACCGCGTCTCGGTTCATGGACGGATTCTATGCCGCCCTCGAGAGCCCGGCGCCGCGGCCGGGTGTCGGCCTACGGCTCGAACCTCAGCGTGCCGAAGCAGTGGGGCAGGTGGAAGTTGAGCACGTCGACCGGAGACCAGGATGCCCAGTGCGGGTGCGACGTCCCGTCGCCGCACTTGTAGAGGTTGGCCTGCCACACCTCGCCGGACATCGGTCCGATCGGCCCCACGTACTTCTCGAGCAGGCTCTTCGGGACGAAGAAAGCGAGCTCCCAGCCCAGGGGGTCGGTGACCTCGGGCCGGACGACGGACGGCAGCGACGAGCGGACCCCCACCCGCCGGCCGTCCTCCTCGGTGAGGTTGGTGAAGGCGGCGAACCCGTCGGCGGTGCGGCGGTGGTCGGTGATGTGGCTGGCCCGCAGCGCCCCCCCGGCGTTCATCTCGAAGTTCAGGTAGCCTCGCTCCGGCTTCGGCTGGAGGAAGATCTCGACGCAGCTGTCCCGGTACACCGGGTCGCCGAAGCGCGTGTGGACCGAGAGCACGTGGCGATCCTCGACGCGGAAGAGGCCACAGAGACCCTCCGCCACGTGGAGGAGGCGGGCCTGCGTCCGGGGCCGATGGCTGCTCCCCTCCGGCCGGAAGTGGCCGACCTCCAGCACCTCGGCGGTCGACCACGGGGGGTCGTCCCACCCGTCGCGGAGGCGCGGCCGGGAACCGGCCGCTCGCACCCGGTATTCCACTAGCCGACGCCCGTCCCCAGGACGCTCATCGCAGCTCCCGCGAAGAGCATGTTATCCGTCCCCGAGTGACGCCGGCCACCTCCGAGCGTGGGATACTGTGGTCGGTCCGAGGAGGCCTCGTCGTGGCCGAGAGTGGAAAGCGACAGTGGGAGCGCCGGGCTCCCGCGCACACGGTGCGGGTCGCCGCCGAGACCGAGGCGGTCGCGAGCGTCACCGGCGAGGCGCTGAACCTCTCCGACGGCGGAGCCTGCCTCGCTCTCCAGACCCCGGACCTCGCGGTGGGCGACGACGTGATCGTCTGGCTCCGCTTCGCGCACCCCGGGCAGCCGGTCCCCGCCACCGGGCGCATCGTGTGGGCGGGAGGGGGCCGGGGACGGCCCCGCTACGGCGTGAGGTGGACCCACCAGGGCCCGCAGCGGTCCTGGATCGGCTGGCTGATCGGCGCCTGAGACCCGCGCCGCGGCTCGTGATACCTTGCCTGGGCCTCCGTATATCGAGCTGGCATGGGTGGTGTGCGCCTCCTGGAGTGGCTGGTCCCCGCCGTCCCCGTCGAAGCCGTGGACTGGGACGCGGTCTACCGTGAGGAGCTGGCCCGCGTCTTCAACTACTTCCGCTATCGGGGCTTCGAGCGGGCCACGGCCGAGGACCTGACCTCGACCACGTTCGAGAAGGCGTGGCGGGCGCGCGAGCGCTACCGCAAGGACCGGGCGGCGGTCTCGACCTGGCTCGTGGCCATCGCCCGGAACGTGGCGATCGACCACCTCCGGCGCCCGCGGCGCGAGGTGCCCCTCGAAGACGCGAAGGCGCGCGACGAAGCCACGCCGGAAACGATGGCGCTGCACGAAGCGCAGCTCCACCGGCTGCGGGGGCTCCTCGCCGCGCTGCCGGAGCGCGAGCGGGAGCTCCTGGCCCTCAAGTTCGGGGCGGGCGAGACCAACCGTGCCATCGCGACCATCACCGGGCTCAGCGAGTCGAACGTGGGGACGATCCTGCACCGCACGGTCGGCGCCCTCCGGGACCGGTGGGACGAAGGAGAAAGACCGTGAGCGACGACTTCCTTTTCCGCCTCCGGGAGGACCCCCGCCCTGAGTTCGCGGGGCGCCTCGACGAGCGCCTGCACGAGATCGACGCCCGGGAGCGAGAGCGGCGGCTGCTCGCCCCGGCTCCGCCTCGGCGACTCCTCCCCGTCCTCGCCGGGGCGCTGGCGGTGGCCGCGCTCGCCTTCGCCTTCACGCTCGATCCGGTGCGCGCGGCGGCCCGCGAGTTCCTCGATCTCTTCCGGGTGAAACGCTTCGCTGCGGTGCCGGTGGACCCGCAGCGCCTGGCCCGGCTCGCCCAGGGCGGGCTGGACCTCAAGAGCCTGGTCGGCGAGCAGGTGCAGGTCGTGGTGCCGCCGCAGCCGCCGGAGGCAGTGGCGAGCCCGGAGGCGGCCGCGGCCGAGGCGGGCATCACCGTCCGGCTCCCGGCCGTGCTTCCGCCGCGCACCGAGCTCGTCGAGACGAAGCTGAGTCGGGCCGCCGCCTTCCGGGTCCAGATCGACACCGGTAAGCTCGAAGCCCTCGCCGAGGCCGCGGGGGCCGACGAGATCTCCATCCCCGCGTTCTGGAACGGGGCGACGATCGACGTGGACGTGCCGCCGGTGGTCGCGGTGCGCTACGCCCGCCCGATCGATGCCGCCGAGGGGCGGCCTCCGCACGACGACGGCTACCTCCTCCTCCAGTCGGCGGTCCCGCAGGTGGAGCTGCCCCAGGGCTTCGATCTCGCGACGCTCGGCCGGCTCGGGCTGCGCCTCGCCGGGATGAGCGCCGAAGAGGCCCTCTCCTTCTCGCGCGCGATCGACTGGCGCACGACGCTCCTCGTGCCGGTGCCGATCCAGGGGGGCACGTTCCGCGAAGTGGAGGTGGCCGGGCACCGGGGGCTGCTGGTGATCGTCGCGCTCCCGAGGGACGCGTCGGCCGACGCGTCCGGCCCGCGGCCGCGGTCTCGGGCGATGCTCCTGTGGTCGACCGACGACGGGGTGTTCGCCCTGCAGGGTCCGGCCACGAACGGCGGGGCGGGCCTCCTCGAGATGGCGGAGTCCGTCCGCTGACCGTGGCCGAGGCCGCCCTCGAGGCGCTTTCGCTCCGCAAGGACTTCGGCCCGAAGACCGCGGTCCGGGACCTCACGCTGTCCGTGCCTCGAGGCGAGGTGTTCGGCTTCCTGGGTCCGAACGGCGCGGGCAAGACGACCTCGGTCAAGATGCTCCTCGGCCTCGTCCGCCCGAGCGCGGGCCGGGGACGGCTCCTGGGGCGGCCGGTCGGCGAGGCCCGCGCCCGGGCCCGCGTGGGCTACCTCCCCGAGCACTTCGCCTTCCACGAGTGGCTGCGCGGCCGCGAGCTGCTGCGGTTCCACGGGCGCCTCCTCGGCCTCCGGGGGAGCTCCCTCGAGGCGGGCATCGAAGCCCTGCTCCACCGGGTGGAGCTCTCCGAGGCCGCCGACCGCTGCCTGCAGGAGTACAGCAAGGGAATGAAGCAGCGCCTGGGCCTCGCCCAGGCCCTCCTCGGCGAGCCGGAGCTCGTCTTCCTCGACGAGCCCACGTCCGGCCTCGACCCCCTCGGCCGGCTCCTCGTCCGCGACGTCATCCGCGACCTGAAGGCGCGAGGGACCACCGTCTTCCTGAACTCGCACCTCCTGAGCGAGGTCGAGGTGACCTGCGACCGCGTGGCGTTCGTCCGGGAGGGGCGGGTCGTGCGCGAGATGACGCTCGGCGCCGAGGAGCGCGGCCTCGAGGTGGAGCTCCGCCTCGATCAGGCCCCGCCTTCGGTCCTCGAAGGGCTCGCCCGTTTCGGGAGCGACGTTCGCGAGGAGAACGGCCGGATCCGCCTCCGGGTGGACGGCGAGGAGCGCCTGCCCGAGATGAGCCGGTGGCTGGCCGGGCAGGGGATCGGCCTCTACCACCTCGCCGCCTGCCGCCGCTCCCTCGAGGACGTCTTCCTGGAGGTGGTCGGGTGAGGGCCGTCCTCACGATCGCCCACCTCACCCTGGCCGAGGCCCGCCGCCGGCGTATCCTCGCCGCCGCCCTCCTCCTCGGCACGGCCTTCGTCCTCCTCTTCGCCGTCGCCTTCCACTTCATCGCCCGCGACGTCCGCGCCCACGCCCCGGCAACCGAGCAGCGCTTCGTCCTGAGCCTCGTGGTGATGGCCGCCCTCTATGCCGCGAACTTCCTGATCGTGATGACCTCGGTCCTCGTCACCGTGGACACGCTGGCCGGAGAGATCGGCTCCGGCGTCATCGAGGCGCTCTGCACGAAGCCGGTGCCCCGCTTCGCGGTCGCCCTCGGCAAGTGGCTGGGCTGCTGGGTGATCTTCGCCCTCTACGCGTCGCTCCTCTGCGGCGGCGTCCTCGCCGTGGCCCGGCTCGCGGGCGGCTACGCGCCACCGAACGCCTCGCGGGGCCTTCCCCTCCTCTTCCTCGAAGGCACGGTGCTCCTCACTCTCGCCCTCGCCGGCGGGACCCGACTCTCGACCCTCGCCAACGGCATCACCGTGTTCGGCCTCTACGGCCTCGCGTTCGTCGGCGGCTGGATGGAGCAGATCGGAACCGCGGCGGGCAACGCCGCCGCGCGCTACATCGGGATCGCGGCGAGCCTCGTCGTGCCGAGCGAGTCGCTGTGGCAGCTCGCCGCCCACCACATGCAGCCGCCCATCGTCCGCGACCTGGGGATCGGGCCGTTCGCGGGGGCTTCGGTGCCGAGCCCGGCGATGGTCTGGTGGGCGGCGAGCTACGTGCTCGTGGCGCTCGGCGTCGCCTTGCGCCTCTTCGAGACGCGCGATCTGTGAGCGGATGACCCCCCGCCCTTGCCCGCAGGGCCGGGGCCTATAATCCGCGGATGTCCACGAGGCCCTCCCCGAACACCACCGCCTCTTCCCCGCCTGCGGGCCGGCTGCTGTCGCTCGACGTGTTTCGCGGTGCGACGATCGCCGGGAT
>Ga0335085_10004081_pt1 | contig 24518 bp, 20 predicted proteins | sample Lox_Sample_45_FD_206712 | JGI IMG/M metagenome (GOLD analysis project Ga0335085, IMG submission 206712) | Soil microbial communities from Loxahatchee National Wildlife Refuge, Florida, United States - Lox_Sample_4.5 | ecosystem: Environmental > Terrestrial > Soil > Wetlands | place: USA...
CGATGATCGTGGTGTTCTCCTTCTCGATGCGCAGGCGCTTCGCCTGGCCGAGCATGTCGAGCGTCACGTTTTCGAGCTTGATGCCGAGATCTTCACTGATCACTTGGCCGCCGGTCAGGATCGCGATGTCCTCGAGCATCGCCTTGCGGCGATCACCGAAGCCCGGCGCCTTTACGGCGGCGACCTTGAGCCCGCCGCGCAGCTTGTTGACCACCAAGGTCGCCAGCGCCTCGCCCTCGACGTCCTCGGCGATGATGAGCAGAGGGCGGCTCGACTGCACAACCGACTCGAGCACCGGCAACATTGCCTGCAGCCCCGAGAGTTTTTTCTCGTGGATCAGGATGTAAACGTTCTCAAGCTCGGCCAGCATCTTTTCGGCATTGGTAACGAAATACGGCGAAAGATAGCCGCGGTCGAACTGCATGCCCTCGACGACGTCGAGTTCGGTTTCGAGGCTCTTCGCCTCTTCGACCGTGATCACGCCCTCGTTGCCGACCTTCTGCATCGCCTCGGCGATCTTGTCGCCGACATCGCGCTCGCCATTGGCGGCGATCGTCCCGACCTGGGCGATCTCCTCGCTGGTCGAGATTTTCTTCGACTGGCCCTTCAGGTTGGCGACCACCGCCTCGACGGCGATGTCGATACCACGCTTGAGGTCCATCGGGTTCATGCCAGCCGCCACTGCGCGCGCGCCTTCGCGCACAATCGCCTGAGCGAGCACCGTCGCAGTGGTGGTGCCGTCGCCGGCGACGTCGCTCGTCTTCGAGGCGACCTCGCGGAGCATCTGCGCGCCCATGTTCTCGAACTTATCGGCAAGCTCGATTTCCTTGGCGACGGTGACGCCGTCCTTGGTGATGCGCGGTGCACCGAACGACTTGTCGAGCACGACGTTGCGGCCCTTCGGACCCAGCGTCACCTTGACCGCATCGGCGAGAATGTTGACGCCGCGCAGCATCCGGTCGCGGGCATCCGATTGAAACCGAACTTCCTTGGCAGCCATCTTCGTTTCCTCCCCGATTAAGTGCAGGCTAGGCACGTCCGCCGGGCATCGGCGTGCCGCGAGCCAACAATTCGTGCATCACCCGCTCGGCGCCTTCAACACAGGATTGGGCCAACATCAGCGCATCGTGTTCGCCCATGCCGGATCGGTAGGCTTCCCGCAAAAGCTCGCTGCATCGTTCCGCAAGAAACACCGCTCGCGCCGCTTGCGTGGGAAGCTGAGCCGCCCGCATGCCGATATCGGACACCCAGAGCGTGACGTTGTGCAACAGCTCTTCGCTCGCGCGCATAGCAATTAGTTAGTCGCGCAATTGAGTGCCTCAATGTTTTTTATCGAGCGACTGCATACTCGCCGCTAAGTGCATGAGAAGCACGATTTTATCAAAATCCACAAATTTCGAGGTTAATCCTTTTTGTTGAGCAGTTTCTGGGGGGTGTTTGCTTTTGCCGGCGCCCCTCCCCCGAGAGGGCTGTCCAAGGCCCCCCGGTGCCCCACTGCCGCCTCCTGATGCTCTCAGCGAGCGGCGCGCGCTCACGTTGCCTGTCGACCCTTGGGATACAATGAGACCGGATGCTTTCCTTGCGCAGTAGCAGCGAGGAATTAGAGAATCACGAAAGCCGACGGCCTGGCACAATGGAGAGGTGTTGCCACACGGTTTCAGCAGGATCAGTGCGGCTTCGGGACATGCTCGCGAATCTTTGCGGAAAAATCTGGATCTATATCGGCCTGAATTGCGTTGTCATGGATTCTGGCCACCTCGCGAAGCCGGGCGAAAGGTAGATCGGTATCGAGCGCCCCAACGGCATAGGCATAATCCGGCAGATAGCCGGCCAGGATCACCCGATAGTCCAGTGGAAGGCCCGGGTGGATCACCCGGACCATATCGAACACGAGCGTGGTGCAGTTTGAGGTTGCAGTGTTGTAGAAGCGGGGCGTGCGGGCCAGGTCGTTCGCCTGTTCGAGGTATTCGCGAAACAAAAGCCCTGCATCCACCGGACTCATCCGCAGGCGGTAAAGGCGCACATCCTCGCCACGAATATTACTGCGGATCCTGACGACATCGCGCTCGTCTGCGGCGACGATCGCAAGTTCGAACTGCTTGAAGAACCCTGCGACAGACGAAAAGCCTTCGTGACGCTCCTTGCGCGTCTCGATCGAGAACGCAAGCCTTTGGCCGTCGGTAAAGCCGAAGCTGATGATCGTGTGGGCGATCGCCTCGCCCATCCAGTACGACATGATCAGGTCGACATCCGTGATCGTCGACAGATCGTAAGTCCGGGTTTCCCATACCGGATCGAAATCGGTTTCGCTCCGCCAGGCGAAGTTGCGGACATTGCTGACGACCGCATTGTCGCCGCTGAGGACGGCTGTCGGTATCCGGGCGACCTCGGCGGCCCAGTGACGATCTGTCCTGGGCGTAATCGACGCCCACCAGACGAGGAAGGCGACGAACGCGCCGAGAAATGCGCCTATGCCGATCCATCGCTTGCGTGTCGCCAGCGAGAAGACGGCTATGAGCGTTAAAATTGCGGTCAGTCCCGGCGGGATAAGGCGAACCGGCTCCGGCAGTTTCAATTGATACCAAAGGCCAACACCACACCAGATCCCGATCCCCAGGATCGCCAAGGCTAGGAGACCAAAGCCACAACCGCGGGCCAGCCGCCGTAATCTCATCGCTCGTCCGCTAGTGCCATCGGTGGAGTGGGCTCGTACTCGTGAAGGCGAACGCTTGTCATATAGAGCGCCCCCGGGCCGGTGAGTGGTGGGCCGATTGACGATTGCCCCGCATTCCGGGAACCGCCACTGTACCGCGGGGCGAACGATGTCGACTTCGATGATGCCAGCAATCTCCGGGGACCCATGCAACAGATTCACGTTGACCGGCAAGGCGGCGAGACTTTCTCACAGCGCAGCGATCGACGCAGTTTCCTCGTAGCTGCATTTTCGGCAATGGCGCTTAATGGTTGCGCCACGACGGAGCGGCTGCCCTCGCCAGCGGCAAACCTTACAGACCGAGCTACGGTCCTTGGTATTCCGAACGCGCGCTTCTACGCAGACACGCAAGGGGCCGAAATAGTGCATGAGGCCCTGCGCGCGGTCGGCCGTGAGCGTGCCGCCGACTCGATTGGACCTAGCGGTCGGCTGCCACCCGCGAACTATCTTGGCCTTTCAGGTGGATCCGACAACGGCGCCTTCGGCGCCGGCCTTCTCGTCGGTTGGAGCGACGCGGGCACGCGCCCGGAATTCAAGCTGGTCTCTGGCGTGAGTACGGGAGCATTGATTTCTCCGTTCGCTTTTCTTGGCTCCGTTTACGATCCGCAGCTGCGGACAGTTTATACCGGGGTGCAGCCTTCCAATATCTATGAGAAGAGATCGATCTTAAGCATTCCCTTCAGCGACTCGTTTGCTGATACGACACCGCTCTACGGCCTCATTTCGCGTTACGTCGATGATGCGATGGTTGCGGCGATCGCACGCGAGTACGGCAAGGGACGGCTGTTGCTGATCGGCACGACCAATCTGGATGTCGAGCGGCCCGTCATCTGGAACGTCGGCGCTATTGCGGCCAGCGGCAAGCCCGGCGCGATCGAGCTTATACACAAACTGCTCCTCGCGTCGGCCGCGGTGCCAGGGGCGTTCCCGCCAGTGATGATTGACGTCGAGTTGGATGGCCGGCATTTCCAGGAAATGCAAGTGGACGGTGGCGCGGTCGCGCAGATGTTTCTCTACCCGGCCTCGGTCGGCGTGCATGCAGACCTGAAGCAGGGGCCGCTTGCCCGCGAGCGCCATGCTTACCTCATCCGCAATTCGCGACTAGATCCGCAGTGGGCATCGACCGATCGAGCCCTGTTCTCGATCGTCGGCCGGGCGATTGACTCGATGATCCAGTACAGCGGTTACAAACGACGCGGTGCGAATCTATGCAACCTCTCGGCGCGATGGGGTCGATTACAATCTCGCTTATATCGGCACCGACTTCACCATGGAGCATAAAGTGCCATTCGATCAGGCTTACATGCGCGCGCTATTCGATTATGGCTACCGGCAGGGACGCGCAGGTTACCGCTGGCGAAAGGCACCGCCGATCCTCGAAGCGCCCGTGTAACGGCTCGCGCCGCCGCTCGACGCTTCCCCGCCCGTTCCGTGGTAACCAGCATCACCAAAGCATGCCGGCTGGCGATATTGTTTCTGCTGGCGGTTCTTGGCCTGTTGTCGGCAACCCGCCTGGCCCAGGCCCAAGATATGGAGCCACGTGCCTACTCCGCGAGCCCGATCAACACCAACTTTCTGCTCGCGACCTATGCGCACGCGGCGGGCGCTGCGAGCCTGGATCCGTCTCTCCCGACTTCGAATGTGAGAGGCGCCCTTTGATACACAGCGCCTCCGGCATGTGCAATAGGCCGCCGTTGGCCTCGACCAATTCAATTGTTGCTACGGTTCCCGGCCGCGATTACCGGCTGGCAAATCAGACCAGCTTGTGGTCGACTCAAGTGGCCGAATGTTCCATACCACCGCAACTGTCGCTCCTCGACGAGCTCTCGATCGCCGCTTCTCAGTCCACGATCGTCTTGTGCCGACTGATTGAATGATGAGCTTTGCAGCACATCGGAACTCCCGGTTGGTTTGGTCCTATCGGATCTGAGAAGGGAGTTAGTTGGAAGCCTTTGATGCCGCCAACGCATCGCGTGCGGTTTGTGTCAGTTGCGGATCGCGGCTCAGGCCGATCGCCTGATTGAGCCAGCGCATCGCCGCGGGTTTGTCGCCTTGTTCAGCGGCGCTGCGTCCGGCTCGGAGATAGAGCCGGGCAGCGGCGTCGCTATCCCCGGCTTGTGCCGCTGCCTTTCCGGCGAGCGCCAGACAACGTGCGAGCGCGCGATAATCCAGCAAATCGCGGCGCAGTTCGGCGGCGTGCTCCGCCTGTGCGCGCGCGTGCAAGGCATCGCCGTCGCGCAGTGACGCCCGCGCCGACAACTCCGCCGCATCCGCCTCGGTTTCGGGGGCTTGAGCGCCAACCATTCTACGGAGCGCTGCTCGCAACCCAACCGCGTTGCCGGCCTCGTCGGCGATGAGCCCACGCAAGAATGCGGCGCGCGTTGCTGCGTCATGATCGGATGCGCCCTCAACCTGGGCTGCGACAGCATCTGCTTGAGCCGGCTGTCCGCTGCGATACAGCGCAACAGCCTCCATCAATCGCAAGGCTGCGACCGGTGTGCCGCCACGCCGGCCCAATTCCGCCTCGGTTTCGCGGGCGGTGCGTAGCGCGTTGTCTGACTGACCGGCGCGTAGCTCGGCCACTGCTAGATTGAAGCCGAAATCGCCGATCGCCGCAGTGTCGTCGCGCTGGTAGGCGCGAGCGAGCGCGCTGCGATACTGGACAATCGCCTGCTCGGGCCGCTCCAGTGCCAATGCGGCTTGCCCCGCATCCGCGTGGCGTTCCATGACTGGATCAACCGGCAAATTAGGCTTGCTGGAGCCGCCGCAGCAGGCCAGCATGCCGCCTGCGACGAGCGGAGCAATGAGGGTTGGGCGAATCACGGTCGCGCCTGCGTCGCTGGAAGCCGCCGCGGCTCGGGCGGGATAGTTCCACCACCGAGCAACCAATGACCGCGCAGTTGCAGCAGCAATTTCTCCAGCTGCTCGGCCGTCGCCTGGGTCTGGATTAGGAGCGACGGCAAGTTCTCACTGGTTTCCTCGACATTGCGCGAAATCGCCGGCGCTCGGGTCGCTGCTTTGGCTAAGTCATGCACGGCCGGGTGAAAGTCCGCGAGGATCTTGTCGACTTGGCGGAGAAGCGCTGGCACGCCGGTTTTGCTGTCGCTGGCCGATTTGACCAGAGTGCCGGTTGAAGCGGCGGCGTCATCGAGCCGCGCCAATAGCTGGTTCAGGGTCTTGACCGCGTCGTCCGCTCCGGCGAGCGCCGCTTCGGCGTTGTGCATCAGCGTCTGGTCGACCACCGCGCGCCCGATATTTCCTTCACCGCGTTCGATCCCTTCCAGTATCGACGCAAGCGCGTGCGTGGCCCGGCCCGCATCGGTCAGGATCGGAAAAATTTTTTCGCGCGTTTCATCGATCAGCGCGCTGACGCTGTCAGTCGGCGCACGCTCGGCGACGGCTTCCATCACGGCGTAGGTCCAGTTCATCGGCGGCCCGGAACCGCGCTTGATCTCGACATAGGCGGCGCCAGCGATACCGAAGCGGCGGCGGATCACGGCAGTGCTGTCGCGCGGGATGATGCCCCGGATCTCGTCGTCGATCTCGGCTTCGGCGTACATCCCCTGACTCGGGTTTATGACGATGCGTCTGATGGTCCCCGCATGCGTGCCCAGCACCTCGACGTCGCCCCCTATCGCCAGACCACCGCCGCCGGTCTCCGGCAGGACGATGCGCAAGGTCGAGGTCGGCTGGAACCAGCGGCCCAGCAAGCCCGCCTGGAGAATCGCGCCGACCAGCACGAGCACGGCGACCAGTACAAGAAGACCGACGAGTTCGTCGGTATGGCGCAGCCTGTTCACCCCACCGACCGAACCAGAGCCAGCCCTTGATCCGACAGACGGAGGTGCTGGCTAGCCGGGAAGGGAACGCCGCGGATCGCCGGACTGCGAGCTAACCAAACGATCCCACCACCACGATCACGGACAGTCACGATCCGGTTGAGTACGGCGGGAATTCGGGCCAACGATACGTCGGGGCGGTCCTCCACCAGCACCAGCACAGGCTCGCCAAGAAAGGCGCGAACCAGAGCCGCGCGATCGAGATCGCCGGCGGCGACGTCGGCCGGCTGATCGAGCGGCAGGCCCGGCAGGCCGAATTCCCGCGCCAAGGCGACGGCCTCGGATTGCAACTCGCCCCGATCCCGTCGCGTATGGTGGATCAGAGGCAGGAGAATGCTCGTCTCGACACCGAGAAACGGCACCCAGGCGCCGGTACTAAAGACCCGCCCTATTCGGCCGCGTAGAGCCGCCGTGTACTCGTCCGGCAGCTCCTGCCAGTCGTTTCCGATGAAGCGAACGTGACCCGATTGCAGCGGAACGAGGCCCATGCACAGATCGGCAAAAATCGCCGTAGAGACAGCATCGGCAATCTCTATCAGCAAACCTTCACCAGGCAGCAGGCGCAAGGACAGCGGCACGTTGCGCGCGAGATCGAGCTGCGGCTCCGCCACAGCCGCCTGCAGTTCAAGGATCGCGGTCTCCGATTGCATTGTTAGAGCGCCAGACTGAGCGTGACGGTGACCAGCATGATCGCCAGCGTGCCGCGGACAAACGCGCGAGGTAGCAGCCGACGGGCATCGTCACCAGTCCGCGCCGTCAACCCTGTCAGCGTCGACGTTAGGCCGATGAGCAGCCCGATAGCCAGCATCTTTGCCGGAAAAATGATGAAATCGGCGACCTTCATCGCGCCCAGCACAGTCGCAAACAGCTCTCCCAGCGACATCGCGGCGCCGCCGGTGAGGTTGGCAACGATCACGCCGATGCCCATGGCCACCATCACAAAGACCGTGCCAAGCGTGTAGCAGCCGAGCGCCAGCGCCAGGGCGCGCGGCAGCACGACGACCAGGAACGGATCGATGCCCTGCGCCGTCAGCGTGTCGATTTGTCCGCCCAATTGCAGGGTGGCCGTCTCGGCGGCAGCGGCGATACCGCTGCGTCCGAGCACGATCAACCCTACGATCACGGGGGTGACCTCACGCACCAGGATGGTGATCAGGATCCCGCCGATCAGCCGCTCTTCCCCAACCTCACCGAGCCAAAGCAATGCCTGGTCGATCATCGCGATGCCGACTAGCGTGGCGGCAACCATCGTCGTGATCAGGCCGCCCGCCACAGCCTGTCGCAAGGCGCGGCGGAACTCAGCACGTACGGGACGACGCCACGACGAAATGAGCGGCGCTTCGCGCAGCACACCGAAAGCCAGAGCGCAAATCATCAGCGCGGGCTCGAAAAGCCCCCGGCTTGTGCGCCCCAGCGCGGCCAACGCACCTCTAATTCGCTCGATAGCCACGGCGCGAGGCGGCCCAGCGGCGGCGGCCATCATCACAGACGGCCCGCCAGTACAAAGGTCTGCGCCGTACCGATGCCCGCCTGAAAAAATGTGCCGCGCGGCCGCAGCAGAAAGTTGCGGCGTAGCTGGCCATAGGCGGCTTCGGAAATCTGGATTGAACCCGGCAGTGCAGTTTCCGCCATCACCCGGGCCGTCTGAGTGGCCGAGCCCCAAAGATTGAATAGGCGCGGGCCGGCACCAATGACTCCGCCGATGGCGGCGCCGCAGTCGATGCCCAGGCGGAAATCCGGTGCGCGGCCGGTCGCCTCGAATATCTCCATCAGTCGTTCGCGGCCGGCGATGGCGGTATTGGCGATGCGCGCCGCGCTCGTCGGATCGTCGGGACTGAATCCTGCGGCGCCAACGATGTCGTAGCCGACCAGCTTGAGGTACGGGATATCTTGCTCGGCGGCGATCTCCTGCATGGCACAAACTACCGAGTCGATAAGCTCCGGCGGACTGACGCCGCCGTTCCCGGTTGCCGCGCTTTCGTCAATACGTATCACCAGAACCGCGACCTGGGGGTACAGATTGTCGCCTAGCTGCTGCCGGTCGAAGCCGCTCAATGTCAGATCGGGAGACAGACAGCGGGCGATTTCGGGTTCGATCGGGCGCTCGTCGAGGTCGCTCGCCTCCGGCGTCGGCTCCGGGGCCGTCTCCGCCGCGCGCTGAGCGGCCGTACCAGCGAGCAACCGGAGAAAATCCCGTGCCGCGCCGGCACCGGGGGCGTCCTCAAGCCACACGGCGCCAACGGCATGGCCCCGCCGGCGCATGGGCGTGATCGACAATGATCGGCCACCCAGCGGCGCCATCAGGAGCCGGTGAATTTCGGTGGTGCGCGGATCGCTCGCCGCATCGGGCACGTCGAGTGCGCCACCTTCGACCACACTATCAAAGAAACGGGGCAGCTCGTCGCGATGCAGCTCGAAGCCAGCGGAATGTCGGGCGGTTTCGCTGTCGAAACTGTCGGCGCAGTGCAGCACGGATCTGCGTGACTGCAAATACCAGATGCTGGCCCTCCGAGCTCCCGTGATTTCGGCGGCAGCTTCGGTGAGCGATTGCGGCAACTCAGGATGCAACGGATCGTATAGATCGACCTCGTCGGCGATGAGATCAAGCGCCTCACGCTGGCGCGCCATAGCGGCGCTGCGCTGGCGCAGCAATCGAGCGACACGGTCCGTGCGCAGACCTTGTCTGATCAGGAGCCCGGCCATCACCACCGCGAGGCCGACAATCACCAGCGAAATCAGCAGGGAGGTACGATTGGCCTTGCCAACGAAGCCGACAAGATCGTCTTCCGGCAACACGATCATTGTCGACCAGTTGTGCCCGACGTCCTTCAGCGGAGTAAGCGTCGCAAGATACCGCACGCCATCGACGGTGACGGTCGCGCGGCCTGGGCCATTGACGCGGAAATGGTCATAGGCGCCGGCCGCCGGCGCGTCGCCGATTTCGTCAACGTGCTTTGTCGTCACGTCGCCGTTGACGGTTTCAAGCGCGCTTTGCATCTGGGGATGGGCGATGATCTTGCCGCTGCCATCGATAATCAGGGCTCGGCCCGTTTTGCCGATCTTGAGATCGGCGAGAAAGCGCGACAGGCTTTCCAACGTCAAGTCGATGCCGACGACGAACTCTTGACCTTCAGCCGTTTCATATCGTTTCGCGACGGTGATGCCGGGTGCGTTCCCGGTATGGAATTTGTACACGTCGGACCAGTAGACCCCGTTGGTCTTCAACGCACCGGTGTACCAGGGTCGCGTGCGCGGGTCGTAGGTGTCGCTCGGGTCGTTCTGCTGTCCGATGACATCGCCGGCGGCATTGCGCCGTACCCACAACACGCTCCGCGCGCTGCCCGCTCCGTTCTGGATCAGCTTCGTGTCGTAACCGCCACTGGCATCGTTCTGCCAGATCATCATGTAATCGCCGTTTGCGTTGGCGACGTCAAAGGCGGTGATGTGCCCAACGTATTTAACGGCGGACAACGCGTATTTTTCGATCAGAGTGCGGCGCGGTTCTCCGGGGGGCTCCCGGTCCGCCATGCTCTCCCCCACGGCCAAAGTCCGCGTTGCAGTGCCGAAATAGTTGGTGACCTCCTCATCAATACGCGCAGTGGTCTCCTTGAGGACGTCGTTGGACAGTGTCAACGCGCCGGCGCGGTTCGCTTCGTTCGCTTGCAGCGCGATGGCGACGATCACAACAATGGTCAAAATCACGGCGGCGATCGGGATGCCCACACGCCGCAGCGTCCGGCGCCGGCCGGCTGCCCGCACAAGCGGGTCAACCGAGGTGTCGATGATCGCTTGGCTCTCCAACATTCGCATTTCCCCGCGGTCAGGAGCCGACTGACTTACCGTAGGAGACAAGGCGGATGACGCTCATTCTACGCCGATCGCGCCACGCAGCTATTGATCTAAATCGATTTTAGATTGAACCCACGCTACTTTGTCGTCGGAGCGAAACTTCCGCACGGCGGACGGGTATCATTGCTGCCGCAGACTACGCGGGCGCTCCATTTGGGCGCCGGTTTCAGCGCACTTCGGCAGGTCCCGCGCGCTCCGGCGATGACCCGGTCGTAGCCCATATCGCGGCAACCTTGTCGGACGCGCCGCATCTCGGCGAGCACCTGCTGGTGTTCGACAGGATGGCGCGGACCATAGGGGCAATGCTCGGCAAGTGGGTCCAAGAGTGCTGCCGGGCCGCGATTTGGCAAAAGGATACCCTCTGCGGACATCGACCCCTCCTAGGATGTGGTCCGTGTCGTAAGGCGAAGCGGTCTGGCCGAGGACTAGCTACTCATCAGCGATTATTGATGCCCAGCGTGCTCCGGGCATGACGGGCATCGACTTGACGAAATCAGGCGGTGAGGTCGTAATCAGCCGGCGGCGACCAACGCGTATGCTGGAGATCGTCCCGAGGCTAGAAGCTCATACGTTTTTGAGCGCCCCACTCCGGTAGCGCGCCCCCATTCCGGGATGCGCCATGCCGCTTTTTGACCCACCTCGCCCGTCATAGCGCCTCAGGCTGTTAGAACTGTGTGCTGGCGGCCATCTTGCGCCGCCTCTATCCGGCTGGTCGATGCCGGAGACCTTGTTTTGTGACAGGCAGAAATCGGCGAAATTCGCTATCGCCGCATCGATCTCCGTACTGTTCGAGTTGATACGGAGAAGACGGTTGCGACCGCCTGGTAGGCATCGCCGATGTTAAAGCGTGCTCCCTGGCCGCCACCCTTAGTGTAGCTACCTCTTTCGCGTATGCCGCGCGCAACGCGCTAGCCCGCTTGTCGCTGGCCGCTTTGCGATCCCGCCGTGCCAGTCCTGCACTATCCCGCGCGCGACTCTCTTCTGCACGATTGTCTCCGCCATCGACAGTGATCATCCCCGAGGCCATCTCAGTCAGTGACAAACCCAGGGCTTGCAGCCGGGCAAAAATGCCGAGGATTTTGGCCTCGTTGCGGGCATGTGACGCCACTAATTCCTTTAAGCGCCTAGAGTATGGCGCGGCGGCCGAACGCATAACCCCGGCGTGGAGCGCGGCGACCAAGGCTCGGTCCATACGCGCATGTTGATGCGCGTCGCGCTCTCGCGCGCGCTCAAGCGACCGACAAAGCGACCCAACTTCCCGACGCTGCTCCTTCGTCAAATGAGCGGTGGGTGGTTTTCGCGGGCGGGCCATCCTCGCTGGCGTAAATCAGGCGAGTGCGCCACGACGCGCGCTGCTGAGATCGACGACCTCCGCCTCGGTCTCATCCGTAAATCGCGCCCACGCATCCATGATCTGTCGGCGTTTGTCGAAGAGGTCCCCGCGCCGATAAGCGGCCTCGACCTTGTCGACGACGGCAGGGGCTAGAGCCATTTCGCGCACCTCGGCCGGAAATGCCGTCTGCTCGGCACACCAATCCGAGAAGGTGGAGCGAAACCCGTGTGCCGTAAAATCGCCCCGCTTCATGCGACGGAGCGTCATTAGCAGTGCCATATTTGACAGCGGCCGCTCGGCGGCCGCGCCTGGGAATACAAAGTCACTCATGCGAAGCTCGGCCACCTTCTCGACGATCGCCATTGCGGCGCCGCTCAACGGGACGCGATGTTCCCTTCGGCCTTTCATGCGATCTCCGGGGACTACCCATAGCCGCTCAGCCATCTTGATCTCGTCCCAGCGCGCGCCAAGCACTTCTCCCGTCCTGGCAGCCGTCAGGATTGCGAACTCAAGGGCCCTGGCGGCGATGCCTTCCTGCTCCCGTAGCTCGACCATAAACGCGGCCAGGTCGACGTAGGGCAGGGCGGCGTGGTGCTCAACCGCGCGGACTCTCGTTTTCTTCGGCAGCAGGCTTTCTAGGTGACCGCGCCAGCGTGCCGCGTTCTCTCCACTACGGTAGTGGCGCGCGGTTGCCCAATCTAAAACGACCTCGATCCGGCCACGAACCCGGCTCGCGGTCTCTGGCTTGGTGCTCCAGATCGGTTCGATTGCCTTCATAACGAGCCCGACATCGACCTCGCCTACTGGCAAGGAACCGAACACGGGGTATACGTAGGTGGTGAGCGTCGCCGACCATTGCAGGGCGTGTTTCGCGTTACGCCAGCCCGCTTGGTGCGCCCGGATATAGGCGTCAGCGCATTCCTTGAACGACATGGTCTTAGCCACGCCGACGGCCTTGGCCGTCCGCTCAGCGCGGCGGTTATCGATCGGATCGACGCCTTCAGCAACGAGCCGGCGCGCCGTCCGTGCTTTCTCACGCGCGTCGGCCAGCGAAAAAATCTCGACCGAGCCCAGCCCCATATCGCGGCGCCGCCCGGATATCTGGTATCGATAGACCCAGCTTTTGGCGCCGCTTTCTGTGACTTGCAGATAGAGCCCGCCTCCGTCCGCAAACAACCCTGGCTTCTTACTGGTCTCGACCTGTCTGGCGGTTAAGCCTGCGGCACGTTTGGGCATGTTCAAAAAATTTTATCCATCGTCACACCCAACATAAAACGATGGATTTCTGCAGTCAACGGTGGACATCTAGTGGGAAAAACCTAAGGCTTGGCTAGCTCTAGAAGACTTGTATAGACAATCATGGAAAGTGAGGTGGCGGAGGGGATGGGATTCGAACCCACGATACGGGGTTAACCGTATAACGGTTTAGCAAACCGCCGCCTTCAGCCACTCGGCCACCCCTCCACCGTTTGAGCGGGTCACGGCGTATGCCGCACCATTTCTAGTGTTTCCGGCTTGAACGGTCAACCGGGCGAGATTGTAGAACCCGTCGATGTAGCGGCCAATGGCCTGATCGGCTTCTTGGCGGGTGTAGAAGACGGCGCGCCAGACGAGCTCGGATTTCAGGGTCTTGAAGAACGTCTCCACCTTGGCGGTGTCGCAGCAATTCCCCTTGCCGGACATCGAGATCAGGATGCCGTGGCTGCCCAACTCGGCCTGATAGTCGATCGAACAAGACTGGCTGCCGCGATCCGAATGGTGGATCAGCCCGGCTGGCGGGCGGCGCAGGGTCGCGGCTTGCGCAGAGCGGACAGAGCCAGGTCGCGATGCGGCCGGTCGCCGGTTGCCCAGCCGACAACCCGGCGTGCGAACAGGTCGATGACAACCGCGAGGTACAGCCAGCCTTCGCGGGTCCACACATAGGAGATGTCGGCATTCCACTTCTTGTCGGGCCCGGTTGCGGTGAAGTCCTGATCGAGCAGGTTGGGCGCGACCGGCCAGCCGTGATGGCTGTCCGTGGTCCGCTTGAACCGACGCTTGTGCCGCGCCCGCAGGTCGTTGTCGCGCATCAGCCCGCCGATCCCGGCTCCACCCGATCCAACGCACCAGCGTCGATAGCCCAATTCCCAAGTCACGGGCGATCTCGCGCTGTGTTCGCACGCTGGTTTCCACCAGGCGCACCGCTTCCTCCGCAAACTCCTGCGTAAACCGTCGTTTCGCCCACGATTTCTTGGTGCAGCGTGCGGCACGCCGGTCGCATCACTTCACCAGTCCTCGCGTTCCGGCGTGGGGTCATGCGGTGAATGCGGTATTCTTGCACCAGCCCCAGCGTCACTTCCGTGAGCGGCTTTTTGCCGAAAAATGGCCGGAGATGCACGCGCAGCCACTCGCTGTGGCTTTTGATGTATCGCGGGCTGCGTTCGCCCATGGTGAGGGCTTCATACTCGCGGAGCAACTGGTGCGCCGTGCGGTGGCCTTCAGGACAATTGGAAACCCTCATAACCGTGCGCGGCGACATCCGCGCAAATCTGCCGATAGCGCACCATACCGCCGGCATACGGCATGAAGACGCGTGGCTTGCCCGGAATATTGGCGCCGAGATACCAGGAGTGCTTGGCGAGGGGGAATACGGTCTTGTCGGCCACGTCGTTGACCGCCGCGACCCATTTATCCGCCGCTTCGGGCCGAGCTTCGATGCGGTCGAGGCCGCTCTCGTTCAGGTGCTTGATGCAGTCGGTGATCCAATCCGCGTGCTGCTCGATCGCCACTGGCATGTTGCACAGGACCGAAGGGCTGCCGGGCCCGGTAATGGTGAAGAGATTGGGGAAACCGGCCACTTGCAGGCCGAGATAGGTGATGGGGCCCGCCTCCCACGCCTCCTTCAAGCTGACCCCGCCGCGCCCGCGAATATCCATGCGCAGCATCGGGCCGGTCATTGCGTCGAACCCGGTGGCGAAGACGATGATGTCGACCGGGTATTCGGCCTCCGTCGTGCAAATCCCGGCCCGGCTGATCCGCTCGATCGGCGCCTTGCGTAAATCCACCAACGTGACATTTGGACGGTTGTAGGTCTCGAAATAGTCGGTATCGATCGGCGGACGCTTCGCGGCGTAGGGATGGTCGATATCCGACAGGATTTCAGCCGTCTTCGGGTCCTTCACGATCGAACGGATCTTGCGTTTGATGAAGTCCGCCGCGGTATCGTTCGCCCTCTTGTCGACCAGCATATCCTGGAACGCCGCGCGGAACTGCAGCCCGCCGCGCTCCCAGGCGGCCTCGTAAATCGTCTCGCGTTCCTCGGGCGGCGTTTCGACGGCAAGCCGGTCTTCGATCCGGAAGCCCATCCCGTTGAGGGTTTCGTGCGTGATGGCGCGAATGTCTTCGGCGTGTTCCCTGACGTGATGCCGGAACTCCGCGGTGAGCGGCACGTTGCGCGCCGGCACCGAATAGTTCGCGGTGCGCTGGAACACGGTCAGATGCTGGGCCTGCGCGGCGATGACTGGTGCCGCCTGGATGCCGGTCGAGCCAGTGCCGATCATGCCGACCCGTTTGCCGGTAAAATCGACGCCTCCATGCGGCCATTGACCGGTGTGATACCAATCGCCGGCAAAGTCTTCGAGGCCGGGGAAACTCGGCACGTTTGCGGTCGACAGGCAGCCGACCGCGGTGATCAGAAATTTGACGATATAGGCGTCGCCGCCCTCGGTGCAGACCCGCCAGCGGTTAGCCCCTTCATTATAGGTCGCGGCGACAACGCGGGTGTTGAAACGGATGTCCTTCTTCAGGTCGAACCGATCGGCGACAAAGTTCAAATAGCGCAAGATCTCGGCCTGGCCAGGATAACGCTCCGACCATTCCCACTCGCGCATCAGCTCCGGCGAGAAGGTGTACCAATAGACATGACTTTCGGAATCGCAGCGCGCGCCCGGATAGCGGTTCCAGTACCAGGTGCCGCCGACCCCATCGCCCGCTTCGACAGCCTGCACCGACAAGCCGAGCCGATCACGCAGGCAGAGCAGTTGATAGAGGCCGGCGAACCCGGCGCCGATCACCAGCGCATCGAGTTCGGTGGTGCGGCCGATCGCCTCGGTCGCATGAACCATCGTGTCGTGCGGCATTTTAGCGGACTCCATCTCGAATGGTGCCGCCGCGAATGGTGATGTCGCGCATCGTTTTCAGCCCCAAAAATGTGCCTATTGTGTTTTGGACAGCATGCGCCGCTGGCTGCGGTTCCGCAATCGGATGCGGTGCGCAATGATCTCAACCGTGCGTCCCGCTTGCAGAACCGCTCGCACGCCAAGACGGCAAGAACCGTTCCGAGTGCTCATCCCGCCGCCACGGAACTTGATGGCACCGCCGGCTGCCCCCCGAGTTGGCAACGCTGGCCGGATCGATCACCGCCGTCACCGCAAGATTGGCCCTGTCGGGAAAATTAGTCCCGCGTTCTTGCTGAAAGTGACCTGCTCTTGCGGCGTATTCTTTATGACGATTGGCGCGGGCGGATCACAGGTATTTTCGGTCACTTGAGCGGCGCGAACGTTATGTAGAACAATCGCTGGCCCCTCACGTCGCTTGATACGGTTGGACGCAATCGTCAGGTCATGCGTCTCGCCGACCTCGATAGCGCTGGCGCCGGAATCGATGATCGTATTTCCGACGATGCGCACGTCACTATTGATCGGCTCCGGCTCGACATTCGGTTGCGGCTGATCCTTTTCGCGCCTCGGCCGGCTTATCACGCAAATCGCGCCATGCGGCAACCCCAAACGGCCGGTGCCACGAAATTCGTTATTGGCGATAGTGACGTTACGGACGGTTGGTCCTTCAGGTTCGTTCGCGTTTGTCGGAATGAGCACTGCCTGATGGGATTGATTGGCGAACTGACACTTCTCGATCACGATATTGCGATGCGCCAGTATACCTCGGGCGCGATTGCCGAGAAACCGGCAGCGCGAGATTGTCACCCGCGGTGCTTCATCGGCATCATAAAGCAGGTCTCCTGGCCTGATCGCGGCCGGCAAGTCCTTAGCAAAGGTCAATTTTTCGTTCCGGCCCGGCCCAGCGCCGGCTATGGCGTGCTCGCCGAATGAATGAAGCGATTGGTCGTCGATAATGCCGAAATGTTCACCTTCAGGTGGCAATTCATGCGACGTGATGGTCCGGTGTCCAGGAGTGTCGAGCACGAGGGTTCGCGCGTCGGGATGGTCCATCACCGTCAACAATTCCCCATGGACGTTGATACCATCGTCGCCCATACCCTTTAGCGCGCAGTCGCGGATGTCGATCGTGCCGCGGCATCCGGCAAAGTGCATCCCGTCCGCGCAGGTCGACATCAGGCGGGTACTTCCCGGCGTCGGTTCGACACGGAATCGATCGACCGTGATCCCCCTGCATCCCGCGATCAACAACGCCATGCCCGGGGCGGCATATATATTGACATCCGTAACGGCGACACCGCCGCAATTGGTCAATCGAATGGCGTTGACGCCATGAACCTGGTGTCGAAGTACGACAACATTGCCCAAGCGAAAGGGAAACGGCTGACGTAAAACCAGCCGGAGAATTTGCGGGCCGATGAGGCTGACTTGCTTTACCTTCCCGATGGCGTCGATACCGCCGATCGTCATCAGCCCCGTCGCACGCTCATGCGTTGCGATCGCATCGACCGGTTCGGTGCCGTTCACCGGAAACTGGGGATCGATCCGTACATCGATAGTCATCTTGTCAGGAGCGACGCCGACAACCTCACCCTGAGAAAACGGGGGCCGCTGCCAGTCGATGGTCAGGCCCCGAATGGATAATCCGTGGCACCCGCTGACCATGAATGGAAAGGTTTGGCCGTCGAATTTGAGGGCTGCACCATAGCCCTCGACCGTCAGGTTTTCGATCCCCACAAGCCGCATTGCGACTTCTGTTCTCGGCGAGAATTGATACACGCCCTTGGGAAACATCAGCGTTGCGCCACCGGTCTTCGGAAGCGCGGCGATCGCCGCGAGAACCCCGGGACCCGCATCGCCAACACCCGGTACTGCGCCGTAATCGGCGACCGAGATTGTCGTTGCGCCCCAACCCTGTCGGCCGCGAAGAGCGATGCCGGCCCCGACTGTTCCCGCGGCTGCGCCGAGAATGACCCTTCGTCGCGCAGGCATCGCGCTCAGGCGTGTTCGCGAGCGTGCTTTAAGGGCGCACCCGCGGTAAAATATGGGTCAATCACCTGCTCCCACAGGTTCAACGCGGCGCCGATCGCTTGGTGCATATCGAGGTAACGGTAGGTGCCGAGGCGCCCGCCGAAGAGAACCTTCGGCTCCGCGTCCGCGGCCGATCGGTATAGATCATAGATTTGCTTATCGCTCGCCGTATTGATCGGGTAGTAGGGCTCATCATCGCGCCTGGCAAAACGGCTATATTCGCGGAAAATCGTGGTTTTATTGCCGTAGTTCCGCTCTGGGTGGAGATGCCGGAATTCGTGAATCCTAGTGAAACTGACGTCCTCATCGGCATAGTTGAGCACGGGACAGCCCTGAAAGTCGGGCGTATCGACAACCTCGTGCTCGAAATCAAGTGTCCGCCAAGTCAGAGCCCCGTGACGATATTCGTAGAACCGGTCAATCGGCCCGGTGTAAACAATTGGTGTCGCCGGCGGGATCCAGTCGCGCAGTTCGAAAAAGTCGGCATTGAGGAGGATCTCGACCCTCGGTGACGACGCCATCTTCATGAAGACCCGCCCGTAGCCCTCGAGCGGCAGCCCCTCATATTTATCGCTGAAATACCGAGAATTGAAAGTAAAGCGAACCGGCAGCCGAGTAATAATCTCTGCCGGCAGCGCTTTGGGATTAGTTTGCCACTGCTTGGCGGTGTAGCCGCGGATAAAGGCATCATACAGCGGTCTGCCGATCATGCTTACCGCTTTGTCTTCCAGATTATCGGGATCTTTCACCAACGATTCTTTCGCCTGTCGAGTGATAAGGCTCTTTGCTTCACCAGGTGTAAAAGCACGCCCAAAGAAACTGCAAATCGTGCTGAGATTGATCGGCATAGGGTAGATCTGGCCATTATGCAGGGTATACACAAAATGCCGGTAATCGCTGAACGCCGAGAAGCAGTTCAGGTACTCCCATACCTCAGTGCTGTTGCAGTGAAATAGATGCGAGCCGTAGCGGTGAACCTCAACGCCGCTGCGCGGATCGGTCTCGCTCCACGCATTACCGCCAATGTGGTTGCGTCTCTCCAAGACCGCGACCCGTAAACCACGTGAATTTGCCGCCCGCTCGGCAATCGTCAATCCGAAGAAACCCGAACCGACGACGATGAGGTCCGCATTCCTCAAGACATCCATACTTGCCGCCGCGATCACCGCTTCGATGCACCCCAATATCGTGCAGGGCTGGTGAAGGCAATCAAAGCCGCCGTTTCAAAACGGCCGCCATGCCACGAATCTCGATCCAGCATTCAAGCGCACCTCCCCCAACAGCATCCATGGGTGGTAGAAAGCCGAACTAGAGACTGATGACCAAGAGTAGGCACGCGCCCGCGGCGTTGATAGAGAACTACGGAGGGGGTTGAGATCATGCTGATCGTCACAGGAGGTGGGGGGTTTATCGGGTCCGCTTTGGTCTGGGCGCTCAACCAAGCGGGCCATTCCGATATCGTCATCGTCGACCATTTCGGTCGGGACGAAAAATGGCGCAACATTGCCAAACTTGAGCTCTTTGAAATTGTCGCTCCGGAGGAGTTGGGCGGCTGGCTCGACCGGCTCGGTCGTGACGTCGAAGCGGTCTTTCATCTCGGCGCCAACTCCTCCACCACGGAAATCGACGCCGGGTTCATCATCAAGACAAACCTTAATGCATCGGTCGCGGCGTGGCGGTGGTGCGCGTCGCAGGGAAGGCCCCTGATCTACGCTTCCTCGGCTGCGACGTATGGCGACGGGGCGGAGGGATTTGACGACGCCGGCGGCTACGATGCCCTCAAGCGCCTGCGTCCGATGAACCTCTATGGTTGGTCGAAGAGCGCGTTCGATCTTTGGGCGATGCGCGAAGCGGCGAAGGGACATGCACCGCCGCTTTGGATCGGCCTCAAATTCTTTAATGTTTTCGGGCCTAACGAATACCACAAAGGCTTCATGGCAAGCCTTGTGGCGAAGAATCACCCCAAGATTGCGGCTGGTGAGACCATTCAATTGTTCAAATCGCATCGATCGGGCATTGCCGACGGCGAGCAAAAACGGGACTTCGTTTATGTTAAAGATTGCACCGACGTCATTTTGTGGTTGTGGCGCCATGCGCGAGAAAGCGGCATCTACAATGTCGGGAGCGGTACTGCGCGAAGCTTTCGCGAGCTGATGGAGGCGACCGCCGCGGCATGCGGCGTGCGTGCGCGGATCGACTATGTCGACATGCCAGCGGAAATTCGGCCCAACTATCAATACATGACCGAAGCCAAGCTAAGTCGCTTGCGTGCCGCCGGTTACAACGCGCCATTTACGCCGCTCGAACGGGCCGTGCAGGATTTTGTCACCAATTATTTGGCTACGCGGGACCGATATCTCTGAGCCTTACACTTTGCTCGCGATAACGCGCACGAGGTCGCCGACCGATTGCAGGCTGTCAAGCTCTCTGGTGTTGAACTTGATGTGGTATTGGCTCTCGACCGATATAATGATCTCGATCTGCTTGAAAGAGTCCCAGCCTTCCAAATCCTTCGCGGTCATGGCCGGGGAGAGCTTGATGTCATCCCGCATGAACACGTCGCGAAAGATGTCCTCAAGCGCCGCGTAGATTTCGGCCTCAGGCATAAAAATCAACCCTCCCTAACCTCGATGAACGTGCCCGCGGGGACGAAGGTGGCGAGGTCGAGGATGCTGCGACTGCCGCTGTCCGGGCGAACCTCCGTCACCGTGAAACCGAGCTTAGCGTAGTGGTCGCGCACCATGCCGTTCTTTTTCGTCGGCAGATATTCGCCAACAAGACACCGTGCGCCGAGCCGTTTGCCGGCATCGGCCACGAGGTTGAGCGTCGTCGGTTCGACTTGCCGCCCCAGAACCCGGCAGCTCATCAGCCAGGTGTCGATCAGCAACTCGTGATCGCCCGCCATCTTGCCGATGACGATGCCGATGATGCCGTTATCGCCAAAACGATCGGTCAGCCGCAGTTGCAGGCCAAAGGCGCGCGGGTCGTCAATAAGCGCCAGAACATCGTCTTCGGAATAACGGCGGGTCGTGAGATTGAACTGATTTGTCTTGTTGATCAACTGCACCGTACGCTGCAGCCCAACGGTGTCGAAGCGCCGCCAGATGAGCCGCATCTCCAGTCCGCGGAGGTAGGAATCGAGATCGGTGGCCGAGGCTTTGAGCTGCTCGCGCTCGCGATTGCTCTGGTATTGCCCGGTCCGCGCACGGTCTTCGTCGGTGATTGAGACGCCTTCGAAATACCCTGCGTCGGCCAGTGTCTGCGCATAGGTCGCCGGGTCTTCCGACACTTCGGGCACCGCGACCATCGGCAGCTCTTCGCGGACGAGGTTGCGTTCGAACGGGTTGTCGTCGACAAAAACCAGCGAATCGATGCCGATATTGAGCTCCTCGGCGATGGCCCGAAGATTGGCGGGTTTGTCGTTCCAATTGGCGACAAAGCTCGCGATATCCGGCCGCCGCAACACCATTTCCGGATGCTGTTCGAACGGTTCGATCGCATTGGCCTCGTCGTTTTTGGAGCACACGGCGAGGATCACGCCGCGGCGCGATAGGTCGCGCGCGTATTCTTGAAACGCGACAAACGCTTCTCCTGCGGCGCTGCCCTGGCCAAGCACCAGCGCTGCCAGCCCGTCATCGCCGACGACACCGCCCCAGACAGTGTTGTCGAGATCAAGAACAAGACATTTGGCTGACCGCCCCTGCTTCGCAGCGAGCACGCGTCCCACGAGGTCGCCATAGACCGGCGCGGCCGCGGGCGAAGTTTCTTGTTTGCCGTTGTGCCACAAAACCGAGTCGTGCCACGCGCACAGGCCATCATGCGCGGCGTGTGCATCGAGCGCGAGGATATCGACGCCTTCGGCGTCGGCCATCACGCGCAATTCGCGATTGGCGCGCTCGACAAACGTACGCCGCGAACCAGGCAAACGGTGTTCGTTGTTGCCCAGCAGGGCGACGTGCACCGGCAGCGCTGTCTGATGAACCACCGGACAGCGGAAGTTCTCGCGCGCGAGATGCCAGCACGTGCCGATGCGCTCGGTCAAATCCGCGAACAGCCGGTCAACCTCCGCTTGGTTGAGATGGGCGCCGACGCCGGCCGCCAGATGATGGGCGTCGAGCGCCAACAGAATTGTTGTCGGCGCGAAGGCATTCAGCTCCGACGATGGATCGTTCAACTCTTGCCAGTATTGACCGTAGTCGTTCTCGTAGGTCGATATCCACAGGCCTCGGCGCAGCCCCGCAACCCGGATCGCCGGGTGCAAATGAGCCATCGTGCCGGAGCCGAGCAACGCGAGCCGTATTGGCTTCGTCGCGAGATTTTCAGGCGGCTTTCCGGAAAAAATGCGCGCGACCGCACGGTCGAGCGCATTGGTCTTGACAAAATCGAGCCGCGAATTCGCCAGCGCAACCGCTTCATCCCATGGGTCGGCGCCGGATTCTCCCAGCGCGCGGAGCCGTCGGCGCCAATCAGCTACCTCGGGCAGCCAATACAACCCGCTCATCGGAGAAAGCCCGCTCCTCTCGGTAACGCGAACCTCCAGCCCATCGTATTTGGTAAAAGGGTCGCCGTCATGGATGTCCGCCGTCAGCAAGTGAACGCAGCGATTACCGATAATTACTCGTTGACATTCATCATCGTTACCACGTGCGTGGTATGTCGGTAATTCGTGCAGGTACATTTCGCCGCAAAACGCACAGTGCACATCTATCGGTCATCGCCTCAATGTTCGTGCGAAGTGGGCGAAGACGCCAAGAGCAGTCGGGCACAGGCGGCATAGACAATGTCCGGCGTCAGTTGCCGCAAGCAGGCGAGCCCGCGCCGGCAATCTTCCGGCTTTGCCAAATAGCAAGGGGCGCATGTGACATCGCGTATCACGGCGATGGCGTGCGGCCCAACCGGCCCCCATTCGTTGACGTCGACCGATCCGGAATGCACCGCGACTGTCGGGACGCCAAGTCCCGCCGCGATATGTTTGGGGCCGCTATCGTTGCCGAGAAACAAGACGCAGCGCGTCAGCAATGCCGGAAGATCGGTGAGCGGCGTTCGCCCTATGAGCGATTCCGCCCCGTCGGCGTGCCGCATGCGGCCTATCAACGCGTCACCCGTAGCCTCTTCTCCGGCACCGCCAATCAATAAAATCCGTACCCCATGGTCGTGAATGAGGCGGTCGGCGACCGCAGCGAAATATTCGACGGGCCATTGCTTCATCTCGTTGCCGGCTGTCGGGTGGACGCAGACAACGGGACGATCGTCGAGTTGCGCTAGAAGCGTGCTCAGTGTTGGCGACGGATCGATTGAAGGAACAGAAATGAGGCCGCGATCGGTTTCGCAAGCCGCGGCGACCTCGTCGACGAGATTGACCAAGTCGTCGACATTGTGCCGGCGTTTGTGCGTGTAAGCGGGATCGCCTTCCCATTCGATCGCGACATCGAGCCAGAGAAACTTGTCGCGGTGATCGACGCCGGCAAGGTATCGGGCACCGGTGTGCAGCAGCACCGGCCGTGTTTCCAGATGTTTGCGCAGATCGATTGCCAAGTCGAAGCGCTCGGGCGCCAGCTTGTCGCGCAGCGCGCGCCAATCATCGTCGGTCAATTCCATCAAGCCCGCGGCGGATCGGGCATGGAAGAAATCGAACGTTATCGTCGCATCGATAATCGGCTCCATCTCCCACACCGGCTTCGAGGCGTGTGAGGTGAGCACGGTGATCCGGCCTTCCGGAAAATGTTGCTTGAGCCGACGCACAGCGGGGAACGCCATCACGCAGTCGCCGATATGATCCAATTTGACGATTAGGATGTTTTTGATGTCACCGCGGGGCAGGGCGGGGCGGCCGGTGACGACGAGGCGGTTCGGCTCTTCGTCGGGGCCGACCCTATCGCTTGCGGTGGAGAGATGTGGGCTGAAAAACGGGTCTCCTCGGAGAAATACGTCATGCCATCTGCTCTCAAACGCCGTGGTGTCGAAATTGTCGGACAAATCGACCCGGCTGACCGCTTCGTAATGAATGAGCCGCGCATGCGGCGTGTAGATCGTCCGCAGACCGGCTTGCCATACGCGCAGGCAGAAATCGAGATCGTTGTTGACGATGTTGTGCGCCTCGTCGAAGCCGCCGATGCGCTCGAAAATCTCGTGCCTTGTCATCAAGCACGCGCCGGTGACGGCCATCACGTTGCGTTCGGTCAGTGCTAGCCCGAAATAGCCTGGATCGTCATCGACCGCGTAGCGAAACGCGTGTCGTCCCTGTCCCACTGCCGCGAGAAACATCCCCGCGTGCTGCACGCGCCCGTCCGGGTAAAGCAGCCGCGGACCGACAATCCCGACCTCCGGCCGCTGCGCGTGCTCCACCAGTACGGTCAGCCAGTCGGGGTCGACGATCTCGATGTCGTCGTTGAGGAACAGCAGGTATTCGCCGCGCGCCACCGCCGCCGCGCGGTTGTTGAAGCGCGACCAGTTGAACGGCTGGTTTGCGCTAACAGCCCGTTGACGAAGTCGGACTTCGCTGATTCCGTGAGGATCGGGGGACAGTTCGGAGCTAATCGGGATGACGATGGGTCGGGAGAGCGATCGGCAAGGTGATCTGATGGTGAGCTGGGCGG
>Ga0335085_10004082_pt1 | contig 24513 bp, 24 predicted proteins | sample Lox_Sample_45_FD_206712 | JGI IMG/M metagenome (GOLD analysis project Ga0335085, IMG submission 206712) | Soil microbial communities from Loxahatchee National Wildlife Refuge, Florida, United States - Lox_Sample_4.5 | ecosystem: Environmental > Terrestrial > Soil > Wetlands | place: USA...
CCGCGCCGGCGCCGCATCCGCCGGCCGCGCCGCATCCCGCACCGGCACTGCACCCGGCGGCTGCGCCCGCGCCCCATCCGCCGGCCGCGCCACACCCCGCTCCCGCATCGGCGCCGCATCCCGCCGCTACGCCCGCGCCGCATCCGGCGCCGCCGCCCGCCGCGCATCCCGCTGCCCCCGCCAAAGCGGCGCCGCAGCCGGACAAGAAGGACCAGCCCCATTAAGCGGCGTCGGCGAATGCCCGAACGCCTCGCGAGGGCGTGGCGCGAACCGCGCAATTCAGGCCGCTAGGACGTGTGACGGCCGTGCGGGAGAAAGCGTGGGCCGGCGGCCGCGAGGGATGCTCCTGATCGCTGCGCCGGTCAGGACGATTTCGGCGCGAACATATCGACGTATTTGTTCGTGAACATCCCGTTGAAATCCTTCTGCGCTTCATCCTTGCGCAGGATGCCGCCGAAGATCATCAGCTCTTGCGTATGCGCGAAAGCGGAAGGGTTGTAGCGCGGCACTTCGGGCATCGCCTTCACCAGGACCTGCAGCGATTTTTCGATGTCCGCGCTGTTCGCGCCCGGCATGCGCTTCAGGGCGATGTCGAGCGCCTCTTTGGTATGCTCGTGGATAAATTTGTGCGCTTCGACATAGCCATGCACGAGCTTGGTGCAAATCGATTCGTGCTTGTTGCAGAAGCCCTCCTGGGTCGTGGTCGTCGTGGCGATGGTCGGGGTCAGTTCCGGCAGCTCGGTGACCGCGCTCAGCAACATCGCCGCGGCGCCTTCCCGTTCGGCCGTCTCGACCCACGGATAGTTGAGCATCGCCGCATCGATCGAGCCTGATTTCATCGCCGCGATCGCCTCGGTCGGCTGCATATAGACTTCGGTCATGTCCGCCTTGGTATTGAGGCCGGCCTTCTCGCCGTAATAGCGCAGCAGGACGTCAACCACTGTGTTCGGCGAATCGACGCTGATCTTTTTGCCTTTCAAGGCGGTGACGCGCTCTTTGAGCGAGCCCTTCCAGTCGAGGCCCTTGAAGGACGCCTGGCGCGCCATGAGAGCGAAGCCTTCATGGTCAGCCATTTCGGCGACGCCCAGCATATGGCGCCCGCGGATATTGCCCCGAATGAGGCTCGGCCCCGATTGCACGGCAAAATCGACGCTGCCGGCGAGCATGGCATTGGTGGAGCCCATGCCGGTGATGTTGTGAATCTCGACGTCAAGCCCGAGCTTCTTCCACATGCCCGCGTCTTCGGCGACATAGACCGGCAGGAAAGTGATGGTCGTCGCCGGCAACGCTACCGATGTTTGCTCCATCGTTTCGGCTTGCGCCGGAGCGACGAGCGCCATCGTGCCGGTAAGCGCCGCGACCAGCGCGGCGGATCGAAGCATTGTCTTCATGGTTCTCTCTCCCTGTTGCACTGCTTGGCGGGTCTCGAACCGCGCGCCCGCCGGCGCCCTCACAGCGTCATGTCTCGCGCCACCGGACGCCAGGCGAGCGAGCGCGCCTGAACGCGCTTCAGCGCCGCGTTGACGCCGACCACGAGCACGGTGACGATCACCGCGCCCGCGACGACGCCGGTCGTGTCGTTGAGCGAGCGCGCATTCTGGATGTACCAGCCAAGTCCGGAATCGGCGGCAATGAACTCGCCGACCACGGCGCCGGAGAGAGCGCGCGGCAGCGCGATCTTGAGGCCAGCGAACAGGAACGGCTTGGCCGTGTTCCACACGACCTCGCGGCTGACGAACCACCCGCTCGCGCCGGCGACGCGCAGCATGGCGACCAGCTTGGGGTCGACGCTCATGATCCCGGCGAGGCCGTTGTAGAACATGAGAAAGAAGACGATCGAGGCGACGAAAACGATCTTGGCCGGAACGCCGATCCCGAACCACAGGATGAACAAGGGCGCGAGCGCGAGCTTCGGGAGACCGAAAGCGGCGGAAATGAAGGGGTCGAGTGCGGACATAAGTCGCGGCGACAGGCGCAAGGCGAAGGGCAATATCGCGCCCGCCGCGCCGCCGAGAGCCATACCGACCGCCGCTTCCCAGAAAGTAACCGCGGTATCGTGGAACAACTGGCCCGAGATCGTGATGCGCCAGATGCGCACCAGGACGTCGGCGGGACCGGGCAGCCATTCCGCACCCATGGTGACGGTGCCGAACTGCCACAGCGCGAGCACGGCGATGCCGAGCGCCAGGCGCCCTACGGGAATGAGCCGGCGCCGCGCGCGCTGCCGCGGCAGCGGGCGGGCGATAGCGATGCTCATTGGATCTGCTGCCGGACGGCTTCGAACATGTCGCCGAAGCCGTCGAGCTTGTAGAGATTGCCGAGATCGCGCGGCCGCGCGATATCGACATGGTGCTGAGCGATGACCTTTGCTGGCGAGCGCGACAGCACGAGGACGCGATCGCCGAGCGCGATCGCTTCGCCGATGTCGTGCGTGACGAAGATGATGGTCTTGCGTCCGTAATTCCAGAGCCGCAGCAAATCCTGCTGGAGCTGAGCCCGGGTCTGCGCGTCAACCGCGCCGAAGGGTTCGTCCATCAGGATAATCGGCGGATCGTAGGCGAGCGTGCGGATCAGCGACGCCCGTTTCCGCATGCCGCCGGACAGCTCGTGCGGATAGTAGCGCTCGAAGCCGGTGAGATTGGTGGCGCGCAGAAGCGCTTCCACGCGCGCAGCAGCTTCGTCGTCGTACCGACCTTGCAGCTTCAGCGGCAGGGTCACGTTGTCGATCAGCGTGCGCCAGGGCAGCAGATTGTCGTCCTGCGTCACATAACCGATCTGGCAGTTCCAGCCGGGATTGAGCGCCGCCGCGTCGGTGGATTCGATCAGATCGCCGCGGAAGTAGATCTCCCCGTCGCTCGCGCTGTCGACTTGGGCGATGATGTTGAGGAGGGTCGATTTGCCGGCGCCCGACGGGCCGACCATCGTGAGGAATTCCTGATCGGCGACCTGAAACGACAGATCCGCCAGAATGAGCGGCGACTGCGCCTCGCCGGCACGTGCAGCGAAGCGCTTGGCGAGGCCCTTGACCTCGAGGATCGGAGCGGCCGTCGTCATGCGCTGATCACCCGCGAGGTAAGGCCCTGCTGTGGCGGACGCCAGCGCAAGAGCCAGCGCTCGGCGCGCGCCACCAGAAGATTGATGGCGACGACGAGGAAGGTCAGCGTGGCCAGCGCCACGAAGACAAGGGTTGTGTCGAAATCGGTCGCGCCGGAATTGATCATGAAGCCGAGCCCGCGATTGGAGGAGATCAGCTCGCCGACGACCGCCGCGCCGATCGCATAGGGTGCGGCGATGCGGAAGCCGGCGAAGGCGTAGGGGATGGCACCGGGCCAGACGACGTGCCGCGCGATGTCGCGCTCCTTGGCGCCGCACACGCGCATGACGCTGACATATTGCGCGTTGACCGCGTTGACGCCCGACATCGTCGAGAAGAACACCAAGAAGAACACGATCGAGGCGACCAGCGCGATCTTGGGTTCGAGGTCGATGCCGAACCACAGGATGAACAGCGGCGCCAGCGCGAGCTTCGGGACGCCGTAGCCGGCGGCGAGGTAGGGATCGAGGATCGCGCCGGTGAGCGGCCGGCGCCGCAGCACGAAGGGCAACAGCATCGCCGGAACGCCACCGAGCAGCGCGCCGTAGAAGGCGGCTTTCAGCGTGTAGGTCGTATTGAAGAAGAGTTCGCCATCGCGCAGTTCTTCGATGAACCGCACGAGCACGAGCCATGGGTTCGAGAACCAGATGGTGCCGAAATACGCGCTGCAGGCCTGCCAGAGCGCAATGACGGCGACCAGCACGACGAAGCGGTCAACGTAAGCGCGCCAAGGCGGCACGGGCCTGGCCCGCGCACGGCGACGCCGCGGTGGCTGGCTTGCCACTGGGCTTCTGACAGACGGGATCGCACCTTCGCGCGATGCAGGCATCGCCGCCTCCCTCGGGCCTGGCACGCTCGCCCTCGCGGCCCGCGTCTTTCACCTGTTCAATCTCGCCGGACTTGCGTTCCTGGAAACGCGCGGCCCGGTTTCGGCTACTCTGCGGCAGCCTAATTAGTTAGCCTCAACATACGATCTGGGAGGGCGCCCTGTCAAACGAGTGACCCCTGTTGGCTGGATTACATTATTACGAGTTCTGCCTGGAGAATCGTCACGAAGCGGAGGCTTCACCCTAGACCGGACGGCATCGGGGAAACGTCAGATGGCCCGAAACAGATTCCGGGCACGACGATGGTGCGAAGGTCGAGCTAGCGCAGGCTCTCGTTGAGCTTGGCGAGGGCGGCGTTGCCGGGGACGAGATCGGCGGTGCCGAGCTCGTTGAGCGGCTTGTCGACCGTGTTGAGATAATCGTGCATGTCCTGCCCTTGCGGGTCGACATAGAGCAGGCCGGTGACGATCTCGCCCGCCGCCGCGCGTTCCTGCAGATAATTCATCGCCGCGATCCGGTCGCTCGGATCGTAATGCGCCGCGATCTTCCGGAGGCGCAGGACCGAGCCGTCATGCTGCGTCACCAGCTCGACCGTGCCGGGCGCGTAATCCGCCGTGATCGGCTCGTGGTCGACCATCACATCGAGACGGTTCACGGTCTCGTTGTGCTCGCGCACATAATCGAAGCTCTTGGTCGAGCCGGCGTGGTTGTTGAAGGCGACGCAGGGGCTGACGCAATCGATGAAGGCGGCGCCGTGATGGTTCATCGCCGCCTTGATCAGCGGCACGAGCTGGTTCTTGTCGCCCGAGAAGCCGCGCGCGACGAAGGTCGCGCCGAGCTGCAATGCAATCGCGACGAGATCGATCGCGCTGTCCGAATTGATCGCGCCGTATTTGCTCTTCGAGCCCTTGTCCGAGGTCGCTGAGAACTGGCCCTTGGTCAGGCCGTAGACGCCGTTGTTCTCGACGATATAGACCATGTTGACGCCGCGCCGAATCGAATGCGCGAACTGGCCGAAGCCGATCGAGGCGCTGTCGCCGTCGCCCGAGACGCCGAGATAGATCAGATCCTTGTTGGCGAGGTTGGCGCCGGTGAGGACCGACGGCATGCGGCCGTGCACGGAGTTGAAGCCGTGCGAATTGCCGAGGAAATAGTCCGGCGTCTTCGACGAGCAGCCGATGCCCGACATCTTGGCGATGCGGTGCGGCGGCAGGTCGAGCTCGAAACAAGCCTGGATCACTGCCGCGCTGATCGAATCATGGCCGCAGCCGGCGCAGAGCGTCGAGACCGAGCCTTCGTAATCGCGATGGGTGAAGCCGAGCTTGTTCTTCGGCAGGTCCGGATGATGGAGCTTGGGCTTCGGAATGTAGGTCATCGCTCTAGGCCCTCCCCGCCACTTCCCGCAGCGGCGCCACGTTGCGCGCTTTGAGGAGGGCGGAAATCTTGTCGATGATGAAGCGCGCCGTGATCGGCGTGCCGTCGTAATGCAGCACCGGCACGATGCGCGCCGGATCGAGATTGCTTTCGGTGATCAGCAGCGTGCGGCATTGCGCGTCGCGATTCTGCTCGACGAAGAACACCTGCTCGTGCTCGAGCACGAAATTGACGACCTCGTCCTGGAACGGGAAGCCGCGCAGCCGCATCGCGTCGATATGGATGCCCTGCTCTTCCAGCGCGCCGAGCGCCTCGTGCATCGAGGGCGAAGTCGAGCCGAAATAGAGCACGCCGTATTTGCTCTTCTGCTTGGCGTCGCGCCTGACCGGCGCCGGGATCATCTTCTTCGCGGTCTCGAATTTGCGCAGCAACCGCTGCACGTTCTCGACATAGTCCGTGCCGTTCTCGCTGTATTTGGCGAGCCGGTTATGCGACGAACCGCGGGTGAAGTAGCTGCCCTTGGTCGGATGCGTGCCGGGATAGGTGCGGAAGCCGATACCGTCGCCTTCGAGATCGGTATAGCGCTGCAATTCCTTGCCACCCTGTAGATCCTCGTAGCTGAGGACCTTGCCGCGATCGATCTGCCTGCTGTCGTCCCATTGGAACGGCTTGGTCAGCCAGTCATTCATGCCGATATCGAGATCGAGCATGAGGAACACCGGCGTCTGCAGCCGGTCGGCCATGTCGAAGGCCAGCGCCGCCATCTCGAAACACTCGCCCGGGTCTTCCGGGAAAAGCATCGGATGCTTGGTGTCGCCATGCGAGGCGTAGGCCGCACCGATGAGATCGGCCTGCTGGGTGCGCGTCGGCATGCCGGTTGAGGGGCCGCCGCGCTGCACATCCATGATCACCGCCGGGATTTCGGCGTAATAGCCGAGGCCGACGAATTCGGTCATCAGCGACACGCCCGGGCCCGAGGTGCAGGTGAAGGAGCGCGCGCCGTTCCAGGCCGCGCCCAGGACGATGCCGATCGAGGCGAGCTCGTCCTCGCCCTGGACGATCGCGAACTTGCCCTTGCCGGTTTCCTTATCCATGCGGAAGCGGCGGCAATATTTCATGAAGGCTTCGGCGAGCGCCGTCGACGGCGTGATCGGATACCAGGCGCAGACCGTGGCGCCGCCATAGACCGCGCCCAGCGCCGCCGCGCTGTTGCCGTCGATGAAGATGCGATCGCCGACCTTGTCGGAGCTGCGCACGCGCAGGCCGAGCGGCGCGAGGTTTTCTTTGCAGTAGTCGATGCCCATATGCAGCGCCTTGACGTTCGGCGCGATCAGCTTGTCCTTGCCCTGGAACTGCTCGCTGATCAGCTTTTCGATCGCGGCGACGTCCATGTTGAGCAGCGCTGCGAGCGCGCCGACATAGATGATGTTCTTGAACAGCTGGCGCTGGCGCGGATCGGTGAATTCCTTGTTGCAGATGCCGGTCAGCGGCACGCCGACGACGTTGATGTCGTCGCGGAACATGGAGGGCGGCATCGGCTTGGTCGAATCATAGAAGAGGTAGCCGCCGGGCTCGATCTCGGCGACGTCCGCTTTCCAGGTCTGCGGGTTCATCGCCACCATGAGGTCGACGCCGCCCCGCCGGCCGAGATGGCCGGCCTCGGAGATGCGGACCTCGTACCAGGTCGGCAGGCCCTGGATGTTCGAGGGGAAGATGTTGCGCGACGCCACCGGCACGCCCATGCGCAGGATCGAGCGCGCGAACAATTCGTTTGCGCTCGCCGATCCCGAGCCGTTGACGTTGGCGAATTTGACGACGAAATCGTTGACGGCTTCTAGCGGCTTCGGCATGCGGGTCCCGCGTGAGTCATATCGAGGAGGAATTTCTGCATGTCCCAGGCGCCGGTCGGGCAGCGCTCGGCACAAAGGCCGCAATGGAGGCAGACGTCTTCGTCCTTCGCCATGATGCGGCCGGTCTTGAGCTCGGATGAAACGTAAATGTCCTGCGTGCGGTTCTTCGCCGGCGCCTTGAGATCGTGGCGCAGCTCCTCCTCCGGCGCATTGCCGGTGAAGGTGATGCAGTCCATCGGGCAGATATCGACGCAAGCATCGCATTCGATGCAGAGCGACGGCGTGAACACCGTCTGGATATCGCAATTGAGGCAGCGCTCGGCCTCGGAATAGCCGAGCTTCTTGTCGAAGCCCAGCTCGACCTCGAGCCGCACGTCGGCGAGCGCCACGACCTTATCGCGCAGCGGCACCTTGTAGCGCTGGTCGTTGGAGATGTCGTTGTCGTAGCTCCATTCGTGGATGCCCATCTTCTGGCTGATGAGCGCCACGTCCGGCGGCGGCCGCTTCTTCACGTCCTCGCCGTGGCAGAATTTGTCGATCGAGACCGCGGCCTCATGCGCATGCGCGACCGCCCAGATGATGTTCTTCGGGCCGAAGGCCGCGTCGCCGCCGAAGAACACGTTGGGGATGGTCGATTGCATCGTGACCGGATCGACGACCGGCATGTCCCATTTGTCGAATTCCATGCCGATGTCGCGCTCGATCCAGGGGAAAGAATTCTCCTGCCCGACCGCGACCAGCACGTCGTCGCATTCATGGAGCACGTCGGGCTCGCCGGTCGGCACCAGCGAGCGACGGCCCTTGTCGTTATAGACGGCCTTGACCTTCTCGAAGAGCACGCCGGTCAGCTTGCCCTTGTTATGCACGAATTCCTTGGGGACGAGCATGTTGAGGATCGGAATATCCTCATGCATCGCGTCTTCTTTTTCCCACGGCGAGGCTTTCATTTCCTCGAAGCCCGAGCGGACGATGACCTTCACGTCGGTGCCGCCGAGGCGGCGCGAGGTGCGGCAGCAATCCATCGCGGTATTGCCGCCGCCGAGCACGATGACGCGCTTGCCGATTTTGTCGATGTGGCCGAACGATACGTTGGACAGCCAATCGATTCCGATGTGAACGTTCTTGGCGGCTTCCTTGCGGCCGGGAATGTCGAGATCGCGGCCGCGCGGCGCGCCGCAGCCGACAAAGACCGCATCGAAACCCTTGCTCAGCAGCTCCTTGAGGCTGGTGATCGCCTCGCCGAGATGCAGCTCGACACCCATGTCGGTGATGTAGCCGCATTCTTCGTCGGTGACGGCCTCGGGCAGGCGGAAACGCGGGATCTGGGTCCGCATCATGCCGCCGGTCTTCTTGTCGCCGTCGAACATCACGAGGTGGTAGCCGAGCGGCGCCAGGTCCCGGGCGACGGCCAGCGAAGCCGGGCCGGCGCCAACCAGCGCGATGCGCTTGCCGTTCTTCTGCGTCGGGACGCCGGGCAGCCGCCCGCGGATATCGTCCTTATTGTCGGCAGCGACGCGCTTGAGGCGGCAGATCGCCACCGGCTCTTTCTCGACCCGGCCGCGGCGGCAGGCCGGCTCGCACGGCCGGTCGCAGGTGCGGCCGAGAATCCCCGGAAAGACATTCGACTGCCAATTGATCATATAGGCGTCGGTGTAACGCCCGGCCGCGATGAGACGGATATATTCCGGAACCGGCGTATGTGCCGGACAGGCCCACTGACAATCGACAACTTTGTGAAAGTAATCCGGGGCCGCGATATTCGTAGGCTCCAACGCCTGATCTCCCTAACCGCTCACATCCCCCGTCCGGCCGGCTCTGCGTCCGGTCGATACGTGCTCTTCGGTGCTTCGCTATCCGCGCGCTCCTCGCCGAGCGAGGCTTGGGCTGGACCCAGTTTCCGGAAATCCGGCGGCGCGTCATCGAAACGTAAGGGCCAGTCACTCTGCCCCATCGGTACCGGTTTCGCAACCTCCAGAAGACCATAGGCGCAAGCGGGTTTTGGCATGCCTGCCCCGTTTCGGTGACACGCGTGACGCGTGGCCGTGCTGCACCACAAGCGAGAAATCGTTCTGCCCAATCGCTGACGAGTCCGTTTTGCTTTTCCGCCGTGTTAAGGTTTCCGACAGCGCCGGTTTGGAATTCGTCGAATATTGGATCAGCCGAAAACGTCCTCCCCGCGATCGCGTCGAGCCTGGAGCGCAGCCTTGCTGCTGCTGGCCCTGCTCGCCCTGGTTTTGGGCGTGTTCGGCGCCGTCTATTTCCAGCGCAACGCGGGCCCGCAGGTCGCTAATAACGCGCCGCCGCCGAGCGTTGAAAAGCCGCCGGCAGGGGCGATGCCGGAAGCCGCGCCGCCGCAAGCCGCCCCGCCGGCAGAAAAGAAGCCGCAAGAACAAGCGGCTGCGCCCGCCGAGTCGAATCCGCCACCGGCCGCCGCGCCGGCACCGCAAACCGCGGAGGCACCGCCCGCGAACCCGGTCCTCGTGGCCCCGGCGCCAAGCCAAACTTTGCCGCAAACTCAAGTCGCTAACCCGCCATCCTCGCCCGACAACGAAGCGCCGCAGCTGGCCCAGATCTCGCCGAGTGCCGCGCCCGCCAATGTCGCTGCCACCGCGCCGCGCTACTGGGTCGAGTTCGGCGCCTATGACGGCGCGCGCTACGCCGACCGGCTGAAGCAGAGCCTTGGTCAGCTCGGCATCGGCGCGACCGTCAGCAGCGCGCCGGGCAAGAACGGCCGGCGCTATCTCCGCGTGCGCAGCGCCGGCGACTCGGATCGCGCGACGGCATCGGCGCAGCTCGCCAAGGCACACGCGGCGCTTCACATCGCGCCGCTGCTCCATCGCGTCGCCGCGGTGAGCCCGGCGCCGGCGCGCGCGCCGGAAGCGAAGGCCGCGCCCGCGGCCAGCGGCAACTACTGGGTACAGTTCGGCGCTTTTCGCGCGCGCGCGAACGTGACACACGTGCTTGCCGCGCTCCGCAAGAGCGGCATCCAAGCTTCGATTATTGAAAGAAAAAGCAGCGGCCGGGGGCCACTCTATCTGGTTCGCGTCGCAAGCCTCTCCGACCGGGCGCAGGCCGAGCAGATCGCCCGGCGCGGCAGCGCTGCGCTGCACAGCCACGACGTGCTGATCGGCAGAAGCGCCGCCGCCCCAAGCTTGCATCCGCGCCCGCCGCCGCGCTAACCCCGCTTCCATGATCCTGACTGACATCGCGCCGGAAGAATTGCCGGCCGTGATCGAGCGCTTTGCCGCGTTGCTCGATCCCGCCGCGCGCGCCGTCTTCCGCCGCATCGCCGATCCCGCCCAAGCCGCGCGTGCCGAAGGCGCCGAAGCGGCGCGCCATCACGCGACCGCCTGCGATCTCGCGCGCGCTTTCGGGATGCCGCTGCTGCCCGGCAGCCCGGCGCTCGATTACGCCTGGACCGGCCAGGCGCTGCGCGAGGATACCGAAGCCTATGTGCTGCTGCACGAGGTGGCGCATTTCCAGCTCGCGCCGCGGGAGCGCCGCCAGGCGATCGATTTCGGTCTCGGCGCCGGGCCCGAGACCGGCGATCGCGACGGCGCCGAGCGCGCGGCGACGGTCTTCGGCACCGAGCGCGAGGCCGAAGAGGCCATGGCATCACTGCTCGGCGTACTGTGGGAGGTCGAGCTCGGCCAGCCGGGCTTCGCCTCGTTCCTCGATCAGAACTGGCTCGAAGGCGCCGATCGGCCAGGCGCGGCGCAGCATTTCACCGCCGTGCTCAGGTCGCTGCAACAACGCGGGCTGGTCGATGACGACGGCAGGCCGGTGCGAATGGCCGCCTCAGCGGCCGTCACCGGCTGAATCAGAATCGCGACGCGGGTCTATTGCAGGCGAAGCGCGGCTTCGGCGCCGGTCTCGATCGGCCCGTGCTCGATCAGGCAGATCTCGCGCGTGCGATCGAGCGCGAAAATCGGCGCGAGCGATTCGTCGTGATCGGCGGCGCGGGAAAGTCCCGCCGCGGCCCAGCGCACCTCGGCGGTCATGACGGCTCCACGGCCCGCTCGGCCTCGCTGGTCGTCATGATGTGAATCGCGAGACAGCGCTGATAAAGGCTTGGCCGGCTTGGGCGACGGCGCGGAAACAGGCGCTGCAGCCAGGATTCGCGAATCGTGCGGCGCCGCCGCTTCTCGGGCCGGGCGATCGACCACGGCACCCAGACCACGCTGCCGGGGACGTACCCCGAAGTCATACCTTCAGACACAGCTTTAACCCCCTGTAAAACCGAGCACCTGAGGTGCCGACTCGGGACCTTTTGCGCCGGAAATGGTTAAAAAAGCGTTAACGAGTCGCGGGGGCGGTAACGCCCCCTTTAGGAAAGACGACTCATAGAGACGGGTTGGCGTCAGCGCAGCGCGCTGAGCGTGCCGGCGCTTGCCATGTGAACGGCGAGGCAACGATGGAACAGCGTCGCGGGGCGACGGCGGGAGAAGAACCGCTGCCAGGCGCTGACACGGCGCGCCGTCGGAAGCTTGGCGCGGACGGCCGGGAGCCGGGTCGTGGCGGGGAGTACAACAGCGTTCGTTGTCAACACACGCATGGCCGGAAGACCTCGCAAGATGCTTTGAACCACGACGCGCCTATGCGCGCCGTCCCCGAGGGTGAGCATCGTCCGCTGTGGCCATGTCAAAGTTATGGGAGGATTGTGGAGTTGCGCGGCCCAGCCAAGGCAGGCTGGAAACCTTTCGACAGGCTCCGGGCTCAATTCCGCCACGATTCGCGGGAAAGCCACCCGAAAGGTTGTATCGCGCCGCCGGTTGACGCGCGTGCGGCGCACGCTCAACATCCCGTGAACCGGTGATCTGCCGAAAGGATTGAGAGGGGAACGATGGCCAAGCAAGCGAACGTCCAGGATTGGGAAGCGGTCACCAACGCCAAATTCAAAGGCGACGCCAACGCCCGCGCCGACGCGCTCGAGCACAAGATGATGGCGGACATGGAGCGCATCCCGTTGCGCTCGGTGCTGTTCACCTCGGGCGAGCGCGATCCGACCGGCCCGATCCAGGACCCGCTGCCGCCGGGCAAGCACGTCGTGCAGGGCCCCGATCCGCGCCTCAAGGCGATGCCGGACAAGCCGACCTTGATGGATTTCTTCCGCTTGCGCTTCGGCAGCGCGACCAATCACCTGCTGCAAAGCGCCAATCTCGCGCGCAAGGGCGGCTATAGCGAGAAGGTCGTCCTCGCCTGCCTGCTGCACGATATCGGCGTCGTCGGCTTCATCCGCTCCGATCACGGCTATTGGGGCGCGCAGCTCATCGAGCCTTACGTCGACGAGGAAGTGAGCTGGGGCATCCGCTACCACCAAGCGCTGCGCTTCTTCCCGGATAAGGATTTCGGCTACGAATATCCCGAGATGTATGTCCGGCTGTTCGGCGAAGGCTTCGAGCCCGAGGACTACATCAAGCGCGATTACGAATTCGCGCGGAAGCATAAATGGTACGGCACGGCGCGGCAGATCTGCGTCAACGACCTTTATGCCTTCGAGCCCGGCGTCAATCCGCAGCTTGAGGAATTCGAGGACATCATCGGCCGCAACTTCAAGCAGCCGGAAGAAGGCCTCGGCTGGGACAACACCCCCGCCTCGCATATGTGGCGGACGATCATGATGCCGACCCGCGCGCTCTAAGCGCGCAATCTCATCGACATACGAAACGGGCGCCTGAACGGCGCCCGTTTTTATTGGGACCTAAAGCGAGAGCGTCGCCGGCGGAAAGATCTCGTCGAGCGACAGGACGCGCGGCGTCAGCCCCTGCTCGTGCGAATAGCGCGCGATGGTCTCGAGGATGACGCGATTGGCGACGACGCCGTAGGCATAAGGATCGCGCTTCAGCGCCGCGCCGGCCTCGGGCGCGAGGATGCCGGTCTCGAGATGCGCTTCGGCGGCCTCGGTGACGCCGGCGAGCCACTTGTTCTTCGCCTCGAGGAAGGCGCGATAGAGGTTGAGAACGACCCAGGGATGCTTCTCGACGATCGAGCGCCGCACCACCATGCCGTGATTGATCGGATAAAGCCCGGTCTTGGCGAAATAGCGGCGGCCCTCGGCGGCGCGGTCGGCGAAGAGATAATGCCCGTCGGCGCGCTCGTCGAGATTGACCTTGCTGCGATCGACGAGATTGTTCGCCGCGATGTAATGCAGCGCCGCGTCGAGCTTTCCTGAGAGCAGCATCGAGGCCATGCTCTCGTCGGCCGGGATGCGATTGAGCTTCACGCCCGGCGGCGGCTTGAAGCCGGTGGCGCCGCCATGGCTCACCTCCTCCGTGCGTTCCATCCACCATTCGATCTCGGTCGCATCGACGCCGAACTCGTGCTTCAGCGCGCCGCGCGACCACAGCGCCGCGGTCTGCTGATATTCCGGCACGCCGACACGCTTGCCGCGCATGTCGGCCGGCGATTTGATGCCGCTGTCGTTGCGCGCCCACATGCCAGTATGAAAGAAGCGTCGCGTCGTGAACACCGGCAGCGCGACCCAGTCGCGATTGCCCGAGGCAAGCAGGATGAGCAGCGACGACATCGACATCTCGGAAATGTCGAACTCGCTGAAATGGAGCTGGCGCCAGAAAATCTCCGACGGATGGGCGTTGGTGACGAGAAGATCGATGCCATCCGGCTTGATCCGCCCTTCGAGCACCGGCCGCGAGCGGACATTCGGATGCATCGCGATGCTGAGCTGAAGATCGGACATTCGTTCCTCCCGGGTGCTTTGGCAGCGCTTCTAGGCGCGCCGCTTCCGGCTGGCAAGCGCGCGCTTGCGATACCGCCGGGATTTCCGTCATGATCGGCCGCAACATGGTTCTCGTCCCGCGTTTCGCGCTCGTCTCGCTGCTTGCGGCGGCGATGCTTTGTCGAGGCGCGCCGGCTTCGGCGCAAGACACGCGGGCCGCCGGCCAACCGGGCGGCGAAACCGTCCACCCCGCCGCTCCCGTTTCCTCGACGGCGGAGCGGATTTTCGAAGCGGCGCGCGGCAAGCTGCTGCAGATCCGCACCGAGCTCGCGGCGAGCGGCCGGCAGACGACGCTCGGCTCGGCGTTCCTCGTCGACGGCGACCTCGCGATCACCAATTACCACGTCGTCTCGCAATTCGTGCTCGAGCCCGATCTCTACCGGCTCGAATATTTTACCGCGGGCAGCGATCATGGCAGCCTGCAGGTGCTGGGCTTCGACATCGCCGACGATCTCGCCCTCGTCAAGATCGACCGCGCGCAGCCCGAGCATTTCGTCTTCGATCCGCGCAAGCTCGACGAGATGATCAAGGGCGAGCAGCTTTATGCCATGGGCAATCCGCTCGATATCGGCTTCGCCATCGTCGAGGGCACCTATAACGGCCTGGTCGAGCGCAGCTACACGCCGCACATCCATTTCTCCGGCGCGGTCAATCCGGGCATGAGCGGCGGCCCCGCTGTCACGAGCAACGGCGATGTCGTCGGCATCAATGTCGCGACCCGGCTCGACGGCGAGCTGGTGAGCTTCCTCGTCCCGGCGCAATACGCCGTCGCGCTGCTGGGCGCAGCGCCGCGCGATCCGCCCAAGCCCAAAGCCTTGCGCGCCGAACTCGCCCGTCAGATCGCCGCGCGCCAGACCGCGCTCTATGCCGAGGTCGAGACCGCCGGGCTGCAAGCGGCGAATTTCGGTCCCTATGCCGCCGGCGAGAGCAAGGCGGACTGGTTCACCTGCTGGGGCCAGACCAATGCCGGCCAGGCGCCGAAGCCGCGCGCCATCGTCGAGACCACGAATTGCAGCAGCGAGAGCGATATCTACATCGCCGACGATCTGCATATCGGCCGGCTTTACGTGACGCATTCCTATATTCGCAGCGCCGACCTCAACGCCTTCCAATTCGCGACCTATGTCGCGACGCAGAACGGGCTGCAATGGCCGGCGCGCTGGCGCGAGAAATGGTACACGCCGCCACGCTGCACGCAGGATTTCATGCGCGGCGGCGCCGCCGATCAAGCGCCGCCGGTCGAGGCGATCTGGTGCGCCCGCGCCTATAAGGATTTCCCCGACCTCTTCGACGTCGCGCTCACCACGGTGACACAGGATCGCGGCACCGAGACGCTGGTCTCGCGGCTGAGCTTCCAGGCGGTGAGCTACGAAGCGGCGCAGACGCTCGGCAAGCAATTCATCGCGGCCTTGCGATGGCACGAGTGATCTGGATCGAGATATTGTCGCGCGGCGGCCAGGTGACCCACCGCTATCGCTGCGCCGGTCCGGAGCTGCGCATCGGCCGCTCCTATCAGAGCGACGTGATCATCGACGACCCGGCCGTCGCGCCCGATCATCTGCGCGTCACGCAAGGCGGCGACGGCGCGGTCCTGGTCGAGGCCGCCGGCCCCGCGAGCCCCTTCACCATCCACGGCGAGCGGCGCGAGCGCAGCCTCGTCGACGGCGATACCGTGCTGCGCATCGGCCATACCGCGCTGCGCATCCGTGACGAGACCTATCGCGTGCCGGCGGCGGCGATGCTCGTCGAGGCGAAGCCGCGCTGGATCGAGCTCTCGGCGCTGATCGCCGTCGCGCTGCTCATCAACGGCTCGACGCTCTGGCTCAACGAGACCGCCGAGCCGAAAACCTCGCGCTATCTCGCCGGCATGGTCGGGCTCGCCGGCGGCCTGCTGCTGTGGTCGGGGCTCTGGGCGCTGATCTCGCGCATCTTCGGCGGCGCGGCGCGGTTCGCGCGCCATCTCGGCATCGCCGTCGGCGCCTTTCTCGCCTACACGCTCTACTCGTTCCTGGCTGAGGCGATCGCCTTCTCGCTTTCCTCGGGCACAATCTCCGGCAACGTCGCGATCGGCTTCTGGATCGTGCTCGGCATCGCCTGTTTCCTCCATCTCCAGGTGATCGCGCCGAGCCACGCATTGTTGAAGACCGGCATCATCGCCGTGCTCGTGCTCGCCGGCATCGCCGCGCAGCTCGCCAATCACGCCGAGCAATTGAAGAACGGCGCGCAGCCCTTTATCGCACAGACCACCTTCCCGCCCGCTTTCCGGCTGGCGCGCGCCCAAAGCGAGGATCAATTCTTTGCCGCGGTCGAAGGCTTGCGCGCTAAGCTCGACGCGGATCGCAAAGCGGGCGCAACCGCGCCGTGAGAGGGAGGCTGATTTGAACATCAAAGGCGGCGTCGCCATCGTCACCGGCTCGGCGACCGGCATCGGCGCTGAGACCGCGAAGCTGCTCGCCAAGAAAGGCTGCCGCGTCGTCGTCAATTACAGCCGCAGCCGCGAGGAAGCCGAGGCGACCGGCGCCGAATGCCGCGCCGCCGGCGTCGAGGTGCTGGTGCATCAGGCCGACATCGCCGACGACGCGCAATGCCGCGGCATGGCGAAGGCGGCGATCGAGCGCTGGGGCCGGATCGACGCGCTGGTCAATTGCGCGGGCAAGACCAAGCCGGCCAAGCCCGGCGATCTCGAGGCCCTCAACGGCCCGGACTTCCTCGAGATCTATGCGGTCAACGTCGTCGGCACCTATCAGATGATCCGCGCCGTCGTGCCGCAGATGAAGAGCCAGGGCAACGGCGCGATCGTCAACGTCTCGGCGCTCGGCTCGCTCGACGGCGAAGGCTCGTCGATCGCCTATGGCGCATCGAAAGGCGGCATCAATTCGATGACCATCGCCCTCGCCCGCCAGCTCGCGCCCACGATCCGCGTCAACGCGGTGGCGCCGGGCTTCGTTGCGACGCGCTGGATGAAGAACCTCCTCGGCGAGAAGCGCTACGAGGAGCGCATCATCGAGCAGGCGAAGATCATGCCGGTCGGCAAGACCGCCTATGCCGAGGACATCGCCGAGATGGTGTGCTGGTTCATCGACGGTCCCGACCTCATCACCGGCGAAGTGCTGCCGATCGATTACGGCTCGCGCTTCGGGAAACGCTCTGGGAATTGACCGCACGTCCATGCCGACATTCGGACAGTGGCGCTATAAGGTCGATCGCGAGGCGACGATCAACGCCTATGCGAAGGCAGATAGCAACCACACATCACGTTGCGGTTGTATCTATTGCCGCAATTTCGAGCGTGTGCGGACCATAATCTTTCCGCAAGACTTTCGTACGCTCATCGAGACGCTCGGGATAGATTACAATAAGGAGGCCGAGGCGTACCACAATGCACGCCTCGCGACCGGGCTGCACGACTATGGCGGTTGGTTTCATTTCGTCGGCACACTCGATGAGACCGGCGATTTCGCTCCTGTCGATTTCGGCAGCGGCTTTACTGCTTGGATGCTCCAAGCGCATGCGCCGCGGCTAAGCCCACTCAAAGGATTGTCGGTTGTTGAGCTCGGCTTTCATAGCGACGCCGTACCATGGCTACTGGACGAGCCCGAACCCGATTTCTGACAAGGAGCAAATGATGGATCTCGAACTCACCGGCAAGCGTGCCCTCGTCACCGGCGGCAGCCGCGGCATCGGCAAGGCGATCGCGCTGCAGCTCGCGCAGGAAGGCGTCGATGTCGCGATCGCGGCGCGCACCTTGGCGCCGCTCGAGGCGACGGCCCGCGAGATCGCTTCGGCCACCGGCCGGAAGATCGTGCCGATCGTCGCCGATATGGGCGATGACGCGGCGGTCGCGAGCCTCGTCGCGAAAGCGGTGCAGGCGCTCGGCGGCATCGACATTCTCGTCAACGACGCGGCGGCTCCGGGCGGCACCGTGCCCTCGGCCAAGATCGAGCAGGTGACGGCCGAGAACCTGCTCTTCGACATCAACGTCAAAGTCGCCGGCTATATGCGCGCGGCCAAGGCGGTCGCGCCGTATATGACGAAAAGCGGCTGGGGCCGCATCATCAATATCGGCGGCGGCGCGGCGCGGCGGGCCGGCAATTACATCGCCTCGGTCCGCAATTCGGCGGTGTCGTCGCTGACCAAGAACCTCGCCGACGAGCTCGGGCCCAAAGGCATCAACGTCGTCGCGATCCATCCCGGCACGACCAAGGCCGGCCAGGCGATGACCGAGGAGTTCGAGAAGCGCATGAGCCAGTCGGTCAGCATCGGCCGGCTCATCGAGGCGAAGGAGATCGCCTATCTCGTCGCCTTCCTCGCCTCGCCCAAAAGCATCGCGATCAACGGCGAGACGATCGCCGCCGGCGGCGGCATGATCGGGCCGATCAATTACTGATTGGATCTACCACGCAAGCATCTTCGGGGGATGAGCGATGAACGATACCGCGAAAGCCGCGACGATCCTGGGATTGGCGCTGATCGCCGCCGCGCTGCTGCATGGCGGCTTCTACACGATGGTGCCGGCCGCCGGCCGGCCGGAGCGGCCTGGCATCGTCTTTGTCATGAATAAATTCACCGGCGAGGTGGTCAAATTTTGCGCGCCGCTCGGCTGCAGCCCGCCGACCGAGCACCTGCCCGCCTGGGCCAGCCCGCCGAAAACCTGAGCTGGCCCCTCGCCTTCCGCTTATTTCACCTCGGCCGCGGCTTTGTGGACGAGGCTCGCATCGACCACCTTGTCGAAGGCCAGCGGCTCGCTGTAATTGAGCCGGCCGCCCTTGCGGTGGGTCGCCTCTTCGTCGCGCAGCTTGGCTTCGTATTTGGTGATATCGAGGTTGCGGTCGAACTCGTAGGGCGCGCTGGTCGCGATGATCTGCGGCGTGAGATCGGTCTGTTTCGCGATCATCTCGGCGATCGCCGGGTCCTTGTTGTAGCTCCCTTGCGCGTCGCGCGCGCCGCGGATCAGCGCGCGCATGAAGGCCTCGGCGACTTTCGGCCGCTCCTTCATGAACTTGGTGGCAAGAAAGAGGAATGTCGTCGGCGTACCCTCGCCGACCGACGATTCAGGATCGATCAGCGCGGCCTCGCCCTCGTTCTTCGCCTTGGTCGCGAGCGGCTCCGGCAGGAACCCGGCATCGATCGCCTTGTTCTTGAAGGCGACGAGCTGAAGCGCGAATTCCATCTGGGTGAGATCGACGTCCTTCTCCGTCATCCCGTATTTCGCGAGCATCTTCGTCAGAAAATATTCGGTGATGTCGCCGGGCGCGTTGATCGCCACCTTGAGGCCCTTCAGATCCTTGGCGGTCTTGATCTTGCCGCTGTCCCAAAGATCCTTCCGGGCGAGCGGCTGCGTCGCCATCAGATGGCCTTGGATCCCGAGCACCGCGGCAATGCGGACGTCGAAGCCCTGGTGCGCCGCGTTGAAGAAACCGGCGGTGGCGGCGCCCATGCTGCCGTCGAGCCGCCCGGTCGCCATCGGCGCGATCGTGTCGAGCGCGCTGCGGATGTTGCCGACATCGATCTTGATGCCTTCCTTGGCGAAATACCCCTTGCCCATCGCGATGTAGAAAGGCGATTGGCCGGTACTTTTGACGATCTGAATGGTGACGGTCTCTTCCGCGCGCGCGGCCGGCGCCAGCAGCAGGCACGCCACGACAGCCGTCATCCACCGTTTGATGAACATCTTCTTCTCTCCCTGTTCTGCGCGACAATGCGCGATCTTTTCCCCGCAATCATGGCATTTTGACCCGCTCTACAGCAAGGCTGACGCCATAACCGGGCAAACATTCGCTTGCGTCGGGGGCGAAAACGGCGGCCTATCGAGGTGGGGCGTCAGCCGCCCCGAGGCATCAAACAATGTCGTTGGAAAGCAGGGACGTGTGGGCGTCCGCGGTCGCGGCCCTCATCGTGGGCCTTTTTGTCGCAATGGGTCTGGTCTGGCTCGGCGTCGACAATCTGCGCGCGACGGGCATGGTCGGCCGCGATCAGGGCCCGGCGCATGGCTTCCTTTATCTGCTGATCGGCGGAGGTCGTTGAATGTCGATGCTGCCTAGCTTTTCGCGCCGCGGCTTTGTCGCGGCGGCGGTTTTTCTCGCGCTCCCGCTCGCGGCGCACCGTGTTGCCGCCGCGACGCCCGACGCATCGGGCTTCATCGGCGATCTCGGCGGCCGCGTGCTGCACCTCATCGCCGACAAGCAGCGTCCGGTCGCCGAGCGCGGCCAGGCTTTCGCGCAGCTTGCCGAAGCGGCGTTCGATTTCCCGCGCATCGCGCGCTTCACCCTCGGCAGCTATTGGCGCACGGCGAGCGACGAGCAGAAGCAGCAATATGCCGCTGTGTTCCAGGCCTATATGGTGAAGTATTACTGGTCGCAGTTCAGCAGCTTCAACGCCGCCGACTTCAAGGTCACCAAGCAGCGCGATTCGGGCAGCGTCTTCACCGTCGTCAGCACCGAGATCGATCGCCCGGCCGGCCAGGCGCCGATCGCCGCGGATTGGACGGTCGCCAAGATCGGCGACGGCTTCAAGATCACCGATGTCAGTGTCAGCGGCATCAGCCAGCTTTTGACCTACCGCGATCAATTCGCCTCGACCTTGGACCGCAACGGCGGCAATGTCGCGGCGCTGATCGATCTGCTGAAGCACAAAGTCGCCGATTAGATCGGGTTCCTGCTTGAGCGGCACCGTGCCGGCCCGAGTGGCGGGCCGGAGCGATATTCTTCGGGGTTGCCCCGTCAGATATCGCACCCACATCATTTGGCGATGGCACGCAAGACCGTCCTCATTTCCGGCGCCGGCATTGCCGGCCCGACTCTTGCCTATTGGCTGGCGGCGGCAGGCTTGGCACCGACGCTCATCGATGTGGCACCGGCGCTGCGCAAAGGCGGGTATGTCATCGATTTCTGGGGCCTCGGCTTCGATATCGCCGAGCGCATGGGATTGGCGGATCGCATCGACCGCGCCGGCTATCACATGCGCGAACTGCGGATCGTCAACGGCGCCGGCCGCCGGGTCGCCGGCTTCGGTCGCGATACCTTCGCGACGCTGGTCGGCAGCCGTTACGTCACCATCGCGCGCAGCGATCTCTCGCGTCTCATCTTCGAGACGATCGAGAACCGCGCCGAGATCCGCTTCGGCGATGAAGTCGCCGCCCTGCAGCCCGATCCCGACGGCGTCGACGTAAGGCTGACGCACGGCGGCGAGCGGCGCTTCGATCTCGTGATCGGCGCCGACGGGCTGCATTCGAATATCCGCCGCCTCGCCTTCGGCCCCGAGGAGCGGTTCGAAAAGCCGCTCGGCTATACGGTCGCGGCTTTCGAGGCTTCCGGCTATCGGCCGTACGACCGGGATGTCTATGTCATGTACAGCGCGCCGGGACGCATGCTCGGACGCTTTTCGCTGCATAGCGACCGCACGCTGTTCCTCTTTGTCTTCGCTGCGGGAAACGAGATCGGCGCGCCGCCGCGCGATATCGAGACACAGAAGGCTTTGCTGCGCGCGCAGTATGGCGATGGCGCGTGGGAATGCGCGCCCATCCTCGCTGCGCTCGAGCGCAGCGAGGATCTCTATTTCGATCCGGTGAGCCAGATCCGGATGGAGCGCTGGTCGCACGGCCGGGTGGGGCTGCTGGGCGACGCCGCTTTCGCCGTCTCGCTTCTGGCGGGCCAAGGCTCGGCGCTGGCGATGACTGCGGCCTATGTGCTCGCCGGCGAACTGGCCAAAGACGACGCGCCGCCGGCCGCTTTCGCGCGTTACGAGGCTTTACTGCGGCGCTACATCCAAGAGAAGCAGCGCGCCGCCGAGCGTTTCGCCGGCGCTTTCGCGCCCAAGACGCGTTGGGGGCTCTGCTTCCGCAACCGCGTGATCAACGCGCTTGCCATCTCGGGCCTGGCGCGGCTCGGCTTCGCGCGCGGCATCACCGACCGGCTGCGCCTGCCGGATTACCCTATTTCAGCCGCGCCGCCGCCTCTTTCACCAGGCTGAGATCGGCGTATTTCTTGACGTCGAGCGTCTCCTTGGTGAAGCCGAGCGCGCGCATCGTCTCGATATTCGCCTGCACCGCGTCGAGATCGGGCATCCCGTTCGGGTCCTTGTAGTAATCCTCGCCTTTGACGAAGAGCCAGGGATCGAACTGCGCCGCCGGGATCTTGGTGAAATCGGAGAAGATCTTCACCGCCTGCGCGTGGTGCGCGGGATCGCTGAACCAGGCGAGCTCGCGCAGCGAATCCTCGAGATAATCGACCACCGCGGCGCGGTTCTTGTCGATGAAGCCTTGCCGCGTCACCAACTCCGCCATCTGGGTGCGGCCGACCGCGTCTTTTTGTGTGAAGAGCGGCCGCGCGACGGCACGAAAAGCGGGATCGCCGTTGGTCAGGCGCGTGCCGGGAATGAGATCGACCTTATGCTCCTTCAGCATCGGCGGCATGTTGCCGAAACCCGCTTCGAGGATGGTGACGTCGCGATTGGGCTCGAGCCCGTTCTTGCGCAGGATCGCGCGCAGCACCATGTCGACGGCGCTGCCGGCGCTGTTGGTCACGGCGACACGGCCTTTCATGTCGGCGACGCTGTGGATCGGCGCGTCCTTCAGGACGAAGAACTCGTTCGAATAGCCGCCAGGGGCGCCGTCCTGGAACATGTCGGCGATGACGCGCAGATCGGTCATATGGGCGTTGAAGATCGCGGTCGGCAGCACTGAGAAGCCGAAGCCGACGAAGTCGATCTCGTTGGCGGCGAGCGCGGTGATCTGCGGCGGCGAGCCCTGAAAATGCGTCATCTCGAGGATGTAGGATTTGCCGTCGTGGCGCAGCACGTCCTTCGGCCCAATCGCCACCAGCGGCACGTCGGAGCTGCCCGACACCCAGCCGATGCGCAGTTTCACCGGATCGGCCGATGCCGTGAAGGCGCTCGCGATGACGAACGACGCGGCGAGCGTGACGGCGGCTGATTTCATCGTTTCCCCCTGTTTCTTCGACCACTTACGCGGCAAAGACGAGTTTAGAGGGATTGCGACGCTAGAGCTAATGCGCCGGACGCAACCTTGTCAGACGGTCTAAGCGGCGCGCTCCATCGCGGCGCGATAAGGCAAGCCGATCGCGACGCGCGCGCCTTTCCCGGGATCGCTGGTGATGGTGACGGTGCCGCCGTGCTGCTCGACGATCTGGCGCACGACCGGCAGTCCGAGCCCGGTGCCGAAGCTCTTGGTGCTGAAGAGCGGCTCGAAAACCTTGGGCAGGACGGATGCCTCGATGCCGGGGCCGGTATCGGCGACGGCGAACTCGAAGCCTTTTTCGGTCGCGGCCGTCGAGACGACGATTTGGCACGGCTGCATGGTTTCCATGCCGTGCATCGCCTGCGCCGCGTTCTCGATCAGATTGTTGACCACCTGCCGCATCCGATCGACATCGATGCCGATGGTTTCGCCGGCGGCGCCGAGCTGCTTGATCAACGTGACGCCCGCCGGCAGGTGTTGCTCGCCGAGCACCTCGTCGATCCAGTGATCGAAGACGACCGGCGCGAGGTTCAACGTCCGCAGCCGCGAGAAATCCAAGAGATCGTGGATGATCCGGTCGCAGCGCGTGATGCTGCGCTCCATCCGCTCGAGCTGGCGGTCGAAATTCGTCTCTTTGCGGCTCGCCATCTCCTGCATCACATAGAAGGTATTGCGAATGGCGCTGAGCGGATTGCGCAACTCGTGTGCGACCGTCGCCGTGAGGCGGCCGAGCGCCGACAGCCGCTCGTTGCGCACCAGCTCCTCCGCCATGCGCTGCTTTTCGATGGCATTATCGCGGAAGACGACCAGGGCGCGGGCGAGATCGCCGACCTCGTCGCGCCGCTGCGCGAAGGGAATGGTGCCGAGAATCTCGCCGTCGGCGACCGCCCCTACCGCGCCGGTGATGGTCGCGAGCGGCCGGATGACGCGGCGCGCGATCAGGCGCGTGGCGAAGAAGCCGAACCCGACGAAGAACAGCATGAGCAGCGCCGCGGCGAAGAAGTAGCGGCGCGCCTCGGCCGCAGCGGCCTTGGCATGATCGGCGGTGAGATCGACGGCGGCGTTCGCAACGTTGATCAGGGGCGCGAGAAAATCATTGCGGCCGTCGATCCATTGAATGCCGACGGCGCCCGTCGACTGGCCGGCGGCGAGGGCATCGACGATCACTTCGTGATTGGCGCGCGCCGTGCCGAAATAAACGCGCCCTGCCGCGTCGATCGCGTCGGTGAGTTTCGGCGGCAGGTTTTGCAGCCGCGCATCTTCTTGGATCATCTTCCACGCCGCGTCGGTCCGGCCGCCCAACGCCACGGTTTGCTCGCGCACGTCGGGCGACAGGCTCTGCTTGGCGACGGCGCCGCCGAGGACGAGCCGGTCGAGACCGGCGGCTTCGCGCATCGCCCAGCCGAGCTGCTTCATCTTCATCATTTCGGCGATGAACGTATCGCCATGCGCGATATCGCTCGCCAGCACGTCCGACAGCGCGTTGATCGTATCGACGAGCTTGCCGCCATCGGCAACCCAGGTCGCGGCGAGGCCGGCCGGGCGCTGATCGAGCGGCAGCCGCACCGCGACATCGGCCTGCTGGCGCAGCACGTTGTAATGATCGTGACTGGCGCGGATCGCGGCGACCGCTGCTTCCGTCCCGCTGAGCTTGGCTT
>Ga0335085_10004083_pt1 | contig 24505 bp, 21 predicted proteins | sample Lox_Sample_45_FD_206712 | JGI IMG/M metagenome (GOLD analysis project Ga0335085, IMG submission 206712) | Soil microbial communities from Loxahatchee National Wildlife Refuge, Florida, United States - Lox_Sample_4.5 | ecosystem: Environmental > Terrestrial > Soil > Wetlands | place: USA...
CTTACCCCAGCGTGCGTTTCGCCGTTACGCATCCGAGGTAAGAGCCGTATGAGGTAATTCTTCAAGTACGGATCCGTGCGGGGGGCGTTGGGTAACCAGCGTCCCTACCGCGACCGAACCCGAGTTTCGGGGGAAAAAACGTGCAAAATCAGAAAACGAACCCAACGAAGCCTTAGAAACGAACCCGAGCTTCGCCCGGCGGTTGGGCGTGGGCTCGTTAGCTTGTCGACTTTGACTGTTTCAAGGAGGACGACCGATTGAAAGTCTTAATTGCTGATGATGTTTCTGAAAGCGCCGTAGCCGTACTGCGCGCGGAGCCGTCCTGGCAGGTGGTTGATCTGGGCCGCGAGAAGGGCGACGCTGCCGCGCGCAAGCAACGTCTGACGGACGAGATTTCGAGCGCCGAGGCGCTGGTGGTCCGCAGCGCCACCAAGGTCACCGCCGGGCTGCTCGAACACGCCGCGCGCTTGCGGGTAGTGGGGCGCGCCGGCGTTGGCGTGGATAACGTGGACCTGGATGCCGCCACCCGCAAAGGCGTGGTGGTGATGAACACCCCCGGCGGCAACGCCGAGAGTGTGGCTGAGCAAACCCTGGCGCTGATGCTGGCGCTCGCGCGGCGCATTCCGCAGGCCGACGCCTCACTCAAGCAAGGGCGTTGGGAAAAGAAGGCCTTCCTGGGCCAGGAGATCAGAGGGAAGGCCCTGGGGCTGGTGGGGTTAGGTCGTATCGGCCTCGAGGTGGCGCGGTTGGCCCAGGCTTTCGGCATGCAAGTGACGGCCTATGACCCACACATCGCGCCCCGAATCGCCAGCGACGCAAACGTACGGCTGGTGCCTCTGGAGGAGCTGTTCAGTACCAGCGATTTTATCAGCCTGCACGCTTCTGCTACAGCGGAGAGCCGCCACGTGGTGAACGCGCGCACCCTGGCTTTGGTGCGCCCCGGCACCCGGCTGGTGAATTGCGCCCGCGGCGAGCTCGTGGACGAGTCCGCCTTGCTGCAGGCCATCAAGGAAGGAAAAGTGGCTGGCGCGGGGCTGGACGTGTTCGAAACCGAGCCGCCCAAGGACTCGCCGCTGGTGGCGCATCCTAACGTGATCGCCACTCCGCACGTCGCGGGCTCTACCGAGGAAGCCCAGGAGATCGTCGGTATTCGCGTCGCCGAGCAGGTGCGCGACTACCTGGCCCACGGCATCGTGCGCAATGCCGTAAATCTGCCGGCGGTCTCTGCGGAAGAGTATCGCAGGCTGCAGCCCTACTTGGAACTGGGTGAGAAGTTGGGCGTGTTCCTCGGGCAGATTGGCGGTCGGCCGCTCAGCGAAATTCGCATCAGCTACGACGGCGGCTTGGCCGATCTGAACACGCACCTTGTGAAAAACTCCGTGCTGAAAGGAATTCTCGCCCACACTCTGTCGGAAGAGGAAGTCAACCTTGTCAATGCCGGTAGCCTCGCTCAAGGCGCTGGCGTCGAGGTGGTGGAGGTACGCAGCGCACGCCGGGCCGGCGTTTCCAACTCTCTGGGCATCGCTCTTCGCAGTGGCTCGGAAGTAGCCTCGGTCTTGGGCACCACCGGTTTGCGGGGTTCATTGCGCATCCTAGGCGTGAACGACATCGATGTGGAGGCGCCGCTCAAAGGTGTGATTCTTTTCATCCGCAACCAGGACGTGCCCGGAGTAATCGGGCGCGTGGGCACGCTGCTGGGCGAGCGCCACATCAACATTGCCAACTTTGCGCTCGGCCGCAACGCGGACGTGCACGAAGCTATCGGCTTGGTGAGCGTGGACGATCAGATTCCAGCGGCTGTGCTGGACGAGATTCGAGGCGTTCCCGCCGTGAAGAAGGCGCAGGTGGTAGAAATCGGGTGATTCAGGAATTGATTCACTGACTCATTGACTCAATAAATCAATCCATCAATGAATCAATCCATCAATGAGTCAATCAGTCTGGGTTTTCAAAATCAACACCAGGCGCGGCTGGGAGTTTTCCCAGTACTTCCGCTCGCGAGCGCGCGGCGTCTACCCGCTGGGCGATGAAGGCTGGATTCGCAGCGCCTCCAGCCTCCGTTTTCTGCGCCAAGACGTGAAGCGCGGAGACATTTTCCTTTGCTACGAGGTTGACCGAAAGCAGTTGGTAGGAGTGGCGCGCGCAGCCTCGAACGGGCGTGATCGCGGGCAGGGATCACTGCTGGATTTCTGCCCGCCGCGGGATGCTGTCCACCTCAAGAACCCGCTGATGCGGCGTCCCGACCTCGACCACATCCTTGCCTTCACGCCCGCACGCGGCCGCGGCACGGTGCAGCGCATCGAGGGGGACGAATTCGCGCGCCTCAAGCGCATCATGCTGCGGAAGAACCCGCAACAAGCGAGTGCCCTGAAGCGTCTTTTTGCTGGCAGTTCTTGATGGCGCAAATGTGAACGCTAGAAGCTGAACCTCACCATCAGGTCCATGCGACGGTAGCCCGTCCATCCGCTTACGGAATTTGACTCGCCGAACAGAGGCGAGCCTAGGTTACTAACCGGTTGTCCGAGGTTTATGTGATTAAAGATATTGCGGATGTTGACGCTGAACTCGAGGCTGTACTTTGTGCCCTCGGAGCCGCCTCCAAACATGCCCGGGCCACCCGCGCCACCGCTCAGGCCTCGGCCACCGAGTCCGCCGCCAGGTCCTCCACGGCCACCGCCGTAGAACCTGGGACCACCTGTATTTCCATTTCCTCCCGCCTTCTTACCGAAGCCGAAGGTCTTCGCCAGCCGCATATTCACTGACTCCTGGCTGGGTCCGAAGAACTCATAAGGCGGAATCGGCTGCTGCGTGGTGGTCCCATAGAGGTAGAAATTGCCGTACTTGGTGTCGGTGGAGACCGGGGCGCCCGAAGGGGCCAGGGCAGGCCGGACGTTGAAAAGTCCGGTGCCATACACGTCCTGGCCTAGAACGATGTTAAACGGCCGCCCGGAACTGATCATCACAAAAGGACTGGCGCGGAAACCCTTGGGCAAAAGAATGGAGCCGCCCATGAAGAGTTGATTCCGGGCAATGAACGAGGCAGGCCCGTAATCCTGCTGAATGTTATACGGGTTCATTGGGCTAGAGCCCGCGCCGCCCGTGTTCGCGTCGGCGTAACTGAGCGTGTAAAAGCCGAAGGCAGTGACCTTGGCTCCCACGCGAAGGTTGAAGTTGGTCACCACCTGGTTCTCGTTAAACAGGCCGACCGACTGGAATTGATAGATGTAGCCTGCGTCCTGCCCGTAAGGGTACGTACCCGTGGTGGGGCCGCAACCCGTGGTATTGGGAGGCACACAGGAGCTGAAACTCCCCGGCAAGGGCGCGTTAACGTTGTTGGTGAGGAACTGATGGACGCCGTGCGAGTTGATGTAAGTGACGGACCCGGTGAGCGTCTTGGTAATCTGGCGCTCCAGCCCAATGGCTGATTGCACCGTGTAAGGCGCGCGAAGGTTGGGATCAAGCCGATATGTTGTGGGCAGCGAAGTGTTGACTGTGGCCAAATCGGATGGCGGCGGAACGTTGGGGTAGAAGTTCGGGTTGGTGACGATATACTGCACTTGGTTTACACCATTGAATCGCTCCGCCTGTTCAATCTGCCCCTGTTGAAAGCGGTCGTAGAAAATGCCGAAGCCGGCCCGCAGCACGCTCTTCGGCGTCCGGCCGTGGCCGATGCCCCAGGCGAAGCCCAGACGCGGAGCAAAATCCGCCTTGTCATTGATGTAGTTCTGCGATTCGAAGCGCAGGCCGAGGCTGAGCGAGATGTTGGGCCGCATGCGCCAGGTGTCCTCACCATAGAGCCCCAAATCCAAGTAGTTCACCTTCACCAGAGGCGTTCCTGTGGTGAGCGTGAACTGGGTCGCACCCCGCACTCCAACTCCGCAGTTAGGCTGGCACTGCTGGAGAGCGGTCTCCGCTAGCTGGTAGGCATTGAGCGAGGGGAACGTGAACGCGCCGTTAAACCCTTGGGTGGCGGAACTTGAAATGTCATTGTCGCGCAACCGGCCACCGTACACCACCTGGTGCTTATTCAGGGAGGTGGTGGTGAGATTCTGTACCTCATAGCTGTCTGCGGTATTCGCGAAGAGCTGCGTGTAGTTCCCGCCGCCGTTAAAGGCCCCGAGTACGTTCAACGACGGGTCTGAGCTTGCGGGCACCTGTCCCATAGTATCGTGCCGGTACTGGAAGCGGGTTTGATTCACGGTTCGGGAGCTGATCACTTGGGTGTCGCTAATCTGAACCGTGTGCTCCACCTCCCTCGAATCGTAACTTTGCGAAGGCAGCGAAAACTGCTGGATTCCCGCATTATCTTGGATATCCTCCCACCATTGGTAGCGAGCCGTCAGCACGTTGTTTTTGCCGAGCTGGAAATCAAAGCGCGGACTGATGTTGGTGCGTGTGAGGGGATTAATCACCACGGTGTTGTAGGGCTGCTGGGTCAGATCGGGGCCCAGCACCACCGCGCTCACCACCGAGCTGTTCTGGATGTCCCTCCGAAAGGCGTCGAGAAAAAAAGAAGCCCTCTTGCTGAGCGGACCGCCAATGTTGCCATTGTAAAACTCCGTGTGGTAAGGCGGCTGGTCAACGGCGAAAGGGCTGCGCGCGTTAAAGGCGGAGGCGTTGCCGTCCGCCATGACGTCGCCATGGAATTGACTGAACCCAGGCTTGGTGGTGATCTCGATGCGGCCGTAACCGAGCTTATCCCATTCCGCTGAGAACGGATTCTGGTTGATGCGCACCTGAAGGATTGCTTCCTTAGGAGGAAGCTGGCCGCCAGTAAAGCCGTCAATATAGATTTGGCCGCCGCTGGGTCCAGCGGACGGACCCGCGAGCGCGGTAAGTTCCTGCTGCAACTCGTCAGGATCATCCGAGAGCGCCTCGAGGTCCTTTCCCGAAATCACCACGGAGCTGGCGTTGTTCTCGGGCGCCACGCTGAGCCTCTGCTGCTCACCGGTGACGTTCACCTGCTGCACTTGCTGCACGATATGAAGCTTGATGTCCAGCTTCTGAGATTGTCCTTCAGCCACGGTAACGTTCTGATCGAAGGGAGCGAAGCCCTCGGCCAAGGCACTCACCGAATACGTGCCTGGCGTTAACCCCTTGATCTCATAACTTCCATCCTTATTCACCACGCCGGCCTTGGTTTGGCCTGTCTGGCCGGGAGCCGGAGTGGCTACTACCGTCGCTTGGGTTACGGCCGCGCCCGAAGGGTCTGTGATCTGGCCGCGCACGATGCTCGTCGTTTGGGCAAAGAGAGGGGGCCCGAACGCGAGCGAGATCAGGAACGCCCCCAAGCCCAAGGTGTACTTTGCAAACTGACTAACTCTCATCAACTCTCCTGTGGCAGTGATTGCCGGTTCGGGTTCAAGCGGGGAACCTCGATTGAGACCCTAACTTTGGCATAACCCAATTATTTATCAATAACATTCCAGGATAGCTAAGGCTAAGATGTTTGTTTTCATATACATTCCAGGGTATTCTCATTTGTCCCATTTTTCTCATCTTCGGCCCTTTGTTTTCAACAACATTCCAGGGTACCCGAGAAATTCTATAGGGGGGAGGGGATGCCCGAAGGGTTATCCGGGGGGTTACCCTGGCCCCTGCCCGGCGTCTCCGCCGGCCTCGCCACCACCAGCACCGCCTCCTCCGAGGGTCCAGCCTGACATCATGGCCGCCGCAGCCGACTGGTTCCCGCCCGGACTCGCTGTCAGAATAGGTTCGACTCCGCTTAGCAGCGTGAGGGCGGTGACGGACTCAGCCCCGGCGCTCGAAACAATCATCACGGCGTTACCCTTCTGTAAATCAGCCAACGTGGCCGCCGGCATGCGATTCAGCATCTGCTGGAAATCAGGAGTTCCCCCGCCGGAGCGCCAGCCTCCCGCTCCGCCGCCGGCGCCTCCTGGGCCTTGGCCCGCGCCTCCGCCCGCTCCTCCATGCGCCCACTGGCCTTGTCCAGGCGGCGCTCCTCCGGGGGGCGCTCCCGTGCCCCCATGACTGGCGGCAGCGCCCGTGGCCGCTCCCGGTGCCGCGCCAGGCATTCCGCCCTTGAGACGCATAGCGATCATCTGGGCCATCATGGCCGGAAGCTTCCGCATCTGCGAGTCTGCCGTGACCTTCACCACCACCGGCTTCTTGGTGATCAAATCCGTCACCGTGACCTCGTTTGCGGCAGAATCGACCGAGACCACGGTACCCGCGATGTTACGAAACGAGCCGGAAACGATTTCGTCGGCAGTTAGCTCAGTACCATCCGCGTTCTTAGTTCCGCGGGCGCGTAACTGATCGCCCGGCTTGATCTGGTCAAGGGTGCCGGCCGCGGCGTCACTAAATTTCACTGAGGCCGCCGCGTAGCGGCGCACGATGGTGTCTTTCGAAGTGTGAACCGTAACCGTCTTGGCCGTCGGTCCAGCGCCCGTACTCAGGGTGATGGCGCCGGCGGCCGGATCGACCGTTTTCACGAGCCCCCCCACGCCGCGCTGCCAAGCCTCCTGCTCTTGCTGCTGTTTTTGCTGAATGTCGGCGTGCTTCATCAAGATGATGGAGGAAGCCGCCACTGAATTAGGATCCCCCGCGCCTCGAACCAGAATGCGGTCGCCCACTTGCAAGTCCTGAAGGCGAACCGGAGTGGCACCCTGCAAAGTCTTCTGACCCGGCTCAACGCGAACCATCTTCGTTGAATCCTGAACCTGCACACTCACTTGGGCGCCCGCGTCCGTCTTAAGCGTGATGGTATTGCCCTGAATCGCGGTGATGCTGCCAAGAGGTCTCTGGACTGCCTGCTGACCCGGCTGCGTCTGGCTGGCGCTGCTCGCGCCCCAGGCCGCCACGGCGCCGAGGCAAATCAGTACTAGAGCCGGAGTGAAGACCATCTTCTTTGCCCAACGCGTCATAGAATCCTCAGCTAGGGGAATACTGCTCTAATCCGAATCCGCTCTCGAACTTGACGACTGATGATGGAGCCGGCCGTAGGCTTCATAAGTTCAGACGTAGCTGCTGCCGTTAGCGTTTCACTCGGTTTTGACATGTGTGACCGAGATCACACGGGGACGTATTGCTCAGCTAAAGCTCGGACGGACGGGGCTAAAGGTAAACCTCAGCCTGACAGGGGCTTGCAGCGATTTACAACGGAGTCCGACGAAGAGAGCGGGCGCAGGCTGAAAAGCGGGTTGAGACCCATCAAACGGGCCGTCCCTCCGGTGCTGGTCTCTTCTTTGTGACTTGGTGCCTTGGTGTTGAAACCCCATTTCTCTGCGTCTCCAGGTTACGGTTGCACGACGCTGCAGTACCAATTGCCGCCCAGAGAAGCCCGGTTTGCTCAGGGCCATGCTGCCGCAAGTAGAATGAGTTGATTTTCGGCCTTTCACTTGTATAATTCGAGCATGACCTTGGCCATAGCCGTTCTCGCGCTGGGTCTTCTGCCCCAACAAAGTCAGGAAAGCCCTGATGTGAGTGAGTTGCTGAGGCTGGAATCTGTTTGGAATGAAGCCCACGAAAAGGGCGATGCGAGCGTTCTCGAAAAGCTCTGGGGAGATGATCTCGAGGTTACCGTGCCGAGAATGCCGGTGATGTTGAAGGCGGACGCCCTGGCATTCGCTCGCTCCGGGCGAATGAAGTTCCAGCGATATCAAACCTCGGACGTCAAGGTCCGCGTCTATGGCGATGCCGCATTGGTGTCCGGCCGCCTTCAGCGAACCCGCACCTTGAACGGAAAGACGCTGGACGACGACTGGCGATTTCTCAAGGTCTACCTCCGGCGAGAGGCGCGATGGCAGGTTGTTGCGTTCCAGGCCTCAGAGGCGCCGCAACCCTAGATCATTTTGAGGTTCTCTTCTCTGCATCACCTATGCGGCACATGCAGTCGCAATTCTCGCAAGCGCCAGCCCGAGGAGACAATCAAAGCGTCTGGAGCCCCGTCGTGTACCGATGGCTTATCGCCGTGCTGGGCGCTGCGCTGGCCGTTTCGGCCAACGCGCAAGTGCGGGTGAGTCCTGCCGAGGCCGCTGACATCAATCTCGTTCTCGATCACGAACCCGTCGGCGAGCGCCTGATCTGCAAAATCGAGCGCAAAGACCCCTCCCTGGATTTCGAGTTTCGCTTCACGACCGGCTTTACGATTGAATGTCCGCTTAAGGTCTTTGAGGGGCGAAAAAGCTCGGTAAACATGTTCATCCGCGTGACGCCCGAGGGCGGCACGCCCGTGGTGCTGGGTGGGACGTGGAGCCTGCCGGCCGCTCCTTCCGACATGGCCGCCGGCGATCCCCGGAAGCTCAGCACCAACATCGAGTTTAGCGGCGCATTCACTGTCGGCGAGGGCAGATACCGGGTTGAAGTTCTGGCAGTTGACGACCAGCGGCGGACTTGCCGCAAGGAGTGGGAAATCAACGTCGTCCGCCACCGTGCGGTGGCGGCCTCCCCGGCGGTCCTGACGGCGGACACGGTGGCGCCCGCCGATTTTGCGCCCTGGGACGGAAGATTGCAGACTGCTGCTGAAGGCGTACGCCTGACGGTGCTGCTGGACGTGGCGCCCGTCAACCCGCGCGAGACCGCGCTGCGCGCCTGGGACCGGCTAATGCTGTTGGACTCGTTGTCCTCTTTGCTTCGGGCAATGCCTTGCAAATCGGTGCGACTGGTGGCCTTCAATCTGGACCAGGATCGGGAAATCTATCGCAATAGCCAGTTTCGCGGAGGCGAGGAATTTGATTCCCTCAAGGAAGCCATGCAGGAGCTGGAACTGGGAACCGTGTCGTACAACGTGCTGCAGCAACAGCAGGGTTGGGTGCAGATGTTGTGGAGAATTGCCAATGTGGAATTGAGAGCTGACGATCCGTCCGACGCAGTTATCATCCTTGGGCCCACGACGCGCACTCACATAAAGATCGAGAAAGCAAAGTTGCCGGTTCGCGAAACCAGCAATCCTCAGTTCTTCTATTTCGAGTACTCGAACTTGTTCGGTAACCCCTTCCCAGACTCCATGGGTGATTTGGCCAAGTCCCTGGGAGGAAGAGCCTTCATTTTTCACTCTCCCCAAGAGCTGGCGCAGGACATCCAGAAGGTGTTGACAAAGCTGAAACCCGCTATTCCACTAGAAGCCACAGCCAGCCGTTGGCCCGCGCGCGCCGCCCCGCAGCAATAACTAAATCTCGGACCGAGCGGCTGACGGCACCGTACGCCCCCCAGCGAACCTTGGCGCGTACGGGTCCGTCTGAGATCTTCCGCGCCGCGACGAGCCTTGCGTGGACCCCCGCTTCCGCGGGGGTGACATCGTAGGATTCACGGCTCATCTCACACGCAGTCATTCGCGCGGAGGCGGGAATCCATTTGTCCCCGGAGCGAGCGTACCTATAAGCTCTTTCCTCGGAAGCACAAATAGCGCGGATCTTGCGAAACAGGTCCGCGCGACCCCGCTTGGGCCGGAACGAATCGCAGATCGTCGATCTGCCCGCAGCCCTCGTAATCCGTGGTATTAAACGGCCGCATATTGCGGGGGGGGGGTAACTTATGGTTTGCTTTGTCATGGCGAAACGACGGCCCGGGCGCAGTCGTTAGTGCTGAACCTTGGAAGGGGGTCATCATGAATAATACAGCGCGACGTGGAAACGGTCGGTTGGCATCGGGAGCGCTCCGCAGAGTGAGTGTGGTAACGGCGCTCTTTGCTATGTTCCTCGTGCCTCTCACCCAGCCCTTATGCGCGCAGGGGCCGAGCTACAGCGTCGTCTACTCATTTCAATGCGAACCTGACGGGCAATGGCCTAGCAGAGACCTGATTGCGGACAGCGCCGGCAACCTGTACGGCACGACTCAAAATGGCGGGACGTCCGGCGGGGGAACCGTGTTTAAGGTATCCGTTGATGGTACCGAGACCGTTCTTCACGCTTTCGCCGTCCAACCCGACGGAGCCGAACCCGCTGCGGGCTTAGTGATGGACTCGGCGGGTAACCTTTACGGCACGACGTTCTATGGCGGCGCTCGTGAGAACGGAACCGTATTCGAGATATCCTCTTCTGGGGACGAGAGCATTCTGTACAGCTTCACCGGCGGCAAGGACGAGGGGAAACCTATGGCAAGCCTATTGCTAGACCCCGAGGACAACCTGTACGGCACCACGACCGGCTACTGCTGTACAGGTTATCAGGGGACGGTATTCAGGCTTTCACCCAGTGGTAAGATCGCTGAGTTGCACACCTTTGCAGGACCGCCGAACGACGGCGCCCTACCATTTTCCGGCCTGATCCACGACAGCGCTGGGAACCTGTACGGCACCACCACCGAGGGGGGGCTATACGGGCTAGGCACAGTCTTCGAGTTGAGCAAGGCCGGCACGGAGACCATCCTGTACAACTTCACTGGCTTCGCGGACGGAGCGGACCCTTCCGCTAACCTCCTGCGAGATAGTGCGGGCAATCTTTACGATACCGCCTACGGCGGCGGCAGCACCACTGGCGCCTGTCCACTCTATGGCTGTGGCACAGTGTTCAAGTTGAGCCCCAGCGGCGAGGTCACGGGGCTTTACTCGTTCATGGGAGGAGCCGACGGGGCTAACCCTGTTTCGGACCTACTGATGGACCCGAAAGGCAACCTGTACGGCACAACTCCGGCAGGCGGTTCCTCGCCGTCGGCTTGCTCGACGGAGGACTACCCGGGATGCGGGGTGGTCTTCGAGCTTACCGCCGCAGGCAAGGAAAAGGTGCTGCACACTTTCACGGGATTTCCGAACGACGGCGCGTTCCCCTACGGCGGTCTGGTCCGCGTCGGGAATTACCTATACGGAACCACGAACGTGGGTGGCGCGTACAACTGCGGGACGGTGTATAGGGTCGCGCCCTGACGTAAAGCGTCGCCGTAACTGTGGGTTTTGCAAGTTAAGAAAACTTCATGCGGTGCGAAGTATTCGTGCACCTCGGGCTGGCTTATGAAATCCCGCTTACGCAAATTCGCCTACACGCTCTTGCAGAAGTTTGCACGCCGCGGACTTGTCGGGGCCGCGGAGAATGAAACGAGCTACGAGACCGCGATGCGCCGAGCCCTTGCACGGAAGCCTTTCTTGAAAACGAAGGGCCGGTACTTGTCGCGCGAAGAGGCGCACGATCGCGGCCGTTCTCACTGCGCCACGAGCACTTCCACTCCATAGGGCGGCAAATCCGCCGTCGTCAGGCCCGTCGCTCCCGTCAAGGCGTCCCGACAAGCCTGGCCCAAATCGACGGACTGTTTCTTCTCTGTGTAGTTCAACAGGAAGACGATTTTGCGGCCGGAAGCTGACCGCGTAGCCATCTCCACACCATCGGGAAGCTGCGGCCCGCGCTCGAGTCCCGCCTCATGCAGAACGCGCGCCGTGAAACGGTCGTAGAACTCCAGCGATGACGGCTCCGTGCCCACATAGTAGACGCGTCCTTTGCCGAAGGTGTTGACGGCAACGGCGGAGCTTCCGGCGTAGTACTTCTTGCCGTACGTCGCCAGAGTTTCGGCGGTGGTTGGACTGAGGATGTCGAACCAGACCGCTGCAGGATCGTGCGTACCCTCGCTTTCTACAATCTCCTGCGTCTGGTCGATTTGGGGATCGTAATCGCGAATCACGACTCCGGCCAGCTTGGCGAGTGGGCCCGGGAGAGTCTGATCCGTGAAGACGTTGTGCTCGTCTTTGACGCCGGAGCGATAAGTGAGGATCAGTGTTCCACCGCCTTGCACGAAATCGGTGAGCTTTGCAGTGAGCGCCGGCGTGACCACGAACAGTGAGGGAGCCACGAGTACCTTGTACAGTGAAAAATCTCCTTGCGGAAAGACTACGTCCACGTTGAGCCCCTGCCTTCGCAGCGCGTTGTAGTAAGCGTGAAGCTGCTTGTTGTAATCGAAGTTCTTCACCAGGGTCTGGATGTGGAACGCCCAGCGCGTGTCAGGTGACACCAGCATCGCCGCCTGTGCTACCGGATGCGTCCCGTGCAGAAGGTCGGTGAGCTGTTTCAGTTCCTGGCCCGTCTGCTTCACTGTTTGGTAGCGGGCGTTGGGGTAGCTGTCCTGATCGAGAACGCCTTGCCAGTATTGCTCGGTGCCGTATCGCGAGGTCCGCCAGCGGAAATAGCAGACTCCGTCGGCGCCGTGGGCAATGGCCTGATAGGCCCAAACCCGGTAGAGCGGTGGCGGCGCCTGCGGACCCCAAAACGTGTTCCAGCCCGGCAGGCCGCCCTGCTGCTCCATAATCATGAAGTTCTGCTGATCCTTCGAGCCCCGCATCAAGTCGTGCGCCAATGCGGGCCCGAAGTAATTCGCGAAGTCGGAGCGAATCAGCGGGTAGTTGTCCCAGGCAACGAAATCGAGTGCGGTGTTCAGACTCGAGTAGTCGATGGTGTCAAACATTCCCATTTCGTTGTGAGTGATGGCCTTGGTTGGCGAAATGTGCCGCAGAATTTGCGTCTGCGCTACGAGAAACTCCCGCGAAGAGTCGCTGAAGAACCGCCGATAGTCAAGCTCCAGGCTGGGATTGTGAACGCCGTACAGCGAGTCCCACGGCAGGGGAATCTGGCTCCAGACGGTGTAGGTGTGGCCCCAAAAGACGGTGCCCCAGGCCTTATTCAAGGTATCGAGGCTGCTGTACTTCGTGCGGCACCACTTCTGAAAAGCCGCCAGGCAGTAGTTGTCGTAGCAATCGGGGCTCCCCAGTTCGTTGTCGATCTGCCAGCCGAGCACGCCGGGATGATTCTTGTAGTGCTCGGCCAGGGCCGTCACGATGCCCCGAATGGCGGCGAGATAGTTGGGGTTGTGCAGGCAGTAGTTGCGGCGGGATCCGAAGCGGTAACGGACGCCCTCCTCATTCATGGCTCCGATATCAGGATATTTCGCCATAAGCCAGGCCGGCGGCGCGGCGCTCGGTGTTCCCAGCACCGCCTTGATGCCGTGTGCGTTGAGCACCTTGAGGGCGCCATCGAGCCAGGCAAAGTCGTAATGCCCCTCGGAAGGCTCCATCTTCACCCAGGCAAACTCGCCCATTCGCACGAAGTTGATACCGGCTGCCTGCATCATGGCAGCGTCCTTCTCCCACAGCGATTCGCTCCAGGCCTCGGGGTAGTAGTCCACGCCATAGATGAACTGACCGCCATTCCACCCGATCAAGTCAAACGGTTTGGCGGCCGGGGGCTGCTGCGCCCCGGATAGAGTGGAAGCGACGGTCACTGAAACGAGCATCGCAAGGGAGACACGGCTTAATCTCATGTTGGAACCTCTCTGACAAGAATCCCCACGGCGAGCACGGGTCGCAGGCGGCAAAACTTGATTCCCTACGATGTGAGATTATTTGGGTTCTGCAAGCGTGCGTCAAGGGCGAGAAGGGCTGCCAGGGTGCAGGGGTGGCCGCAAGGTTGGTACACTAAGCACGAGGTGACAGATGCAGAGCCTCATGGACAGCAAAGTCGTCGTCATTACCGGCGGCACTTCAGGAATCGGGCAGGTGGCGGCGGAGGAACTCGCCGGCATGGGCGCGCGTATAGTGTTAGTGGCGCGAGACAAGACGCGTGCCGAAGCGACGTTGTCGCGATTGCAGCGGCAGGCCCCAGGGTTGAATCATGGCGTCCACTACGCTGATCTGTCGCGCATCACCGAGATGAAGCGCGTGGCGGCCGAAATCGCTGCGGTGGAAACCCGGATCGACGTGCTCGTCAACAACGCCGGCGCTTTGTTTGGCTCCCGCCGGGTTACCGAGGACGGCCTCGAGAGCACCTTTGCCCTGAATCACTTGTCATATTTCGTGCTGACCTACGGACTTCGTGAACGGCTGGCGGCCTCCGGGCCTGCGAGGGTGGTGAATACTTCGTCGGACGCTCACAAAGGAAAAAACCTCGACTTTGAGGATTTGCAATCCGCCCGCGATTACCGGGGATTCAAAGCCTATGGGCTCTCCAAGCTTTGCAACATCCTCTTTACGCGCGAACTCGCGCGACAGCTCAGCGGGACACAGGTAACGGCGAACTGCCTGCATCCCGGCTTTGTCGATACCCGTTTTGGAGATGAGGCCGGCGGCCTTTTCTCTTACCTTATTCGCATCGGCAAGAAGACGGTGGCCCTTTCGCCTCAGAAGGGAGCGAAGACCATCGTGTATCTGGCCTCGTCCCCCGAAGTGGCGGATGTCGCCGGCGAGTATTTTTACAAGTGCCGCGTCGCAACACCTACAGCCCAGGCACAAGACGACAGTGCGGCCCGGCGCTTGTGGCAGGAGACGGAGAAGTTATCGAGGACTGATTGGAGTTGATAGACTAGCGAAGTTCCGTGTGCAAGTCGACGGAATTGTGATTCTGAGCGAAACGAAGTGGAGGGAAGAATCCCTGCATTTGCTGCGCGCAGGCAAGAGGCAATGCCGGGAGGCTTCGCCGCGCTCAGCGTGACAGGTCTGCAAAGAGCGTCTTATGGATTTGTTCGTCGATCGAATGACATCGCCCATCGGCGTGCTTCTGCTGGTCTGGCAGCCTGGTGCGCTGCGGGCGCTGCATTTCGAAGATGGTGACGAGCAGCCTTTTCGCCGCCTGCTACGCTGGCAGTTTGGGGTTGACGAATTGCCGTCCGCACCGGCTCCAGCCGCGATTAGCCATCCAATCGAAGCTTACTTTCAGGGCGAGATCACCGCACTCGATCTCTTGCCGGTGCAGACGAGCGGCACTCCATTCCAGCAAAAGACCTGGACGGCGCTCCGCAAGATTCCCGCCGGCAGCACCATCTCGTACGGCGAGCTGGCAGCTCGAATCGGACGACCCGGCGCGAGCCGAGCTGTCGGCTTGGCCAACGGTTCGAATCCGGTGGCTGTCGTGGTGCCTTGCCATCGGGTGATTGGAGCCAATGGCACGCTCACGGGCTACGGCGGCGGTCTCGATCGCAAACGCTGGCTGCTGGCCCACGAGCAAGCCACCTTGCTGCGTCCGCGATCCTCGTCAAGTTCCTGATTTTTCGACAGCGTCTGCTCACCAATCGCGTCGGAGGCAGTCTTATTAGGCATCAGGAGGGGTTCCATGAAGAGAATGCTCAGGCAGCTTGCTGTATCAGGATTGCTCGCGACGATAAGCGTGGCGCTGGCTAGCGCGGCATCAGGGTCAGACGTTCGCGGCTCGTTCGCGCGCACGTTTCAGGTGAGTGGCCCGGTAAGCTTGGAAATCGTCAACGGCTCGGGAGACATTACGGTTCGACAGGGCGGTTCATCGAGCGTCGAAGTTCGCGCCAAGATTCACGTGGGAGACCGCTGGCTCGGTAGCGCGGACGTAGACCGGCAGGTGCACGCTATTGAGGCCAGTCCGCCGCTGGAGCAGAACGGCAATACCATTCGCATCCGGAAGATCGAGGGAGAAGAGCACGATTCACACCTCTCGATCGATTACGAGATCACGGCCCCGGCCGAAACGCAGCTTCACTCGGAAACGGGCTCCGGCGATGTCACGGTGGAAGGCATCCATGGCCCGGTTTCGGCGCGTACGGGCTCAGGCGACGTGAAGATGAGCGGCCTGCACGCTGACGTCACCGCGCAAACAGGCAGCGGCGACGCGAAGTTTCAGAGCATTGAAGCCGGCCGCCTTGAGATCGAGACGGGCTCCGGCGATGTGGAGCTGCGCGATGTGAAATGTGCCGTCCAGGCTCGGACGGGAAGCGGCGATATCGAAGCCGAAGGCCATCCCGAAGCAGCTTGGAGGCTCCGCACCGGTTCGGGCGATGTTACGCTGCGCCTGCCCTCCGATTTAGGGTTTGACCTTGACGCTCATACAGGCTCCGGAGAGGTCGAAACCAACGGGCTTTCCATCACCACCGAAGGCACTTTTGGCCACGGGAATCTCCGCGGCAAGGTGCGCGGCGGGGGCGTGCCGGTCGAAGTGCAGACCAGCTCCGGCGATATTCGCATCGATTAGCGTGAAGCGAAGGAGAGAACACAAGTGAAGAAACGATTACTGTCTGCAGTGATTGCGCTGGTACCGCTGATGCTGGCCGCGCCAGCACTTCTTTGGTGCGTGGAAGGCTCATTCGAACGGAGTCTGCACGTTACCGGTCCCGTGGACTTACAAGTGAGCACCGGCTCCGGCGCCATCCACGTGCGCGCGGGAGATAGCCAGACCGTGCAGGTGCGGGGCACCATCAAGGCGCGCGATCATGGGAGCGGCATGAGCGCCGAAGACAAGGTTCGGCAGCTCGAGAGCAACCCGCCCCTCGAGCAGGACGGCAACACCATCCGTATCGGTCATATCTCGGAGTCGGAGTTGGGGCGTAACGTTTCCATCAGCTACGATCTCGTTGTTCCCAAGCAAACACGACTGCGCGCGGAAACGGGTTCGGGCGATCAGTCGGTGGAGGGCATCCAGGGTCCGCTTAAAGCCGCGACGGGATCGGGAGGAATCCGCATCACCCGGATCAGCAGCGAGGTTCACGCCGAGACCGGCTCCGGAGACATTCAGGTCGAATCGGTTCAAGGTAGCGTGACGGCGAATACGGGCAGCGGATCGATTCGCGCGAACGGCGTGGCGGGTGAGTTCTCAGGCGAGACCGGCAGCGGCGACGTGAGGCTTGAGCAGTCCGCGCCGGGCCGCGTCAGGGTCTCGACCGGATCGGGTTCCATTGAGCTTGCCGGCGTCAACGGCCCACTGAGAGTGGACACGGGCAGCGGTGAGATCAAGGCCCAAGGGGAACTCGCGGGTGACTGGCGCCTGGAAACGGGGTCAGGAGAAGTCACGGTGAGCCTGCCTTCCAACGCCGGCTTTGACCTGCACGCTCACACCGACTCCGGCAGAATCACGACAACCCGCGAGATTACTCTGACGGGCACTCTCAGCCGGAATGATTATCGAGGCAAAGTGGGGTCTGGGGGCTACCTGCTTGACGTCAAGACCGGCTCGGGTGATATCCGCATTGAGTAGCGAATTGAGTCTTGCACAATCCCGGGTTCTCACTCAGGCTCAATGACCAGCTTTCTCAGTTCCCGCGCCGCTTTCTCAGGGGCAAGCGAGTTGTAATAGGTTTCCTTCAGGCTGTACGATTTGGACTTCGAAGGGATCACAGGCAGAATCTCGATGTGCCAGTGGTAATCCTCCGAGAGTGTCTGCCAGTTTCCAGTGCGGTCGAACTTGGCATTGACATTGGGCGAGGTGTGAAGCACCAAATGGTACGCCGGCGCCACAGCCTCCAGCCGCCGCAACAGAGACTTCAGCAGCCGAGCCAGGCGTAGCTGGGCCCTCTCGGTCGTCAAGTCCTCCTCAAAAGAGCAATGATGATTGATGGGTAGCAGCCACGTCTCGTACGGCACTCGCGAGGCATAGGGACAGAAGGCTGCAAACATATCGTCCCACTCCACGGTACGCACTTGCTCCGACAACTCCTGCTTGAGTAGATCGCAAGTGACGCAGCGCTCCTTCAATTGGTAGTAGTGCTGGCTCGAACGCAGCTCGTAGATCACGCGGCGGGGAACAAAGGGCGTGGCGGTGATTTCCGAATGCGGATGGTCGATCTCCTGTCCTGCGGCAGCGCCCTGATTACGGAACACGGTCACGTAGCGAAAGCGCGGGTCCTTCTTGAGGTCGATAATGCGGGAAGCGTAGGCTTTCAGAACCTGCGCAATGTGCCGCTCAGTTTGATGCGACAGCGGCAAAGTGTGGTCACGGTGCTCGATCACAATCTCGTGAGCGCCGAGGTTGCGCATGCGATCGTACACGCCTTCACCGCGGCGTTCGGCACGCCCCTCGATGCGGTAAAGAGGTTGCAGGTGCGGAATGACTCTCACCTGCCAGTCCGGGCTGCCGTATGGGTATTCGTACACCGTTTGCGTGCTCGAGGCTTGTTCGCCAGGGCACAGCGGACAACCTGCCGTCGCGTACCAGCGGGGTTCGCCGCTCACTTGCAGCACCCAGGTGTTGGTAATGGGATCTCTCCGGAGCTCTACGCCCTCGACGGCCGCGACCGCGTCTCGCACGTCCTCAGTTTCAGCTACCACTGCCATCAGTAATCCCCACCCCGTCATGTTTCCCGCGCGGCGACCGCCCGGTTTGAGCGTGCGCCTGCACTATACTATCCATCGGCTCCCGCCACACTTTTCTTGAAGACCTCGATCAGCCATGAGAGCGATCGTGCACGAACACGTTGCCGGAATTCCGCAGCGCATGGACTCGTTAGCGAGTAATATATATCGCTCAAGCGCAGCGCTGTCAACCCCAGCACTCGACCCATGCAAAGGCTCCGACAACGGTTGGGAGAAGCAAAGGACGAGGTGTTATATCTCGGTGCCGATGGCGGCGGAACGCGAACTACGGTGTGGGTCTCGAACGGCGCCGGCCGAGTGCTGGGACGCGGCGTGGCGGGGCCGTCGAATCCAGTGAAGGTCGGACTCGCCTTGGCTGAGCGCGAGATCCTCGCTGCGGCGCGTCAGGCGCTGGCCCAGGCCGGAGGCGGCGCGCTGCAGGCGGTCTGCCTGGGCCTTGCCGGCGCCGACCGGCCGGAAATCTCCGGGCCGCTCGCGGCCTGGCTTCGTAAACATCTCCCCGCCCGATTTCACTTGATCACTACGGACGCAGCCGTCGCTCTCGCGGCGGCGCTCGGCGAGGACTCCCGCGCGCAAAAAGCGAGCATTGTCGTGATCGCAGGCACCGGCTCGATTGCCTGTGCACGGTGTGCGCACGGCCGGATTCTGCGCTGCGGAGGTTGGGGCGCCGTCTTCGGTGACGAGGGCTCAGGCTACGACCTGGCGCGTAATGCCGTGCGCGCGGCGCTGCGCGCGTTCGATGGCCGCGGGTCACACACGCGGCTTGCCGAGGCGATCACGCATGCCTTGCGCCTCGAGAGCATTATCCAACTGCCAGGCCGAAACGCATCCTCGGAAGAAATCGCTGCCTTGGCCCCGGTCGTCATCAAGACCGCCCGCGCCGGAGATGCCGTGGCCCGCCAGATCGTAGACGACGCCGGACGCAAGCTGGCTGAACTCGCACTCGCGCTGATCCCGCGCCTCGGCTCAGAAAATGCGTCTCTTCGCGTGGTCTGCGCCGGCGGCCTCTTTCGAGCCAGCGCAGCTTTGCGCCGAAGCTTCGCCTGCCATGTGAAAGAGGCCGTCCCCGGCGCGCGCATCTCGCTCTTGCGCCGTGAGCCCGTTGAAGGCGCGCTGGCACTGGCACGACGAGCGAGCCAACCTGAACCGGCCACCTCTTGATCCCGAACAGAGCGCTGACCATCCACACTGTCGCGGGATGACGACTGCGCCAGCCTACAAGCCCTCGTCGTTCAAGCGCGCCCCGTGCGTACAAGCTCTTTGTGCCGGAAGCAATCCAGTGCGTGATCGTTCACCATGCCCACGGCCTGCATAAAGGCGTAGCAGATGGTCGAGCCCACGAACTTGAATCCTCGCCGCGCCAAGTCTTTGCTCATCGAGTCGGACTGTGCCGTTCGCGCCGGCAAACGCTTGGAGGTGCGCCAAGCGTTGTGACGCGGCTTGCCGCCCACGAAGCGCCAGATGTAGACCTCGAAACTGCCGAACTCTTCTTGAACTTTGAGGAAAGCGATCGCATTGGAGATGGCGGCGGCGATCTTGAGGCGGTTGCGAACGATGCCGGGATTCGAGAGCAGTTGTTTCACTCGGCGCACGTTGTACCGAGCGATAGCGGCGTAGTCGAAGCCGTCAAACGCGGCGCGATAGTTCGCACGCTTCTTCAGGATAGTCTCCCAGCTTAGCCCTGCCTGTGCGCCTTCGAGGATGAGAAACTCGAACAGCCGCCGGTCATCGTGCACCGGCACGCCCCATTCTTCGTCGTGGTAGCGAGTCATCAACTCGCTCACGGCCCAAGGGCAGCGCGGGCGCGAGTCGGGCGGGGTCCGGGGCGGTTTCATGGAGATGGTTTTAGGGAGGAACCGCGGCGCCCGCGTCAAGAGGTATCGCGACTCTTTGCAATGACTACGAGGCTATTTAATAAGGCTAGCATAGAATACCATGGAACTTGTTCCCGCCCTCACCCGGCGCTTCGCGCCACGCTCTCCCAGCGGGCCCAGCGCTAGAGTGTCGTATCGCTGCCATGACCTTGGGCAAAAGGCCGGCGCCGCCCGCTCGCCACTAACCACTGCTTTGTTACTTCTTCTCATCGTCCGATTCGGCTTCCTTCGCGGGCTCCGCCTTCTCGGTTTCCTCCGCGGCTTTGCGCCGGCGTTCGGCTCGGCGGGCGCGTTCCTCGGCCCGCTTTTGCAGCACTTCAGTACCCACCAGTTCCAAAACGGCAGTGTCAGCGCCGTCGCCCTTACGCCATCCCGTGTGCACGATGCGGGTGTAACCGCCCGTGCGGGTGGCGTACCGTTTGGCCACGTCGTCGAAGAGCTTCTGGACGGCAGCAGACGCCAGAAGGTAACCGGCGGCCAACCGGCGCGCATGCAGGTCGCCGCGCTTGCCGAGAGTGATCATGCGCTCGACGAGTTCTTGCGCCGCCTTGGCTTTGGCCACCGTGGTCTCGATGCGCTCCTCCAGAATGAGCGAGGTTGTGAGGTTGCGCAGCAGAGCCCGCCGGTGTTCGGTTTTGCGGCTGAGCTTTCGGCCGTGATTACGATGGCGCATGGTGTCAGCTCCCGGCCTCCGCGTCAGCTTCGGCTTCCATTTCGTCGGCGGGGGCCGGCGGGAACGTGTCCGCGGGCTCCTCCACCGGCATGATGGGCGTGCCCCTCTCGTCAAACTTCATGCCGAGGCCCAACCCCATTCCGCCCAGGATTTCCTTGATTTCGTTGAGTGACTTCCGGCCGAAATTCTTGGTCTTGAGCATTTCGGCCTCGGTCTTCTGCACCAACTCGCGGATGGTGGTAATGTTGGCGTTCTTCAGACAATTGTAAGAGCGCACCGAAAGCTCGAGTTCCTCTACCGAACGATCCAGATTCTCGTTGGGAGCCAAGTGCACGCGCTGGACAGGAGCAGCAGTGACGGTTTCTTCCGTCTCGGGCTCCTCCTCGAAGTTGATGAAGATGCTCATGTGGTCTTTGAGCAGCTTGGCGGCAAGTCCCACCGCATCCGGGGGCGAAACCGCGCCGTTGGTCCAAGCCTCGATGGTCAGTTTGTCATAGTCGGTCATCTGGCCGAGGCGCGCCGCCTCAACGGTGTAATTCACTTTGCGAATGGGCGAATGAACCGAGTCCACGGGAATGTAGCCGATGGGCAGGTCCTCATCGTAGTTCTTCTCGGCGGAAACGTACCCGCGGCCCAGCTTCACGCGCATTTCGATTTCCAGGCGGCCGCCCTCGCTGACCGTGGCGAGATAGACGTCCTTGTCCAGGATCTCCACGTCAGGGTCTTCCTGAATCATGCGTGACGTTACCTGGCCGGGCTGATCGACGACGAGGCGAAGCGTCTTCATACCCTCGACGTTCATCTTCAGCGGAACCTGCTTGAGGTTCAAAATAATGTCGGTTGCGTCTTCCACCACGCCTCGAATCAGTGAAAACTCATGCAGCACACCCTCGATGCGCACGGCGGTGATAGCCGCGCCTTCGATCGAAGAAAGCAACACGCGGCGAAGCGCGTTTCCAATCGTGGTGCCGAAGCCGCGCTCAAAAGGCTGCGCCTGAAACTTGCCGTACTTGTCGGTCAGGGTGTCCAAATCACTCACTAACCGCTTGGGCTTCTGAAATCCCTTCCAAAGCATTCTTCTATTACCTCCTCAAAAACTTGAATCCGCTTCGTAACTCCTGGCTACGACGCAAACGGAAGCCTGTCATTCGGAGCAGAGCGAAGAATGGCAGGCTTTCCCGATTGGATCCAGAGGCTAGCTTCATAGCCATGGATTCCCGCTATTTCGAATACAGCTCCACGATCATCTGCTCTTGAATCGGGAAGTTCACGTCCTCACGTCGCGGGAGCGAAATCATCCGGCCCTTCAGCGTGGACCGGTCAAACTCCAGCCAAGGAGGAGTGGAACGGTTCCCGGCGAGGTCCAGCGCTCGTTCGATCACCGCCGAGGAGCGGCTGCTCTCTTTCACGGCAATCTCGTTCCCGGGCGACACCTGGAAAGACGGCACGGTAACTTTGCGGCCTGCCACCAAAATGTGACCGTGGCGCACGAGTTGACGCGACGCGGCGCGCGAGGTGGCGAGGCCCAGCCGGTAAACCACGTTATCGATTCGCCGCTCCAGAATTTGGAGGAGGGCTTCGCCGGTCACGCCCTTGCTGGCTGCGGCGCGCTCAAAATAGCCGCGGAATTGCTCTTCGAGGATGCCGTACAGACGGCGCACCTTCTGCTTCTCGCGAAGCTGGAGCCCATACCCCACAATCTTGGGCTTCCTTGACTTGCCGTGTTGGCCGGGCGGAAAATTGCGCTTTTCGATCGCACACTTATCCGTCAGGCAGCGCTGGCCCTTCAGAAAGAGCTTCGTACCCTCGCGCCGGCATAGCCGGCAAACTGCGTCACAATATCTCGCCAAAACCTACCTCCAAAAGCAGTCGACAGTTGAAAGTTGACAGTCGAAAGTCAAAAGCTAAAAGCCAAAACCCACAACCTGCCCTACACCCTTCGCCGCTTGGGCGGCCGGCAGCCGTTATGAGGAATGGGCGTGACATCCTTGATGAGCCGCACGTCAAGCCCAGCCGTCGCCAGCGCGCGCACCGCGGACTCGCGCCCGGCTCCGGGGCCTTTCACACGAACTTCGACGGTGCGCATCCCGTGGTCCCGAGCCCCATTGGCTGCTCGCAACGCAGCCTGCTGCGCGGCGAAAGGCGTTCCCTTTCGGGAGCCTTTGAAACCGAGGGAACCGGCGCTCGACCAGCAGACCAGCCGGCCATCCTGATCGGTAATACTCACGAAAGTGTTGTTGAAGGTGGCCTGGATGTGCACGACGCCGTGCGGGACAATGCGCTTCTCCTTCTTTTTGAAGACTTTCTTCTTGCCCGTTGGTTTGGCTGCTGCCTTTGCCATATCCTCTCGCTCCCGCCTTCGATAGCCCCAGTTTCTGGATTCCCGCCTACGCGGGAATGACTGCTCGATGAGGCCACGGAACAACTGCTCGCAGCCCTTTCGACCCACAGTGGGCCCTAAGTCTTAGCCGTCGCGCGCTTCTTGTTGGCCACGGTGCCCTTGCGCGGTCCTTTGCGAGTGCGCGCATTCGTATGCGTGCGTTGCCCCCGCACCGGAAGGCTGCGCCGGTGACGCAGGCCACGGTAGGAGCCGATTTCGATCAAGCGCCGGATGCCGAGAGCCACTTCTTTTCGAAGGTCGCCTTCTACGCCGCCATCTTCCTCGATGATTTGGCGGATGTGCGTAACCTCGTCGTCCGTCAGGTCCGAAACCTGTTTGCTGGGATCGATGCCAGCGCGCGAGAGGATGGAAAGTGACCGCGCACGGCCGATGCCATAGATGTATGTCAGGCCAATCTCGGCCCGCTTGGTGCGTGGTAGATCAACTCCTGCTATGCGCGCCATCTCTCCCTCCCAACAAAGCGAGTCAACGCCTCATTCCAACAAGTGCTTGCATATCATGAAGATTTCGGCAATCCCAAGCTTAGTGTTGTATTATCAATAACTTGAATAATTGCCGCAAGCCGGAAAATCAACTAACATCTTTATTTATCACCAACATTCCCGAGTACCCCAAAAAAATTCTTTAAAAAATTGGGCGCTGTCGAGGCCGCCAACGAGTTTGGTTCGGGTGCCCTGCGGCGTACTTCGGGATCTACCCTTGCCGCTGCTTGTGTTTCGGATTCTCACAAATCACCCGCACCACGCCACCGCGCCGGATAATCTTGCATTTGCTGCAGATCCGCCGCACTGAAGAACGAACTTTCATAAGACCAGTTTCCCGGCTGTCGCGGCGGTCAATTGCCGCCGAAGCCGCTGATTCCGAGATCCGGCGGTCACAGACCGCCGCCAGCCATCTACCTGAAGCGATAGGTGATCCGCCCACGGGTCAAATCGTACGGCGACAACTCCACCTGCACCTTGTCGCCGGGCAGAATCCGGATGAAGTTCTTGCGCATCTGGCCGGAGATGTGAGCCAACACCTGGTGTTTGTTTTCCAGCTCCACCCGGAACATAGCGTTTGGTAACGGCTCGATCACTGTCGCCATCACTTCAATCGCGTCTTCCTTGGCCATATATCCTAATTCCCCCCCGGAACGCCCCGCACTTCATGGCCGGGGCCCCGCACTGGCATACCTATTCGTCGACGGGTGACCACCGCTTACAACATTAGATTGCGCACACCCTTAGACGTTCCCCGACGTACCAGCGGCCAACCAGGATGAGACCTTCTTGTGGCCAAAATACTCAACACACCCATTGTAAACAACCGCGCAAGCCCTGAAAAGCAGTTGTTAGTGACTAGCGGGGTCTTCGACCTCAAACCGACGAGCCCCACGCCCAACCACCCGGCGAAGCTCGGGTTCGTTTCTTGGGTTCGTTGGGTTCGTTTCCTGATTTTGCACGTTTTCTCCCCCGAAACTCAGGTTCGGTCGCGGTAGGGACGCTGGTTACCCAACGCCCCCCGCACGGATCCGTACTTGAAGAATTACCTCATACGGCTCTTACCTCGGATGCGTAACGGCGAAACGCACGCTG
>Ga0335085_10004084_pt1 | contig 24501 bp, 30 predicted proteins | sample Lox_Sample_45_FD_206712 | JGI IMG/M metagenome (GOLD analysis project Ga0335085, IMG submission 206712) | Soil microbial communities from Loxahatchee National Wildlife Refuge, Florida, United States - Lox_Sample_4.5 | ecosystem: Environmental > Terrestrial > Soil > Wetlands | place: USA...
TCCAGATGACAATCCCCAACACATACTTTCATCTCACGACTGCTTACTCGATCCTGCGTCACAACGGTGTCGACGTAGGAAAGATGGATTTTCTGGGCCCGATTAAGCTGGTCGACGTTAAATAGCTACGTCCTCGCACATCCCCTTTTCATCACTCGAGAATTCCGCAGTCGGCCACGAACGGTCGTTCGCGGATATCGCATAGACTTCCTCAAAGCTGCCATTTCGGCATCAGTCTATTCTGTAACGTTGACGTTCGACGGAGGAGCCGTGAGCCAAATCATCCTGAAGGGTAGGTGCCTGTGCGGTACCGCGAAGTACGAGGTTGCCGGCGAGGCAAAGCGCTTCTACCACTGCCATTGCTCGCGGTGTCGCAAGGCAACAGGCACCGGGCACGCGTCCAATCTTTTCCTCCAGCCCGCGACACTCAAGTGGCTCAGCGGCGAGGAGCACATTCGCGCATTCAAGGTACCGGAGGCTAAGCGGTTCACTAACCAGTTCTGCGAACTCTGCGGTGGCCGCCTGCCACGCCAGCCTGCGGGGACCGACACCGTGGTTCTGCCAGCCGGATCATTGGACGACGAAGCACCGATCCGGCCGCAGGCGCGCATCTTCACGGATTCGCGCGCGAGCTGGTCCTGCTCCGGAGAGGAGGTGCCGACTTACCCCGGGTCCCCACCGCAGTAGATGTGGACCCTGGCTGAGGACTGAGTCGCCACACCCACCATGAAGCAAGTCTGGATCATCGCCACCGGAGGCCCCGAAAACCTGCAGCTGCGCGAGGCTCCCGACTTGCAGCCACAAGCTGGGGAACTACGCATCAGAGTCAGAGCCAGTGGCATCAACTTTGCGGACATACTGACGCGCAAAGGCCTCTATCCAGATGCGCCGAAGCTTCCGGCCGTGGTTGGCTACGAGGTCTCTGGCACAGTCGATGCCGTCGGCCCGCAGGCGGATACAGGCTGGATCGGCAAGGAGGTCTTCGCCCTCACTCACTTTCGCGGCTATGCCGACGCCGTGGTAGTGCCGCAGACCCTGACCTTCGAGAAGCCCGCCGCTTTGAGCTTCGAACAGGCGGCAGCGATCCCGGTCAACTATCTGACGGCCTGGCAGTTACTTGTCGTGATGGGCGCACTAAAGCCCGGGGAGACGGTGCTGATCCATAACGCGGGCAGTGGCGTCGGGCTGGCGGCGATCGATATTGCCCGCCACATTGGCGCCACGATCTACGGCACGGCGAGCGCTCGCAAGCATGCCTTCCTCAGGCAGCGCGGCCTCCATGAGCCGATCGACTACACCAAACTCGACTGGGCGCGCGAGGTGAGCAGGCTCACGCAAGGGCGTGGTTTGGAACTCATTACTGACCCACTGGGCGGGTCGGAATGGAAGAAGAGCTATCGCGCTTTGCGCCATACGGGCAGATTGGGGATGTTCGGCGCCTCCACGATGACTGAATCGAGGCTGCCCGGCCCGCTGAAGCTGCTCAAAGTGGGATTGGGCATGCCGTGGTTCAACCCTGTGGCGTTGATGAACCAGAACCGGTCAGTGTTCGGGGTCAATCTCGGGCACCTATGGCACGAGGCGCCGAAGATCGAGGCCTGGATGAAGGTCTTGGTGGATGGGGTGAATGCGGGATGGGTACGCCCGCATGTGGACAGAACATTCCCGCTCGCACAGGCGGGCGAAGCGCAGGCTTATATTGAGTCACGCAAGAACACGGGGAAGGTTGTCCTCGTTACTTGAGTCGTGCAGTGAACCTGGGTTGTCTTCTGCGCACCGACGCTAACGGCCAAAGGCCAACGTTGAGCTCTGAGAGATAAGTTCCCCAAAGCAGACATTCTGACCGGGTTCTGTTGCTAATTCGGAGTGCATCCGCGACGATGCCCGACACATAAGGGGGAAGGACATGGCCGAAGGGCCAACCGTCTTTATCAGCTACGCCTCGCAGGACGCCGCTGTCGCCAATGCCGTCGTCGGGTCGCTGGAGCGCGCCGGCCTAGCCTGCTGGATAGCCCCGCGGGATGTCGTGCCGGGCGCCCTCTACGCAGATGAGATTTGTTCGGGCGCTCAACGAATCAAGTCTCGTCGTCGTGGTGCTCTCCGCGCAGTCCGTCGTTTCTCCCCACGTCGGCAAGGAGCTCGAAAGGGCCTCCTCGAAACGCCGGCGGATCATCGCCCTGCGCACTGACGATGCGGCCCTCCCGCGCGCGTTCGAGTACTTCCTCAGCGAGTCGCAGTGGATCGAAGTCGGCACTGGAGGCATCGAGCCGGCTGCAGAGAGACTCGCTGAGGCCGTCCGTCGCCATCTGGGGTCAGGCCTGGAATTGTCCGCCGATGATTCGCGGACCGTTGCCGTAGCCAGGAACACCAAAGTCACCACGGACTCTCGGACGGAGCGTGTGATATCAATCGCGGTTCTACCCTTCGCCAATATGAGCGGCGATCCCGAACAGGAGTACTTCTCGGACGGGATCAGCGAGGACATCATCACGGACCTCAGTAAAGTCTCCGCGCTGACCGTTATCTCGCGCAATTCGGCCTTCGCCCTAAAAGGAAGACACGTGGACCTGCCCGAGGTCGCGCGCCAGCTCAATGTCACCCACGTGCTGGAAGGCAGCGTGCGCAAGGTCGGCGGCCGCGTGCTCATCACCGCTCAGCTGATCGACGGCGTCACCAATGCACACCTGTGGGCCGAGCGCTACGATCGCAACCTCGAAGACATCTTCGCGCTGCAGGACGAGATCTCACAGGCCATCGTCAAGGCCCTCAAACTGAAGCTTCTTCCGGATGAGAAGGAGCTCATCGCAGAGCGCGGCACGGCCAATGTCGAGGCCTACGATTTATTCCTCCGAGCAAGAGCGCTTCACTCGACGGTCTCAGGGCCGGAAGTTCGGCGCTCGCTCGACCTGTATCGCAAGGCTGTGGCGCTCGATCCGGACTTTGCCCGGGCCTGGGCCGGCCTCGGCACCGCGATAAGCATGGCCACGATTTACTACTCTGATCTCAGGGCGACCACGCGCACCGAGATGGAGCAAGCGATCGCGCGTGCATCCGAGCTTGCACCGGACCTGCCTGATGTCCGCTCCGGTCAGATCGTTCAGTGCCTACTGCGCCGCGATTGGGCGCGCGCCGAAGAGCACCTGGTCTCGCTGAACACACAGGCCGGCGCCGTGATCGGAATCACCGGAACGCCCGGCATGGTGTTATGCGTCTTGGGCCGTGCGAACGAGGCGGTCAAACACACCCTATTGGGTCGACAGGCCGATCCACTCTCTCTCGGCCTGTCCTTCAACCTGCAGTTCTTTCTCGACTGCGCAGGCCGGATCGAGGAAGCCGAGGCCGAGTACGAACGCAGCAAGGATTTGCCAGGTACGCGCGGGAACATTGAGTGGCGCGCTATAAATCGTGCGATGGCGCTCAAGGACAACGCACTGGTGCGACAGCGTTTTGCCGCAGCCTTCGGCGAGGATGTCTCCTTTCATGCCGTTCGCGCCAGAATTACTCAAAGTCATCGACCAGCCCGACGATGCACTGGTAATCGTTCGGGCGGCGTTCGAGAATCCGGCCTGCCAGGACGGAGGGCGCATGGGCGCGATCGCACTGTGGGCAGTCTATTACGGCGATGAGGATCTCGCGCTGAAGGCATTGAGACGCGGGCATGTCGAATTGTATGGCCCGACCGTGGCGGAGATCTGGAGCCCGGTATTCGCCGGGCCGCGCCGCGATCCTCGGTTCAAGGACATCTTGCGCGATATCGGCCTCTACGACCACTGGCGCAGGACCGGTAAATGGGGCGATTTCGCGCGGCCCGTGGGCGATGACGACTTCGAACTCTTTGCCTAAGGGCTGACATTTTTCTGTCCTAGACCCGCGGAGACCAGGCAGTCTGCACCGAAAGCTCTCTGCAGCTTTCAAGAGTGTGGGAGCGGCTAAGCTCGCGACCTGAATGCACTGCCCGATAGCTGACGTTCGTGACCGTCCCCAACGGGTCAACAGCGCCTATCCGGAGTTCCCGCGACTCCAGGCGCGGAAGCGTCGATCAAAACCAGTACCTACTTCGGGCAGGCGTTCGAGTGCCACGGCTTGTTGGCAAGCCGGTCACGCGTCCACGCGAGCTGAAGGTCGATGGTTTTCTCCATGAGGGGATCATGGTCGAGACCGGCGCGATGCACGAATTCGATGGCGAGGCCGTTCCTGCAAGCACGGGCAACGCCCCTCTGTATATTCGTAAAGTTGACCGACTGGTCATCATCACCCGCGAGCACGAGCAACGGGCCTCGGATCGGGCGATCGCCGCTGTGGTTATCCGCGTTGTAGCGGCGCAGCTCGGGTATCTGCTGCCAGCCCGGGCGCACCGCCGGTTGGTTGCCGACCTCGTCGGCGACGGCGTAGGCGTAGTCCCAGCATCCGTTTCGGGTCACGTCGGAGTAACGCTCGAGAAATGGCGCGGACAGAAGACGCGCGGGATCGAAAGCAGGATAGGTCGCTTTGATGCCGAATGCCGTGAGCGGCCAGTACATGGCCGAGATCGTCTTCAAGGATTTGGCGTCGTGCTCCTCGAACCACTCGAAATCCATATCGCCGGCCACCGAGATTGCCCCGGCGTAGGTCGCGTCCGCGAGTGTCGCCTCAAGCTCGGCCACCCCCCAGACCGCCGAACCACCCTGTGAGTGCCCGATCGCGACCCAGCGTGTCCCTAGAGATGGAACGGCCGCGTGAGCTGCCGGCATCGAGTACACCACGTCGTTCGCTTGAGCGATCTTATTGTCGTATTCATGCGGACCAGGCGTGCCGAGGCCTGCGTAATCCGTGGCCACTACGGCGAACCCCGCGGCGACCATTGGCATCAGCCCTTCACTGCCGTATTCCAAATCTTTCATCAGCGACGGTGCGCACTGGCGCGCGACGCCGCTCGTGCCGTGTGCCCACGCGATGACCGGCCAGCCGCCTGGTGGAGGAGTTCCGCGTGGAATTAGCACGACGCCTGACGCGGAGACGTCGCGTCCGTCTCGTGCCTTGGAGTGATAGAGGATGCGTATGGCGTGTGCACCCGGCGGAAGGTCATAACCGGAAAAGACTTCCGACCGGATCAAGGTACCAGGAGCCGCCGGCGCGAGCGGGCTGGGCGAATTGTAGAAATTGCTGGCCGGCAGGGCGTCTTTCGCCTCCATATCGATCGCATCGGCGCGAGACTTGGGAAGATCATCTGCCCGCGCGACGACCACAGCAAAGGCCAGCGCGAGGACACCGAACAGCGTCGCTAACGCGATCCAGGGATCCCGCGGCACCGGGTTTCGAACGTGCTTCATACAACGGCCTCCGCGCACCGCAATCGCGCTAATTCTCGCTTCCTCAATGCGGACTGTCACGAATGCCCGACGGCTTTGGGCACATCGACGGCGTTTGTCCTTTCTGTAGCACGGGCAGCAAGCCGTGAATACAGAGTCGATCGTTGTCGCCCGCCGGCGGGACCCATGGAACAAGGGAAAGCTGGTCGGACAGAAGGCACCGCTGCGACTAAAGGAGATTTGGGCAATCCGCATTCGCTTGCAGCTCGGGAAGCGCATTCGAGAGCTCGCCATGTTCAACCTTGCCGTCGACAGCAAGCTCAGGTCCTGCGACTTGGTGAAGCTCCGTGTCCGAGACATCACGCATGGAGACCGTGTGGCTGCTCGCGCCATCATCGTGCAGCAAAAGACCCAACGTCCGGTGCAGTTCGAGATCACTGAACAGACCCGGGAGGCCGTTGCAGGATGGATCCGACACGCCGGTCTCAGGCCGGAGGACTTTCTGTTCCCGAGCAGGGTACGTACATCACCCTACCTCTCGACGCGGCTATATGCTCGAATTGTCCGCGGGTGGATCCGAGAGATCGGTCTCGATGCCGCCGCCTACGGGACCCACACGCTGCGACGCACCAAGGCCTCCCTGATCTATCGCCGCACGAAGAACCTTCGTGCCGTGCAGCTGCTCCTCGGGCACACGAAGCTCGAGAGCACCGTCCGGTATCTTGGGATCGAAGTGGATGACGCGCTCGAGATGGCCGACCAGACTGAAGTCTAGGAGCGACGTGCCGGCCAGCGGCTCGGGGTCGCTGGCCGGCCAACTGCGGAAGTAGCTGTCGTTGAAATGCCTTCCGTAAAGCGGCCATTGCAAGGGCATGCTCCTCGATACAATCTATAGTGCCGAGGCTACAAGAGCTGCAATCGCACCTGGGTATGCGCTCTCAACAATGCGCGCAGCCCGGGCTCGCTGCAAGCAAGATGATTGTCGGCGCGTTCCTCGGTCGTGCCTCGCGGTAGAACAGGTTTACGCCGGATACGCTTGCGTGGCGGAAGGTTGTGCTGGCTGAGGTAGAAAACATGGAGGCGAACCTTACCCCGGGTTGACCGGCCAACAGATCAACGATCACTTCCGGCCGCCGCTCGCTGACAGCCTCTCACGGACGGCAAAATTCCCCAGGGCTTATTGCGCGGCGATACTGAAAAATCCATCGATCGAATATTTTCCCGCACCAGTAATGTGTAACAGCAAGAAGCCCCCCATTATGCTGAGATTTTTGTAAAAGCTATCCATACTATCCACTCGATCTGATCCCGCTGTCGTCCAATAGCGATGTCCAATAAGCGCAGTTCCCAGCGTATATAGAAACATAAGCAAAGCCGAAAGACGCACGAACGCGCCAATAGCGACCGCGAAGGCAACCGGAAGCTCCATGAAGACCGATATGGCAGCGGCCAATGCTGGCATCGGAGCGCGAAGCTGCACCATTTGGTTTACCGTGCCGGAATAGTCTCGCAGCTTCCTCCAGCCGAAAATCAGAAATAATGTCGAAAGAAGAAGACGGGCCCAAAGAATTAGCTCGTCGTTGATGCCGTCGGTCATGAGGCCACCCTCGCTCCCCGTTTCCTGCCAGTTACGACTATGAAGTGCCGTATGATTTAAATCCGCTCGCTCATTGGTCCGCGCCCCAGTATCCCACGCAGACAAATTGTCGAAGCTAGAAATTGCCAGTCTTCGTCGTGAAATTCGGCGTGCCGACGCCGGGGCCACTAGATCAAACGTGCGTGGCCTTTTTGTGGCGGCGGCAAGACGCACAATCACGCGATGTGCCTATTCATCAGACCCAGGATCAGGGCATCGAGGCTATACGGCCCGGCGCCGTCCGAGACGACTATGATCAACATAAAGGCGTAAAGCGTCTCCGGTAAATAGAGCCAATCGTCGATGCGATCCCCTTCATCGATTGGCTTGTACAGTTTGATTCGCTGCCGCCCTGACGTGGCGATGGCGACCAGGATGATGACAAGCAGGCCAAGCGCGGAGAGTGGCGCGAAGAGCCCGATAAGGACGCCGCCGCCGCCGGTGAACTCGACCAAGGGCACCCACCATTGATTGAAGCCCACTGCTGGAACACCGAGCGCCTTGAGTTCATCGACGACTGCACGATGGCGCTCTGCGTTGAACAGCTTGTGATATCCCGACAGCATAAAAAATGTCCCAACCGCGACCCGGTTCAGGGTAATCGCGAGGTTGGTCCACCCGATACCAACGAAGAGTAAATCAACCGCGTCCTTCCACAAGACCATAAGTACGGCCCCCCTTATTCCGAGCATCATGCGCCCTTCACACAGCAGCGCTAGAATCGTACCCCCATAACAGGAGGCGTCGACCGTGCTCGCCGGCATCGCTTTTGCGGCTCAGGACAAGTACGCCTTGAAAGTGCCGGACGGACTCGCCTTTGCTGATTGCAAGGGGTATGAAAGTTGGTCGGTCGTCGCCGTGAGTCAGACCCCTGATCTACTAAAAGTTGAAGTGGCCAATCCCGTAATGATCGCAGCTTACCGGTCCGGCGTCCCCGGGAACGACAAGCCGTTCCCAGACGGCTCTAAGATTGCGAAGATCCAGTGGAAGCCGATGAAGAGTACAGAAGCCCCGTTTGACGTGAATATTCCGGCCCTCACAGCAAGATATTTTTTTAATCGAAAAGGACAGCAAGAGATTCCCGGACACGAAGGGATGGGCATACGCTCAGTTTGACTACAACCCAGCTTCCGACACGTTCACACCTCATGGGACCGGCGCAAATTGCGGATTTGAGTGTCACACGAAAGTGGCGGCAAAGGACTACATCTTCACAGCGTACGGGCATCGATAGGCTTGGGAGTCGTCAATGAACGGCGTACAGATCGAACAGAAGAGCTATGAGATGCCCCCGCGAGAGGGGATCAGCATCGCGCATTTTCTCACCGTCGCCGACATAGCGCGGTCGGCTCGCTACTACGAAAAGGTCTTTGGCGCTCGCATTCTGAGCCTGGGTGACGGCAACGCGCCTGGGTACCTTCAACTTGCCAACATCTGGATGATTCTGAACGTTGGGGGCGGACCGACCCCGGATAAGCCGACGGTAACACTCAGCGTCCCCGACCCAAATCACATCAACAGCTTTCTGAATTTCCGCGTTGCGGATATTCAAGCGTGCTATGAATTATGGAAGAGTCGAGGAGCGGAGTTCATCACGGCGCCGATTCCCAAGTACGGCGAGATTCGCTGCTACATCCGCGATCCTGACGGATATATTATCGAGGTCGGACAGAGCACCGATCTTACGTACGGATGACGCTCGGCCCGGATTGGATGCCGGATTTAGGTGCTTAGGGCTTAGCTCTCCTGATCGTTTTCGAAACCGCTTTTGGCTTCCGTACAGCAGACAGGTCACGGATGACCGCCTCGGGTCGGGTTCCGCCGGGGCCCAAGGGGCCGCCGTTCATCGATTACCGACGTTCAGCACGATTTTGCCGCGCGCATGCGGAGACCCAGCCAACATCTCATGTGCGACGCGGGCATCCGCGAGCGCTAGCACCGTGCCGACCTTAGAAACGAGCTTGTTGCTGTCGAGGAGCTTGCCAATCGTGTTGAGCCGGACAGTTGTTACATCCACGAAGAAGAATATTGGTCGCACTCCTGCTTTGCGTGTAAGTTCTGCGGGCGGGGCAGACACGGGGGAAACGAGCACTCCGCCGCGCTTCAACACCCCGATGGAACGCACGCCAGTATCTCCGCCGACCAAGTCAAGAACGATGTCTACGGCGGGTACAACGTCCTCAAAGCGGGTGTGACGGTAATCAATGACGGTCTGAGCGCCCAACCCGCGAACGTAGTCGAGATCGGGGAGAGCGGCCGTCGCGAAGATCTCGAGTCCGGCGTTGCGAGCCATCTGCACCGCATAGGCACCGACGCTTCCCGTGCGCCTTGGATTAGCACACTCTGTCGCGAGATGACGTGTGCATACTCGAAGAGCATCTGCCATGCCGTCACCGCCACGACCGGTACAGAGGCGGCTTCGATGAAGCCCAGGCTATTCGGCTTTTTCGTTACGCTCGAATTCGACGCGAGGGCGTACTCAGCATAGCCTCCAGTAAAGTGCGCGTTGGTCAAGCCATAAGCCTCATCGCCCACGTTGAAGGCCGTAACCTCGGCATCTAGCGCGTCCACGGTCCCACTGATGTCGGAGCCCGGCGTGAGGGGCAACGTCTGCGGGATCCCACTTCGTCCCCCGCGGATGAGTGCGTCCCAAGGTCCCACGCTCGCAGCGCACACACGGACTCGAAGCTGTCCCTTGGCGGGCTCAGGGAGGGGCAGATCACGGAGCTGCATTACGGCTGGTGGCCCGTACTCACTGATCTGAATCGCTTTCATGGGTTAGCCCAGAGACCGCAGCAGCGGATTGTAGTAATAAAAAATAGTGCGGCTCCGGCACCCGGCGCCGATCACCTCGCAGCGTACGTATTATCGCGCCCGAAAGCAGTCAGCCACGACTGACGGCTTCGGGTCAGATTTCGACAGATCGCAGCGGTCGCAGACTGGTCGGGGATTCACCATCGTGGAGACCTGTCATGGACCAGTCCAGTCGCATCGCGTCGCATCATCGGCAACCGTGGAACAAGGGCAAGCTCGTCGGCCAGAAGGCGCCATTGCGCCTGAAGGAGATCTGGGCGATCCGCATCCGCCTGCAGCTTGCGGAAAGGACCCGCGAGCTGGCTCTGTTCAACCTAGTCGTCGACAGTAAGCTCAGATCATGCGATCTGCTGATCTATCTGCAAGTCCGCGTCCAGAAGACACAGTATGCCGTCAACACCGACCGCCGAGCTGATCCACGTCCCCTACCTACCAGTACTGCAGAAGCACGCTCTCGAGTACGTCGAGGAAATGGCCAAAGGTGCCGACGCGCTGTACAAGGTGGGTCGCCTCGAGGACGCCAGGCGCATAAGGCGGCAATCATGCGAGTCTCGGCGCGAGCGAAGGCACTCGGAATCAAGCAGGAGCGGGCGCTGCCTCGAAGCCGGCCTTTGTGAGTGTGTAAGCGCCTGCAGTCGGCTCGAATCTAAGCCAGCCTTGCGCCTTGGCGTACTCAAGACCTGCCCAGATGTCTTCGACCTGAAGGCCGCGAAACTTAAACGCGATGCGAAGCGGCGGCTCATATAGGAAGTCGCCAGCCTTGAGTCGCAGCTCTTGCACCGCTGCTTTGAGTATTACGCGGGCCGTGCGAGCCGGGCCATGGATCGGATCTAGCATCAGGCGATGCTGGCAGCTTGCGCATCGCTTGGCATTGGGGTCACTACGTAGCCCCCTTGGACGGCCGCGACTCGGTAGACCCCCTAACGCCCCGCTCGCTATAGTTGGCGTCCGATGGGTCTACACCGCCGTCTTCGGGCAAACTCAGTATTGGAAAAGACCCCCCTCGCCAGTCTCGCGATCTCCCGCGTACTGCTGGATGGGCAGGCCATGCGCCTGCTGTGGGATACGGGCGCCAGCTACTCCACCATACCAACCGTCAGCGCCGATGCTCATCGACTGAAGACGGATCCAGACACCAGCGGGACCCGTTCTACAACACCCGGCGCCTTGAGATGGGCGGAAGGGACTTCGGCCCCCTCCAATTCGTCGTGTTGCCGGTGAGCTCCCACGTGAGTTCGAAGGGCTTGCTGGGTTACAACGTGTTTGCGAAGCACCCGGTCTGCATTAACTACCGGCCCCAGGAAGTGCGGATTCGCTGAAGCGCTGTCGCCGGCTGTTTACTGAAACGCAAGAACGTGGTTCCCTGATCGCTTACGATCGATTGCCAACGACCGCTTCAGATTCGGACGGAGACGAAGGGGTGCGGACCGCCTCCGGGGCCGAACGGCAAGGAGCTGCCCCTCGCCGCAACCTCGTTGTCGCCCAACATGCGCAAGCTGGATGAATCAGTGGTGGGCTCGTCCTCGCTGAATCTACAGTGCCGCTCAGGCGCAATCGTGAGCAACCGACGTGGCGCGGGCGCACCCGCTACGCACATGGCGTCAGCGGCCTCTCGGCGGAGGCGGCAGATCGGCCGGAGGGGTCAGGTCATAGCGCATCAGGTGGGTGGCTGGGTCGACCAGACGATCGAAGTCTGGGCAGTTCGTCAGCTCATGCGCGACGTAGCCTGGCTCGCGCACGTATCGTGTGGTGATTTCGAACGCTGCCGCCATGAGATCCGGCGCTACCATGGTGGATTGGATCTCGAGCATGTCGCGGCTCTTGAGCGAAATGCGCTCGGTGACCCGTACGTGCCCGCCAATGGGCGGGGCGTCGGCGAAACGCTCCGGAAATTGCGCCGTGTGGAGAAGGCCGACTGTTCGGACGATCAGGACCTTGCCTTCCCAGTGGCCCACGGAGGTGCCGGTATTCGTCTCATCGGGATCGACCGGAAGCGGCCGTCCGTCCGTGTAGATACGGCGGATGAGGCCCGTTTCGGTCGTCAGAGTCACTCGACCGGGCGTGAAGAGCAGCTCAATCGTATCCTCGAACCCTGAGCCGTTCTGGAATCCGACAAATTGGGGAGGTCGGCAGTAGTCGGCGCCAACGCGAGCGACGCGCGCCACAAGTGCAGCTCGGAACTTCGGCAGGAGCTCGGCACGCAGCGGCGGCGGCTTCGTGAGCATCCGCAGTAGAGGCGGCGGGCCGCCCTGGTTCTGGAGGTGCCACCAGCCACTGAAGTCGGGCAGTGCCGACAGCGATGCGTACGTGAGCCCGCGCTCGGCGGCGCGGACGGGCGTGAGGCCAAGCAGGCATGCACCCAACAGAAGCCACCGGCGACTCATGGCGAAGTCTCCGCACGGCGGTTTGCCTCGATGCCCATGATCGGACCGCGCGTACCCGCGAGGGTCGTGCCATCTGCTCGCCGGACCTTGATGAGATGCCCGCCGTTGCGACCGTCGCGAAGCGCGAAGAATTCGAGCGTCACGACCTCGCCGGGCTTGAGGCTGGACTTCGTCCAACCTCCTCGGCGCAGCTCGTTGATGCTGTCGCTCTCGATGCCGTACAGTTCGTAACCGTGCTTGCTTTGCCGCAGCACGTAAAGCCACACGAATACATGAGGATTTCCCCATTCGAACTTCGCGATTGTTCCCTGCACCGTACGGTGCTTCGAACCATCGAACATCGCGTAGGAGTGATGCGCATGGGCCGAAGCCCAGAATAGGGTGGCGATGATGCCCGGACCGAGTAGCGTGATGGGTCTCACGCCGGCGAGAGTGGACGCACCGCGCGAGGGATAGAGAGTACGGTACCGTTACGGGACGGTACGTAACCTTGCAAGGTCAGAGGCTTTGAGGGCATGTCGACCCAGGGACGAGACGCGGCGGAAAACCTCTCGAGCGATCCAGTACGCGAACAGCTCGACTGGATATTGCGCAGCGCTTCGTTCCGGGACGCGCAGCGCTCCAGCCGGCTACTGCGATTTCTCGTGGAGGAGACGCTCGCCGGGCGCGGGCCGGCCCTGAAGGAGTTCACTCTCGGCGCCGACGCCCTGGATCGCGGACCGAGCTTCGACCCGCGGACGGATCCCATCGCCCGAGTCGAGGCCTCCCGGCTGCGCAGTCGACTCGAGCTTTACTATGCGAACGAAGGAGCCAAGGACGCCCTGCGAATCGTGCTGCCGAAAGGCAGTTATGTGCCCCAGTTTGTGCCCCAGCCGGTGGCGTCCGTCCCGCCGACACAGTCGCGAACTTTCGGCCGGCTTGGCGCCGCACTGCTCGGTGCCGCCGCGGGTGTTCTGGCGTCGGTCGGAATCATCGCCGTCGTGCGGGATCGGCCCGGCGCTTCTGTATCGAACGCGCCGCATTCGAGCATGCAGCTCGAGGTCGGCCTCGGTACCGATGAGCTCAGCATCGGTTCGGAAGTCGGGCCGGACATGGCCTTGAGCCCGGAAGCCGCGGAGCTCGTATTCGTGGGCCGTGAGTCCGACGGGGGTACCCGCCTGTTCGCGCGCGACCTCCGGACTCTTGGCACGCGTGAGCTACCAGGCACCTTTGGCGCGCGTGGACCCTTCATTTCGCCGGATGGCAAATGGGTGGCCTACTGGGCCGATAGCGCTCTGCGGAAGGTACGCATCGATGGGACAGGTTCACCGAGCACCATTTGCGATGCACCGGACCTTCTAGGGGGCGCTTGGGCCGAGAACGGTACGATCATCGCCTCGCTCTCGACTTCGTCGCTCTCACGTATCGATCCCACGAGCGGCCGGCGCACCGTGCTTCTCGGGGACGCCTCGCTCTCCTCACGACTGCAGTGGCCGCAAGCCCTGCGGAGAGGGGAGGCCGTGCTGTTCACGCACATCCTCGGACCCGTGAGCAACTCGACGATCGAGGTACTCGAGTCGCGGACGGGGGCGCGCAAGGTCCTCGTGCGCGGAGGCCTTTACGGCCGTTATCTGCCGAGCGGGCATCTTGTTTATTTAAATCGCGGGACTCTCTTTGCAGTTGCATTCGACCTACGGAGCCTCAGCATTCAGGGTACGGCGGTGCCTGTATTGAAAGATGTCGCCTACTCGCCGATGTTTGGCAACGGGCAGATCGACTTCGCCGCCGATGGCACTGCCGTGTACCGCCGATCGGTCGCGGGCGACAGCTTCCAGCTGGCTTGGCTCGATGCCCGAGGCGAGTCTCAGCGACTGAGCGAGCACTCGGGGCGCTATGCGTGGTTACGGCTCTCGCCCGACCAGCGACGAATCGCCTTCACTCTGCAGGAAGCCGACCACTATGATTTGTGGGTACAGGACGCGGAACAGACAATTCGCAAGCGCGTTGCGAGCGGCGAAACGCATGACATTACCTCCCCCGTTTGGACCCCGGATGGGAAATACCTGCTGTACGGTACGAATGACGGGATCGAGTGGGTCGATGTGGATGGATCGCGAAGCGGCCGGCTGCTGCCGCGCACTGGACAGACGATACTGGTCCCCTGGTCGATTTCCGCGGATGGAAAGCGACTGGCCTACTATGGAATGGGAGTAGGCACCGGGTTCGATCTTTGGATTGCTCCGATCGAGATCTCACCAAGCGGCGTCCGCAGCGGCGAGCCACAGGTGTTCCGGCGAACCCGCGCCTTCGAGGTCTATCCGACGTTTTCGCCCGACGGCCATTGGCTGGCGTTTGGATCGAACGAGTCCGGCAACTGGGAGGTCTACGTTCGAGCTTATCCGGACAACGGTAGTCAGGTGCAGATATCGAGCGGCGACGGCCGCATCCCCGCGTGGTCGAGCCGCGGTCATGAGCTTCTCTACGAGACCGATGATCATCGGATCATGGCGGTGCGCTATTCGGTGGACCGCGGCAGGTTTGCGGCGGCCCAGCCGCGCCGCTGGACACCCGTGCAGCTCGCCGATACGGGGGTGATCGCCAACTACGATGTGCGCGCCGACGGCAAGTCTCTTGCCGCTCTCATGCCCTCCGTACCGGCATCCACGCGCGCGAATCAGTTCATCCTCGTCACGAACTTCTCGGACGAAATCAGAAGACGCTTGACTGAATCCGCTCGGCACTGATCAACGAGTCAGTCCATCTCTCGTGCGGCGCTAAAGCAATTCGAGAAACGCGATCAGCTCAGCCCGCTTGCTCAGCATTTCGGTGGTGCGCGCCCAGACTCAGCAACGGCGCAAGCGGCTGGGACCTACATCCCATATACGCACGCGGTCCCGGAAGATTGAGAAATGGTAATCGCCGCCCGGCCGTCGGCGGCAATCAAGAGCGCGCAACCCGGTGTACAGCTGACATTGGCTCTGAGGTTCATTGCGAGCAAGAATACCGACCAACGGTTGCGGCGTGGGTAGTGAGGTCATGCCATTATCAGTGATCGGGGCGGGAATGGGGCGCACCGGCACCAAGTCCCTGCAGTCTGCGCTCGAGATGCTCGGCTATGCGCCGTGTTGCCATCTCTCCAACGTCCTCGCGTCGCCCGCCTTATGGCCCGCTTGGACGGATATCGTCGACGGGCGCTCGCGGGACTGGGAACGCGTTTTCGGCAGCTACAGCGCGGCAGTCGATGCACCGACGTGGTTCTACTTTCAAGAGATCGCCGCGTTCTATCCAAGAGCCAAAGTCATCCTCACCGTACGTGATCCGGACCAGTGGTTCGAGTCAACGCAGAAGACCGTCTTGTCTAACGCTACTGATGAAACACTCAAGGGTGCCCCCGCCGCACCCCTCAAGATTGTGCACGGGGCCGCCTTGCGAGCAGCTGGCGATAGAATGCACGATCGGCAATTCATGACCGGTTGGTTCGAAGAGCACAATTCGCTAGTGAAACGCTCGATCCCCGCCGAGCGACTCCTTGTGTACGAGGTTGAGCGTGGCTGGGAGCCGTTGTGCAACTTTCTCAACGTTCCTGTTCCGAGCACCCCATTCCCGCGTTTGAATCAGCGGGCAGTGATTAGCCCACATCCTCGGACAGTGGATTCGGGAAACGGATTTGTGGATCTGCGCGACCGCGTGATCCAGCAGATGCGAGACGAATGCTAGTCTCTGCCGTTCGAGACGGGCACCTAGCGCGGGTGCTGGAACTGGGCCTTTTTGCCCGAGCACGTTCGTACGACAGCGAGTGACCCGTATCGGCCTATTTCGTTGAAAAACTCGGTGCTTGTCGGGCGGCTTTAGCCTGATTGAGGGCACCTCGCGGCGCTCGAGGAGCCGAACGCGCTCGCGGCCGACATCCGCGAGTTCTCCCGTTCGTTGCCCGTGCCTCGGACGGACGGCACTCAGCCAACAGCGGCCCTACGGCGGCGCGAACTCGCGCGTTCAAAGCGGCCTTTAACATGTCAAACGGCTATCCTAGAGGCGCGTCCATGTGATTCAATCCGGGCGATCGACGGCGATTCGGGTCAAGGTGGATTCCGCGCGCGGAGAATGCGAGGAAGAACCGCTCAGAAGCGCGTCACATCGATACCGGGGCCGTTCACGCTACCAGGGGAGGGATTGCCTATAACTCCAAAATGGCAATGAAGTGAGACGTTTTGGGGTGGCCTACCATGCCATCGGAAAACGCACTGCACGCAACACAATTACTCAGGGGATAACACATCATGAAAGCAACTCTCATCGGAATTGCTGCTACTGCAGCCTTATCGCTTTTCGGACTGCCCGCGCATGCTAACTGCGCGTATCCAGGCACCGGGAATCAGCAGGATATGCGACTTCCTGCGGATCGCCAGCACTTCGCCGACCATGACGACATCGTGGGAACCTGGCTCGTGAATTACGGCCCTGTTGGCCAAGCTTTCATTCAATGGCACAGCGATGGCACTGAGTGGGAAAACATCACTCACCCGTCCGCAGGCGGAAACATCTGTATGGGTTCTTGGGTAGCGACAGGCCGTTGGACTTATACCCGCAACCACTACGGTTGGATTTTTGATTCGACCACCGGATTGGTCGCCGGATATTTTAATGAGACCGAGACTGACAAACTGTCGAGAGATGGAAACTCGTATACCGGAACCAACGTGACGATTTTCTACGACATGGCCGGCAACGTCGTGCCAGCACCGGGAGCACCGTCGCCGCCACCACCGGGGGGATATCCTGGTACGTCGTCAGCGGTTCGAATCGCGCCGTAATATCAATTGATCCGCAGAGCTCATGCTCCCGTCGTCGTGAAATCTGACGGCGGGAGCCGCCGCATAAGTCCCAATCCTACCGCCGGTCTGCCCCGACAAGCACGCGTGGTTACAGTGCCAGAAGCAGACGCTCGCGACCGGCAGAAGGGGGTCGGCACCGGAAGTACAGTGCAATCGGGCAGCAGACGGCCATTAGCGGGCGTCCAAGTGTTCGATTAGGCTTCCGCAAAGCGGACGCCCAATGAGTTCGATACCAGTGGATCACAACGCCGAAATCGCAGCAGCCGCCAAATCAGTGCTTGCGCCCGTTGGCTGCATGCGCAAAGGCCGCTCTCGGACATGGTTAGATGATCACGGATGGTGGGTTGCGGTCGTCGAGTTTCAGCCTAGTGCATGGGCGAAAGGCAGCTATTTGAACGTTGGAGCGTCTTACCTGTGGAAACCTGTGATCGCGCAATCGAGTTTGTCGGTCGACGCAGTGATTGGTCCAAGACCATGGTATGACGCGATGGAGGGCGAGTCGTTCATGCCCAATGCGATGGAGCTTGCATCGATCGCGCGCGACAGTCTCACCCGCCTGCGAGAACACCATCGGACGATCGCCCTAGCCGCTGAGTGGCTCCAAAGCGAATGGATCGAGCGGAGTCTCTGGAGAAATTATCATCTCGGCATGGCGCTCGGGCTCTCCGGGAAAGTCGATAGTGCGCAACGTCATTTTCGGCTCGCGGTCGACCCGTCGTCAGGATACGAGTGGGTGAAGGCTCTTGGCCGGGAATGTGAGGCGTGCGCGGAGCTTGTCGAAGATCGCAGCGCTTTCAAGGTTGCCGTACTGGAGCGCATTGGCGCCATGCGCGGCGCGCTGAAGCTTCCGCCTGCAGACCTGGAAGAACTGTAGCGACATGCCCCGATGTAGCTCCGGGCACAGGCTCAGATCGGCCAACTGGAGACGTTCACTGGGCGAAACTGGTCTCGCCGAAAGAGGTCATTGCGGTGCCGCTTGCTTTCCAACATTGTTGGACTCCGACCTGGCATGCGCTCGCACGGCAGGTTCCTTGCTCGCGCACTGCGCAAGGTGGCGAGCCACGACACGGACAGCCCATTCAGCGGACTTGTATACGCCTTTGTCTCGCACTATCCGTAGATGGCAGGGGTTGACGATTGCCTCAACTTCGTACTCCGGACCAAGGAATGGATGATCTCCGATCCAGCGAATCTGCCATTGCCAGATTGGATTGGTCTGCGAATCCGGGTCGCTCAGGGTGAGTGCGAAGCCGTTTATGGAGTCTTGAAGTAGAACGAACGGCGCGCGCTGTCGTGCGATCTCCATCAAACCGGAACGCAATGCCTGTCGTCGTGACGCTCTCTTCTCCGGCGAGGCACGCCAAACAGTGATTCGCATCAAAAATCGTCCGAAACTCTCGTTATTTAGCAGCATCCAGATGGCAATCAGAGCGAACAGCACACCGAGCGTCCACGCAACTGCCTCGATATGTGTGTCGAGGAAATCGTACGTGTGCATGGTGGAGCGGCCCTTTTTGTTGTAGTTACGACCAAGTATACGCCACGCGATCGGCGCTGGTGCTAACGGCCACTTGGAGGCATTCGAAGTATTGAATTGGTCGCTGTAGAGCCGACGTTAAATTTGCGAAAAGCACTGCGCCGCGCCGTCCGTCGGCATTACTAATTCGCGGTGACGACTGGGTTTACGGTAACGCCATCGAGCTTAATGACTCTCTCTTGTTCATGCACGGGCACGCCAGAGACAAAAAAGCCGGGCGTGAGGCCCGGCTTCCAGATGTATCCTTCCCGAGCCGCATGCTACTTCAGGTCAAGTTCCTGTCCGGTCCACGAACCCAGAACCCGTCGGATCTTGCCACGGTCGACCGCGCTCTGGTTTGATGCCGCGAGAGTTCCTTGCACCTGTTTTGCTATCGCATCGCCCTTCGCAGTCGCACCGTCGAAAGCTGCCCAGTTCTTATAGTTGATTACCAGGTAAATGTCCGGGTCATTCTCACCACGTGCCTCTACCGTAACCACCCTGTAGCTAGTGATATATCCGGCTTTTTTTGCTGCTTCCTGCTCGGCCTTCCATGTCGTGGCGAGATATTGCATGTAGTCATCGAACTTCCCATACTCAGTCCGAATCGCCGCTACTTTTACAACAGGCCCTTCAGTGTATGCATGATCATCCGCAAGCGCCGCAACGCTTGTCACCGCTAGACCAACGAACGCCACACCGGCGACAACCTGACGCTTAATATTCATGAATTTCTCCTGATTAGTTTTGCATCGTGGCATCGGGCTCTAACAGTGTCTGTACGGCAGCGCACATGCGACGTCGAGCCCGAGGCGGTTTGAGTTCCGCGCTGCAGCCGAACGGGGGGTGCGGCTCTAGGAAGTAGAAGCGCGCTCGCGCTGACCTTTCCGAATGCAGACGCTAGCGACTGGCTGCTCGGGGTCAGCACCGGAAGTACAGTGCAATCGGGCAGCAGACGGCCAAGAGCGGGCACAGGAACTTCCAATCGCGCTTTCCCGAAAGCCGCCGTTGGGCCTGCACGCCGGCATCGCCGGAGCCACCGGCGCGTCACAGCCCTCAAACGATTGTTGAACGTCCTCCCATCTACCGAATCAGCAGGTCCAGTCGGCGCACATCAAGGTCGGCCTCTCGGTAGTACTTCCGACACAGCTCGAGAAGACTGAAGCCGTCCTCGTATGCCGCTAGGCCGCCGTTCGTCGGCTTGTCTAGGTAAATCAGGCCGGCTTCGACCATAAATACAATCTGAGCGGGCTCAGGCGAATCGTCGGTGACGACCAGAGTGTGAGCTTCACCCGCGGGTTCGTAGACGAACGTTCCTGGCTTCGCAACCCAGTCATGCTCGAGATATCTCCAATGGCCGCGCATCGTGTAACCGCGAACCGTGCCGACGTGGTAGTGAACGCCAAGCTTCGCGCCAGGCAAACCCTTTAAAAGTACGCTGAATCCCCCTGCGGTCACGTTGAAGCAACAAGGTTGAAACCACACGCCTTCCGCGTAGGGCACCCAGAGACGTTCGTCGTCAACGTCGATGTTCGTAGTGAAGTGGCCGCGATTCCGTCGATTCGCATCGAGGCCATCATCCACGCTGCTGAACGTCGTGATCGGCATATTGTTCTCCCCGGTAATGTGACAACAGGATTCAATGTCCCGCTCAGGGCCGGCTTAGGCCCAGCGCGCCATTCTAGCCATCAACGCCGGTTCACTTGTCAATCCCAGTCCTGCACGTCGTAGTGCCCCTTTGAGTCTGCGATCAGGCCGTCCGACCCGATCGTCCAATCCTCATATCCGCTGATCCGGACCTGATTGCCCGTACCGCCTGGGCCGGTATTAGTCCCGGTGAACGTCCAGTGATACAAGACTCGATCGCCCTTCGGTTCGAGGCTATCAAGCTTCACGACAAGGTCGGGATACGCCGTCATGAGACTCTGTGCAGCGCCCTCGACCCCCTTCCGACCGACAGCAGGCGACCCATCGTTGATCGTCAGTGAGCCTGACTCCGAATAGAACGCAGCGACACTTGACGCGCTGTGGCTACACCACGCAGCTGTATAGCGCCTTGCAAAGTCAGCCAATCGTGACGAGTCATTCATGGGCCCACTCTCCGGCGTGCATGCGCCACCGCGCACACGGTGAGCGCCCTAATGAGGATTCGACCCCTGAGTCTCGCTGCATTCACCACAGTGGTAAAGATGGCAGCTTAGCTGATTCCGACCGGGCCGCTTTGGGGGAGAGGCCACAGGCCGCTTGGGGTCGAAGAGTGCCTGTTCACAATCCCGTGACACTGGTCGTGGATTCACTACTTGGAGATCCACTATGGACCAGTCAGAACAGAACGGCCGGCGGCTACGTGTCCCCTGGAACAAAGGAAAGCTGGTCGGGCAGAAGTCGCCCCTACGCCTAAAGGAAATCTGGGCGATCCGGATACGGCTGCAACTCGCGGATCGCCTCCGGGAACTCGCCCTATTCAATCAGTTTGAGATTACCGAGCAGACCCGCGAATCCCTAACGACTTGGATCAGCCGCGCGAGTCGGCGTACGGAGGACTATCTCTTTCCAAGCCGCCTGCGCGCCTCTCCACACTTGTCGACGCGTCAGTACGCCCGGATCGTTCGCCGCTGGGTGCGCGAGATCGGATTGAACCCAGCCGCGTACGGCACTCATACGCTGCGCCGCACCAAAGCGACGCTGATCTATCGCCGGACGAAGAATCTTAGGGCCGTGCAACTGTTGCTCGGACATTCGAAGCTCGAGAGCACAGTGCGCTACCTCGGCATCGAGGTGGACGACGCGCTTGAAATGGCCGAGCAGACCGAAGTGTAGATGCGAAGACCGGTGGGCGGCTGATCACTCGGTCGCTCACCGGCCATGAGGCGACGGTCGCGCCGAGATAACGGATTTCCCGATACCGGACGTAGCCTGGACCGTCACGCGTCTAACTCGTCGCGCAGTCTGGGCCTGGGACCCACCCTGGTACGCGCAGGGAGATGGGGAGGAAAGGCGCCTCACGCGGATCATTCGCATGCACATCACTTCCTAAGCGCCTGCCAGCCGTTCCCCTGAGACGCGGACGACGACTTTGCCTCGTGCGTGATCTTCCTCGATGTGACGAATCGCATCGGGCACCTGGTTCAACGCGACCGTTCTGTCGATGACCGGCTTGATTTTGCCGGTCTCGAGCAGCTCCCTGAGGACGATGAGGTCCTTCTTCGTCGCAACCGCCATGATATTGCTGATCCTCCGACTGCTCGTCATCGATATGAGGGCGCCTAGCAGCATCGCCTGCAAGATCTGGACGCCGCCGCCTCCGGTCATGACATAGGCCCCGTCCGGCTTCAGGACGCGCCGGTAATCGGAGAGCGGACGGTAGGCGTTCGCCGCCAGAATGAGATCGTAACGCTGGCCGTCGCGTGTTAGGTCCTCGTGCCGATAGTCGATGACGCGCGACGCGCCGAGCGCGTGCGCAATCCCTACGTTTCTCGTGCTGCACACGGCCGTGATGTCTGCGCCGTAGGCTTTCGCAATCTGGATGGCGAAAGTTCCTACTCCGCCTGATGCGCCGTCGACCAGGACCTTCTGCCCGGCTGCGATGCGACCTTTGCTCAGACCCTGAAGCGCCGTGTATCCGGCCGTCGGCGTGGCCGCCGCCTCCTCAAAGGAGACGCCGGCCGGTTTCGGAACGAGCGTCTCTTGATTGACGCAGACGAACTCCGCAAAGGCGCCGAATTTGCTCGCGCCGAAAACGTTGTCGCCGGCGCGAAACTGGGTCACGCCGCGGCCGACCGCCTCGACGCGGCCGGCTACGTCGAACCCGAGGGTGCGATGCCTCGGCCGGGGGAATCCCATACCCAGCCGGACGAGGAACGGCTCGCCCCGCAATAGCACTCGATCGGCGGCGTTGATTGATGCCGCATGGACGCGTATCAGAACCTCACGCTCCCGCGGCTCGGGTCGTGGCAGCTCCTCGATCTCGAGGCCTTCGGGGCCCCCGTAGCGGCGGTAGGTCAGGGCCTTCATTGATGCTCGTCGACAACGTAGTCCACGCTCAAAAGCCCCTTCCCTCGCACAGACAGTCCAGCGATCATCCGGCGCAGCCTTTCGGGTCTAGCGCAATCGAACTGCTTGCCGAGCTTAAAGCGAGCCGGCGAACCGAACGCGCCGGGTTGACTCAGTCTACAGCCGCCGCATGTGGACAACGCCGCTCGCGATCATCAGTGGTCCGAGGTAGAGGCAAAACCCCAAGCCGAGATTCACCGCGAACGTAGCGAATTCACGGAGCAATCCAACTGCGTCGGTGGATAGTCGATCCAACCTGCCGGACACTTGCGCAAACGCAAACATCAGAAAGAGCAGCGCCGACGCTGCCACGGCCGCACGAACTCCGAGCGCTCCTGCAAAGTGAACCAGCGACGCGCCTATCACAACGGCGAAGGCGATGACGGCAACAAAGCCCAAGAGCGGTCGCGGCACCCACGCCTCCGGCCCGAAGAACGCGGCGTTCACGATCGGGCACATGAGGCACGACGCTAAGACGGCGGCAACGCTCAGCGCGGCGGTGCGGAATGGCGCCCGCGCCACAGCGAGACCAAACAGCGCGAACGTCGTGTGGACGACGTTCATCACGAACCATCGCGTGCCGTTAACTTCGCGCTCTTCGAGCAGATCGCCCTCGATCGCGGCCGCTCTCTCCGCGGACGTGACCGACGTCAGCAAGGCGAATGAAATCGACTTGCTACCCATTCGGCTCCCCGAGAACCTTCAGCCCGCGCGCCAAGCTCTCGAACGCCTGCCGCGCCCGCTTGAGTTCCGCGAATCCCTTTGCCGTGACTTCATAGTAGCGTTTCGCTCGTCCGCCGCGCTCGGGTGTTGCTTCGCCGACGGAGGATTTCACGAGCTTCTTGCTTTCCAGCCGTTCGAGCGTTGTGTAGATCGCGCCCGGCGTCGGATCGCGAAGGGTATGTTCTGCGATCTTGGCTCGAATGGATACGCCATACGCCCCTTCGTCCTGTAGACCCAGGATCGCGAGCAGAACGACCTGTTCGAATTCACCAAGGTTGTAGCGCATCTTCATATCAACTATATTGTAGTTATTATGAAGTGAGTCCGCAACTAGCATGAACGTTAGCGAGGCCCGCCCCATGGCAGCGACCGATGTAGTCGAGTGGCAAGAGCTGAGGCTCAACGTTCGACTGCAGCTTTCCGCGCTTTGGACGTCGCTCATGTTCTTCTACGTGTATGCAGACCTTCTCGCGTTTTTTGACCCGAGGGCACTTAGCGCGCTCATCGAAGGGAAGACGCAACTGGTGTGGCCCCTTACTCAAGCGGTCAGGCTCGCGGTGGCCGTCATGCTGTCGATTCCGGCCGCAATGATCTTCCTTTCGCTCGTCCTCAAGGCGAACTATGCCCGTTGGGTGAATGTCATGACAGGCGGGGTCTATACGTTGATCAACGCAGCCACCTTGCTGCTGCCCACGTGGCAGTTCTTCTACAGGTACTTCGAGTCCTTGGAAGTGCTTTTCACGCTGTATCTGGTATGGACTGCGTGGAAATGGCCCACCCAGAGTTCGGAAGCCAAAGGCGCGTAGCGCCGTAAACGGATGCGGAGACGCGTGGTGGGGGGCGAAACATCCGCTCGCGAACTGTCCGCTCGCAAGATCCACGAGTGTCTCAGAACGGTGATCAGGGCGAATGCAATGAGGGGTAGTTCCACGTCGACCAATGACTCCGCTTATGTGACGAGCGCGACCGCGAGACCGACTCGCGACCGACCATTCGAGTGTCCCCTCCACCGATTCTGACCGGCAGCTATCGAGCAAAGTCTACTTCTCTTATGGGTCAACTGCTGACGTACCCTAAAGCTGGCTAAGTGGTACTGGGGGCTCGATTTCGGACTTATTTTCACACCGCGAAATGAGGATCTAGTTGCGCTGAGCGTAACCGTCCGGTGACGGCACATTGACTGTAGTTATGCCGCCATGCGCAGCCCCGGCATGCGGGCTGCGACATTCCAAGGCAGTAATTCGTCGACCTTGTTGATGGGGTGGTCCGCGATGCA
>Ga0335085_10004085_pt1 | contig 24500 bp, 24 predicted proteins | sample Lox_Sample_45_FD_206712 | JGI IMG/M metagenome (GOLD analysis project Ga0335085, IMG submission 206712) | Soil microbial communities from Loxahatchee National Wildlife Refuge, Florida, United States - Lox_Sample_4.5 | ecosystem: Environmental > Terrestrial > Soil > Wetlands | place: USA...
AGCGCTTCGGCAAGCGCCACGCGGGCGTTCCATGCGTCGACGCTGCGCGAGGCGCGGCCGGCCAGGATCAAAACCTGCTTGGCGTCTTTCAGCATGGCCGCGGCGCGGCGGATTTGATCGGCCGGCGCGGCGGTCGAGATCGCCGGCATATAGCGCGCCGGGTCGATCGGCGGCAGCGTGTCGGTGAGCTTGGCCTCCTGCATCTCGGCGTCGAGATTGACGTAGACCGGGCCCTGCGGCGCGGTGTTGGAAATCCAGGTGGCGCGCAGCAGCGCTTCGCGCGCGGCGCCAGGCGACGCCGGCTGGTCGTCCCATTTGGTGTATTCGCGCACCAGCGCGCCCTGGTCGCGGGCGGTATGAATCCAGTCGATCCACGGCCGACGCTTGACCGCATCGACCGGGCCGGTGGCGCCGAGCACCAACATCGGCATGCGGTCGCACCAGGCGTTGAACATCGCCATGGAAGCATGGAGGAGGCCGACATTGGAGTGCACCGCCGCCGCCATGGCTTTGCCGGTGACCTTGGCGTAGCCGTGGGCGATAGCGACGGCGGCCTCCTCGTGCAGGCAAAGCAGCATTTGCGGCGTCGAATTGCCGAGGTAATTGACGATGCTGTCATGGAGCCCGCGATAGCTCGCGCCGGGCGTGAGCGCGATATAGGGGATTTCGAGCGCTCGCAGCGCCTCGGCGACAACGTCGCTGCCGAAGCCCGGCGCGTTGGCGCCGGCCGGCGTCGGACGTTCGAGGGCGGAGATGGCTGGATCGGCGGAGGTTTTGGCGCGTGCGGTCGCTGATTGGGGCGGGTTCATTGTTTTTCCTTGGGTCGTACGGTTGGGGGTAGATCGGGCGCAATCCAATCGGATCACGAGCCCGGACGCAACCGGGCGAGAAGTCTCATGCCCGCATGGCTTGCGGCCGGTTTTCATGCCGGAAGGCGCGCCCGCCGGTCGTGCCTTTCCTGGCCGTTACTGGTGTGCGGCCTGAAACTCTTCGGGTCCCTCGAGCCGCTTCACCAGTTTGTCGATGCTTGCGGCAAATCTATCGACGCTGAAATTCAAGGGGTCGTCGTGGCCGTTCGGAATATCGGCATCAATGGCGGCATGGAACGCGGGAACAAGCCAATGGTCGGCCCGCACGCTGGCGATGGTGTAGAGAAGCGCGATCCGGTCGTATTGCGCGGGCGTGAAAGCGGGGTCCGGCGTCTGCGTTCCGGAGCGACCGCGGCGCGGCTGAATCAATTCGACATGGACAAAGAGACCTTTCAATGCGCCGGAGAAATTCACCGCGCGCTCGAATTTGGTCTCGCGCCAGGGAATGCCGAAATCATGGTCCAGCAGCATGCCGCCGGACCGATTGACGACGACGTGCGCCTTGCCCCAGCCGTCGGTACAGACGAAGTTCGCAAGATTGTTAAACTTGGCTGCATCGTCGATGTCGTCCGGAAAGGCGCGACGGCCGTAGCTCGGTCCGCTGGTGTCGTGGATCACCAGATAGCGCGCCATCGGCGCGTCAGGATCGTCGTCCCGGGCGCGCGACAGCGGTTGCCATAGATGAGCGGCGAAATCCCATTCCAAATCTTGCTTGGACAGGAACGTGCTCAGCACTTCGCGCGAGGGCAGTCCGGTATCGCGGCCGATGCGCTCGGCGAGCGCGGGCGGCAGGCTCTCCTGCGCCGGTGCAAGGTTGCGCGAGGCATCCATGCCGCGCATCAGGCACAGCGCCTGATCGACCGGCTCGCCGGCAAAGCTCAGCGTCTGCGGATCGAACGCGCAGGCGCCCATGGTCTTGAGGACGATGGTCGGCCGCGGATGGCGGGGCTTGCAATCGTTGCCGAGCGCCGTCTCGACGGCGCCGCATAGCATCACTGCCGCGAGGCCCGCCGCGGCGAGGCGGCCATTCAGGAAACTGCCGACCTGTCGGGTGCCGTGCACCGGTAGAAATCCTTAGTTCGAGCGACCACACTATCACCACCAACGCGCGTTCTGCCAAGCGGTGCCAGCGTGGAAAGCACGCCTGCTGCGCGTTGCGGTTTTGTTATGCAGAGAAATTCGAGCGAGGGGACGCCCGGGATGAACGGGCGTTCAGGATGCGACGCCGCGATGGGCGTCCGCCGTCACTCCTTCGCCCGCTCGACGTAGCTGCCGTCGGCGGTCATGACCACGATCTTGGTTCCGATTCCCACGAAGGGCGGCACCATGGTCCGCACGCCGTTGGACAGCTTCGCGGGCTTATAGGACGACGCGGCGGTCTGGCCTTTCACCGAAGGTTCGGTCTCGACCACTTCGAGGATGGCCTTCGGCGGCAGCTCGATCGCCACCGGCGTGCCTTCGTGAAGGCTGAGCGTCACCTCCATCTCGGGCTGCAGATAGGCGGCCTGATCGCCGATGATGTCGGGCGGCACGGCGACCTGGTCGTAGGTTTCCATGTTCATGAAATGGAAGCCTTCGGCATCCTGATACATGAACTGAAATTTGTGGTCCTCGACGAAGGCTCGCTCCACCTGGTCGGTAGTCTTGAAACGCAGCGCGACCTTGACGCCGTCGGCGATGCGGCGGACGTCCATCTGGGTGACCGGGGTGCCCTTGCCGGGGTGGATATTCTCGACCGTGACGATGACGGCGAGCTTGCCGTCGATATCGACGATATTGCCTTTTCGGAGCGTGCTGGCGATGACTTTCACGGACGAAATCCTTAACTGCCGAGGTTCGTTTAACCGCGAGGGCTCTTTGGGAAGCGCACCATACCGATCCTGAGCGCAATCGCTAGTTATTTCCTCATCGATCCGCGGACAAGGACATGCCGGAGCGTTCGCCGCCTTCCTCGCCGTTTTGGGCCCCCCACGTCCACGCCGACCGCAGGCCTATTCTGCTGGCACGAGGCCGGATCGTGGCGGCGCTGCGAGCCTGGTTCGCCGCCCATGATTTTGTTGAGGTCGAGACCGCGGCCTTGCAGGTTTCGCCCGGCAACGAGACCCACCTGCATGCTTTCGGCACGACGCTGATAGCGCCGGACGGCGCGGCGTCGCCGCTCTACTTGCGCACCTCGCCGGAGTTCGCCTGCAAGAAGCTCCTGGCCGCCGGCGAGCCGCGCATCGTCGAGTTCGCCAAGGCATTTCGCAACCGCGAGCGCGGCGCGCTGCACCATCCGGAGTTCACATTGGTCGAGTGGTATCGCGCCGGAGAGCCTTATCAGGTGCTGATGGCGGATTGCGCCGCGCTGATGGCCGAGGCGGCACGGGCCGCCGGTGTGAAGCAGTTCAGTTTTCGCGGCGGCATGGCCGACCCGTTCGCCGCGCCCGAGCGGCTGACGGTGGCCGAAGCCTTCTCGCGATTCGCCGATATCGACCTGTTAGCAACGTTACCGGACGGCAAGCCGGACCGCGAGCGTCTCGCTCGTGCTGCGCAGGTGGCAAACATCCGCACCGCCGCAAACGATTCTTGGGGCGATATTTTCAGCCGCATCCTGGTCGAGCGCATCGAAGGCAATCTTGGCATCGGCCGAGCTACTCTTCTCGACGAATATCCATCGGTGCAGGCGGCACTGGCCAAGCCCGCAAGCGATCCGCGTGTCGCGGAGCGCTTCGAGCTTTATATCTGTGGCGTCGAGCTCGCCAACGGCTTCGGCGAGCTCACCGACGCCGTCGAACAGCGCCGCCGGCTCGAACAGGAGATGGCGGAGAAGCAGCGGCTCTACGGCGAGCGCTACCCGATCGACGAGGATTTTCTCGCCGCGGTCGCGGCGATGCCGCAGGCTTGCGGCATCGCGCTCGGGCTCGACCGCCTGGTCATGCTGGCGACCGGCGCCTCGCGCATCGACCAGGTGCTGTGGGCGCCAATTTCGGGCATTTAGCGCTTAGCGGCTCACGTGAACATTGAGGATGGCCGTCGCGCCGTCCTGCACCTTCTTCATCGCGGTTTGCAGCGCGCCCTTGAGCTTTCCGGCTTCGGTCACGCGCTCGCCGTGCATGCCGAAATGCGGGCTCAAAGCATCGAAGTCGATGCCGCTGATCTGCGAGCCGAGATGGATTTTGGCGTTTTCGGCGGCGCCGTCCGGATAGTGATGGACGTGGCCCTTTTGCATCGCCATGTAGCCCTTGTTGTTGAACACGACGATGAGGATCGGCAGATTGTGCTGCTTCGAGGCGTTGAGCGCCTGGATCACCGGATTATACAGGAAGCCGCCGTCGCCGATGAGCAGCGCCACCGGCCGCTCGCCTGCTGCGAGCTTCATGCCAAGCGCGATGCCCAGGCCCTGACCGAGCCCGCCGAACCCGCGAAAGAAGCTGTGCGGCGTGGTGAACGGCAGGTGCTGGCGCAACACCGGGCCGTGCATGATCGTCTCGTCGACGAAGATGGTGTCGGCCGGCAACGTCTCGCCGAGTGTGGCGATGAGATCGAGCGGATCGACGCCTTTGCCGTTGCCGCCGCCGTTGCGGGCCTTGGCCTTCTCGGCATTAAGGCCGGCGACGAAGGCGTCATGCTCGGCCTTCCATTTGGCGCGGCGCTTGTTCAACGCCTCGGTATCGAGCTTCGCCGCGCGCGCTGCCGCAGTCAGCGCTTGCAGCGATGCCGCGATGTCGCCTTCGAGATAAAGGTCGGCATGCAGCATCTGATAGATCATGTGACCTTTGAACTGGTTCTCGTTGATCGACACGATCGTGCCCTTGGTCGGTCGCGTGTGCGGCGGATACCAGGGCACACGGCCGCCCACCAGCAGAACGAGGTCGGCGTCACCCAGATATTTGTAATTGGCGACGCCGAGATAGAGCGGGTGATTGGTGGGGAAATTGGCGAAGTTCGAGCCGCGGCTCCAGGTCACCGGGATCGCCAGCGCGTCGGCCAAATCGATCAGCGCTTTGAACGCCACCGGATCGCGGCCTGACTGCTCGGCGACGATGATCGGGTTCTTCGCGGCAAGGAGCAGGCTCGCGACCTTCTCGACCTCGCTCGGATGCGCTTGCACGCGCGGCGCAGCCGGCACCTCGCGCTCGTTGGCCGGCGGCGTCCAATCATGGAGCATGTGTTCGAGCGCGATGCTCAGGTAGATCGGCCCGCGCGGGTTGCGCTGCGCCATCTCGCCGGCGCGGACCACCGTCTCATGGAGCGTGTAGGGGCTCGTCACTTGCCGCGCTGACTTGGTGATGCTTTCGACATAGCGTTCGGCGCCGGCGATGCTGAGGCCGCCGTACCATTGTTGCTCGATGTCGAGGTTCGGATCTTCGCCGAGCGAGTGCGATTCACCGGACATGACGATCATCGGCACTTCGGACTGCATGGCACCGTGGATGCCCATGCTGCCCTGCAGGAGGCCGACGCCGGCATGGACCAGGACCGCTTGCGGCCGACCGGTGATCAGGGTGTAACCGGTCGCCATGTTGACGGCGAGCGTCTCGTGCTGGGCGTCGATATAGGTCGGGCCCTCGTGATTGCCGACCTTTTGTCGCACCAGGGCTTCCCAGACCGGCGACCATTCCGAGCCCGGCGACGACATGATGTAGTCGATCTTGAGCCTGCGGAACGCCTCCAGGATCGCTTCCCCGCCATCCATGTAGTTTTTCATTTGCTTGTCCTCATGCATCGCTCGCGTGCGCGGCAGCGAACACCGAAATTTTGCTTTCCGCAACATGAACCCAGGCCGGAATGCGGCTTTTAATTGCATAGGCCGCCTTGCTTGCATAGCTGGGCATCGAGCATAACGGGCTAAACCGTCAATCGAGGCTGTATGCCGCCATGAACAAGACATTGCGCAGCCCCTCCGCGCTGGCCGAGGCGGGACTCGTTGCCGCAGATCGGCTCGCCACTTTGAATGCAGTCGCAGCGCGTTACGCCGTAGCGGTTACGCCTGCGCTCGCCCGTTTGATCGATCCTGCCGACCCGCACGATCCGATTGCGCTTCAGTTCGCGCCCGACGCGCAGGAATTATCGACTCGGCCCGAGGAAGACGCCGATCCGATCGGCGATGATAGGTTCAGTCCGGTCGAAGGCGTCGTGCACCGCTATCCCGACCGGGTGCTGCTCAAGCTCGTTAACGCTTGCGCGGTGTATTGCCGGTTCTGCTTCCGTCGCGAAATGGTCGGGCCAAGCCGGGGAGGGCTGTCGCCAGCCGCGCTCGAAGCGGCGCTCGACTATATTCGCGGCTGTCCGCAAATCTGGGAAGTCATTTTGACAGGCGGCGACCCGCTGGTGCTTTCAGCGCGGCGGCTCAAGGACGTCGTGAGGCGGCTCGGCGACATCGCGCACGTCAAGATTATTCGGTTCCATACGCGAATGCCTGTTGCGGCGCCCGAACGCATAAAGGCCGCTGTGGTGCGCGCACTGCGCACCGACAAGGCCGCTTACGTCATCCTCCACATCAATCATTCGCGCGAGTTGACCAACGAGGCACGTGCCGCCTGCGCGCGTCTCATCGATGCGGGCATTCCCATGCTGTCGCAATCCGTGTTGTTGCGCGGCGTGAACGACGATGCGCAAACGCTCGGGGCGTTGATGCGCGGGTTGGTCGAGTGTCGGATCAAGCCGTACTATTTGCACCATGCCGATCTCGCGCCCGGCACCGCGCATCTGCGTACCGGCATCGCCGAAGGCCAGGCGTTGATGCGGACGTTGCGCGGTCGCTACTCAGGCCTGTGCCAGCCGACTTACGTGCTCGATATTCCCGGCGGGTTCGGCAAATCGCCGATCGGGCCCGCTTACTTGAGCGAAGACCATGCCGCGGTCGAAGATTTCAACGGACGGCGCCACTGTTATCCGCCGCGGTGAATGATCGCCAATTACGCGGCGGTCGCTTGCGGAAAGTACACTGTGGTCTCGAATTGATAGCTGCACGCGTCGCACGACCACGTGTGACGCACGCAACGCTCGTTGAGATATTCAGACCATGTCGGCGCCAGGAGCCATTCGCTACACTGCGGGCAAATGTTTTTCTTGTAAGCCGTGACTCGTGTGCGCACCGTCGTTTCGCTTTGCAGAGTCATGATTCCTGTTCCTCCCTGAATCAACCCTCCGCCATCGCCATCAGTATACACGCTCTGTGGCAATGGCGTGACGCGCCAATAGGCGCATTGCAATAAATTTGATCTTCGGAACTTTGCGGAATTTTTTTTGCACTGCATTCTGAGTTTGCGACGCAGCAATAAATCCTGCCTCACAAGGAACGTTGAATTACAAGGCGACGTTGTCGCATCGGCGACGAATGGCTCGTGTAAACAGAGATTTATCGTGTTGCAGAGCAATAGATGGCTACGCCAGTTTGGGCGAAGAGCTGCTACGATTTGCTTTTCATGCGGGTATTTCGCGTTATGCGCCGGCGCTGCGGCGATTTCTCCCCGCATGATGGCGCTAGCCCAAAATACGCTGCCGCAGTCGCCGGAAGTTCCGGTTTCTCCGGAGACTCCGGGTACGTTGCCGGGAACAGCCGCAGGGCCCAATGAGGCTACAGGCACAATCCCATCGCGGAAGCGCCATGCATTGGAGGCGGATCTTCCGCTCTCGACGGCGGCATTTCCGGCGCACCCAATATCGCCGGGCAGACGAACTCGAGCACCGGTCCCTCGGGTCCGCCGCCGAACAACAGCGTCTATGGCCTCAACGGTACCGACAATCCCGGAGCGTGCTGAGTTTGCTGGTTGCCGCCGCGCATCCCGCCTTGACGCTCCAGGCGCGTAATTTCGTGAGCGCTTGAAAGGTTGACTGCTGAACTCGCGGCGGGAGCGCGAACCCTATCTACTGCGTTCCCGCCAGATTGGCCTCCTTGATGACCTTGGCCCAGCGCACGGTTTCCGTCTTCACAAAGTCGTCAAACTGCTGCAGCGATTTGTCGCCCAGCCCGACCATGCCGAGCGTTTGCAGCGGCGCGATCATCTCGGGCGAATGGACAGCGGCGTTCACGTCCTTGTTCAGCTTTTCGAGTACCGGCTCAGGCGTGCCGCCGGGCGCAAGCAGGGCCTGCCAGGCAACGGTGTTCGGCCAAGACGGCAGTCCGACCTCAGCAAGCGGTTTGATGTCCGGCGCTGTCGGGAACGGCTTGTCGCTGGTGATGCCGAGAGCACGGGCCTTCCCGGCTTTGACCTGGGGCAGCATCGGTCCGAGGTCGACGAACAGCACGTCGATTTCGCCCGAGACCAGCGCCAGAGTGGCCGGCGCGCTGCCCCGGTAGGGGACATGGGTCATCGTGATGCCGGTGAGGCTGCTGAACAGCGCGGCGCAGAGGTGATGGAACGCGCCGACGCCGCCGGAACCGTAGGTCAGCGGCTTGCCCTCGGCGGCCCGCTTCTTGGCGAGCGCCACCAGGTCCGCCACGCTGTGCACTGGCAGCGTCGGATTGACCGTCAGCAAGAAGGGCGTACCCGCTATGAGCGATACCGGCACCAAAGTCTTCAAGGGCTCATACGACAGATGTTTGAAGATGGTAGGGTTCATCGCCATGGTGCCGCTGGTGCCCTGCATCAAAGTGTAGCCATCCGGCGTCGCATTGGCCGCGGTCGTTGCGGCGAGCGTCGTGCCGCCACCGGGTCGGTTCTCGATGACAAAGGTTGTGCCGTATTTCTTCTCGAGTATCTCCGCGTAGGCGCGCGCCAGCAGGTCGGTGCCGCCGCCGGGAGCGAACGGCACCAGGATGGTGACGTTGCGGGTTGGATAGTCTTCCGCGCGAGCTGCGAATAGCATCGCCATCAGCGCCGCCAGCGCCACCACCACCATTCGCCATCGGGTCATGACAATCTCTCCCTCTCATAATCCGTGCGGTTCTGTTGCCGCCCGTGGCCATTGCAAGCTTAGCGGAAGGGTGGACGGGGTGCTACGCGCCGTAGGACCGCAGGCATGCGAGAGGTGACAGCCCATCGCGCGCTTAGCGTCAGCCGTGACCTGCGGGTCCAAGGGGTCACCAGTGTGCGCGCTATCGCGGCCGAACTGAACGAACGCGGCATCCTGACGCCGCGCGGTGGCGCTTAGCACCCAACCTCAGCAGCGCGCTTGCTCGCTGGATTGCAGGCGACCTGACGCCCGCGCAGCGACTACAAAAATGGGTTCCCCTTAGAGCGACCCTCCCGCCATGGTCTTCTCGCCATTGCGATTTCAAAAATGCCGAGTAAAGCCTGCGCCTGGGCTCGACTATTCGCAGCGGTGTCCTTTCCCGACGACCGGCGCACTGGTAGGCTGGCTGTGTCTGGAAGTGCAGAAGACGTTTCATTCGGAGGGCGACCATGAAAGCGGCAACAACACTGGCAATCTTCGTTACAGCAATTCCGCTCGCTGCCCACGCTGGCCAAGTCCACCCGGTGACCGTAACCGCACCGCACGTCAATGTGTCCCAAGGGGCGCACATCGGAAGTCAGCCGAGCGGCACGGGCTCAGGCAAGGTGACTATTCAGCCTTTGTCGATCAAGCGAACGACTGATCGCGCCAGTCCGACTTTTTATAAGAATACAACGAGTGGAGCGCCGTACCAGTAAGGTAGGGCAATAATCTCAAAGAGGCGATTGTTGATCGTTGGCCTCACGCGGTGCATCCACGTGCCCTTCGCTCCGCAATGAGCCTCATGCTCCGCCACGGTCTTCGCGCCAATGGAATTTCAAAAAGGCGAGTAAAGCCTGGGCCTGTGTCGCTAGCAACTGCTGTGTGCGCTCAAGGGTGCGGTCAAACTCGATTAGAACGGCCTTGGCACGCTTGTTGGCGTCCTGGGCATCCTTGGTGCCGAGCGAGCGCTTGAGCCACACCTGCCGTGACTTGCCGTTCTCCAAGACGCGCGCGAGGGCTTCCTCAAAGCCTTGTGGGACCTTCTTTCGGACATAGTAAGTGCCGTGCCGGTCTTTGATGATGTTGCACATCAAAAGCATCTAGCATCCCGCCGTGTGACACCACCAGCGGCAGGAGAAGCGCTTGAGCCACGAGCTTATTCAGCGATGACGGGGCTTCTAGTGATCCTTGGCGCGCCCTACGGGACTCGAACCCGTGTTACCGCCGTGAAAGGGCGATGTCCTGGACCGCTAGACGAAGGGCGCATGCGGAAGCGCAGCGGCGCTGTCCGTGAAGGCGGCGACATATAAAGTGGTTTGCCGGAAGCGGCAAGCAAGCGTCCGCGCCGCCGTTGGGGCTGCCTTGGACGGGGCCAGGACCTCACCAATGCCCGATATTGGGCATCGACGCCCACGGTTCCTTCGGCGGCAGCGGCGAACCCTTCTGCAGCAGTTCGATGGACTGCTTGTCTGGCGAGCGCACGAAGGCCATGTTGCCGTCGCGTGGCGGCCGGTTGATCGTGACGCCGGCCTTCATCAATCGTTCGCATAGGGCATAAATATCGTCGACCTCGTAGGCGAGGTGGCCGAAATAGCGCGCCTCGCCGTAGTCCTCGCTGTCCCAGTTATAGGTGAGTTCGACGAGCGGGGCCTGCCGGGTGGCCGGACCCTTTGCTACCAGGTCATCGTCGGCCGGCGCGGCGAGGAAAACGAGCGTGTACTTATTCTTCTCGTCGACGCGGCGGCGAACCTCGGTCAGGCCGAGGCCCTTGCAGTAGAAGTCAAGCGCCGCATCGAGATTGCGCACGCGCAGCATAGTGTGCAGATAACGCATCGTGGACCTCCAATAGTCGGGCGTTATTCTAAAGCTCGCATCCGAACGTATCTATGACGACGCCTGAGGGTCTCGGCCGATGATTGCACCCGATCTGGATACCGCCAAGTCCCATCTGATCGAGATGGTCGAGACGGCAGGAACCATTGTGCCGTTCACCGGCGCCGGCATCTCGACCGAATGCGGCATCCCGGATTTTCGTTCGCCGGGCGGGCTGTGGACCAAGCACCGGCCAATCCCCTTCGACGAGTTCTTGGCGAGCCAGGAGGCGCGCAACGAGTCCTGGCGCCGCCGTTTCGCCATGGAGCAGCAGTTCGGCGACGCAAAGCCTGGCCGCGGCCATCGCGCGCTGGCGAGTCTCTACCGTGCCGGCAAGGTGCCCGGCGTCGTGACGCAGAACATCGACAATCTTCATCAGGCGTCAGGCTTTGCGCCCAAAGACGTCATCGAGCTGCACGGCAATACGACCTACGCTTCCTGCCTCGACTGTGCCGAGCGCTACGACTTGTCCTGGGTGCGCCAGCGAATGGATGCCGCCAACGGCTGCGCACCGGATTGTCCCTCCTGTGGCGGCTTCATCAAGACCGCAACCATCTCGTTCGGCCAGGCAATGCCGGATGCTGCCATGCAGCGCGCCCAGGATCTCGCGCTGTCGTGCGATCTCTTCTTCGCCATCGGCTCGTCGCTGCAAGTCTGGCCGGCCGCCGGCTTCCCTTTGATGGCAAAGCGTAATGGCGCGCGACTCGTCATCATCAATCGCGAGGCGACGGAGTTCGATGACGTCGCCGATCTCGTCGTGCGTCAGGACATCGGAACGGTGCTTGAACCATTCATCGCCCATTGAGCGATCGTTCGGCACGCGCCATCCACTTTGTGCACAGGCTGTGAAGCTTTTAGTCCACTGTTGCATTTTTGTCCTTTCCCCCCGGATGGCGAGTGTTATCCTCGATTCAAGAGATTCGTGATGCGCCCGCGCGGGGGCGCCAGCACAGAAGCGGCGGCCACGGCGTCATGGCGTCGGACGGGATCGAAACAAAATTCACCAAACCGGGTCTCGCTCCGGATCTCGATCTCAATGACGAGAGCGCGGCGAATGTCATCGAGGTGAGCGGCGTCATCAAATGGTTCGATGTCGCCAAAGGCTATGGGTTCGTCATTCCTGACAACGGCATGGCCGACGTGCTGTTGCACGTGACGTGCTTGCGCCGCGACGGCTATCAGACCGCTTACGAAGGTGCGCGCGTCGTCTGCGAAGTGCTGGCGCGGCCGAAAGGGCTGCAGGCCTTCCGCGTCATCTCCATGGACGAGACGACGGCGATCCATCCGGCGCAGATGCCGCCGCCGCGAACCCATGTTACGGTAGCCCCGACGAGTGGACTCGAACGGGCGCAGGTCAAATGGTTCAATCGGCTTCGCGGATTCGGCTTCCTGACGCGGGGGGAGGGAACGCCGGATATTTTCGTGCATATGGAGACGCTGCGCCGGTTCGGTATGACCGAACTGCGCCCCGGCCAGTTCGTGCTGGTCCGCTTCGGGCCCGGCCCCAAGGGTCTGATGGCTGCCGAGGTTCGTCCCGAAGGTGGGCCGCTCGGCCTTACTTCCCACTAGCAATCTGCGCCGCTCGCCTCGCATTCGTCCGCACGTTCGTGTTGCGCTCCGCCTTAGCCTTGATGCTGATCGGCGCGCTGGCGCCGTCCTTGTTTCCCCTCCCCGCGCGGGCGGCCGGAAAGGATACCATCGAGATCGTCAGTGGGTCCGGCGTCCACGCCTTCTCGGTCGAACTCGCGACCACCGACGAGGAGCGCAGCCGGGGCCTGATGTTCCGCAAGGAATTGCCCGAAGGGCAGGGCATGCTGTTCGATTTCTTCCGCGATCAGCCGGTGTCGTTCTGGATGCACAATACCTACATCCCGCTCGACATGATCTTCATCCGCGGCGACGGCCATATCTTGCGGATCGCCGAAAACACCGAGCCGTTGTCGGACCGGCTTGTTCCTTCCGGCGGTCCGGTACGGGCGGTCCTCGAAGTCATCGCCGGGACCGCGCGCAAGCTCGGCATCACGCCTGGCGACCAAGTGACCGGTTCAATTTTCGGTAACGGTCACTGAAGCGGGCAGTCACGGCGGGGCAAGCTTGGCTTGCTGGGGTGCGGTGAAGCGTGTATCCGAAGGCAAATATGGCGGGGTATGGCGCAGCCTGGTAGCGCGGTAGTTTTGGGTACTACAGGTCGCAGGTTCGAATCCTGCTGCCCCGACCAACCGCCTCAGCCGATGTTTCCGCGCGGTGGCATCTGTAAAGAGCATCAACCATGACTGCCCGCATCTACAAACCCGCCCGCACCGCAATGCAGTCCGGCAACGCCAAGACCAAGGAGTGGGCGCTCGACTACGAACCGGAGCGGCCGCGCACAGTCGAACCGCTCATGGGCTGGACCAGTTCAGGCGACATGAAGCAGCAGCTTCGCCTCTTCTTCGAAACCAAGGAGGAAGCCATCGCCTATTGCGAGCGCGAGGGCATCCCCTATCAGGTCTTCGAAAGCTCGCCGGTGAAGCGTCAGCGCATCTCCTATTCCGACAACTTCGCCTATACGCGGCGTGGTGCGTGGACGCACTGAAGCTTCGGCCTCAAACGTGCTGGACGGTCTTGGCAGGGGCGGTTTTGGCGTTGCGCGGCTGCGATCCGGTACGCTGCCGCAGCAATGAGACAAACCGCTCTTCCGGCATTGGCTGGCCGAGCAGAAAGCCCTGTCCGTAGTCGCAGCCCATGCTCACCAGAGCGAGTGCGTCGGCCGCTTTCTCGATACCGATTGCGACCGCGACGCTGCCGAAACTGTGGGCAAGGGCGATGACGTTTTTGCATAGCGGTGCATTGACCCTATCGGTGCCGCAATCGGTTACGAAGGCCCGATCGAGCTTGATCTCCGCGAACGGCAACTCCTTGACGCGCGTGAGCGAGGAATAGCCGCGGCCGAAATCGTCGATCGCCAATGTGACGTCGAGGTGCGCGAGCCTCCCGGCGATGTCGGTCGCCAGTTCGAGATCGGTGATGATCTGATCTTCCGCCAGGTCGATGACGAGCCCCGGCCACTTTTCGAATTTCGACCGGTAGCTTTGCACGATGTCGGTCAGCGGAGTTCTGACCAGCGCACTGACAGGAATGTTGACCGCCATGCGCAAGTTGACGCCGAGCTTGGAGAAATTGAGCGCCGCCCGCAGCGATGCGTGCAATGCCCGCTCGGAAAGCGTCACCAGGCTTGCTTCCGCCGCGCCCGGCATGAACGCGCCGGGGAGCAGCACGCCATTCTCCGGGTGCCGGGCGCGTGCATAGGCTTCGGCGCCGACAAGCTGCTTGCGGCGCAAGTCGATCTTTGGCTGAAACCAGAATTCGATCCAGTTGTTGGTGAGCGCATCGTCGAGGGCGACGCGTCCGGCGACGGCCGGGGGGTGGCCGAGCTTGAGGTTTTTCAGGACTTCAAGAATAACGCCGGTCTCGAACGGCTTCTTGAGCACCGGCAGCATCCGCAGGCGATGCTGCTCGCCGATGCTCTTGACATGGGCGAGCACGGCCGAACCGCGGCTGCTGATGAGCTGGATGCACCCCCTGTAGCCCGCCTTGCCGAGCCCGACCACGCATTCGATCGCATCCGTCGATTCAAGCGCGATGTTAAGGAAGATGACGTTCGGGCTTTGCCGGTTCAGCGCCAAGCGCATGCTGGCGCCGTCGGCAAACTCCTCGGTTTCGACGCCCACGCCATGCATGACGAGCGACAGGAAGTGGCGGATGCTGGCATCGCTGTCGACAATAAAGCAAAGCGGGACGCGCGACTGGTTATCGGCGACTTCAACGCCCGCTGCCGCGTCGGCGGCCGCCGGTACTGATTGCGCCAACGCTGCGCTCATCGGCTGGGTCCAAGCGCCACATGACGGGATTTATCCGACTGTGATGTAAATTCCTTAACCGGGGGTTTCGGGCCGGTCGCTGCGCCGAGTAACGTAATCGCGCCGGCCTTTCCACTTCGGGTGGCGGCCAGCGCGTGCCCGGCGCGGCAAAAGCCGCATGGCAGCAACGACGCCGGGCCCGCTATGACACCCGCTGCTCGCATGATAATAATCCGTGACAGAATTGCTTCGGTGGCCGCTGCCGGGTTGGCCTCCAAGCTCGGGGATGACACGAACGGGAGACTATGATGTCCAAGAAGGACTCCAGCCTAAAGCTCAATCGCCGCAAGTTTATCACCGCGGCCGCCGTCGCGGGCGCGAGCGGCGCCGTTAATCCGGCCAAGGCCGCGACAACCACGACCGAGACACCGCAGCGTTTGCCGTCGGCATTGCCGCCGAATGCCTATGTCGCCGCCAACGAAGCCGGCACGCCGCAGATGCCGGCGCGCGCCAACGGCACGCCAGGCTCTGACTTTATGGTCGACGTCATCAAGACGCTCGATATCAAATATGTGCCGGCCAATCCCGCCGCGAGCTACCGCGGCCTGCAAGAGTCGCTCATCGACTACGGCAAGAACACGATGCCGGAATTTCTCACCTGCATGCACGAGGAATCCGCCGTCGGCATGTGTCACGGCTACTTCAAGGCCACCGGCAAGCCGATCATGACGCTGGTCCACGGGGTTGTCGGCCTGCAACACGCCACCATGGCGATCTACAACGCATGGTGCGACCGCGTGCCGGTGCTCGTCATCGGCGGCAACGATATGGATGCAGCGCACCGGCCGCCGGGTGTGCCTACGTTCCATTCCGCTCAAGATATCAACGCCATCGTGCGCGATTACACGAAATGGGACGATACCCCGGTCTCGGCGCAGCACTTCGCGCAATCGTTTGTGCGCATGTACAAGATCGCGACGACGCCGCCGTACGGCCCGGTGATGATGTCTCTCGACGGCGGTTTGCAGAATGATGCGATTCGCGACTTCGGCGAGCAACTCTATATTCCCAAGTTCTTCGCATCGGCGCCGCCACAGGGCGATGACGCTGCGGTCAAGGAAGCCGCCCGCTTGCTGGCGAATGCCGAGCGTCCCGTCATCGTGGTCGATCGCGCGGCGCGCACGCAGGACGGCGTTAAGCACCTCATCGAACTCGCCGAACTATTGCAGGCGCCGGTGGTGGACCAGGGCGGCCGGATGAACTTCCCGAACACGCATTTTCTTTCCCGTCCGCCGAACGTGATCGGCCAGGCCGATGTTGTGATCGGCATGGAGCTTTCCGATTTCTGGAATACGGTGAACGGGTTTGTCGACAACGGCGATGACGGCTTCGGAAAAAACATCACCAAGATAAAGCCGGGAACGAAGCTGATCAGCATCAGTTCGGTGGACCTGCTGACCAAATCGAACTACCAGGACTTCCAGCGTTTCCAGAGCATCGACATTTCGATGCCGGGCGATGCCGAGGCGACCTTGCCCTCGCTGATCGAAGCGGTGAAGTCCTCGATCTCCGGTAATCGCAAGGATGCCATGACCAAGCGAGGCGACGCCATCCGGCAGGCCCATGCCAAGGGGCTGGAAGCGACCAAGCAGGCCGCAGCCATCGCCTGGGACGCGAGCCCGATCAACACCGCGCGGCTTGTCACCGAGCTTTACGCGCAGATCAAGGACCTCGACTGGTCGCTTGTTTCCACGTCCGGCAACACCAGCGGCTGGGCGAACCGGCTGTGGCCGATGGAGAAGCATTATCAGTGGCTCGGTTCGTCGGGCGGCTATGGCGTGGGCTACGGTGCGCCGGCTTCCGTTGGCGCGGCGCTCGGCAACCGCGATCTCGGCCGTTTCTCGGTCTCTATCCAGTCGGACGGCGACTTGATGTACGCGCCGGGCGTACTTTGGACCGCGGCGCGGCACAAAATCCCGCTCCTCGCCGTCATGCACAACAACCGCGGCTATCACCAGGAGTCGATGCACGTGCAGCGGTTCGCCAATTTCCGCAATCGCGTCGCCAACAATGGCAATGACCTCGCGCCGATCGGTACCAGCATCATGAATCCAGACATCCAGTATCACGAACTGGCGAAATCGATGGGATGGTGGGCGAAGGGCCCGATCTCGGATCCGGCCGAACTCGGTCCTGCGATCAAGGAAGCGGTCAATGTGGTCAAATCCGGCCAGCCGGCGCTGGTCAATGTGCTGACGCAGCCGCGCTGAGGAGGATGTCCATGCGTTTTGTTAGAGTTTCTCTGGCTGCCGCCGCGCTGGCGGCGATCGTAGCTGGCACAGGAGACGCGCGTGCCGATGGCGATGCGGCCAAGGGCAAAATCGCATTCACCCAGCACGGGTGTTGGCAATGTCACGACTTTGCCGGCGAAGGCTCGGTCGCGACCAGCAACGGCAAGGTGATCGCGCGCACGCAGCTTCCGCTCGATGCCTTTATCTCATTCGTGCGCACGACCGACGGCCAGATGCCGCCATTTCGGGCCGCCATTCTTTCGGACCAGGACCTGACGAACATCTATGCCTATTTGCAGTCGCTGCCGGCACCGAAGGCGGTGAGTGACATTCCGCTGCTCAATAGTGGCGTGCGCTCGCAGTAGGGCGCACTGGTTTTACGATCGTTGCGGCAGCCCTCGCGATCGCACCGCGGGGGCTGATTTCTTTTGGCGGCGGGATATACTGGCGACTATCGGAAGCCGCGCGAAGCAAGAAGAAAAGGCCAAGAAGCCATGGGCAGCAGAGGCCAGATGCGGCTCGGCGCCTTCTTCAATCCAACCGGCCATCACGTCGCCTCGTGGCGGCATCCGCGCGCGCAAGCCGATGCCGGTATCAACTTTCAGCATTATCTCGACATCACCCGCACGGCCGAACGCGGCAAATTCGACATGGTGTTTCTCGCCGACAATCTCGGCGTGCGGCACGCGCATATGGAGGCGTTGAGCCGCTCGGCGCAATACATCGCCAATTTCGAGCCGATTACGCTTCTTTCGGCGCTTGCCACCCACACGACGCATATCGGCCTCGTGGCGACGGCCTCGACCAGCTACAACGAGCCGTTCCACGTCGCGCGCAAGTTCGCGTCGCTCGATCATTTGAGCAATGGGCGCGCCGGCTGGAATCTGGTGACGTCAGGTCAGGAGAACGAGGCGCGCAATTTCAGCCGCCAGCAGCATTACGAGCACGGCGAGCGCTACGACCGCGCCCGCGAATTCGCCCGCGTCGTTATCGGCCTGTGGGACACCTGGGACGACGACGCCTTCGTTCGCGACAAGGCGACCGGCCAGTTCTTTCATCCCGACAAGCTCCACAACCTCAATCATCGCGGCGAGCATTTCTCGGTACTGGGCGCGCTGAACATTCCGCGCTGCCCGCAAGGTCACCCGGTGATCGTACAAGCGGGCGGCTCCGAAGACATGATCGCCGTGGCGGCGGAATTCGCCGAAGTGATTTTCTGCGCGCCACTCACGCTGGAAGCGGCGCAGAAGTTCTACGCCAATATCAAAGGCAGGCTCACGGAGTTCGGCCGCTCGCCCGACGAAATGAAGATCATGCCGGGGCTCAGCGCCGTCATCGGTCGCACCGATGCCGAGGCGCGAAAAAACTACGAAGGGCTCAATTCGCTTATTCACCCCATTGTCGCCCGCGAAATCCTCTCGATGGTCCTTGGCAATGTCGATCTGGCGCCCTATCCGTTTGACGGGCCGCTGCCGGAGAACTTGCCGCGCTCGAATGCGAGCCTCAGCATCTTCCAGAACGTCACCGATATGGCGCGCCGGGAAAATCTTACGATCCGCCAGGTCGCAATGCGGGTCGCCGGCGCGCGCGCCAAGGCGGTGATCCACGGTTCGCCGCAGACCATCGCCGACTATATGGAGCAATGGTTTCGCGAGGAGGGCTGTGACGGCTTTAATATCATGCCGCCGTTTCTGCCAGGCGGGCTCGACGATTTCGTCGATCTGGTCATTCCGGAATTGCAACGGCGCGGACTGTTCCGCACCGAATACGAAGGTAAAACGCTGCGCGAAAATCTCGGGCTCAGGCGGCCGGAGAGCCGCTATGTTGAAGCCGCAAGGCAAGCCTCGCCGCGACCGCGTGCGGTATCAGGAGGAAAGCAGTGATCAGTGTCAAAAGATTGGGCCACGCCACGCTGACGACGCCCGATATCGACCGCCAGATCGCCTATTACACCGAGATCGTCGGCTTGACGCTCGTCGAACGTAGCAAGGAGCGCGCTTATCTCGCCTGCAAGCTCGGCCTTGAAGCGATTGCGCTTGAGCCTGGGAAGGGCAATGCGCTGTCGCGCTTGTCGTTCCAGGTCGAGCCCGATGCCGATCTCGGCGATGTTGCCAAAGCGCTTGGAAAGGATGGGGTGAAAACCGAGCGACGGAAGTGTGTTTCGCCCGGCGTCGCCGATGCTGTTGTGTTCACGGACCCGAAGGGAACGCAGGTCGAGATTTTCTCCGACTACACGTTCGCCAAGGATGACGGACGCACCGCAGGCATCATGCCGCTCAAGCTCGGCCATGTCGCCTACCGGGTCGACGACGTGCAGAAGACCGTCAAATTCTACTGCGACGTGCTCGGCTTTCGCGTCTCCGATTGGCGCGACGACACATTCGCGTTCCTGCGCTGCAACACCGACCACCATACGGTCAACTTCGTTTACGATGCCGAGCCGCAACTCCATCATATCGCCTTCGAGGTCAAGGACTGGGCCGAAATCCAACGGGCTGCCGAGACGCTGGCCCGCCATGACATTCATCTCGTCTGGGGTCCGGGCCGCCACATTATCGGCCACAATATCGCGATCTATCATCGCAACTCCGACAAAGTACGTGTCGAGTTCTTCTGCGAGATGGATCAGATGAAGGACGAGACGCTCGGCTATTTCGACCCGCGGCCGTGGCACCAGGATCGGCCGCAGCGGCCGAAAGTGTGGGGCCCGGAAACGCTGCGAAATTATTGGGGCTATGGCTCGGAACGGATCATTCGCGGCTACCAGACCATCGAGTAGGTGGTCAAGAAAGGCACTCCGGATGCGTGTCCTCAGCTCGATATTGCTTGCCGCCGTTATATTTTCCGCTGCTGTGGCGCGCGCTGATGACGTGCAAACGACTAATCTGACAGGGCACGAACCGCCGGACATTCGCAGCGTCAAGGACGATCCAATCGGCCGCATGATCAAATACGGGCATGCGCTTTTTACCGATACGGCAAAGGAGATCGGGCCGGCAGCGATGGATCCGGCGAAGCGCTATGCCGGCAACAATCTCACCTGTCAGAATTGCCATTTGCAGGGCGGCACGCAGGTCTATGCGATGCCCATGACGGGAGTCTGGGGCGAATTTCCGCAATATCGAGGACGGGAAGGCGAAGTTGGCACGCTGGAAGACCGCATCAACGGCTGCATGGAGCGCAGCATGAACGGTCGCGCCCTGCCGCTCAATGGCCGCGAGATGAAAGCGTTTCTTGCCTACATGAAGTGGCTGTCCACGGGCATTCCGGACGGAGCGAAGCTTGTCGGTGCCGGCACGCTGGCGATCAAGGATCCGAACCGCGCCGCAAATCCCGAACATGGCGCGCAGGTTTACGCGCAGAATTGCGCCGTCTGTCATGGGCCGAGCGGGCAGGGACAGCGCAATGCCGCCGGCGCCGGTTATCAATTTCCGCCGCTATGGGGACCCGATAGTTATAACGACGGCGCCGGCATGGCGCGGCTGCTCGGCGCCGCGGCGTTCATTCAGCACAACATGCCGCTCGGGACGACATTCAGCGCCCCGGTCCTAAGCGACGACGACGCCTATGACGTTGCCGGTTTCGTCGACAGCCAGACGCGCCCGCAAAGAGCAAACCTGGACAAGGATTTTCCTAACCGCTTGCAGAAGCCGGTCGACACGCCATACGGACCCTATGCGGATGGCTTCAGCCAAGAGCAGCACAAGCTCGGCCCTTACGGACCGATCCGCGCAAAGATCAAGGAGCTGACGGCGCAGGCCGGGCAGGGCAAGTGACAACACGGAGCCGTGATCGTCGCACCGCGGTCGTTTGTGGCGATTGTGATTGGCGCGGCATCGACCGATTGCTTTAGAAACCCCATGTTAGGCAGCCGCGTCGTGCGGCATTCGGCAGGATTGGAGAGCCATATGGCTGGCGAGCGAAAGATCCTTGGTGCTTTGCTGTTGGTCGCGATTATCGGTCTCGGCGCAACCTGGGCGCGGGCTGAGGAGCCGGCGGTCGTTATTCCTCCTCCAGCACTCGATGAGACCGCCCCCGCGGGCGGCGGAACGCAGACCGTGGTTCTCGCCGGCGGCTGCTTTTGGGGCGTGCAGGCGGTGTTCCAGCACACCAAGGGGGTCACCAACGCGGTCTCGGGCTACGCTGGCGGCCAGAAGGATACGGCGCATTACGAGATGGTCGGCACCGGGCGCACCGGGCACGCGGAATCGGTCGAGGTTACGTTCGATCCCCACCAGATCACTTACGGCAAGATTTTGCAGATCTATTTCTCGGTGGCGCACAATCCGACCGAGCTGAATTTCCAGGGGCCGGATCACGGCACGCAGTACCGCTCCGACATCTTCTACGCCAATGACGAGCAGAAGCGGGTTGCCGAGGCCTATATCGCGCAACTCGACAAGGCCCATGTGTTCCGTGCGCCGATCGTTACCAAACTTGAGGCATTGTCGGGCTTCTATCCGGCTGAGGCCTATCACCAGGATTTTGCGGTTTTGCACCCGAGCTACCCCTACATCGTCTTCAATGACGCGCCGAAGGTGGAAAACCTGAAGCGAATTTTCGCGGACGTGTATCGGGACACGCCGGTGACCGTGATGGCCGCGAACAAGCCGACCCAATAAGTCTGCTCGGCGCCGCAGCGGAGACTTGAGAAGAGCGTCAAGTCCCGCTGCACTGCACAAAAAAATCAAACGGCTGGCGAGGTGGCCCGCCACCTGGCGTCTTTTGCCATTGCTCAACCCCTGAAGTATCGTTGTTCTGGAGACGGGTCGTTCAGAATCCCGTCCCGACGAACGAGAAAACTCTGGGGAGAGATCGAATGGCTGTTGCAACAACAATCGGAGCGTTGCCCGAGGCTGAACATAGCGCGCAACTTCGCAAGGCTGTTATCGCCTCGACCGTCGGTACCGCAATCGAGTGGTACGACTTCTTCCTCTACGGCACCGCGGCCGGTCTGGTCTTCGGCAAGCTCTACTTCCCCAACCAGGACGCATTGACGGCGACACTGCTTGCGTTCGGAACCTACTTCATCGGCTTTGCCGCCAGGCCCATCGGCGCTGCGATCTTCGGTCATTACGGTGACCGTATCGGCCGCAAGGCAACGCTGATCGCTACACTGCTGTGCATGGGTCTCGCGACCTTTGCCATCGCCTTTGTGCCGACCTCGGCGTCGATCGGCATCTGGGGTGCGGTGATTCTGACTGTTTTGCGCGCGATCCAAGGGATCGGCGTCGGTGGCGAGTGGGGCGGCTCGGTGCTGCTGGCTATGGAATGGTCGCGCACCCACGGTCAGCGCGGACTTGTGGCGTCGTGGCCGCAGTTCGGCGTTCCCTGCGGACTGCTGTTGTCGACGCTCGCGGTAATCGCATTCAGCGCATGGTCCGGCGCCGACTTCCTGACCTGGGGCTGGCGCGTACCGTTCGCGCTTTCGATCATCCTGGTCGGCATCGGCCTGTGGATCCGGCTCGGCATTCTGGAGACGCCGGTGTTCCAGAAGCTTCTGGATGACAACAAGATCGAGAACGCGCCGATCGTCGAAGTGATCAGAAAGCAGCCGAAGGAGATCATCCTCTCAGCCCTGCTTCGGATGTCGGAGCAGGCGCCGTTCTATATCTTCACTGCGTTCGTCTTCGCCTATGCGGTCGGCACGTTGAAGTTTTCGCGGGACTTTATTCTCGGCGCCGTGATGGTGGCGGCCTGCGTCTCATTCATTACCATCCCGCTCTCCGGCCATATCTCGGACCGCATCGGTCGCAAGAAAATGTATCTGGCCGGCGTCGTCGCCATGGGACTGTTCGGCTTCCTGTACTTCGGCATGGTGGATACGGCGATTCCTTCGGCGGTTTTCATTGCCATCGTGCTTTCGCTCATACCGCATGACATGCAGTACGGGCCGCAGGCTGCGCTGATCGCCGAATCCTTTACGCCGCGGTTGCGTTACAGCGGCGCCTCGCTGGGCTATCAATTGGCTTCTATCATTGCCGGTGGCCCGGCGCCGCTGATCGCCACTTGGCTGTTTGCAACCTACAAGTCAGGCTATGCGATCGCGATTTACATCGCGGCCTGTGCGGTGATCAGCTTGGTGTCGGCGGCGTTGATGCCGGACTACACCGGCAGGGATATCTCGGCCGAATACGACTCCTGAAGCGGTCGTGTCGTTTGGGGGCGCGGGCTTTGGCCCGCGAACCCGGAACGACGACCACTACAGCACCGATCCGGTCTGTGGGTCGATCAGATGCATGTGGTCCATGTTGGCGTAGAGCCGCATGGCCTCACCCGGTCCGGCGGCGCTGCCGGGGTCGACCCGGCCGCAGATCTCCTGGCCGTCGATGGTGAAGTATACCATTGTCTCCATGCCCATCGGCTCGACGACATTAAGCGTCGCCGAAAATTCGCATTGCGGGTCGCGTTCGCTGCGCCGCGGCTCGGTGATGTGCTCCGGCCGCAAGCCGAACAGCAATTCCCTGCCGGCGAACGATTGATAGCGTGGGGATTGCGGCAGGGGCACCGGCAAGCTGATCTTGTCGGAGATGCGTAGGCGCAACCCGGTGCCGCCGTTCTGTTCCATGCGGCAACGCAGGAAGTTCATCGCCGGCGACCCGATAAAACCTGCGACGAACCGCGTCTTGGGATGATGATAGAGATCCTGCGGCGCCGCGATCTGCTCGATGGAGCCGTTGTTCATCACCACGACACGGTCGGCTAGCGTCATCGCCTCGACTTGGTCGTGAGTGACATAGATCGTCGTCGTCTTGACCATCTGGTGCACGCGCTTGATCTCGGTGCGCATCTGCACGCGCAATTTGGCGTCGAGATTCGACAGCGGCTCGTCGAACAGAAATACCTTCGGGTTGCGGACGATGGCGCGCCCCATGGCGACACGCTGGCGCTGGCCGCCCGACAGCGCCTTGGGCTTGCGGTCAAGGAGCTCGGTGATGTCGAGGATGCGCGCGGCATTATCGACGCGCCGGCGTATTTCCTCCTTGGGGAATTTGCGCAGCTTGAGCCCGAAGGACATGTTCTCGAACACGCTCATATGCGGGTAGAGCGCGTAGTTCTGGAACACCATGGCGATGTCGCGATCCTTCGGCGGGCGGTCGTTGACGATCTCGCCGCCGATAGAGATGTCTCCGCCGGTGATTTCCTCGAGGCCCGCGATCATACGTAGCGTGGTCGACTTGCCGCAACCGGAAGGCCCGACCAGCACGACGAATTCGTTGTCCGGAATGTCGAGATTGATGCTGCGCACCACTTCGACATCATCGAAGCGCTTGACGACGTTACGCAACGCGACTTCGGCCATTTATCAGCCCTTCGTGGCGCCCGCGGTGAGGCCGGCGATGTAGTAGTCCATGAGGAAGGCGTAGATGACGAGCGGCGGGGCGGCCGCGACCAGCGCGCCCGCCATCAGCATCCCCCACTTGTAGACGTCGGCGCGGATAAGGCTCGTCACCGTGCCGACAGTGAGCACCTGCTGGTCTGCCGAATAAAGGAACGCCATCGGATACACAAAGGCCGCCCACGACACCGTGAAAGCGAAGATCATCGCGGCGATGATGCCGGGCAGCGCCACCGGGATGAAGATCTTGGTGAGCATCTGCAAGTGGCCCGCGCCGTCGATCAGCGCCGCTTCGTCGAGTTCTTTGGGGATCGACTGGAAATAGCCGATCATGATCCAGGTGCAGAACGGCACGGTCAGGGTCGGATAAACCAGAACCATCCCCCAATAGGAGTTGAGCAGGCCGACCGCCTTGACGATCTGGAAC
>Ga0335085_10004086_pt1 | contig 24494 bp, 22 predicted proteins | sample Lox_Sample_45_FD_206712 | JGI IMG/M metagenome (GOLD analysis project Ga0335085, IMG submission 206712) | Soil microbial communities from Loxahatchee National Wildlife Refuge, Florida, United States - Lox_Sample_4.5 | ecosystem: Environmental > Terrestrial > Soil > Wetlands | place: USA...
CCGCTCCTCGTTGTCGGTACCCACGTCGAGCAGCACAGGCAGGCAATGCTCGGGAGGAATACCGCCCAACGCCGCATAAAGCGCCATCTTTCCGATGGGAATGCCCATCCCGCCGGCGCCTTGATCGCCGAGCCCGAGAATGCGCTCACCGTCGCTGACCACAATGCACCGTATGGGGTCGAAATGGGGGCTTGAAAAGATCTGTTCCATTCGATCCTTGTTCGGATAGCTGAGAAAAAGTCCGCGCGGCTTGCGCCAAATCTCGGAGAATCGCTGGCAACCTTCGCCAACAGCCGGCGTGTAGACGATCGGCAGCAGCTCCTCGATGTTGTGGGCAATAAGCGAGTAAAACAACGTCTCATCATTGTCCTGGAGGTCGCGCATGTAACTGTATTTCTCGAATGTGGTTTCCCAGCTATCGAGCGCACGCTTGCGGCGTTCGCGCTGGTTTTCCAGAGTTCCGATGCGAGGCGGCAACAGACCATGCAAAGCAAACCGATCCCGCTCCTCCTCAGTGAATGCCGTTCCCTTATTGAGACGCGGGCTCATCAGCAGATTGAACCCGCTGAGATGCGTACGAATCGTGGGCTGGCTCAGCGTGTTTGATTCCGGCGCGGTCGATTCAGTGCTCAAAACAGGATTCTCCATCTTTACAGAATTGGGTACCGACAGAATAAAGGCGCTAAACGAATTCGAGCAGGACAATCTCCGGCTGCGTGCCAACGCGCATGGGAGGGCCCCACGTTCCGGCCCCAGTCGAAGTGTAGACTGCGAGTGACCCAAAACTGTGCAAGCCGCTTGTGAAGCGCCCGTAGACTCGGCGCGTGATCCAGGTATAAGGCAGGAATTGGCCGCCGTGCGTATGCCCGGAGAGTTGCAGGCTGAAGCCTGCCTGCTCCACAATGGGCAGCCGTGCGGGAGCATGGTTCAGCAGAATGCCGGGATGAGCGCCATGCGAGTCCGGCCCCACCGTGCCCATGCTGCTGAGGGCCGCCTTCATGTGCAGCGGCGAGGACGAATCGTGATAAAACACCCCAGCGATCCGGAGCCCATCGACCACAACTTGTTCGTTGGCTAGAACGCGGATGCCTGCCCGCGTAATGGCCTCAATGTAGTTCGTTGGAGAAGTGAACTCCTCGTGATTGCCAGTCGAGAAGAAAATGCGCAGAGGCGGCTTGAGTGCCTGGAAGGGCACCAGCAATTGATCGAGATTGCCCTTCGTGCCGTCAAAAAGGTCGCCGGGAATGAAGACCACGTCGGGTTGAAGTTGCGCGGCCGCCGTAACGGCCCGCTGGCAAAAACGGACGCCGTTGATGGGCCCGAGATGCAGATCGCTCATCAAAACGGCTCTTCGCCCGCGCCAGGACGCCGGCAGGTTCGCGATCTTTATCGGAACACGGCGGATGCGGATGATTCGAGCGTTGATGAGGCCATAAATTCCGGTGAGCGCGGCAATCAAGTAGATCGTGCCCGCCAGCGGCGCGCGGAAAGCATCAGAGTTCGCTGCCGGATGCGTCAACTTGATGGCCAGCCACCCCAGCCGAATGACGATTGACCCCCAGAAAAAGAAATTGAGGAATCCGAGCCAGACAGCGGCGGCCCAATAAACGACTCGGACGACGGGATTGGAATAGCGAAAGGAGAGCAGCGAAGCGAGCACGAAACTGAATGCCAGGACGATCATCGCGACGCGCAGATCGGCTGCCGCGCCTGGAAGTAGACCAGGACAGAATGCAATGAAAGTAGAGTAGACGAACCAATGCCCGAGAAAAAGGATGGCCTGGATGACGAGGATGGCAACGACAGGCCAGGCTTTCAAATCCAGATCTCCTTCTAATCATGATTGCATGAGCCCCTGCTGGGTTTTTCCGGATTGGAATAACCCGGCCTCGTGAAACAATCTTTCCATGACCGGTAACGACCGCAATGCGCTCGGGATTTATGTTTCCATCCCCTTCTGCCGGTCGAAGTGTACCTACTGCAACTTTGCTTCGGGCGTGTACCCGGCCAAAGACCATGAGCGATATGTCGACCGGCTGATCGAAGACCTGTCGGGTGCGAGGTCCTGGGCCACGATGATAAGCGCGCAGCTCCCTCGCTGCGTCGACACGGTCTATCTTGGCGGTGGAACGCCGTCGCTCCTCGAGCCGGCTCTGCTTACTCGCCTCTTTGTCGCGATTCAAGCGCAATTCGAACTCGACGCCCACGCTGAGATCACCATGGAATGTGCGCCAGGCCAAATAACGGACGTGACTCTGAATGCGATGGTTGCCGCAGGCGTCAACCGCGTGAGCCTTGGCGTCCAGTCCTTTGTTGATTCCGAGGCGCACGCAAGCGGGCGCCTGCATAGCCACGCAATCGTCGAGGAAGATTTGCGGCGGTTACGCGCAGCGGGAATCGCGAACCTCAATGTGGACTTGATTGCAGGGCTGCCCGGCCAGACTTTTGCATCGTGGGAAGAGTCTCTGGACGCGCTCATCCACTCTGGCGTGCCCCATGCCAGCGTTTACATGCTTGAAGTCGATGAGGATTCGCGTCTCGGTCGCGAAATGCTCAAGGGTGCCGTTCGCTATCGCGCGGATTTGGTGCCGCACGACGATGCGATCGCTCGCATGTATGAGCGCGCCATCGAGCGGCTTGAAAGCGCCGGCCTGTGCCAGTATGAAATCTCAAACTTCGCGCGGACCGGATTCGAATCGAAGCACAATATGCGCTACTGGCAGCGTCGTCCGTATCTGGGCGTCGGCCTGGACGCATCCTCAATGCTCCGTGAAGCGAGCTTTGTATCAGAAAACATGAATCGTGTCGAGAAAAAGGCCAAGTCGCCGGGGGCTTCAGCCCCTGCCGGCCGCTTGGTAGTCCGCTTCACCACCACCGACGACCTAAAGGAGTATCTGGTCGGTCCGGCAACGCCCGAGATGACGCGCCTGTCTCCTGCGCAGCAACTCGAGGAAGCCTGGTTTCTTGGGCTGCGCATGAATGAAGGCGTCGACCCAGCCGACCTCGCGAAGGAATTCGGCTCTGAAATGCTCGAGCCGGCAACGCCAGTCACCGAGCGGCTGATCGACGATGGACTGTTGATCGCCGACCGGGGGCGAGTCCAACTCACCGCGCGCGGACGCCTCCTCTCCAATGACGTCTTTCAAGAGTTCCTGGAAACCGAAGTCGCCGCGGCAGTATTTGAAGCGTAAGCTGAAGCCCTTCTACCAAGCCAGCAATTCGTCGCCTGAAATCGCGGATAGAAATCTTACCGGCGACGGCGCAGGTTCCTGTGAGCATCCGAAACACTGGATTGACTCCGGTCCAGCGCCCTTGGCCCATTCCAGAGCCTTCTCAGCCTCGCGCAGAACCACAACCGGTGAGCGGCCACGGCTGTTGGCGATGCCAAAGCACGCGGAAAGTCGAATGGCTTCCCCTGCTACACGGAAGGGCACAGAGAAAACTTCGACGCGGAGACGTTCGGCGAGGATCATCGCGCTGGCGGGACTGCACGCCGGCAGCGCAATCAAAAACTCATCCATACCCGGACGTCCCAGCAGATCATAACTGCGCAAGAGTGCCCCAGCACGGCTCGCCACTTGGCACAGCAGATCATCGCACGCGTCCACACCCAGGCGCGAGTTCCAATGGCCGAAGTCGTCGATATCGAAGAGCACCATGCACAGCGAGCCGTTCATGCGCTGCGCTCGGTCAGTCTCCCTGAAAAGCATGGAGAGCATGGCTTCGCGGTTAAGAACGCCGGTTAGGCGGTCAAACTGTGCGTCGCGAACGGCGGCTTCACGCAGAGTTTCGAGTTCGAGCGCGAGCCGCTGGTTGCGCAGCAGTAGATCGATCCGAAGCTCCCAGTAGGCATATTCAGCGGAGCGCAGGATGAGGTCGTCGATTGCGCAATCGGCGAGGCGGTCGATCCATTCCTGGCTCACGGTCTCTGCGATCAGCAAAATGGGAACGCGTGGGCCATCGCCAAGGGCTCGCAAGGCGGCCAGTAACTGGCCAATCGGCATGTCAGGCAGGGTTGAATCCAGAACGAATAGTGCAGGCAGATTGCCTCGGATGAGAAATGCGAGCGCCGCCTCCGCGGAAAGAACCACCTCCACGCGCGCCCCGGCCGCTTGGAGCAGTGGCTCAACCGCGCCAAGAAGAGCTGGATCGGGCGATGCAAGCAGAATTGTGGGCGATTCGTGCGAGGTCATCCGGGCAATGCTCCTGTTTAGAAGCATCGGCAGAGATTAGAAAAGATTTAGAAATGAACCGACAATGATTGGGGCGGGACAATGACCTTCGGGCGGCATCGTCACCCCAAAGGTACCGTGTCCGCCCAGGACAGAAACAGAATCCCTGTGCGGCAACTTCGTCACTGCATCGGGAATCCCCGCTAGTCCACAAAATCCACTTGCGGAGCGATCGGGATAATGCCGCGCTCGTGCCCCATCGCCAGCAGCTTGCGGATCGCCTCGCGGCCGTCGGCGCCGTAATCGAGCGTGCGCTCGTTCACGTACATGCTCACAAACTGGCTGGTCATTGACGTATCGAGGTCGCGCGCGAACTGCATGGCATACTCAAGGGCCGGCTCGCGATGGTCCAGCGCATACCGGATCGAGTCGCGCAACGCCTTGGAGAGCACCTTGTGCGTCTTGGCGCCCAGCGAGCGTCGAATCGCGTTGCCGCCGAGCGGCAGAACCAGACCGGTGGTTTCGCGCCACCATACCCCCAAGTCAATCACCCTGAAAAGACCGCTTGTGGAATAGGTCAGCTGGCCCTCGTGGATGATGAGCCCAGCCTCATATTTCCCCGCCAGAATATCGGGAATGATGCGGTCGAAGGGAACGGTAACCGTCTTGATCTCCGGATTCAGGATCTTGAGCGCCAGATACGCCGTGGTCAGTGTGCCTGGGACGGCAACCTGGATGCGACCCAATTCGTCTGCATCGAGCATTCGATTGGAAACGACCATGGGCCCGTAGCCCTCGCCCACGCTGCCGCCGCAGCCCATCAACGCGTAATTCTGCTGCAAATAAGGGTACGCATGAAAGCTGACTGCCGTTATATCGTAGAAAGCTTCATCGCGCGCGCGCAGGTTCAGCGTCTCAATGTCGCTCAGCGTGTGGTTGAAGCGGTAGCCGGGCACGCGAACCTTCTGCGTCGCCAGGCCATAGAACATGAACGCATCGTCGGAATCGGGGCTATGAGCGATGGATATATCAACTGGTGTCTTCGCGCTTGCGAGGTCAGGGTCTTTGGTGCTCACGTCTGGGGAGTTCCTTTCGGCAACAAATCGCTAATCGTTCTTCAATCTTGCGGCAATGCTTAGTGTATGGCCACACGTTGAGCCTGACTGTCCCCGGCGAAACCGTCGGTCAACTCGTCTCATGACCAAGTTATCAGGGTTTCAGTTCGAGGTCAGGCTCCTCTGCCGGGTCAATCGCTGCCGGCGGTCTGTTCCCTGGTTTCGCTCGATGTCGCCATACATGACGGGCAGCTCCCGCGGCCGCAATCAGCAACGCGACAAGCGAAACGAGAAACACAATAAAGAGCCAGCGCATGAGGTCGAACCCCCACAAGGATACCAGAGGGCCGTTTTGCGCTTATGACGTTTGTTTACACTTTGGTACTCCGCACCGGGCCTAGATTTGCGCGCAGCCACCGAAGGTAGGAACGACTACCTGCTTCGATCCCAAGTACAAGGAATTCGGGAGTTTGATAACTGTGAAGTTCCTGCAGCCGCGCCTCGAGGGCGGTCAATTGGTCAAGGTCTGTTTTAAGCAGAAGCAGAGTCTCGCCTGACGACTCGATCTTGCCGTCCCAGCGGTAGATCGATTGAACGGCGGGAAGAAGTGTGGCGCACGCGGCCAGGCGTTCCTCCACGAGCGTGCGGCCCAGGCGAGTAGCCTCATCGGGGCTCGCCGTGGTGGTCATCACGATGCGGGCGGTCGGAGTCGCTTCGATCATTGGCCCTCCAGCATGAAACAGACTCTGCCATCACTTTACGCTGAAGGTCGCGCGACACGGCAATCGCCCACTTGAGGGCCGCCGTCGTGTTTTCAATCTCGGCGGAGCTTTGCCGAAGCGGAACGCGAAGGCGCCCCGGCCCCGCTTGGGCAAAGAGCATTCAGATTCGTCGAAGGCTCTACTGCATCAGCTCCGCCACGACTGCAATCTCCTGGTTCCGCGTCGTTCCCGGAAGATCGAGCGACCCAAGCACCAGCGGCTTGCCCTGGGAGAGATCCGCCATTTCATTCAGCACTGTTTGGCGAACAACCGGATCCTGCGCCGTTGCTCCGCTTCCTTCATTCGCGAGGCTCGATTGCTCGATTTTCGTGCGCAGGATGATCGAGTCCGGTGACCCGCTCACGTCGGCTTCGATATTCAAGCCGACGTCTTGATATTGCATTTGCGTGCCTGCGGGCTCCCCGGCCACGGTTCCGGTCATAATGGGCACGCGGCTTCCCTGCTTGAATGACGATTTTGAGCCGGAGCGAACCAGCAGCACGAATCGCTCGGAACCCAGCCGCTTGCCTCCGTCGATATCGGTGATCGTGTACGTCACTCGGTAGAGCTTCCGCGGCTTGTCGAGATCGGAGATGAGCTGATGCGCGATCTCCATGTCCTCCGGGGTAGTTTTGATCGTGATGGCGTTTTGCGCTTGAACACCATAGATCCTCGCCCTGGGCAACACGTTGCGCAGGGCGGTTTGAATATCGTTAAAGGCACTCGGATCCGCAGAATTCGTTAAAAAGAATGTTTGAACCGTTTCCGCAGCCGGCTGTTGGGCTGAAGCGGGTCCGGCATTGCACGGCTTGGTCTCTTGCGGGCTTGTTTGCGCCGCCGCCCGCGGCGCCGTGAGCGTGATCGCAACCGCGAGCGCGGCAGCAAGGATTGCGGCCGCCTTCCCGGGTCTTGCGTTTGCGTAGCTTTGCGATGGCATGTCTCCTCCTGATGGCCGTTCCGATGAACGCCATATTCTATTTGTCGATTGGGCCAGGATCCCCTTTGCTCAAACAGACGCCGCTCACTCTGTTCCGCTCAACAATTCATCGGACCGCCCGCTTCCCAAATCGGCAAATACCCGTCGCGCGCAATCTCGGCAAGGCGTTCCGGCCCCCGAACCAATTTAAAATCGTGCGACAGCTTGCCGTCTCCGCTCCGGTGTTGCAGTATGGACCTTGCGGCGAATGAATCGACCGCGGTGGAGAAAAAGATGAGCACCTCAATCAAATTTGGCACCTCGGGATGGCGAGCGATCGTGGCCGATGAGTTTACGGTGGCCAATATCCGGCTGGCGGTGGCCGGAATCGCCGCCTACGTCATAACCCTCCCTGCCCCGCACCGCGTGCTGGTTGGCCGCGATCCGCGCTTCCTCGGCGAGAGTTTTGTCTCAGAAGCTGCACGCGTGCTCCTGGGCGCGGGCGTCACGCCGATTGTGATTCGCGATGCCGCTCCCACTCCGGCCATCGCCTACGCCGTGCGCACACTCAAGACCTCAGGCTCCATCAACTTCACTGCGTCGCACAATCCGCCCGAATACAACGGCATCAAGTACTCGACAGCCGACGGCGCGCCGGCTCTGCCTGAAGTCACAAAGCAAATTGAAGCAGCCATCGAGAAAATTGCGGGTGGCGGCGGCCACGACGTTCCGAGCCCGATCGCATCAGCGGACGCATTCGAGACTGCCGATGTGAAGCCCGCATTCCTGAACCGCCTCGCCGAGCTCGTGGATCTGAAAGCCATCGCCAAGTCCGGCATCAAGGTGGTCTACGATCCCTTCTGGGGCGCAGGGCGCGGCTATCCCTGCCACCTGCTGCGCCAGGCCGGCGTCACGGTCGAAACCGTCCACGACTATCGCGATGTGCTCTTTGGCGGCCATGCGCCCGAACCCTCCGACGAATTGCTCGAAGCTGCAAAGAAAAAGATGAAAGAGATCGGCGCCGCCTTGGCCATCGCCACCGACGGCGACGCAGACCGCTTCGGCATCGTCGATGGCGACGGCACATTCATCCAGCCGAACTACGTCATCGCGCTGCTCTTCGATTATCTGGTCGAAACCCGCGGCTGGAAAACCGGCGTCGCCAAGAGCGTGGCCACCACCAATCTCATCAACGCGCTAGCCGAATATCACAAGGTTCCCATCTACGAAACGCCCGTGGGCTTCAAGTACATTGGCGCGCTCATCGATCAGGACAAGATTGCCATCGGCGGCGAGGAGTCTGCCGGCCTGACCATTCGCGGGCACGTCCCCGAGAAAGACGGAATCATTGCCGGCCTGCTCGTGGCGGAGATGGTGGCCACGCGCGGCACCAGCCTTGGCGTGCAATTGAAGGCGCTTTTTGCCAAGGTTGGTTCCTATTTCCCGGTTCGTGAGAACTTCCACTTGACCGCGGAGCAGAAAGCCGCGTTCACTGAGAAGTTGAAGGCCGATCCGAAGGAGCTGGGTGGACGCAAAGTTGTCTCCGTCGTCAGGACCGACGGGCTCAAGCTGATTCTCGATGACGGATCGTGGGTTTGCTACCGCCTTTCAGGGACCGAACCGGTTGTTCGCGCCTACACTGAAGCGCGCGACGAGCAGGACACCAAAACTCTGCGGTCGGCGGCCGAGAAGTTTGTGCTGAACTAGAACCTGTCTTGAACGCGGATTGGATTCGATGCCGGAAGAAGTTCTACGAGCGAAGAAAAAAGCACCCGCTGCCAGGCGCGCATCGCTGCGCGCGTGGGCGCTTGACTCAACAGAACGCTTTTGGCGCCCGGCAGGCACCGTCATCGCCATTATGTTGGCGCTGCTGGTCACATGGCATGTTGTCTACGGCAATCATGGTTTGTCGATATGGCAGCAGAAACGCGCAGAAGACCGCGCCCTCCAGCAGGAGATCAAGGATCTGCAGAAGGAAAACGCGCAGATGCGCCAGCGCATCGATCGTCTGAATTCCGACCCCGACGCCATTGAGCGCGAGGCGCGCGAGAAGCTCCACTACGCCAAGCCTGGCGAAGTGATCTATACTTTGCCAGACCAGCCGCAAGGGCAGCCAACGCCGGGCAAGTGAGTCTTTCGCTCCTCGCTCCTTGCTGCCACCAGTTCCAGTCCTCGCTACTGGCCCTCCGTTTGTTCCCTGGGGTGGGGCAAGTCATGTTACAGAGAAACACTGAACCACCGGTTAGCGGCGTCGTGCCCGTCGATCAGATCTTTGGCGACGACGCTGAAGATACTCGCCTTCTGCGGGCGATGGCAGCCAAAGCTCATCACTACATTTCAAGATTCTCGTGGTGTCGATCGGTTCGAGAAGCCTACTTTGGAGACGGCTACGGAAAAATCGTCGCCATCTTTCTTTTCCGCATCGAACCGTCGCGCCCAGATGTCGATGAGTGGCTGTGGGTGGTGGTCGGCGATTTGCCCTCTGCTTATCTCGTCGTTGACGAGTGCCCCACTCCCTCGCAGGCGCTTGAGCGGTACATCGGCGAGATATCAGAGTGGGTCAAGCTTGCAAAAGAAGGTCGCACTTCTGAGGATGTAATTCCCGTGAACGCGCCGGCCACACCGGAATCCGCTGAAATGTTGGAACGCAGACTCAGGGTTCTGAGCGAGACGATCGTGCCGGCCATTCGCTTGAATGAGGCTGTGCGCTCTTAATTCCCATTCCCTGCTTCTTCAAAAGTCGATGTGCGCCCGCACCGTGGCCACATAGACCGGTCCCCGGTCGGTGTTGTATCCCGGATGCGCAATTTGCGTACCGCCGATCATGCCATAAACTCCGTGCCAGATGTGGGCGTTGTAATACCACTCCATGATGTCTTCACGTCCGTACCGCAGATTCCCGTCGCCCAGCAGGAATCCGAGCCCGCCGTAGTGTAAATAGTTTTGGTGGTCGCGCTTGATGGCGTTCGAAACAAAGGCCACGCCAACCTTATCGATCGGGCGCCGCCAGCTTTGGCCGTTGTAATCGCCGCCGAATTCAATCGTCTGCCCCACCTCTGTGTAGACAAACGATTCGTGCTGATCCTCATTCCAGCCGAAGCGTCCAAAAAGCCGCAGGCTGTCCGTCACTTCCTGTTCCGTGTTCAGCCCAAAGCCATATTTCACCGCGCCGAACTTCTCGGTGTCGATGATGCTGGGCGTCGCCACTTTCCTCTCAAGAAACTCGTCCACCGACTCCCGGTAGTCACCCATGTGAGCGTGATTCGCGAAGCTCAAAACGCGCACAGCGCCCTCTCGCTTCGGATTTAGCCACCGCGAAAAGAGCCCCTTTCGCATTTCGAACTCCCAATTCTGCCCACTGGCGCGTCTGAGCGCCCAATCGAAGTCGGCCCCGTTCGCGACCGTTGGCATTGTCGCAATTCCATACCGTGCCGACCACACCTTGTCGTCGTACTCGAGAATTCCAGCAAACGTATAGCCACGCGTATCAGCCGCATAGTCCCATGCACCGTTGTTCACAATGGTCCAGTTCGTGAACTGCAGGTGGCTGTCTGATCCAACGGAGTTAACGTCAAAGATGTCCGCGAGACTCATCTTACCCACCCGAATCTCGAACCGCCGTGCGGGAACCTTGGTCGCCAGCCCGAAGGGTCCGCGATCCTGGTCGATCATCTCGCCGGTCACGCCAAGAATCTGATGAATCTCCCCGCGGGCGAGATACGGCCCGATGCCGAGGCTGGGATCGCGGACCACGTCAACGTTCGTCTCGCCCGCCAGTCCCAGCGCCTGCGAAATCCCGCGGCCGCCCGCGTTCTCAAAGTCAACGATCAGATCCGTGTTGAACCGGCTGTTCTGCCAAAGTTGATAACCAAGGTAAAGTGTCGCAACTTCAGAGGCTTTAGTCTCAAAATCGTCGATCAGGCTGTTCGGCCCTTCGTAGGGCGAGTGAAAATGCCCATGCATCTGGAAGATGCTGTTGGCTTGGCCCGAAACCCAGTAGCGGGTCGCATCAGAGTGCGGAAACATCGAAAGGGTCTCTGCCGCAGGCGTCGTCGGTCCTGGTGCGGATGGCAGTTCGTCCGGAACCTGCGCGGGGGCGAAAGCGGCCGTGAATAAGAAGGCGCAGGCCATCCCACGCAACCAAGCCGCGAACTTAAGGCCAGCGTGCTTGAAACACACGTCCGCTTTCACCTGACGGACGGCGCCAAGGAGCGGATTGCACCGGAATTGGCCGAGGATCTCATCGACCTCGTCCATGCATACCTGAAGTAGAGTTTTCATGCTGCGATGTGCCGGAGAGCTCAGTCCCGGGCGTGTGCGCCCGGAAGGATGCTGTCGCTTTATCGTAGCGGACGGGTCGATCTGTAATTGTGAACTCAGGTTGAATGATCGAAGGGCCACGGGCCGCGGCATGACATACCTGCGGCCTCGTTCCACGAACGCGACCTTCCTCGGATGACCTCGTGGAGAAATCTAGCAGTGGATGTCGGCCTTGGCGAGATCCTCTTTCAGTCCCTTCATGCTCACGCGGCTCGACGCTTCTGGCGTGCCCGCGCCGCGCCAATGCGTCTCCAGACTCACGGCGTAGTGGTAACCATCTCGCTCGAACGCGCGGAACTGTCCCACCCAATCGATGATGCCGCCGCCCACTGGCGCCCACTCCCATTTCCCGTCGGGTTTGCGAATCGTATCTTTACAATGGCAGTGGCCAATCCGATGCTTCGGCAGCAGGTTGTAGTCGTCGGGATAGGGCGTGTCCCCGGCGAAGGTCGCTGAGTTCCCCGGATCCCAGTTGAGCATGAAATTGGGTTCGTGAATCTGGCTCAGTGTCTCCGCGGCTTCCTTGCCGCTTCCCGTGTTGCACGCCATCTCGTTTTCGAGCAGGAGAATAAGTTTGTGTTCCGCGCACTTGCGCGCCGCCTCACCCAGCTTCTCGTTGATCGCTGCGCGATATGGCTTCGGATCTTCCAGTCTCCAGAAGTCGAAACACCGGATGCGGTCAGTTTCAAAGGCCTTGCAGAGATCGATGCAGTGTTCGAGCACCTCGTCCTGTTGTTTGAAGTCGAAGTTGGCATGGAACTCGTCGCGGCGCGGCCCCTCTTTTGAGATCGGTGCACCTGGCCAATGTACTTTGAAGAGCGGGCTGGCAATGTCGGTAACGCGCAGTCCGTATTTGTTGAGAATCTTGCGCGAGCGATTGATTTCGTCGGCGTTCAAATCGGTGATGTTCTTGCCCCACATGCCGCGCAACTCAATCCAGTGGAGCTTAAAGTCGTTGGCAGCCACCGAACAGGCATGATCGAAATCCTGCGAGATCTCGTCGTTGATGACCGATAGGCGGAAGGGACAATCGGAAGTGGCGCGAGCCGCACGCGGCGCAACGGCCAGCGCACCGGCTGCGCCAAGGCCGGCTAAAAAATCTCGGCGAGATGAATGCATCTGAATTCTCCTCCTGATTTTTCACATGCGCGTTCGACCGGCGCATTCGCACGTCCTGCATTATAGTTCGCTCATTCTGTCATTCTCACGCGAGCTGATGCTTCGCAAGCGTCTCCGCAACACCGCCAGCCGATACAATCACTGCGCAACAGGGGCCCCATTGCACGCTTCGCTAAAGATTTCCAGGAACATTCATCCCGATTGCGCAAACTTCGCATCCAACTCAAATGAGATACTGCGCAAGCTATTCGTCTCCTGGAGAATTGAGAATGAAGGGGTTGTCGGGAAAGGTAGCCATCGTCACCGGTGCAGGCTCGGGCATCGGTCAGGGTATCGCCAAGCGCCTTGGCCAGGAAGGCGCAAAGGTCATCGTCGACTACATTGGCGATCCGGCCGGCGCCAAGGGCACGCTGCAAGCGGTCGAACAGACAGGCAGTGAGGGCGAGATCGTCCGCGCGGATGTAACCAGCACGGGCGATGACCGCTGTCTGGTAGATGAGGCCTGGAAACGTTTCGGCGGCGCCGACATTCTGGTGAACAACGCGGGTATGGAGCACAAGTCGGACTTTTGGGATACATCGGAAGCCGATTACGACAAAATCATGGCGGTCAATCTGCGCGGGCCGTTCTTCCTCACGCAGGCATTTGTCCAAAGGCTTCGCGGCGCGAAGCGCCCGGGCCGCATCGTAAACATTAGCTCCGTGCATGAAGACATGGCGTTCCCCGGCTTCGCAACTTACTGCTGCAGCAAAGGTGGATTGCGCATGTTGATGCGCGATCTGGCCGTTGAGCTGGGACCGCTCGGAATTACCGTTAACAACGTCGCGCCCGGCGCAGTCGCCACTCCCATCAACACCGCGCTGCTGAATGACAAGCCCAAGCTCAATGCGTTGCTGGCCAACATTCCGCTGGGTCGATTGGGCAGCCCGGACGATGTCGCCGGTTTGGTTGCCTTTCTCGTTTCAGACGACGCAGCCTATGTTACCGGCTCAACCTTTGTCATCGATGGCGGTTTGATGCGCAGTTATCACGAGCAATAACGACAAACGATGCCTTCAAAAATCGAAAACTACGCCCTCATCGGCGACTGCGAAACTGCCGCTCTGGTTGATAACAACGGTTCCATCGACTGGCTCTGTTGGCCCGATTTCTCTTCCCCAGCCTGCTTTGCCGCGCTCCTTGGAACGGAAGAGAACGGGTATTGGAAAATCGCCCCGGCAGGAGGTGAATGGACCACCTCGCGCCGCTATCGCGATCACACTCCCATTCTTGAAACCACTTTCGAACAAAGCGGCGGAGCCGTCCGCTTGGTTGATTTCATGCCTCCGCGCGGCAATCATTCTGACGTAGTGCGTATTGTGGAGGGCGTGCGGGGCAGCGTTAAGCTGCGCATGGAGCTGGCCCTGCGCTTCGATTACGGTCGAACCGTGCCGTGGGTCACCGGCATCCCCGACGGGGTCCGCGCCGTCGCAGGACCGGCTCTCGCTGTGCTGCATGCTTCCGTGCCGGTCCACGGCGAAAACCTCAAGACCGTTGCGGAATTCACGGTACGCAAAGGCCAGAGAGTTTGGTTCACGCTTACCTACGGCGCCTCCTATGAGCCCGATCCGAAACAGATCAACTTCCAGCGCGCCCTCGACGATTCCGTGCGTATCTGGCGCGGATGGAGCAAGCGCCTCAAATACAAGGGCAAGTATCGCGAGGCCGTGGAGCGCTCGCTCATCACTCTCAAGGCGATGACCTTCAGGCCGACAGGGGGCATCGTTGCCGCCGTCACTACTTCTCTTCCCGAGTCGATTGGCGGCGTGCGTAATTGGGACTATCGCTATTGCTGGCTGCGCGATACCACCTTCACTCTGCTGGCGCTGATGAACGCGGGATACTTCGATGAGGCCGTCGCCTGGCAGGACTGGCTGTTGCGCGCCCTTGCCGGTAGCCCCGACCAGGTGCAAATCATGTACGGGCTAAGAGGCGAGCGCAGCCTTGTCGAGTCAAAAGTCGATTGGCTCGAGGGGTACGAGAATTCGCGCCCCGTCCGCATCGGCAACGCCGCCTCCCAACAAGTCCAGCTCGATATCTATGGCGAGATGCTCGACTCCTTTTTTCACGCACAGCAAAGCATGCACCATCACTCCGAGGACGACTTCAGAATTTTGGTTCTGTTGCTCGAACATTTGGAGACGATTTGGAAAAACCCCGATCACGGAATTTGGGAGATTCGCGGAAAGCCCCAACACTTCACTTATTCGAAAATGATGGCTTGGGTAGCCTTCGACCGTGCTATTTTGCTGGCCGAGAAACTCAAGTACGACGCTCCCGTTGAAAGGTGGAAGGCGATCCGCGATGAGATTCATTGCGAGATTTGCGCCAAGGCATTCGACCGCAGGAAAGACTGTTTCACGCAAGCCTACGGCTCCGATCAGCTCGATGCTGCCTTGCTGCTCATGCCGGCTGTCGGTTTCCTGCCCGGCCGCGATCCGCGCGTCAAAGGCACCGTGAAAGCCATCGAGCGGGAGCTGATGCCCGGTGGTCTTGTCGAACGCTACAACACCACGAAGGTTGATGATGGCCTGCCGCCCGGCGAAGGCGTATTTCTCGCTTGCAGCTTCTGGATGGTAAGCGCCCTGCGCGCCGTCGGACGCAAATGCGATGCCCGGGCGCTGTTTGAGAAGCTTCTGCGCCTGCGCAACGACCTTGGCCTGCTTTCCGAGGAGTACGACGTCGAACACCGGCGCATGGTCGGAAACTTTCCCCAGGCCTTTTCGCACATTGCGCTGGTCAGCGCCGCATTCTTCCTTGAGACCGGCAAGAGGCTGCGCAAGCGCTCCGAGAGGAACCACCATCCCAGCGCGATTTCACCCCCCAGGCGATCGGTGAGCAAGACAAACCGCAGCTAATCGCCGTGGCTGGTAGAATGAAAGAGTGCCGCGCTGTGCGGCGTACTGACCGAATTTCACTCCCTCCGCCGTCGCGCAGCCCGCGTAGCCGGCAACATGCAAAGGACAAACAGATTTGTGAGCCAGACGATACGCAATATCGCCATCATCGCCCACGTTGACCACGGCAAGACGACGCTGGTGGACGGCATGCTACGCCAGGCTGGAACCTTTCGCGCCAATGAGCAGGTTGCCGAGCGGGTGATGGATTCAAACGAGTTAGAACGCGAACGCGGCATTACGATTCTCGCCAAGAACACGGCCATTAACTTTGGCGGCGGAAAGATCAACATCGTCGACACACCCGGCCATGCCGATTTTGGCGGCGAAGTCGAGCGCGCGCTCAAAATGGTTGACGGAGTGATGTTGCTGGTTGACGCGGCCGAGGGCCCGCTGCCGCAGACGCGCTATGTGCTCTCTAAAGCGCTCGAAGCCAAGCTGCCCCCCATCGTGGTCATCAACAAGATCGACCGCCCCGATGCGCGACCGCAGGAAGTGTTGAACGAGATTTACGACCTGTTCATCGACCTCGACGCCGACGAATCGCAGCTTGAATTCCCGGTGCTTTACGCTATCGCGAAAGAAGGCACGGCGACCACCGATCCGGCGAAGCCTGGTGTAGATCTCCAGCCGTTATTCCAGGCCATCGTCGACACGATCCCCGAAGCCACAGGCGATCCCGATGGAGCGCTGCAAATTCTGGTCGCCAATCTCGATTATTCCGATTACCTCGGCCGCATTGCCATCTGCCGCGTTTTTCAGGGCACCTTGCACGCCGGTGACGAAGCCAACATCTCGCGCCGCGACGGCTCGCTGTACAAAACGCGCATCACCAAGCTCTTCACCTTTTCCGGCCTCAAGCGCATTGAGACGGAAGAAACCACAATGGGCGACATCGTGGCCGTGGCCGGTGTTGAAGGCATCACCATCGGTGAGACGATTACCAGCGTCGAGAATCCAGCCCCGCTGCCGCTCATCGTCATCGACGAGCCGACGATTGCCATTCAATTTAGCGTGAACAACTCACCATTCGCCGGCCGCGAAGGGCAATACGTCACCAGCCGCAACCTGCGCGAGCGCCTGGAAAAAGAGTTGCTCACCAACGTGTCGATTCGCGTGGAAGAAACCGGATCGCCCGACAGCTTCAAGGTGCTGGGCCGCGGTGAATTGCAGCTTGCCATTCTGATCGAAATGATGCGGCGCGAAGGCTACGAGCTCATGGCTGGCCGCCCGGAGATCGTCACCAAGGTCGTCGACGGCGTTCGCATGGAGCCCGTCGAGCACCTCACCATCGATGTACCCGAGCAGTTTACCGGTACGGTCATCGAAAAACTTGGGCCCCGCAAGGGCGAGATGACCAAGATGCACAATCACGGATCGGGTCGAGTGCGCCTCGAGTTTCGCGTACCCAGCCGCGGCCTCATCGGCTTGCGCTCGGAGATGCTTACCGAGACGCGCGGGACCATCGTGATGAACACGCTCTTCGATGGCTACATTCCCTACCAGGGCGAGATCCCGCAGCGGCCCACGGGCGCGCTCATCGCCGACCGCCAGGGACCGACGACAACTTACGCTCTGAACGGCCTGCAGGAGCGCGGAATTCTCTTTGTCGGTGCGGGTGTTGAAGTTTACGAGGGCATGATCGTCGGCGAGCACTCGCGCGACAATGACCTCGACGTCAACGTAGTGCGCGAAAAGAAGATGACGAACATGCGCGCGTCTACCGCCGATGACGCCATTCGCCTTGTGCCGTATAAGACGCTCAACCTCGAGCAGGCCATCGAGTTCATCGCCGACGATGAGTTCGTTGAGGTCACGCCCAAATCGCTGCGCCTGCGTAAGAAGGTTCTGCAACAAAACAAGCGCCCGAAGCGCTGGGAAAAAGCCGAGCAGGCCGCGTCAGTGTAATGACTACTGTCATCCTGGCGACCAGGTGTAGATCATCACAGAGTTGTCATCCTGAGCGAAGTCTCGCCACAGCGAGACGAAGTCGAAGGATCTGCGGTTGCTTTCCCGCTGGTGGCAAGGCACGGATTGCGGAAGAAACTCGATCTCCATCCAGCTTTGTATCAGGGCATGACTTGAGTCGTGCCGCAGCGACGCAAAATGAGCGGGGGCTTTAGCCCCTGAGGTTGCGCTTTCCTTTTTGAATCTGATTGCGCTCTGATGCGAGATTCCCTGCAAACCGACCGCCTTCTCCTTCGCCCTTGGCGCGACTCCGATCGCCTTCCCTTTCAAACGATGAACTCCGATCCGCGGGTGATGGAATTCATGCCGTCGCTCCTCTCTCGCGCCGAGTCCGACGCGCTGGTCGATCGCGCCCAGGCCCACTTCGATCGCCACGGCTACGGACCCTTTGCCGCCGAGTTGCTTGAGAATGATTCCTTCATTGGTTTTATCGGGCTCTCCATTCCGAACTTCGACGCCCCCTTCATGCCCGTTGTCGAAATCGGTTGGCGTCTTGCATTCGATGCCTGGGGCCAGGGCCTGGCCACCGAAGGCGCGCGTGCCGTCGTCAGCTACGCTTTCGGCGAACTTGGCCTCGGCAGTCTCGTGTCGTTCACGGTTCCAGCAAACCTGCGCTCCCGCCGCGTGATGGAAAAGCTCGGAATGACCCACGATCCTCGCGACGACTTCGATCATCCGCGTTTGCCGGAAGGCCATCCGCTCCGACGCCACGTGCTCTATCGGCTCAAACCCAAAAGCTTGTCATCCTGAGCGAGGATCGTCCGCCGCGGCGGACGATCGGAGTCGAAGGATCTGCGGCTGCTCTTTCCAATGCGTGTGCCGGAGACCGGCAACGTATCAGGGCATGACTTTAGTCGTGCCGAAAGGTGCTCTCAAAATCAAATGGGGCTTTAGTCGTTAGGTTGTGTTATCTTCCCGCCATGGATTTTTCCGGCATTTACCTCGGCACAGGCTTACCCCGGTTGATTGAGTTTTCCTTCCGAATCGCCATCAAATTTGCTCTAAGGATCGGTACAAGTGACTGGCAATCAATCGACGCAATCGTCATCTCTTCGAAGCTCGAACAATCGTTCTGGGGATGCTACCTCGTTGTCATCCGCTACAAATACCGCAATGCGGATAAGCGCTACGAAGGAATCTTCAAACAACCGTTCGTCTATGACAATTACGCAAAAGCCTACTTAGGCCGCTATCCTGGTGGATCGGAATTCCCGGTGATCATAAATCCGAAGACGCCCTCCAATTCAATTCCGGTCGAGGGAAAGATCGATTTCATCAAGATCGCCTAGATTTCAACCGTTCCTCGTGGGCTCCGTGCAATATTCCGGTCTAGAGCCGGCGCTTCGCCTCCAACACCCGCTCCAGCGCTTCCTCCGCCGTCGTGCCCGTCGCCGACAAATGGCCCATCTTCCGCCCAGCGCGCGGTGTGTGCTTCTCATAGAGGTGCAACCGCACGCCGGGAACTGCCAGCGCCGCTCCAAAATCCGGCTCGCTCTTCACCCACACTCCGCCCAGCAAATTCACAATCGCCGCCGGCGAAATCAACTCCGTTGCCCCCAGCGGCAAGTTGCAAACCGCCCTCACAAGCTGCTCGAACTGGCTGGTTACCGAGCCGCGTTCGCTCTCGTGATAACTGTTGTGCGGCCGTGGCGCCAGCTCGTTGAGGAAAAGATCTCCTTTGCGCGTGATGAAAATCTCCGCGCACAGCAGACCTTCGATGCCGAGCTTCGCGATCAAATCCACAGCCACCGCCTGCGCCCGCATTTCGAGCTCTACCGGTACACCCGCCGGCAAAACGCTCCACGCCAGAATTTGATTTTCGTGGTGATTGCGCGCCGCCGGATACACACGAACTTCGCCCGACGGACTTCGCGCGGCCATCACGCTGATCTCGCACTCTAAATCGAGCGCCAGTTCGGCCACAGCCGGCCGCTCGCCAATCGCTCTCCAGGCCGCTGTTACCGCGTCTTCCGTCGCCGGCGAGTCCATTCCGATCCGCGCCTGCCCGCGGCCGTCGTAGCCGCCGTATCCAATCTTCAGATACACTTCTCCGCCGAGCGCGGCAACGGCCGAATGCAACTCCGCTTCGCTGCGAACCACGCGAAACGGCCCCACCGGAAAGCCGTGCTCTGCGAGCCATGCTTTTTGCAGTGTCTTGTCCTGAATAATCCTCACCGGCTCCGAGCCCGGGCGCAGCGGTGCAATCTTCGCCACTTCGCGCAACGCTTCCACGCCAATCTGCTCGATCTCCAGTGTCACCGCGTCCGCGCCAGTCGCCAGCCGTCGCGCTGCATCCACGTCGCTCCAGCGCCCAACGATCGTTTCGTCAGCAACAAAGCTGGCCGGGCACTTTGCTTCGGGATCCATCACGCGCACGCGATAGCCCATCGTGCGTGCGGCCATCGCCGTCATACGCCCCAACTGGCCGCCGCCGAGAATCGCGATCAGCCCGCCGGGCAGAATCTGTTCTGATTTTGGAGTGGAGGCGGAGCTCACCCGGGCTGCTCCTCGCCCAGCTTCTGGTCAAGCACTTCCTGAGTGCGCGCGGCGCGCCAAGCGGCGAGGCGCTCGTAGAGAGCTGCATCGGTTCCCGCCAGAATCTCCGCGGCGAGCAATGCGGCGTTGGCCGCGCCGGCTTTGCCGATCGCCAGTGTCCCCACCGGCACGCCCTTCGGCATCTGCACGATCGAGAGCAGTGAATCGAGTCCATTCAACTGCGTCGCCGGAACCGGCACTCCAAGCACGGGAACAAGCGTTTTGGCAGCAAGCATTCCCGGCAGATGCGCCGCGCCGCCCGCGCCGGCAATGAGCGCGCGCAGCCCACGCTCGCGAGCCGTTTCGGCGTATTTGAAAAGCCAGTCCGGCGTGCGGTGCGCGCTCACAATACGCGCTTCGTGCGGAATCTTGAGGGCGCTAAGAATCTCCACTGCCGCCGAGAGCACCTCGTAGTCGCTCTTGCTGCCCATCACCACGCCAACCAGCGCTTGGTCGCTCATGGGGCCATTATACGAAGGCGAGTGCACCGGCTCGCCAAGCGCCTGCTCTCTAGTGCCGGTGCCAGGCCTCCACCGCAACCTCAACCACGGCGAACACCACGCTCATCGCCGCAAGAAACCCTTTCGCCCGCTGCCAGTTCTGCTCGTGGCGATCCATGCGCCGCTCCAGCTCAACCAGCCGGCCGCCGCCATCGCCCAAAAGACCGTTCATCTGCGATTTCAGCACGCTGAGATCGCTCAGTACCTGGGCCTCGAATTCATTCATCATGCGCATCTCTTATCTCTGATCTCTGATTTACTGCCCGCTGCCCAGCGGTAAACTGATAAACAAAGCCGTTGAAAACTCGGAGTAATTCGGTGGCGTAGACCCGTCGTACATCCGGATATAGAATCGGTCGCTTGCAGAAGCGCGCGAGAATGTCAGATTCGGCTCCGAGCCCCGTAGAACCAGCGTTGGATCCTCGCCCGGCATAAAGGCAAAATCCCGGCGACGGATCTCGAATCCGCCGCCGCTCGGAGGAGTCACGCCGGTATTCACCGTAACCGTGCTGCCGTCCAGTGACGTTACCGTCAGCCACTCAAGATTCGCCAGCACCGTGGGAGCGATCGCTGCAGGTAACCATGCGTTCTCCGGAACCGTGGCACTTGTTTTAATCGCCAGATCATCGGCCCAGTCATTGGCAAACGCGATCTCGTATCCCACTAAGTCTGGATAACTGGCGCTGTAAGTCACTTTGACCGTCCGCACAACCACTTGCGCGTTCAGGTTTGTCGAGGGCGCATTGAGAAGCAGCGCGTCGCCCGGCCAAACATCGGATGCAAAGCTCGACCGGTTGCCTTTGTACGTTCCACTCCAAAGCGCGCTGACGCTGGCTGCTGCCTGTTCCATAACCAGGGCAGCGTTGCGGCAATCCGCTGAGCAGCGCGCCGCCGGGCGCGTTACAGAGCCAATCCACGCCGCCACCGCCGGTGACCCTGCTTGCGCCAGCGCCTGTTGGCTTGCAGAATTAACGGCGCGCCCCACAGCCCGGCCGACCGTTCGGTAACTCACCGCAATCTGTTCCCCGGCAACCGGTGCGCATCCGGTATAGAACGTCAGCTTGCCAGTGCGCCCGAGGGAGCACTCCGCAGCTTCGGCCGTTGTCCCGATCCTTCGGGTATATGCGCCACCACTCGGCGGAGTACTGACCACCCAACCCGACCCCAGGTTCGTCAGGCTCACCGAGCGCATGGTTCCGATCAAATTGATGCAGCTTACCGGAACCACATAACAGGCACCTGGTAAGTAGTTAACTCCACCGTCATACACCGTCACGGGAGTTGCTCCGACGCCGTTGACAAACTCCTGAATCTCCATTTGGATCTTGCCCGGGGCAATGGGCCCTCCTCCGCCCGCTGCGATCAGCCCCGCATCTCCGAGGGAGTAGTAGACAGCTCCCATGCGGTTACACTCGGGGCAATGAACTCGTACGCGAAGAGTGTATTGGTTAGCCGGGTCCAGCGCAAACGGCGTACCCGCGGCGGTGCCCTGCACAATCGGCTGCAGAGTCACCTTGCCTGTGCCTTGCTGCGCGGTAGCCTGTAGACCCGCAATGCAATCGGATGCCGTGAACAGCGTGGCAAAAAATCCGGCCAGGATGCCTGTGCTCCCGGAAGCAAGTGTCACGCCCACAGCTTCAAGCAGAAGCGTTCCGCCCATTTCGACCGGATCGAGCCACTCCAGCAGCGTCTCTCCGTCAATCCCGTTGCCGCCGTTCATGGTCAGGCCGTCTGCCCCAATTGCCAGGTAGCCCGAGCCGCCCGCATCGCCCCAAACAGTCTCATTGATGTGCGGCTCATTGAAAAGATCGCTGATGATTCTTGATTCCGAAGCTGGGGGAAAATATGGGTCGGAAGCCAGATTGAATACAGTCGTCGCTCCGTCGCCAGAAAAATATTCCGTAACAAAGGCCACCGGCTCGTTCTCGCCGCAGACGGTCACATCGTTCGCCAACGCCCGCTTTACGCTGGCCGTCAAAGCCAGGTTTTGCAGGGTCAGGCTGCCGTCGCTTTCATTCAATGGATGAACGGTTGTCTGCACGGACGAAAGCGTGACGGCGCCGTTCATCGCGCGATATCCCGCTCGCGCCATACTTGCCGCCTGCCCCGCGCTTTTGCTCCAACTCGACCCCGGCTCCGGCCTGAATCCTCCCACCGGAGTGCTGAGCGAAGTCGTTCGCGCTGCAAGAGACGTCGATCCTGTGTGGGCCGCCAGTGAAGCGAGCAAAGCGCCCACATCGGCTTGCGCCATGCCCGCGCTCGGCGGCATCAACACCTGGTCAAGGAGAATTTCGTCGCTTACCGCCCGGATCGCAAGCCGGTAGCGCGGACCTGCCAAGCCCATGCCCACATACTCCGGAAGCGGACTTACTGCGATGTAACCCGTGAAGTAAGTCGTACCGTCATCGCCCGTTACGGCGATCGATTGAAAGCGGATTGGCGCCGCCAGCCCTCCGCCGGTGGGCAGGTTCAGGCATAACTCGCAGACAGACGGCTCATTTAACTTGCGCTCGATCGTCAACGGACGCGCGGCATCGAATGCCGCCGTGTAATCATGCCCTTGGATTGTGATCTTCATCGTATCTCTCTGCCTGATAACTTGGTTTCTTCGTCGCACGTCAAATCAGCGCGTTGGCCGCGGGCAGGAAGCTCCGGTAACATACCACCCGATCCCCGTCCAACGGATCCGTCACCGGCAAGGCCTTGAACCGACCCTTGAGCAACACGCGCGAATGTCCGCCCTGATTTTTTTGATTGAGTGGCAAGATGGATTCCTCCGCTCCCGTCATCGACTGCAATCTCGGATAGTGGAAGAAGATCCTTTCTCCCTGGCTGCCCTCCATCGCGAAGAGCGCCGACCACTCCTGATAGAAGCTCCCGCCCTCTCGATCCACAAATCCGGTTGCCGCCTGCACCTTCACGCCCACCGAGGGGGCGCCGCCAGGCAAGGGCTCGGCAAGAGTCAGTCCATTCGCGGTCACCTGCGATACCAGTGCCACGTTGAACGTGACTCGCCGCACATAATCCACGTCCGTGAGCACTTGGCGCACGTAAGCGCCCGCCACCGGAGTACCCACGTACCCCGTTTGCCCGGTGTAGTCCACATCGACAGCGACAATTGCGCCGGGCGCGAACTTGCCCGCGTCAGCAGCCGCCAGTGCAATCGATGTGCTCGTCGAACCTGCTTGCAGCGTCACAGCAGGCGCCGCTGGCGCTCCGTCCGCTGCGGCAGCAGCGCCAACCGCCGGCGCAAGAATGTTCATATGTTGTGATCCCGTCGCCAGGGCCATCGTCAGCTTCGTCCAACTTAGAAACTGTAAACTTACCTCGGCCTCAAGGGTCTCGCGCACTTGTTCGAGCGGTGCCGCGGGAATTCCGGTCATCAGCGCCGTCGACTTACTCGCCGTCTTGCGTGCGAAATCCTGCACCCATCCCAGGCTCAGCCACGGCGACGGCGGAGCATCGAAACTAAACCGGCCTTGTTCCGACGGATCGAAGAGAACCGGCATCTGCGTTGCCCGGTTTACCGGCGCAAAGAAGGCTCGCACCCTTCGCGTCACGGGCGCCGGAGCTGAAAACCACGTTGCGGTCATTTACTCCCCCTGCTCCTGGTAGCTGTAAACCAGCACCGTCGCGCTGCGGATCAGCAGGTCGCGCTGGGTAACGACGGGTGAAAACACCGGCTCGTCCCAGAACAGCTGCGTCAACATCGCCGCCGGGGGCGTCGTCGCGTAATTCAGCTTCTGCGTGTAGAAAGGCTGAACCATGGCCATCAGTTCCGCATCCATCGCGCTCAATGCCCGTCCCCGGTCCAGCCCGCCGAAGCTCTGTGTTCCGCAGGTCTGGTAGACGATTTCGCATTGCTCACCCGCCATCGTCGATGCCAGGTCCATGTCCACGGCCAGCCCCAGCCAGCGCAGCACAAACACATCGCTCGGAAACTGGCTGAAGGGAGCTTCTGCTTCCTCAACCAGAATTCCCGGCCGCACCGCACCGCGCAATAATATTGTTCGCTCGGGATTGACGGCGCTTAGTCGCGTGCGCAGTGCCATATAAAACGAATCTTTCGCGTTCTGCATAAGATGTCTCTGTTCTCTGTTCTCTGTTCTCTGTTCTCTGTTCTCTGTTCTCTGTTCTCTGTTCTCTGTTCTCTGTTCTCTGTTCTCTGTTCTCTGTTCTCTGTTCTCTGTTCTCTGTTCTCTGTTCTCTGTT
>Ga0335085_10004087_pt1 | contig 24491 bp, 22 predicted proteins | sample Lox_Sample_45_FD_206712 | JGI IMG/M metagenome (GOLD analysis project Ga0335085, IMG submission 206712) | Soil microbial communities from Loxahatchee National Wildlife Refuge, Florida, United States - Lox_Sample_4.5 | ecosystem: Environmental > Terrestrial > Soil > Wetlands | place: USA...
GACTCCCGATGCTTAGTTACTCACTTGGTTACTCAGCACCAGCTAAGAACCAGGCTCCTGTGGGTCATATGCCTTTTGAGCTGGTCGGGGTGGCCGGATTTGAACCGGCGGCCTCTTCGTCCCGAACGAAGCGCGCTGCCAAGCTGCGCCACACCCCGCTGGTCACGTGCTCGCCTCGGCGAGGCTCACCTGACCGCCCGCAAAGTCTAGCGGATACCGGGCCCCGCCGCGCACGGCCGACAGAGAAGGGCCCGCACCACGGGCAGGGGGAGACCCTGCGGCTCATTCGCCCCGGGACGGCACGAGCGTGAGCAGAGTCGCCTCGGGGCGGCACGCGAACCGCGCAGGGGCCCAGGGCGAGGTGCCCAGGCCGGCGGACACGTGCATCCAGGCGCGGTGCCCGCCGGGGGCGGGTGTGCCTTCGGCCGGGTGCCGGTGCAGGCCGCTGACCCGGGCCCGGTCGATCTCGCAGTTGGTCACGAGCGCCCCGTAGCCGGGTATGCGCAGCTGGCCGCCGTGGGTGTGCCCGGCGAACAGCAAATCGTAGCCGTCTGCCGTGAAGCGGTCCAGGATCCTCGGTTCGGGCGTGTGCATGATGCCGAGCCGCAGGTCGGCCGAGGGATCGGCCGGCCCGGCGACGTACTCGTAGCGGTCCCGCTTGATGTGCGGGTCGTTCACGCCGGCCACCGCGATGTCCAGGCCGCCGGCCTTGATCCGGCCGGTCCGGTTGTTGGCATCCAGCCAGCCCGCGTCGGCCAGGATGTCACCGAGCTTCTGCCAGGGCAGGTCGGGTTCGTGCCGCGGGTACCGGCGTGCGCTGGTTTCCCATAGGTACCGGGCCGGGTTTTTCGGCATTGGCCGGTACAGGTCGTTGGAGCCGAACACGAACATGCCGGGCCGGTCCAGCAGCGGCCCGAGGGATCCGAGGAGATAGCGGATGGAATCGGGGTGCGCGATCGAATCCCCGGTGTTCACCACCAGATCGGGCTCGAGGCTGGCCAGCGACGCGACCCAGGCCATGAGCCGCCTGCGGCCGGGGGTCAGGTGCAGATCCGAGATGTGCAGGACGCGGAGGGGCCGGGCGTCCGCGGCCAGTACCGGCACCTCGGCCTGCCGGAGAGCGAACCAGTTCCGCTCGACGACCGACACATAGGTCAGGGCAGCACCGGCCGCTGCGGCGCCCAGGGGGAGGATGGCTCGTGCTTGCACTCACCCATGGTGCCATGTCCGGGAGGATGGTTTTCATGGCTGAACTAAAGGAGCGCCTGCGGACCGACCTGTCGGCGGCCATGCGGGCTCGTGATCAGGTACGGATGCGCACGCTGCGGATGGCGCTGACCGCCATTACCAACGAGGAGGTAGCGGGGAAAGCCTCGCGCGAGCTGTCCGACGACGAGGTGCTGAAGGTTCTGGCCAAAGAGGCGAAAAAGCGCCGCGAGGCCGCGGACGCGTTCGGCTCGGCCGGCCGGGCCGAGCAGGCGGCGGCCGAACAGGCCGAGGGTGAGGTGCTCGCTGGTTACCTGCCCGCCCAGCTTGGCGGCGACGAACTAGCCCGCATCGTGGCCGAGGTCATCACCGGGGCCGGAGCGGCCGGCATGTCATCCATGGGACAGGTGATGAAGGCTGTCACCCCACGCGTCGCGGGACGCGCGGAGGGTGCCCGGGTCGCCGCCGAGGTACGCCGCCAGCTGACGGCCGGGCCGTCCTGAATTTGCCAGACCGGGTGTCACGCTGGCCAGGACGGGAAGGTAGCTCCCCGCCGGAACACAGTGGTTACGGACTGAGGGGAAGATATATGGCGGGCAAATTCGTGCTGAAGAAGGGCTCGACCGGGAAGTTCCACTTCAACCTGGTGGCCGGCAACGGCCAGGTGATCGCGACCAGCGAGTCGTACGAGAGCAAGGCGTCGGCGCTGAACGGGATCAAGTCGGTACAGACGAACGCGCCGACGGCCGAGATCGAGGACCAGACCGCGGACTGACGCCCGGTCCCGTCGCTGGCCCGTTTCCGCTGCGTGGGTGGCGGAAACGAGCCAGCGGCCGGTAGCGGCGGGCAGTCGGCCTGGCCCTAGAAACGGCCGCCGCTGATCCGCCGGCTGCGCTGCATCTGGCCCTTCTCGCCGTAGGGGTAGTCCGGCGTGTCGGGCTCGCTCGCCTCGTCCAGCAGCTGCATCTCGTCCGCGCTCAGCGGCATGCCGGCCGCCGCGAGGTTGTCGTTCAGCTGATCCAGGGTGCGGGCACCGAGGATGACCGACGTCACCGCGGGCCGCGCCAGCACCCAGGCGATCGCGATCTGCCCCATGGAGCTGCCGCGCTGCTCGGCGATCTTGCGGACCACGTCGAGTACCCGCCAGTTGTGCTCGAGGTGACCGCGCTCGTTCCAGATCTTCATCCCCTCGTCGGCCTGCTCCGTCAGCCGCGTACCGTCCGCCGGGTCCTCGCCGCGCTGGTACTTGCCGGTCAGCCAGCCACTGGCCAGCGGTGACCAGGGCAGCAGCCCGAGCCCCTCAGACTCGCAGGCGGGGACGATCTCCCATTCGATGGCGCGCGCGAGCAGGTTGTACTGCGGCTGGACGGTGACCGGCCGGGACGACAGGCCGTGCTCGCCGGCCAGGTCGACGAATTTCTGGATCTGCCAGGCGGTGAAGTTGGACAGCCCCACGTAGTTGATCTTGCCCGCCTGGACCGCGTCGTCGAGGAAACGGAGCGTTTCCTCGACGGGCGTGAGCGGGTCCCAGCCGTGCAGCTGGTAGAGGTCGATGGTGTCCACGTGCAGGCGCCGGAGCGACCCATTGAGCGCGGACGCCAGGTGCTGGCGGGACAGCCCATGCCCGTTCGGGCTGTCGTTGGTCGGGAAACGGCCCTTGGTGGCGATGACCACCTGGTCCCGCACGGCCGGGCGGCTGGCCAGCCAGCGGCCGATGATCTGCTCGGACCGGCCGTCGGCGTAGACATCGGCGGTGTCGATCAGCGACCCGCCCACCTCGGTGAAGCGGTCGAGCTGGGCGAAGGACCCGGCCTCGGCCGTCTCGTTGCCGAAGGTGAGGGTCCCGAGGGCCAGGACTGACACGGCACATCCGCTGTTGCCGAGCAGGCAGTAGTCCATCGTTCCTCCGTCCCCGTCAGGGAAAACTATTTCCCCTGCCATCCTGGCCCCGGAGGTCGGCGACCCGGACACCACCCCCGGGGATGCGCCGCTGTCCGGCCAGTCGGGCGGGAACCGGGAACCAGGGACGCTGGCGGACGCCGAGGAGGGGCCGCGGGCTGGCCGAGGTGGGCCGACTCATCGCGGTCGCCTCGCTCGGCGTGGCACGGATCATCGGGCTGCCCGGTGACGAGGCGGTGACCGCGCCGCGCCGCTGGCGGGCTGACCGCTAGCCGTGGACGGGGCCGCCGTTGGCGCCGCCGCCGTTGCCGTTCCCGTTGCCGTTCCCGCCGCCGCCGCCGTTCCCGCCGCCATTGCCGTTCCCGCCGCCGTTCCCGTTCCCGCCGCCCCCGTTTTTGCCCTTTCCCTTACCACCACCGTTGTTCTGCGGCACGTTCTGGCCGTCGCCCATGCTCATGAACGGGCTGTCGGGCGGGACGCCGGCGAAGCCCGCCGCGGAGCCGAGGTTGGCATGCTCGAAGGTCATCTGCCAGGTCTGGCCCGGGGCGTTCGCGCCGAACATCTCACCCGGGCACGTCTGGCCGCCGCCGGCCGATTGGTAGCAGGCAGTAAGGCCGCCCATCGGGTGGCCCGTGGGGCTCTCCGGATTGAACACCGAGGTGTAGCTCACCAGGGTCGGCGTGTAGCCGGCGAAGGCCGCGTACGGGGTGCCGCTGCCGTTCCCCTCGACGTTCGACGTTCCGGTCTTGCCCGCCGCGGGGCGGCCGATCCCCAGGCCTGCCGCCGTCGCCCCGGGCGCAGTCAGTACGCCCTGGAGAACGTAGTTGGCGGCGTCCGCGACGTCTGCCGATATCGCCTGATGACAGTTGGCGGGCGGGGTCGGCAGCGTCCTCCCCGTCTCGCTGATGATCCTCGTGATAGCTACCGGCGTGCAGTACCTGCCCCGCGCGGCAACCGTGGCGTACGCCGCCGCCATGGTCAGCGGCGAGACATTCACGGACCCGAGCGTAAAGGACGGGTAGTTATCCGCAGACAGGATGCCGCCGTCGTTCTTCAGCAGCGAGGTGCCGTCGGCCCGGTGCACCCCCATAGCCGCGGCGGTCTTGACCACGTTGCACAGCCCCACCTTCTGTTCCAGGTTGGCGTAGAACGTGTTTACCGACTGGGCCGTACCGGTGTACAGCGACTGGGTAGACGCGGATCCGGGTCCTTCCGCGTTCGTCACCTGGAAGGAGCCGTCGCTGCCGGCCGGGGCACCCTGGCAGTTGGTGAACCCGTTGACGGTGGCCTGGCCGGGGACGTGCAGGGTGAAGCCGAACGGGGTGCCCTGCTCGAGCGCGGTGACCAGCGTGAAGAGCTTGGACGAGGAGCCGGTCTGCACTCCGGCGCTGCCGCCGTACTGGCTGTCGACGGCGTAGTTGATGGTGCTGCCGCCGTTGCTGTCGTACGGCCGGTCCTCCGCCATGGCCTTGATGTAGCCCGTGCCCGGCTGCACGACGACTTCCGTGTCGGCGTTGCCGCCGGGGTTGTAGACCTTGCTGGAGGCCGGGATCGTGTAGTTGACCGCCTTGGCGGCGGCGTTCTGGTCCTCCTCATCCAGCGTGGTGTAGATCTTCAGGCCGCCGGTCGCCAGCAGTCTGGCGTCGGCCTGTGAGGTTTTCGCGATGGAGGAGTCCTGGACGAAGGCCTGCTCCACGTAGCTGCAGAAGAACGCAGCCGTGCCGGCCGTGGTCTGCGTGCAGCCGTTGTCGGGTACCGCGTCTTGCACGCCGAGCGGCTGCTTCTCGGCCGCGGCGGCCTTCGCGCTGCTCAGCACGCCGGTCTGGACCATCCTGGCCAGGACCGTGTTGCGGCGTGCCATGGCCATCGACGAATTGGTGAACGGGTTGTACCCGGCCGGGTTTTCCACCATCCCGGCCAGCAGGGCGGCCTGCGGCAGGGTGAGCTTCGCGGCGGAGGTATTGAAGTAGGTCTCCGCCGCCACCTCGACGCCGTAGGCGAGGTTACCGAAGTAGGCGTCGTTCAGATACCCGGTGAGGATCTGCTGTTTGGACTGCTGGTGCGCGACGGTGACAGCCAGCCGTAGTTCGTGCAGCTTCCGGGACAACGTGTCCTGGTAGGCCGCCTGGGCCTGCTGTGCGTTGGGCGCCGAGAGGATCAGCATGTTCTTGACGTACTGCTGGGTGATGCTGGAGCCACCCTGCACCGCCTTGTGCTGCAGGTCATTGACCAGCGCGCGGAGGGTGCCCTTGAGGTCCAGGGCGCCTTCCTGCCAGAAACGGTTGTCCTCGATGGCCACGATCGCCTGCCCCATGACCGGCGCGATCTGGTTATAGGTCACGGGCTGCCGGTCGATGCCGGACGCGGTGGCCTTCTTGCCCAGGTTCACGTTGTAGACGTACGCCAGCAGGTGACCGTTGGCATCCAGGATCTCCGAGCGCTGCGGGATCGTGCCGAAGCTCGCCGAGGCCGGTGTGGCCGCCTGGTTTGCCTGGTCACGCAGGACCACGCCGGCCGTCGCGATGACGGGAAGGGCCATGGCAGCCGCGATGACGCCGCCCACCGCCGAAATCGAGATAAGGCGGCCTACGGTACCCGTCTTACTAGCCATATCGCCTGACAGCACGGCATCAGGGTACGTGCCGAACGGCGCACGCACCCCCGTGCCTCGCATAAAGGCGCCGTAAGCTGCTCGTTCTCCCAAACGGGACGAACGCGCATATGCTGCTCGCGGTCACCCAGAGACGGCAAATGCGACCGAAGGTGACTAGCTACCCCAGCTGATATGGCCCAAGAGAACTATTCCGTAAATGAGCACAGCGGGGCCTTGGCAGCTACCCCACGACTTCCGTAGGTTGCTTTATCACGAACCGGTAACCCGGTCCCGCGGCAGCGGAGCCGGACCGCAAGCACTTGCCATCGAGCCAGTGACCGTCCATGTACGCAGTACGCGACGATCAAAAGGAGTGGGCACATGTGGATCACTGACTGGACCACACGCGCCGCCTGCAAAGGAACCGACCCGGACGAGCTTTTTGTCCAGGGCGCAGCGCAGAACCGAGCCAAGCTGATCTGCAAGGGGTGCCAGGTCAGGACCGAATGCCTGGCCGACGCGCTGGACAACGGCATCGAGTTTGGCGTCTGGGGCGGGATGACCGAGCGGGAGCGCCGTGCCCTGCTGCGGCGGCGGCCCGACGTCAAGTCCTGGCGTGAGCTGCTCGAGCAGGCTCGCGAGCGCTACGAGCAGGACGTTGACGACCTGGTGGCGAGCTGACCCGCTAGCCGTGCGCCGACCGGCTGGCCAGGCCCAGGCCAATGGCGCGCAGGCCCTCGAGATCATGGACGTCCTCGGGCTGTGCGGCCACCTCGGCGACGGGAACGGTGGGATGAGCCGCCGTAAAGTGCTCGGCCATCCGCCGTTCCCGGACCGCCAACTGCATCCGTTCGGCATGGAGCCGCAAAACCCCGGCCGCGAGCGCATAGCGCGGGGAACCAGCCGATTCCGCAGTGCCGTTCGGCATCTCGTGATTCTCGAGCGTTTCCGCGGCGGCGACGCTGCGCGCCGCGGACAGCCGGGTGGCGGCGGGCACGTGCACCCGGTTCAGGATCAGGCCCGCGAGCGGCATGCGTTCCCCCGCCAGCCGCTCAACGAAGTACGAGGCCTCCCGCAGCGCATCCGGCTCGGGCGCCGCGACCACGATGAACGCAGTCCCCGGCGTCTGGAGCAGGCGGTAGGTCGTCTCGGCCCGCTCGCGAAAGCCCCCGAACATCGTGTCGAAGGCCGTCACGAACGTCTGCATGTCCTTGAGCACCTGCCCGCCGAGCACCTTTGTCAGCGTCCCCGTCACGAGCGAGAAGCCGGCGTTCAGCATCTTCAGGTACGCGCGGCCCGGCTTGGCCGGGGCGGTCAGCAGCCGGATCAGCCGGCCGTCGAGGAACCGGCCGAGCCGCTGCGGCGCGTCGAGGAAATCGAGGGCCGAGCGGCTCGGGGGCGTATCGACCACGATCAGATCCCACTCATCGGTGCGGTGCAGCTGGCCTAGCTTCTCCATGGCCATGTACTCCTGCGTGCCGGCGAAGCTGGACGACAGGGACTGGTAGAAGGGATTCGCCAGGATCTGCGCGGCGCGGTCCGGGTCCGCGTGGGCCTCGACGATCTCGTCGAAGGTCCGCTTCATGTCCAGCATCATGGCGTGCAGGCTGCCGCCCGACGAGAAGCCCACCTCCACCGGCCGCGGGACGTTGTCCAGGTAGGTCAGGCCCATCGCCTGGGCCAGGCGGCGCGCGGGATCCACGGTGAGCACGACCACGTGCCGGCCGCGCTCGGCGGCCCGCAGGCCGATCGCGGCCGCGGCGGTCGTCTTGCCGACGCCGCCGGACCCGCAGCAGACGATAATCCGGGTCCGCCGGTCATCGATGAGCGCGTCGGTTTCGAGCCGGGGCGGCGCGGGCGGCGGGTTCATCGCGCCGTCCGGCGGTGCCGGCGCGGGCCATCCATCACGGCGTCATCCATCAGGCGGCTCCCTGGTCCCGGAGCGCCTGGGCCAGCTTGTACAGCCCGCCCAGGTCGATCCCGTCCGTGATGGCCGGAAGCTCGTAGCGCGGCTGCCCCGCCGCGGCCAGCTCGCGGCCCTCACGCTCCTGCAGCGCGACGGTGCGGGCGTGCTCGGCCAGTTCGATAGCCAGCCCGGCGGCGAGGGACTGGCTGTCGGCCAGCCCGGCCGCCTTGAGGCCCAGGGCGATCTCCGCCTCGTCGATGTGCCCCTCTACGGCCGCCTTCAGGTCCGCCTTCCCCAGGCCATCGGGGCGGACCATGTTGATGAAGATCCCGCCCAGCTGGATGCCGCCGAGGCTGCGCATCTCCGCGAGGCCGTCCAGGGTTTCCTGGACCGGCATCTCCTCCAGCGTGGTGACGAAATGAACGGCGGTCTGCGGGGACCGGATCACCCGGGCCACGGTGTCCGCGTGGGCGCGCACCGGGCCGACCTTGGCCAGGCCGGACACCTCGACGCTGACGTTGAGGAAGCGGCCGATCCGGCCGGTGGGCGGCGCGTCCATGACGACCGCGTCGTAGACCTCGCGGCCGCCGGCCCTGCGTCGGGTCGCCTCGGTGGCCTTACCGGTCCGGAGCACGTCGGACAGGCCGGGCGCGATCGTGGTGGCGAAGTCGACCAGCCCCAGCCGGGTCAGCGCCTGGCCGGTGTGGCGGAGGCCGTAGTACATCTCCAGGTAGTCCATCAGCGCGCCCTCGGGATCGACGGCCAGCGCATAGAGGTCGCCGCCTGGCCGCCCGTCCTTGCCGAGCCCGATCCCGACCTTCCGCTCGGCGTAGGGCAGCGGGGGGCAGTCGAAGAGCCGGGCGATCCCCTGCCGCCCCTCGACCTCGATGAGCAGCACATTACGGCCGTCATAAGCCAGCGCCAGAGCCAGGGCGGCCGCGACAGTCGTCTTGCCCGTGCCTCCCTTGCCTGTGACGACGTGCAGCCGCACGCCCTCCCAGTCGGTGTCCCTTGCTCTCATCACTGCGAGGCTATCTCCGCCCCGGTACTTCTTAAGGCCGCCCGCTGCTGGCGCGTGACGTAATTCTCACTACCCTGGGGAATTGAAGAGAGGTGGTCCCGGTGGTCGCAGCGCTCGTCGTCATCCTCGTGATCCTCGTGATCGCCGGCCTGGTCGCGGCCGGCCGCACGTTCCGGGTGGTCCAGCAGTATGAGAAGGGCATCGTGTACCGCTTCGGGCGGGTGCTGCCCGAGGTACGTGGACCGGGGCTGACCTACCTGCGCCCGATCGGCGACCGCATGCAGAAGGTCAACATGCAGATCGTGGCCATGGCCGTTCCCGCGCAGGAGGGCATCACCCGGGACAACGTGAGCGTCCGGGTGGACGCGGTGGTGTACTTCCGCGTCGTGGACCCCATCAAGGCCACGGTGAACGTGCAGGATTACATGTTCGCGATCGCGCAGCAGGCCCAGACGTCGCTGCGGTCCATCATCGGCCAGTCCGAGATGGACCAGCTGCTGGCCGAGCGCGAATCGGTCAACCGGGAGCTGCGGCGCATCATCGACGAGCCGACCGAGGGCCCGTGGGGGATCCGGGTGGAACGCGTCGAGGTGAAGGACGTCTCACTGCCCGAGGGGATGAAGCGATCGATGTCCCGTCAGGCCGAGGCCGAGCGGGAGCGGCGCGCCCGCATCATCACGGCGGACGGGGAGTACCAGGCGTCCAAGCGCCTCGCGGCCGCCGCTAACGTGATGGCCCGGGATCCGGCGGCGCTCCAGTTGCGGCTGCTGCAGACCATGGTCGAGGTGGCCGGTGAGCGCAACAGCACGCTCATCATGCCGGTCCCGGTGGAGCTGCTGCGGTTTTTTGACAAGATGGCCCCCGGCCCGGGTCTGCCTGCGGGACCCGCCGAAGAGCTGGAGGATCTCGGCGACGCCGAGGTGGCCGAGGCCGAGGCGGAGATCACCATGGCCAACGTGCCGGAGCTCGACCAGGCCCCGGTTCCGCAGCTCGGCGAGGCGTCTGTGCCGCCGGTCCCGCAGGTCGCGCCGGCGGCCGATGTCGCATCGCTGCCTGAAGCCGCGCCGGTCCCTGACGCCGCCCCGGCCACCGGGGCTCCGCCCGCCCACACGATGCCGTCGGTGGGTGAGACGACCCAGGAACTGCCCGCGGCGGCGGGTTTCGGCGCAGCGGACCGCCCCAGCACCACGGTGGGCGGAACCGAGAGCGGCAGCGCCCCGGACGCCGCGGCCGCGGACGCCGTGGCGGGCCCGGCTGGTCCGGCGGGCCCGAACGGTGCGGGCCGCAACGGCACCGGGACCGGGGCGGCCGGGCCGCGGAACCCCCGGGCCACCGGGGAGCGCAAGCCGCGCACCCCCGCCGCGCGGAAGCCGAGGGCGGCCGGCGGGGCCCAGCCCACGCCGGATCAGCCGCCCAGCCGCTAAGGTCAAACCCATGCAGAAGTGGGAGTACGCGACCGTGCCGCTGCTCGTGCACGCGACCAAGCAGATCCTGGACAACTGGGGCGACGACGGATGGGAGCTGGTGGCGCTCGTCCCGGGCCCGAACCCCGAACAGCTGGTCGCCTACATGAAGCGGCCCAAGGGATGACGGTCAGTACCGTGGCGGCCCGGTGAGCACGCCCGAGGAGCGCCTGGCCCAGCTGGGCCTGACCCTGCCGCCGGTCGCCGCCCCGGCCGGCTCTTACGTCCCCGCTCTCCGCACCGGCACGCAGGTCTATACCGCCGGGCAGTTGCCGCTGGCTGACGGCAAGCTGCTGGCCGTCGGCAAGGTCGGCGAGGCCGTGACCGCCGAAGAGGCCGTCACGCTGGCCCGCGCGTGCGCGCTCAATGCCCTCGCCGCGGCCGCGGCGGCCGCGGGGGGCCTGTCCGCGATCACGCGGATCATCAAGGTCACCGGGTTCGTCGCCAGTGCCCCCGGCTTCACCGGGCAGCCCCAGGTCGTGAACGGGGCGAGCGATCTGCTGACCGAGGTGTTCGGGGACGCGGGCAAGCATGCCCGCAGCGCGGTCGGGGTGGCGGTCCTGCCGTTGGACGCGCCGGTCGAGGTCGAGCTGATCGCCGAGGTGGGCGTTACCGGCACGGGCGGGGGGAGCACGGCCTGAGCCGGCTGCGAGTTCCAGGCAAGGTCGCCGCCCGGGCCCGGGACATCCTCGAGGGCCGGCTGACCCCGGCGGTGCCCCGCGACGCGGCCACCGTCATGCTGGTCCGTTCGGTGCCGGGGGCGGGCGCCGAGGTGTACATGCTGCGGCGGCAGCGGTCGATGGCCTTCGCGCCCGGCGCGTACGTCTTCCCCGGCGGGAGCGTTGATGACAGCGACGCCGAAGGCGGCCACGGCTGGGCCGGCCCGCTCCCGGGCCAGTTCGCCCCGGCCCTCGGCCTGCCCGCCGCCGGCGCCCAGGCGCTGATCCGGGCGGCGGTGCGGGAGACGTTCGAAGAGTGCGGGGTGCTCCTGGCGGGCCCGTCGGCGGACGCGGCGCTCGGGGACACCTCGGGCGGGGACTGGGCGGCGGACCGGCACGCGCTGGCGGACCGGTCGGTCTCGCTCGCGCGGCTCCTCGTCCGCCGTGGACTGGTACTGCGCAGCGACCTGCTCACCCCCTGGTCGCGGTGGATCACGCCGGAGGCGGAGCCGCGGCGCTATGACACCAGGTTCTTCGTGGCGCGGCTGCCCGAGGGCCAGCGTGCCCTGGGCGGGACGGGTGAATCGGACGAGGCGGCGTGGCTGAGCCCGTCCGCCGCGCTCGCCACGGCGGACGCCGACGAGCTGACGCTGCTCCCGCCGACCGCGATCACGCTGCGGGAGTTCGCGGCCGAGCCCGACGTCGCCGCGCTGCTCGCGGCCCGGCGGCGGATCGTCCCACGGCGGCCCGTGGTCACATTCACCGATGGCCAGGCCTGGCTGACCATCGGTGAGGAACCCGGGAGCGCCCGCAGTGACGATTGACGGTTCCGGTACCACCCTCGCGACCTGCGTCCTTGCGCCCAACCCGTCACCGATGACCCTGGAGGGCACCAACACCTGGCTGATCGCCGCCCCGGCGTCATCGTCCGCGGTCGTCGTCGATCCCGGGCCCGAGGACGAGGGCCATCTGCGCCGTGTCGTGGGCCGGCTCGCGGAGACGGGCCGCCGGGTGGCCCAGATCCTGCTGACGCACGGGCACAGCGATCATTCGGCGGGGGCGCGGCGGCTCGCCGCCCTCACCGGGGCGCCGGTGCGCGCGGCCGATCCGGCTCACCGGTTCGGCAGTGAGGGCCTGACCGGCGGCGACGTGGTGACGGTAGCGGGCTGTGAGCTGCGCGTCATCGGCACGCCGGGCCATTCCGCGGATTCCCTGAGCCTGCTGCTCCCGCAGGACGGCGCCCTGCTCACCGGGGATACGGTGCTCGGCCGCGGCACGACCGTCATCGCCGGAGGCGGGTCCCTCGCCGATTACCTGCGGACCCTCGACGCGATGAAGGCGCTGGCCGACACCGCGTCGGTCCGGATCCTGCTGCCCGGCCACGGCCCGCTGGTCTGCGACCCGTCGTCCGCGCTCGCGTATTACATCGAGCACCGGGCCGAGCGGCTGGCGGAGGTGCGTGCCGCCCTCGCGGCCGGCGATACGACGGCCGGGGAAATCGTGGCCAGGGTCTACCGCGACGTCGACCCGGCCGTGCGCCGGTTCGCGGAGCTCTCGGTCCGGGCGCAGCTGGACTACCTGGCCGCGGCCGGCGGGCAGAACCGGCAGTGAGCGGGTGCCCTCGCGCCGGATGACCGGGCGGGGCCAGCTGAACGGGCCGCCCGCGCGACGCTACCGGGCGCGTTTACGCAGGCGCTCGGCGTCGACGATCAGCACCGAACGGGCCGAGATGTGCAGCCAGCCGCGTGCGGCGAAGTCCGCGAGCGCCTTATTGACCGTCTCCCTCGACGCCCCGACCAGCTGCGCGAGCTCCTCCTGCGTCAGGTCGTGGTGCACCTGGAGACCCTCATCCGTCTGCTGACCGAACCGCTCCGCCAGGTCCAGCAGCGCCTTGGCGACCCGCCCGGGAACATCGGTGAAGACGAGGTCTGCGGTCACGTCGTTGGCGCGGCGCAGCCGCTGCACCAGCGCCCGCAGCATGTGCAGCGAGATCTCCGGCCGCTTGCGCAGCAGCGGGAGCAGCGAATCGTGCGGCAGCACGGCCAGCGTCACGTCGGTGACGGCACTGGCGCTGGATGTCCGCGGCCGCGGGTCGAACAGCGAAAGCTCGCCGAACATCTCGCCCGGCCCGATCACGCTGAGCAGGTTCTCCCGGCCGTCACCGGCCGCACGGGTCAGCTTCATCTTGCCGTCGAGCACGACGTAAAGGCTGTCGCCGCCGTCGCCCTCATCGAAGAGCCGTTCGCCGCGGTGCAGCTTGAGCTGGCTCATGGTCTGCCGAAGCTCGCGCGCGCCGTCTTCGTCGAGCGCCTCGAACAGCGGCGCCCGCCTGAGCACCTCTCCGGCGTTTTCCACCGGTCCCTCCTCGCTTACCTTGTGCCCTCTAAGTGTGGACCATTCGCGGGCCGATTGTGTGTGCGGGACCACTGTCATCTGTCCGTGGTGACGTCAGGGCACGCCACGGGAGTGATTCCGTTACTATCTGCTGTCAAGCGATTACATTAAGTCTCTCACAAGCGAATATCGGTGACACTTGATCATTTCCGGGGGACGGGATGGCTGACGGGCCGGGGGGTTACTTCAGCGTGCGCAGGGCCGCATGGGCGATCGCCGGATGCGGTCTCCTGACGGCGGCCGTGCTGGCGGCCGCGCCGCCGCGGATGGCACTTGACGGCAATCCCATGCCGAGCGCGGGTCAGGTCCAGGCGGCGCAGAACAAGGTGAACCAGCGTGCGGCCGCGCTCGGCCGGCAGGAAGAACGGCTGGCCGCGGCCGATGCCAGGCTGACGGACCTGGAAACCCGCGCCGAGATCCTGACCGAGAGCTACGACAAGACAATCGTCGCGGAACACCAGGCGGGTACGGCCTATGCCACCGCGGTGCAGAACCTGGCCCAGGCCGAAAGCGCGGAGAAGAGCAGCCAGCGCCAGGTGGCTAACCTGGCCGCCACCGAATTCGAGACCCAGGGCGGCTTTGACCCGATGGCGGCGATGCTGGGTGACGCCCACGGCGTGCAGGCCTACCTGAGCCAGGTCGGCCTGGGTCAGGTGTTCGCCACCCGCGGGACCGACATCCTCGCCAGGAATAGCGCGGACAGCGCAGTCGCCGGCGTCTTCCGCTCGGAGGCCAGGACAGCGCTCAGGCAGAAGCACGCGGCTGTCCGCCAGGCGTCGGCGCTCAAGGTGGCCATCCAGGCGGCCGTGGCCCGCCAGCTCGCGGCGGTCAAGACCACCAAGTCGGTGACCAGCCAGCTCTCTGGCCTGCTGCAGAGCGCGAAGGCCACCGAGCAGTCGCTCGCGGCCAAACGCCAGGCCGCCCTCGCCGCAGCCGCGGCGGCCGCGGCGCGGGCTGCGGCCGCTGCGGCGCGGGCCGCCCAGCAGCGGGCTGCGGCCGCTGCCGCCTCATCGGCCCAGCCCGTCCCGTTCCCGGATTCCCCGGCCAGCTCCCATCAGGGCAACATCGCCGCGGACTGGGCGCTCAGCCAGATCGGCAGGCCTTACCAGTGGGGCGGGGCCGGGCCTTACAGCTACGACTGCTCGGGGCTCACGATGGTCGCGTGGGCGCACGCCGGCGTCGCGCTGCTGCACTACACCGGCGATCAGTGGGTGGAGGGGGTGCACGTGTCGCTCGGTGCCCTGCAGCGCGGCGACCTGCTCTTCTACGCGACAGATAACGCCGACCCGGGCACCATTCACCACGTCGGCATCTACATCGGCGGCGGCAACATGGTCGACGCGCCCTACACCGGGGTCGATGTCCGCATCGACAGCATCTACGCACCGGGCCAGCCGATCGGCGCGGTCCGGCCTTAGCTGACCCGCTCGCCCGCTCCGGGCACCCCCCGCTTGCCCGCGGATCCGCCGGCGCCCCGAAGGGGCGTCGGCCAGGGACAGCCAGCGGTGGGCGCGGGGAGGGCTAGAAGCCCGAGGCCTCCGCGCGCTTGCGGGACGTCTGGATCTCCGCTTCGGCCGCGGCACGGTCCGCCCAGGCGGCGCCCTCAACGGACTTCCCCGGTTCGAGGTCCTTGTAGACCTCGAAGAAGTGCTGGATCTCCAGCTTGTCGAACGCCGAGACGTGGTGGATGTCGCGCAGGTGCTCCATCCGGGGATCGCTCGCCGGTACACAGAGGACCTTGTCGTCGCCGCCCTTCTCATCCCGCATCCGGAACATCCCGATTGCCCGGCAGCTGATCACGCAGCCCGGGAAGGTCGGCTCCTCCAGGATGACCAGCGCGTCGAGCGGGTCACCGTCATCGCCCAGGGTGCCCTCGATAAAGCCGTAGTCCGAGGGGTACCGGGTGGAGGTGAACAGCATCCGGTCCAGCCGGATCCGCCCTGTGGCGTGGTCCATCTCATACTTGTTCCGCTGGCCCTTCGGGATCTCGATGATGACGTCGAAGTCCACGATGCAGCCCCCACGAGTAGTAGATGGTTGACTCGATTGTCTCCCGGTGCCGCCCGAACTGATACACCGGGTCGGTTCCAGAATCCCTCACCGCGAAAGGTGGATGCGCCGTGCTGCGCAGCACCCGGGGTGTGGCCCTGGTCACGCTGGCCATGCTCAACGTGTTCACGCTGGCTGCGGGCGTGGTGCTCGCGCGCATGCTGCCGCCGCGGCTGGCCCTGCTCAAGCCGGTCCGGGTGGCCGCGCGGGCCGATGTACGGGCCAGCCCGGTGCTGGGCAGCGCGGCCGGCGGCCCGATGCCCACGAGCTCCGGGCTGAGCCGCGCGCTGACCGGGCTGCTGTCCTCACCCGCGCTGGGATCGGGGGTGGCGGCCGTCGTCGCGGACGCCCCCGGCAACATCATCTACTCCCGCGACGCGAGCGAGATGACCACGCCGGCGTCCACAGAGAAGGTCGCCACCGCGATCGCGGCCCTCGACGTGCTCGGCCCCGGCGCCCGGTTCCGCACCCGCGTCGTCAGCGGCCCGGGAAACAGCATCGTCCTGGTGGGCGGCGGGGATCCGACGCTCACGGCCGGCCCGGCGCCGTCGTCGGACTACCCGCAGCCCGCCACGCTGAAAGACCTGGCCGCCCAGACGGCCAGCGCGCTCAGGGCCCAGCACCGCCGTGCGGTCCAGATCGGCTACGACATTTCCCTGTACACCGGGCCCGGCATGGCGCCAGGGTGGCCCGGATCGTACGTGACCAGCGGCGACGTCACGCAGATCACCTCACTGGAGGTGGGTCAGGGACGCCTCACCGCGGGCGGTGCCCCGGAAGACGCCGATGACCCGGTCAATTTCCGGCCGAGGTCCGCCGATCCCGTCGCCATGGCCGTCTCGGCGTTCGAGGGCTTCCTTGCCGGTGACGGCATCCGGGTCGAGGGAACCCCGTCCGCCCGGACCGCGCCCGCCGGGGCGGCCGTTCTCGGCTCGGTCACCTCGCCGGCGCTGTCGGCCATGGTCGAGTGGATGATGCTGGAAAGCAACAACGTGATCGCGGAAAACCTCGCCCGCCACATCGCCATCGCGATGGGGGAGCCCGCGTCCTTCGCCGGCGCTGCCGCGGCCGAGACGGCCGTGCTGCGGCGGCTCGGCGCCGGAACGGGCGTGCAGCTGGTGGACGGGAGCGGCCTGTCGCCGGCGGACGAGATTGCCCCTGATGCGCTCGTCCGGCTGCTCAGTGCCGCCGCCTCGCCCCAGCATGCCGCGCTGCGCCCGGTGATCACGGGAATGCCCGTGGCCGGTTTCTCCGGCACCTTGTCCGAGGGGCAGAGCGTGTTCGGCGCGATCGGCGGGGAGGCGCGCGGCGTGGTCCGGGCCAAGACGGGGAACCTCACCACGGTGGCCGCGCTGGCCGGCTTCGCCTACGACGGCGACGGTCGCCTGCTCGAATTCGTCTTCAACGCGGCCCACATCCCCAAGGCGGCGGCCCTGCAGACGGCGGCCAGCACCATCAACGAGGCCGCGGCGGCGGTCGCATCCTGCGGCTGCCGCTGAGTTCGCGCAGGGAAGCTCAACGGACAGCATCCGCGGCCTGCGGCGAGGCGCCCGTTACCGGCCAAGCGACCCGGGCCTCCGGCCCGGTGAGCGGCCGGTGTGCCGGTGACGTACCACCGCGCGGGCGCGCAGCGCAGCGGGGGGTTCCGGGGGGTCGTCCCCCCGGGCCAGCACAGCGACCCGGGCCTCCGGCCCGGTGAGCGGCCGGTGTGCCGGTGACGTACCACCGCGCGGGCGCGCAGCGCAGCGGGGGGTTCCGGGGGGTCGCCCCCCCGGGCAAACACAGCACCGGGCTCCGACCACGGCACGCCACAACGTACGGTGGGAGGGTGAACAACGGCCAGATGATCGACTGGGATGTGGCGGTGTCCACCGGTGTCCGCTGGGCGCGCCCGGGACCTCAGGTGAGCCTGGCGGAGGCGCGGCAGACGGTCGCGGAGCTCCGTGAGCTCGCCGTCGCGGTAGAACGGCCGGTGCGTGAGGTCACGGGCCTGCAGAGCAAGATCGCACCGGGCAACGTCGCCGTCGTGGACCGGGCCGGCTGGATCCGCGCCAACGTGGACGGTTTCCGCGTCGTCCTCGATCCGCTGGCCGAGCAGATGCGCCAGCGCACTCCCGCGGCCAACGCGTCCGGCCTGGTGATGGGCGTCGGCTCCCGGGTCACCGGCATGCAGGCCGGGCTGATCCTCGCCTACCTGTCGGCCCGGGTGCTCGGGCAGTACGAGCTGTTCCTGCCGCCCGGCTCGGGCCGCAACGGCGAGGAGCCTGTCGGGCGGCTCACCCTGGTCGCACCCAACATCGTGCTGGTCGAGCGCGAGCTGGGCGTGGACCCGCGCGACTTCCGCCGGTGGGTGTGCCTGCACGAGGAAACCCACCGGGTGCAGTTCACCTCGGTGCCGTGGCTGCGTGCGTACGTCCAGGACCAGATGACGGAGTTCCTGCTCGCCTCGGACCTCGATCCCGCGACGATCCTCAGCCGGCTGCGGGCGGCCGCAGACGCGGTGGCCGGGGCGGTGCGCGGTGGCGACGGCGAGAGCCTCATCGAAGCCATCCAGACGCCCCGGCAGAAGGAGATTCTCGGGCGGCTGACCGCCCTGATGACCCTGGTCGAGGGACACGGCGACTACGTGATGGACGCGGTCGGCCCGCAGGTCGTGCCGTCCGTGGCCGAGATCAGGGAACGGTTCAACGCCAGGCGCCGGACCGCGGGCCGGGTCGAGCAGGCCATCCGGCGCCTGCTCGGCATCGACCTGAAGATGCGGCAGTACGCCGACGGGGCGCGCTTCGTCCGCGCGGTCGTCGATCAGATCGGCATGGACGGCTTCAACAAGGTCTGGGAGTCGCCGGCGACGATCCCGACCATGACTGAGATCAGCAACCCGGGCGCCTGGATCGCCCGGGTGGCCAGCGGCTCCGCGGCCGCTCCGGCCGCGGTCACCGCGCCGGTCAGCAAGCCGCCGGTAACCCCGCCGGTCAACGGCACGGGTCCCGCGTCCGGCGTCGGCCCGGTCAGTGAGCCACCGCCCGCGGACGTCCCCGGCGCCGCGGGGGGGCCGCCGGCCGCAGACGCCACGGAGGTGAAGCCGGCCGCCGACAGGGACGTCCCGCAGGCGGGAGGTGTCTTCCACGCGGAGGACGACGCCGCCTTCGGTGCGCCGCCGTTCGGCACGCCCCCTTCCGGGGAGTCGCCTGCCGGGGCGTCACCCCGTTCCCGCGACGACGGCGATGCGGCGGCCGGGGAACCATTCAACCCCTGGTCCAGCGCCCAGGAAGCGGATCCGGACGAGGCCGGCGCCACCGGCGGAGCCGGGGAGCGGGCCGCTGAGGAGGAAGACCGCCGTCTCTGGCGCGACGGCCAGTAGCCGCCATGGGGCCGAGCCCGGCGGTCGCAGACGTCCGCAACGCGGTCCGGGAGAGCCTGCGGGACCTCGATCCCGGTGCCCTGGTCCTTGCGGCCTGCTCCGGCGGGGCCGACTCGCTGTCGCTCGCCGCGGCTCTCGCGTTCGTGGCGCCGCGCCAGCGGCTGCGGGCCGGCGGGGTCACCGTTGACCATGGGCTGCAGCCCGGCTCGGCCGGGCGCGCCCGTGACGTGGCCGCCACGCTGCTGCGCCTCGGGCTCGATCCGGTGGAGTGCGTCCCGGTCAGCGTGCCGGGCGCCGGGCAGCACGGGGGGCCGGAGGCGGCCGCCCGCACCGCCCGCTACGATGCGCTGGCGGCCGTGGCCGAGCGCACCGGTGCGGCCGCGGTCCTGCTCGGTCACACCCTCGACGATCAGGCGGAGACGGTCCTGCTCGGGCTGGCCCGCGGATCCGGTGCCCGGGCGCTGGCCGGGATGGCTGCCCGGCGGGGCCGCTACCGCCGCCCGCTGCTGACGGTACGGCGGCGCACGACGCTGGCCGCGTGCGCGGCCCTGGACCTGCCGGTCTGGGACGACCCGCACAACACTGATCCGCGGTTCGCCCGCGCCCGCGTCCGGCACGAGGTGATGCCGGTGCTGGAAACCACGCTGGGCCCCGGCGTGGCCGAGGCGCTGGCCCGGACCGCGGGGCAGTTGCGCGCCGACGCCGAGTACCTGGACGAGCTGGCGGAAAGGGAAGCCGAACGAGCCGATGGTGGCCGCTCCGCCCTGCTCACCGAGCACCTCGCGGCGCTGCCGCCGGCCATCCGGTCCCGCGTGCTCCGCGCCGCGGCCATCGCCGCTGGCTGCCCGGCCGGCGCTCTGACCGCGTGCCACGTGGAGCAGCTCGTGGCACTCGTGACAGGATGGCGCGGGCAGCGGTGGATCGACCTCCCCGGCGGCGTGCGCGGGCTCCGGCGGGATGGCCAGCTGCGGTTGACCCGCGATATCGCTCTGGCAGGGGACGATCCGGCCGGTTCCGGACCTACGGCCGGCGTCGCCGATGACGTGCCGGGGTGGGACAGGGAGGGTGGCCATGGACGCGGGCGACATGGGAACAGACCTGAAGGAAGTGCTGATCAGCGAGGAGAGACTGCGTCAGCGGGTGGCGGAGCTGGCGGCGCGTATTGACGTGGACTACGTCGGCCGTGATCTTCTCCTCGTCGGCGTACTGAAGGGGGCCATCATGGTGATGGCGGACCTCGCGCGGGCCATGCACCTGTCGGCCCAGATGGACTGGATGGCGGTGTCCTCGTACGGATCCGGAACGCAGTCCTCGGGCGTGGTGCGCATCCTCAAGGACCTCGACACCGACATTTCCGGCCGTGACGTCCTCGTCGTCGAGGACATCATCGACTCCGGCCTGACACTGTCCTGGCTGGTCGGGAACCTCCAGTCGCGCGGCCCGGCGTCGGTACGCGTGTGCACCATGCTGCGGAAGCCGGGAGCTGCGCGGATGCGGGACGTCGAGGTCGCCTACACCGGTTTCGACATCGGCGATGAGTTCGTCATCGGATACGGGCTCGATTATGCCGAGCGGTACCGTAACCTGCCCTTTATCGGGACTCTCGCCCCGCACGTCTACGGGGGGAACAGAACCGAAGCAGGGAAGCGTTGAACCGGCAAGGTTAACAAGGTCAGAAGGCAAGGCGGTCCCGCCGGAGGTCGGCGGGATGTGAAGCTGGTCAGGAGGGAACGGCCCCGGCCGAGGGGGTCGCTCGTCGATGGATTCAAAGCGCTCATTCCGCATGCTGGGGCTGTTCGCCGCGGCGGTTCTGGTCGTGGTCGTCCTGTTCAACCTGGCCAACGCCGGGAGCTCGTACCAGCAGGCTGACACGTCGCAGGTCGTCTCGCTCATCAACAGTGGCCAGGTCAAGTCGGCCAAGATCACCGACAAGAACCAGACCATCCAGGTGACGACCAAGAGTGGGAAGCAGTACCAGGCCGACTGGGTCAGCGGGCAGGGTCTCATCCTCCAGCAGGAGCTGCAGAAGCAGTACGACGCGCACAAGCTCCCCGAGGGCTACACGGTCGCCATACCGTCCAGCAGCTCGGTCTGGAGCCTCCTCGAATCCTTCATCCCGTACATCATCATCGCCCTGTTCTTCTTCCTGATCCTGAGCCAGATGCAGGGCGGCGGCTCGCGGGTGATGAACTTCGGCAAGTCCCGGGCCAAGCTGATCACCAAGGACACGCCCAAGACGACTTTCGCCGACGTGGCCGGCGCGGACGAGGCGATCGAGGAACTTCAGGAGATCAAGGAATTCCTGCAGAACCCGGCCAAGTTCCAGGCGATCGGCGCGAAGATCCCCAAGGGGGTCCTGCTCTACGGGCCGCCCGGAACCGGCAAGACGCTGCTGGCGCGGGCCGTGGCCGGTGAGGCCGGCGTGCCGTTCTACTCGATATCCGGCTCGGACTTCGTCGAGATGTTCGTCGGCGTCGGCGCCTCCCGGGTCCGTGACCTCTTCGAACAGGCCAAGTCCAACGCGCCCGCGATCGTCTTCGTGGACGAGATCGACGCCGTCGGCCGGCACCGTGGCGCCGGGCTTGGCGGCGGCCACGACGAGCGCGAGCAGACCCTCAACCAGATGCTGGTCGAACTGGACGGTTTCGACACCAAGGGCGGCGTGATCGTCATCGCCGCGACCAACCGGCCCGACATCCTCGACCCGGCGCTGCTGCGCCCCGGGCGCTTCGACCGCCAGATCATGGTGGCCCAGCCCGACCTGTCCGGCCGGAAGGGCATCCTGAAGGTCCACGCCCGCGGCAAGCCCATCGGGCCAGACGCGGACCTGGACGTCATCGCGCGCCGGACGCCCGGCTTCACCGGTGCCGACCTGGCCAACGTGATCAACGAGGCCGCGCTGCTGACCGCGAGGTCCAACGGCAAGCAGATCAGCATGGCGTCGCTGGAGGAAGCGATCGACCGGGTCATGGCGGGCCCCCAGCGCAAGAGCGCGATCCTGTCCGAGAAAGAGCGGAAGATCATCGCCTACCACGAGGGCGGCCACGCCCTGGTCGGGCACGCGATGCCAAACGCGGACCCGGTACACAAGATCACGATCATTCCCCGTGGCCGGGCCCTGGGCTACACGCAGGCGCTGCCGACCGAGGACAAGTTCCTGGTCGGCCGGGCCGAGATGCTGGACCAGCTGGCCATGCTGCTGGGCGGCCGCACCGCTGAGGAGCTCGTCTTCCACGAGCCCACGACCGGCGCCGCGAACGACATCGAGAAGGCGAGCGAGATCGCCCGCGGCATGGTGACCCAGTACGGGATGAGCGAGAAGCTCGGCGCGCGCAAGTTCGGCAGCGGTGACAGCGAGCCGTTCCTGGGCATGGAGAGGTCGCACGCCCGGGACTACTCCGAGGAGATCGCGTCGGCCATCGACGACGAAGTGCGCCGGCTGATCGAGTCGGCCCACGATGAGGCGTGGGAGGTGCTGGTCGAATACCGCGACGTGCTCGACCGGCTCGTGCTCCAGCTTCTGGACAAGGAGACCCTGTCCAGGAAGGAAGTCCTCGAGGTGTTCGCCACGGTGCAGAAGCGGCCGCTGCGCGGCTCCTACACCGGGTACGGCAAGCGGCTCCCGTCGGACCGGCCGCCCGTGCTGACGCCCAAGGAGCTCGCGCTCGCCACCGCGTCGGACGGCAAGAACGGCACGGCGATCCAGGGCAACGGGCAGGCGATCGGGTACGCCCCGAACGGCGGCTCCGCCGAGCTTCCTGGCGGGACCGGCCCGGGGCCTGCCGGGCCCGCGGACAGTGCCCCGCACGACTTCCCGGGGCCCGGGCAGCCGTACGACTACAGAAGCCATCCGGACGACGAAACATGAGCCGGGCGGCGGCCCGGGCACCCCGGGGCGCCGCGCGGTGAGTGAGCGGACCCCGCCAGAGGTCGATCAGCCGCGGATCGAACGCGCCGTCCGCGAGATCCTGCTCGCCATCGGGGAAGACCCGGAACGGGACGGGCTGGCCGATACCCCGGCCCGGGTGGCCCGGGCGTACGCGGAGCAGTTCGCCGGGCTGCGCCAGCGGCCGGAAGACGTGCTGACCAAGGTTTTCGACGCCGACCACGACGAAATGGTCCTCGTCCGGGACATCGAGCTCTACTCGACGTGCGAGCACCACCTCGTCCCGTTCTTCGGCAAGGCGCACATCGGCTACATCCCGAACGAGAAGGGCCAGATCACCGGCCTGTCCAAGCTGGCCCGGCTGGTCGACACCTACGCGCGGCGGCCTCAGGTTCAGGAACGGATGACCAGCCAGATCGCGGACGCACTGGTGACCAACCTGGAGCCACGGGGCGTGATCGTGGTGATCGAGGCGGAGCACCTGTGCATGTCGATGCGGGGCGTGCGGAAGCCGGGAGCCAGGACCGTTACCTCGGCGGTTCGCGGGGTCTTCCGCAGCAGCGCCCGGACCAGGGCGGAGGCCATGAGCCTCGTGCACGGGCCACGCTAACCCGCTGCCCCCAGGCCGTCCCGCTGCCGGCCGCCCGCTGAACTGGTTCGCCCGCTGAGCCGTATTTAGAGGTACCGTATCGTGGGGGGCGACGACATGGGGTACTTGAGGGCGCGGCCAGCCATAGGCGAAACATTCAATTCGGCAGCCATGTATTTATTATTGCGGGCGGGTAAGCGCTGCCGGGCGTTCCTGGCTACCCTAAATTTCTGTGATCCGGGGCCTGGGAAAACCTTGATATGAGCAAAACTGACACCACCGAGTCGGCCAGCCGGGCGGTCGCCGGCGGCGAAGACAATTCTGAGCATCCGTGGCTGGACAGCCAGCGGGGCCAGCGGCGGTGGGTTCCGCTGGTCGCCAGCCTGCTCTGCTTCCTGATCGGCCTCTCCGATGTGCTCGCCATCTTCACGCCGAGCTTTCACGCCCGGCTGCACCGGATCAACACCTACGTACCCGGGACCCTGACCAACGCGGCCCGCAGCGCCGACGTCATCGTGGGCCTGCTGCTGCTGATGCTGTCGCACGGGCTGCGCCGGAGAAAACGCCGGGCGTGGCAGGCGGTCACGGCCCTGCTGGTCCTTGACATCGGGATCCACCTTATCCATCCCCACGCGACGCACATTCCCACCACGGCCGTCGCCGCCATCCTGCTCGGCACGCTGCTGTTCTTCCGGAACGACTTCTATGCCGTCGGGGACCGGCGGACCCGCTGGCTGGCACTGTGGGTATTTCTCGGGCTTGCGGTGACCGACGTCGTGATCGGGCTCGGCTACCTCTCGGTGAACGCGCTGAACGGCACCTATTCAATGGTCACCCGGGTGGGAGATGTCCTGTCCGAGACCGTGGGGATATCCGGTCCCATCGCGTTCGTCTCCGACGGGCGCAGCGACGGCTACCACGTGCTGACGAGCACGCTCGGGTTCTTCACCCTGATCGTCACGGCCTACCTGTTCCTGCGGCCCGCCGAGCCGAAGAGCCGGCTCACCGCGGGGGACGCGGAACGGATCCGGGAGCTTCTCGACAAGCACGGGGACCGGGACTCGCTGGGGTATTTCGCGCTCCGCGACGACAAGAGCGTCATCTGGTCGCCGACCGGCAAGGCCTGTATCTGCTATCGCGTCGTGTCCGGGGTGATGCTGGCCGGCGGTGACCCGCTCGGCGATCCGGAGGCGTGGCCCGGGGCGATCCAGGCCTTTCTTGATCAGGCGGCCCGCCACGCCTGGGCCCCGGCCGTCATGGGCTGCAGCGAGCTGGGCGCGGAGGTCTGGTGCCGTGAAGGTGACCTGACCGCCCTGGAACTGGGCGACGAGGGCATTGTCGACGTCGCGGATTTCAGCCTCTCCGGACGGTCCATGCGCAACGTCCGCCAGATGGTGTCGCGGGTGGCACGCAACGGTCACACGGCCGAGGTCCGCCGGGTCGGCGACGTGCCGCGCGAGGAGAT
>Ga0335085_10004088_pt1 | contig 24487 bp, 20 predicted proteins | sample Lox_Sample_45_FD_206712 | JGI IMG/M metagenome (GOLD analysis project Ga0335085, IMG submission 206712) | Soil microbial communities from Loxahatchee National Wildlife Refuge, Florida, United States - Lox_Sample_4.5 | ecosystem: Environmental > Terrestrial > Soil > Wetlands | place: USA...
AGGTCCATCGCCGCCCCGATGATGTGCGGGTCCTCCATCATGTGCGTGAGCAGGATCCGGAACACCGAATCGTGCAGGGCGTCGACGTGGTCGTCGCGGCGACAGATCGCCCGCGCCGCCTGGGCGTCGCCGTGGACGAAAGCGTCGAGGGCGTCGGCGAGCATCGTCCGCGCCTGGCGCGCCATCTCGAGCAGCTCGGGCTCGGGCGCGATGTGCCGCGCGGCGGCGAGCCGCTCCGCCGATTCCGCGATGTTCACGGCGTGATCCCCCACGCGCTCGAGATCGTTGGCGATCTTCATCGCCGACATCAGGAGGCGCAGGTCGCGGGCCATCGGCTGCTGCGTGGCGAGGAGCTTGACCACGAGCTGCTCGATGTCGCTCTCCATGGCGTCGACCGCTTCGTCCCCCGCGATCACCTGCCGCGCCTTCAGCAGGTCCCGTTGCAGCAGGGCGTCCAGGGCGAGGTTCAACGCCGCCTGGGCTTCGGCGGACATCGTGAGCAGCCGGGCTTTCAGGTCCGACAGCTCGTCGTGGAAATGCCGGTGCACGGGGTGCGCGCTCATCCAAACCGTCCTGTGATGTAGGCTTCGGTCCGCTCGTCGGCGGGCTTCGTGAACACCTGCGGCGTCTCGCCGAACTCGACCAGCCGGCCCAGATAGAAGAATCCCGTATAATCGGATACCCGCGACGCCTGCTGCATGTTGTGCGTCACGATGACGATGGTGTACTGCTGCTTCAGCTCGTGAATCAGCTCCTCGATGCGCTCGGTGGCGATCGGGTCCAGGGCCGAGCACGGCTCGTCCATCAGCAGCACCTCCGGCTCGTTGGCGAGCGCCCGCGCGATGCAGAGCCGCTGCTGCTGGCCGCCCGACAGCCCCGTGCCGGGTTCGTCGAGCCGGTCTTTGACCTCTTCCCACAGGGCGGCGCGCCGCAGCGCCCGTTCGATCCGCTCCGGGATCTCCCGCGCGCGGCCCAGGCCGTTCATCGCCGGACCGTAGGCCACGTTGGCGAAGATTGATTTGGGGAACGGATTGGGGCGCTGAAACACCATCCCCACCCGGCGGCGCAGGTCCACGACGTCGGTCCCGCGGGAAAACACCGACACCCCGTCCAGCAGAATGTCGCCCGTGTGGTGGGCGCCCGGGAGCAGGTCGTGCATCCGGTTGATGGAGCGGAGAAACGTGCTCTTGCCGCAGCCGGAGGGGCCGATCAGGGCGGTGACCGCCCGGCGCGGGATCGTGAGCTTCACGTCGAAGAGCGCCTGGGTGCGGCCGTACCAGAACGCATAGTCCCGGACATCGAGCACCGGGAAGGGGCTCGGGGACGGGGCCGGCGTCTGCCGGGGTGCTGGCGCGACAGCCGGAATCGGGAGGGGGGCGCTCATCCGAACCGCCCGGTGATGTAGGCCTCGGTCTGCGGCTGTTTGGGCCGCGTAAAGATCGCCGTGGTGCGGTTCACCTCGACGAGCTTCCCCATATAGAAGAAGGCGGTGTAGTCGGATACCCGCGCCGCCTGCTGCATGTTGTGCGTCACGATCACGATGGTGTAGCGCTGCTTCAGCTCGTGGCACAGCTCCTCGATCCGCTGGGTGCCCGCCGGGTCGAGCGACGCGGTCGGTTCGTCGAGCAGCAGGACCTCGGGCTTCGGCGCCACCGCGCGGGCGATGCAGAGCCGCTGTTGCTGGCCCCCGGAGAGCGCGACGGCGCTGCCCTCCAGGCGATCCTTTACCTCGTCCCACAGGGCGGCTTGCCGCAGCGCCTGCTCCACGGCGGCATCCACGTCGCGCCGCGGCAGCCGGCCGTTGACCCGCAGCCCCGCCGCGACGTTTTCGTAGATCGACATCGTCGGGAACGGCGTCGGGCGCTGGAACACCATCCCGATCTGCCGGCGGATCACGACCGGGTTCACGCCTGCGTCGTAGATGTCGTCGCCGTCCAGCATGACCGACCCGGTGACCCAGCCGCCCTGGGACAGCTCGTGCATCCGGTTCAAGCAGCGCAGGAACGTGCTCTTGCCGCAGCCCGAGGGGCCGATGATCGCCGTCACGGTGTTGGTCGGGAAGAAGACCGACACCTCGTGGACCGCGGGCGAGCGGCCGAACAGGGCCGTCAGGCGCTTGGTTTCGAGTCGCACGAGCGCATTATCGGGTGCCATGGCGCTGCCGTGTCGCCCAGCGGGCGGAGACCGAAAGGATCAGCACGAGTCCCATCAGCACGAGCGCCGAGGCCCAGGCCAGGCGGTGCCATTCCTCGAACGGCCCCGTGGCGTACACGTAGATCTGCAGCGACAGGGATTGCATCGGCTGCAGAATGTTGGTGCTGAAGTTCAGGTTCCCGAGCGCCGTGAAGAGCAGGGGAGCCGTTTCGCCCGCGGCGCGGGCGATGGCGACGAGCGCTCCCGTGACGATCCCGCCGAGAGCGGTGCGCACCATGACCCGGAGCGAGGTGCGCCAGCGCGGGTAGCCCAGCGCCAGGGCCGCCTCGCGCAGAGAGTTGGGAACGAGCCGGACCATTTCTTCGGTGGTGCGGGCCAGCATCGGCACCATCAGCACGGCGAGCGCGGCCCCGCCCGCCAGCGCGGAGAAGTGGCCTACCGGCTTCACCAGCCAGGTCCAGGCGAAGATGCCGATGACGATCGACGGCGTGCCGTTCAGCACGTCCGCCAGGAACCGCACGATCCACCCGAGCTTCCCGCCGCCGTATTCAGCGAGGTAGATCCCGGCGCCGACGCCCACCGGCAGCCCGATCAAACCGGCGAGGCCGACGATGATCCCGGTGCCGACGATCGCATGCGCCACCCCGCCGCCGGTCTGGCCCGCCGGCACCGGGTTCTGGACGAAGAAATTCCAGTCGATGGAGGACGCGCCCTTGGCGACCAGGTTGCCGAAGATGAAGAGCAGGGGCGCCACCGCCGCGATGCAAAGCAGGCCCACGATGCCGGTCATCACCGCGCTCTGGATCCGGCGACGGGTGGAGCGGCCGCTCACAGCGCCCGGCTCCCGGCCGACGCCCCGCGCGCCACGCGCCACACGAGGAGGCGGGCGAGGGCGTTGATCACGATGGTGAGCACGAAGAGCACGAGTCCCACGGCGAACAGGGCCGAGAGGTACATCGAGGTCGTCGCTTCGCTGAACTCGTTGGCGAGGGCGGCGGCCATCGTGAACCCGGGTTGCAGCAGCGACGCCGCGATGTCGTGGCGGTTGCCGATGACCATGGTGACGGCCATCGTTTCGCCGAGCGCCCGCCCCAACCCCAGCATGACCGCCCCGATGACGCCGGCGCGTCCGTAAGGGAGCACCGCGGTCCAAACGGCTTCCCACCGGGTGGCGCCGAGGCCCAGCGCGGCTTCGCGCTGGCTCGACGGGACCGCGCTCAGGACTTCGCGGGACACGGCCGCGATGTAGGGCACGATCATGATGGCGAGGATGATGCCGCCGGCGAGCATCGAGTTGCCGTAGAACACGCCCGAAAACAGGGGCGTCCAGCCCAGCACCGCCCGCAGCCCGGGCACCACGAAGGTCCGGAGGAAGGGGATCAGGACGAAGATGCCCCAGAGCCCATAGACCACACTCGGCACGGCGGCCAGCAGCTCGACCAGGAAGCTCACCGGCTGGCGCAGCCAGCGGGGGGAAAACTCGGTCAGGTAGATGGCGACGCCGAGCGAGAGCGGCACCGCGATCACCAGGGCGAGCAGCGACGAGACGATCGTGCCGAAGATCATCGGCGCGGCGCCGTACACCTCCGCCACGGGATCCCAGGTGGACGTCCAGAGGAACCCCGGCCCGAACTTCCGCAGGGCCGGCCAGGCGGAGACCAGGAGATCCCCCGCGATCACGACCAGGAGCACCGGCACGACACAGGCGAGCCCGGTCACGACCCAGCGGTGGACGTGGTCGCCTACATTCCGGCTGCGGCGGCGGAGGATCACCTGCGGCGCGGGCCGGGACACGGGGGCGGCGGCGATCGGTTTCTGCTCCGTGGGAACGCTCGTCACGCGAAGATTCTATCCCCCCCGGCCCGGCTGACCGTCACATCGACGTAACAGTCGTGTCACCGGATCGGGGGCAAAACAACGCCCCCGCGTCGAACTGCCCGCGGGGGCTGGAGGCGGTCGTTGGAGGGGGTAACGAGCCGCCGGCCTGCTTACATGGCGGGCTGCCCGGCCGCCGTGATGCTCTTCAACCGGGCTTGAATCCAGGGCTGCAGCTGCTTGGGCAGCGGCGCGTAGCCCAGCGTCGGAGCCTTCTGCTGCCCTTCGGTCTCGGCCCACCAGACGTACTTCACCAGGGCCTTCGCCTTGGCCGCGTCGCGGTAGGTCTTGTGCAGCAGCAGCCAGGTCATCGTCGCGATGGGGTAGGCGTCGGCGCCTTCGGGATTGGTGATCGACACCCGGAAGTCGGTGCTGGGGCCCATCATTTTCATCGCGCCGGCGAGCGCCGCGGTGACCGACTCGAGCGTGGGGGTCACGAACTTGCCGCTCGCGTTCCGGATCGAAGCGAACGCGAGCTTGTTGGTGGTGGCGTAGGCGAGCTCCACGTAGCCGACCCCGCCCGGGGTCTGCGCGACGGTGGCGGACACGCCCTCGTTGCCCTTGCCGCCGAGCCCGACCGGCCAGTTCACGGACGTCCCCTTGCCGACCTTGTCCTTCCACTCGGCGCTGACCTTGGAGAGATAGTCGGTGAACCCGTAGCTGGTCCCCGAACCGTCCGAGCGATGCACCACCACGATGTCGGTGGCGGGCAGCTGGACGCCCGGGTTTATGCTGGTGAGCCGCGCGTCGTTCCACTTGGTGATTTTGCCGAGGAAGATGTCGGCGATCACGTCGGGGGTGAGCTTCAGCCCCGTGGCGACGTTCGGCACGTTGTAGGTGACGACGATGGCACCCATCACGGTGGGGATATGGAGCACGTTCCCCTGGATCGCGGCGATGGCGGAATCGCTCATCGGGGCGTCGGAGCCGCCGAAGTCCACCGTACCGTCGGAGAACTGCCGGATCCCGCCGCCCGAGCCGATCGACTGGTAATTGAGCTTCACGTCGGAATGGGCCTGATTGTAGGTCAGGATCCAGTCCTGATAGATGATGTTCGGAAACGTCGCGCCGGCGCCGTTCAGCTGCACCTGGGCGGCCGCCGGGGCTGCCCCGAGCAGGGCGGCCAGCGTCAGGAGGTTGGTACGCGTCATGGGAAAGTCCGTCCTCGTTCGCATTAGAAGTTGAACTGCAGCTGCAACAGGGCCTGCGACGCCGTCGACTTGGTCGCGGTCGAGGGGGGCCCGGCCGTCCCGGCGGGCGGCGGGGTCGCGACGCCGTCGGAGGCGAACTTGACGTTGTCCCAGTCTGCCAGGACGCGGAAGTTCGACGTCACGTGGTAGGCGACGCCGACGATGGTGCGGATCTGCTCGTCCTTGGAGACCTTGTCGCTCGGATCCCACCGGTCGACGCGGCCGATGACCCGGAGCTTCCCGCCCTTTCCACCGAGCTGATACCAGCCGTACACGGAGCCGACCGCGCCGGTCTTCTTGGCGGTGGTGTGCGTCGAATCGGTGGTGATGCCGTACTCCCCGGCGAGCAAGACCGTGTTGCTGCGGTAGGACACCATGCCGAGGAACCGGTCGCGGGCGCCGCCGCCCCCGTTGGGCTGACCGTACTGGCCGTACACCGTGAGGCGCAGGCCGCCGACCCTGCTGTCGTTGTCCGTGTCCATCAGGCGGAACGAGACGCGACCCATGACGTCCTTGCCCTGGTCGCCGGTGTTGCTCTTGGCGTAGGTCTCACCGTTGTACACGCCGAGCTGCAGATCCACCTTCTCGTGGTTGAAATTGCCGTCCACGGCCGCGCCGAGGTCCGAGGAGCTGACGTAGCCGTTGCGCTCCATCGGCATCGTGCCCTGGACGCGATAGTCCCAGAGCGCCTCTTCCCAGTCGAGCAGCGGGGTCTGCGTCACGCCGAACTTCCACGTCAGTGGCCCGCCGGAGGGATTGTACCCGACGTAAGCGTATTTCAGCCGGTAGTTGAGGGTTGAGTCCGAGGCGAGCTGATAGATGTCGGGTGTGATTCGCGCCGACACTCCGCCGCCCAGCTTGGCAAGGATGTTGATGTACGCCCGCGTCAACTGAAAGTTGTTCGCGTTGATCCCGTTGACGTTCTTGTTCAACATGTAATAGTACTGGAAGTACGACAGCGCGCCGACCGAGATCGACGGTCCCGATGGGGCGGGCTGCTGCGACTGGGCACGCGCGGTTCCGGCAAGCAGCGCCAGCAGGGCGGTGCCGAGGACGAGACGACGAGCGTTGAGCATGGAGGCACGGTCTCCCGTGTGAAGGTTCGACGCCTATCCTCGCGCCACCCCATCACGGACCAACGGCGGTCTTGTCACGATTCGGTAACAGGGAGAAACGCAGATAGCGGAGCCGGACTGGCCTCCGCTACCTGGCACCCGAACGTCGGCCGTGCACCGGCGCTGGATGAATGCAACGTCAAACCCTTGTCAACGTGACGATTCCGAGCTCCTGGCCCTTGTTACAGCAGGACGGCGGCGCTGATCGCACCGGCGAGACCGAGCGCCACTCCCGCCAGCACATCTCCCGGATGGTGCACGCGCAGGCGGTAGCGGGACCAGGCGACGACCGCCGCGGGCGGCAGAACGAGCGGCGCCAGCCCCGGGTGCGCGAGCGCCACCGGGGTCGCGACTGCAAAGACCGCCGCCGCGTGTCCGGAGGGAAACGAGAACGGATCGGGGAGATCGACCAGGGCGAGCGGGCGGCCGCCCGCATCGCACGGCCGCGGCCGTGCTACGAGGCGTTTCAGAATCTGGACCGACAGGTGCGATCCGGTATTGGCGACGAGCATCGTCACGCCCAGCTTGGTCTCCCCCAGCGCCATGACGAGCAGCGCCGCCCCGACGGTGGTCGCGGCGTCGCCCAGGTGGGTGACCGCCTGCCACCAGCGCAGCGTCACGCCGCGACCGGCTCGGGCGTGGTCGCCGCGAACGCTTCGCTCAAGGGTCGTCCCTCGTACTCCGACGGGATCGCGGCGCCGAACCACCACAGGATGGTCGCCGGGACGTCGAGGATCGAGACGGAGCGCGTCAGCAGGTGCCGGCGCGTGACGCCGTCCCCCGCCACGATCAGGGGGATGTGGTCGTTGATCGGGTGGGGCTCGTCGTGATCGCACGGTGTGACGCCGCCGCCGCCGTGGTCCGCCAGCACCAGGATCACCGCCTCGTCGGTCCAGGCGGACAGGACCCCGATCCCCGTATCGATCTCCGCCGCCGCGGCCATGTACGCTTCCGACATCCATCCGTCCCGATGCCCGGCGCGATCGCAGTCGGGGAGATACACGAACACGAGGCTCGCGTCCCCCGCGTCGGCGTGGCGGTCGAGCAGGCTCGCGGCGGCCGCCGCCGTATGACGGGCCTGCTTCCCGGCCGGGAGCACGCGGCGGGCGCCGGCGGCGCTGGCCAGCGCCCAGGCGACCGGGAGAGCCGTGATGTCGAGCGCGCCGGTGACGATGTCGGTCGCGACCCCGGCCCGCGCGAGCTCCCGCGCCACCGGCCGCAGCCGGCCGACCGAGGGCAGGAACTCGAGCCCCGGCTCCACCAGCCGGTGCGTCTCGGGGGCGACCCCGGTGGCGAGCGACGTCAGCGCGGCTACCGTGGCGCTGGGCCGCACGGTTCGCGCCCGCAGCGCGATGGTGTACGAGGCGCCCAGGGCGAAGAGCGAAGGCATCACGCTCGGCGTGATGGCGTCGGGGCGCAGGCCGTCGGCGAGGACGACGATCAGGCGGCGCACGGCACACCTCCAGGCACGGTTCGGGTCGCGGCGATCGCCGCGTATTGCTGCAACAGCTCGCGATTCTCCAGCCGCTGGTCGCGGGTTTCGGCGGTGCGCCGGGCGCTCGTCGCGAGCCGCTGCCGGCGGGCCGGATCCTGCGCCAGCGCGACGATCGCGTCGGCGAACCCCGCCGCGTCGTCGGGGGGCACCAGCCATCCGTTCGCGTCGTGGCGCACGCTCTCCGGCAGTCCGCCCGCCGCCGCGGCGATCACCGGGAGCCCCGACGCCATCGCCTCGAGGGCCACCAGGCCGCAGGTCTCGGTGCGTGACGGAAGCACGCACAGGTCCGCGCTGGCGTAGAGCACCGCCAGGCTGTCGCGGTCGATGAACCCGAGCCGGCGCGCGAACGGAGCGCGGGTCGAGACGTAGGCGGCTTCGGGGCCGTCCCCCGCGATCACGAACGTGGCCCGGCGGCCGAGGCGTTCGTGGGCGAGGCGCCAGGCCTCGACCAGGACACGCAGATTCTTTTCCGCCGCGAGGCGGCCGACGTGCAGCACGACGCACGTCTCGTCCGATCCACCGAGCCAGCGCCGCCAGCCGGAGTTCAGCCGGGCCGGGTCGAAGTGCCGGGTGTCCACCCCACGCCCCCACACGACCGTCCGCGTCAACCCCTGCGCGATCAACTCGTCCTGCACCGCCTCGCCCGGGGTGTGGATCATGCGGGCGGGCCGGTGGAAGTGCACCAGCCAGCGCCACACCAGCGGCGCCAACGCCGGGACGCCGTAGTGCCGGGTGTACGCGGGGAAGTGGGTGTGAAACGAGGTGACGAGCGGGATGTCGTGCCGCAACGCATAGCGGCGGCCCATCGCGCCGAGCGGGCCTTCGGTGGCGACGTGCACGACGTCCGGCGCGAAGCGATCCAGGTGCGCGAACACCCGACCCCGCAACGGCAGCGAGAGCCGGATGCTCGGATACGGGGGGAACGGCACGGACGGGATCCGCAGCTCGTCCAGGCTCGCCGTGTCCCCCGTGGGGTAGCGGGGCGCCACTACGGCGACGGGATGACCCGCCGACCGCAGCGTCTCCGCCACGCGGCGCACCACGGTCGTCACGCCGTTCACCTGCGGGGTGTAAGTGTCGCTCACCAGCGCGATTCGCACGCCCGCATGATTGCGGCGGGCGGTCAAGTCCGTGTGACGCCTTGGTTACGACTTGGTAACGGCGGGAAACACCATGCGGATGGCGGTGCCGCGGCCCAGCGCGCTTTCGGCCCAGACGCGGCCGCCGTGCGCCTCGACCAGGTGCTTCACGATGGCGAGGCCCAACCCGGTCCCGCCCTGCTCCCGCGAGCGGCCGGGGTCCACGCGATAGAACCGCTCGAAGATGCGCGTCAGGTGCTCGCTCGCGATCCCGGAGCCGGTGTCGGCCACGGTGAGCCCCGTGCCGTCGGCCGCGAGCTCGGTGGTGACGCGGATCGTCCCGCCGGCGGGGGTATGGCGGATCGCATTGGAGAGAAGGTTCGTGAGGATCTGGTGCAGGGCTTCTTCGTCGGCCGCGACGTGCGTGGCGTCCGGGGCCGGTTCCACGACGAGCGTCACGTCGCCCGCGCCGGGTTGATCCGTGAGCGTTGACCAGGCGCCGCGCACCTCGCGTTCCACGTCGAGCACGGCGGGCGCCGGCTCCCAGCCTCCGGACTCGATGCGGGACAGATCGAGCAGGTCTTCGACCAGCCGTTGCATCCGCCGGGCGTGCGTCAGGATCGTCGCCGAAAACCGGCCCACCTGCGAGCCGGGATCCGTTTCGGCGGTGAGGGTCTCGGCGTAGCCCGCGATGGCGGTGAGCGGCGTCTTGAGCTCGTGGGAGACATTGGCGACGAAATCGCGGCGCACCGCTTCGAGCCGCCGCAGCTGCGACACGTCGCGCAGCACCAGCAGGCTGCCGCCCTCGGGGAGCGACCGGCCCGTGACGAGCAGATCGCGGCCGCCGAGCTGGATCGGTTGCTCGTCCACGTCCCGGCCGTCGCGCACGGCGCGGACGGTTTCGCGGGCGCCCTTCTCGTGGAACAGCTCGGTGAGCGGGGGCAGCGCTTCGGTGGGGGTGAGCCGCAGCAGCCGCCGGGCCGCGGCGTTGCAGATGAGGATGGCGCCGGCGGCGTCGGCCGCGATCACGGCGTCGGCCATCGCCTCGACCAGCTCCGCCGTCTCCGTGCGCTCGCGGCGCAGGTCGGTGAAGCGCCGGTCGAGCTCTTCGTGCATCGCGCGCAGGGCGAGGATGTGCCGCGACACCTCGGGGATGCCGGAATCCGGGAACACGGGCGGCCGCTCTTCGGCGATCGCGCGGGCGGCGGCCGTCAGCTCCACGATCGGGCGGGCCACGAAGCGGCTGCCGATCCAGGCGAGCAGCGCGGCGAGGAAGATCGCGAACACGCCGGCGATCGCGATGGCACCCTGCACCGTGGTCAGCTGGGCGTCGACGGCGGCCAGCGTCGTGGACACACGCACGATCGCGAGGGGAGGCGGTCCGCCGCGCACCGCCACGTAGAGCCGGCGCTCGTTGGTGGACGCCGACAGCCGGGCGTTCTGCCCGACGCCGTGGGCCAGGGCGGTGAGCACCTCGGGCCGCTGCGCGTGGTTCTCGAGCCCGCCGAGCGCGTCCCGGGGGAACTCCGTGTCGCCCCGGACGCGGCCGGTCGAGTCGATGAGCGTCACGCGGTGGCCGATCATGGCGCCGAGCCGGATGGCGGTGCTGGACCAGGCCAGGGAATCGGGGGGCAGCTCCGTGATTACGAGGCGCGCCTCGCGCTCCAGGCCGCGGGCCGTTTCGGCTTCGAGCTCCTGGCGCAGGATCCGGTCGGCGGCCAGGACGAGCGCGACCACCGTCGCCGCGACCAGCAGCGACGTGGCCACGAACAACCGCGTGGCGAGTCGCATCAGCGCCGGCGGGTCTTGGGTTCGGGAATCCGGAACCGGTAGCCGACGCCGCGCAGCGTTTCGATATAGGTCCCCGCCGCGCCGAGCTTGGTGCGCAGCCGCTGCACGTGCATGTCGACGGTGCGGGTCTGGATGTCGGGCTGGGCCTGCCACACCGAGCGGAGCAGCTCCGTCCGCGACTGGGCGCGTCCGGGCCGCTCCATGAGCAGGCGGAGCAGCTTGAATTCGGTGGCGGTCAGCTCGACTTCGGCGTCGTGTACGGTGACGCGGTGCGCCGCGGGATCGAGCCGCAGCATGCCGGCCGCGAGCACGCCCCCGGCCGCCACCGGCGGCGCGGCGAGGCGGCGCAGCACCGCCCCCACGCGCAGCACCAGCTCCTGCGGCGAAAACGGCTTGGGGACGTAGTCGTCGGCGCCGAGCGACAAGCCCTTCACGCGGTCCTGCTCCTCTTTCCGCGCGGTCAGGAGAATGACCCCCATCTGGCTCGTCGCTTCCTGCCGGCGCAGCTCCGCCAGCACCTCCAGCCCAGAGCGGCCGGGGATCATCAGGTCGAGGACGACCAGATCCGGGCGATCGGCGTTCGCGACCTTGAGCGCTTCGGTGCCGTTGGCGGCGGTCGTGACGCGGTACCCCGCCTTGGCCAGATGATAGGCGACGAGGCCCGCGATATCGGGCTCGTCTTCGACGACGAGGATGCGGTGAGTCGTCTGTCCGTCGGGTGGCATGGACGGACCGCAAGGTAGCGCTCCCCCCTCGGTCTTGGCAATTTTCAGCTCATGATCCATGCGCTACTCTCGGTCCTCCTGCTGCAACAGACTCCGCCCGCCCCCTCCGGCGCCGTCGATTCCGCGCACGTGCTCATCGTCGCGACGACCGACGTGCACGCGCGGGCCCTGGGGTGGGATTACGTCCGCGACCAGGCCGCCCCCGGGGGCCTCTCGCGAGCGGCGACGATTCTCGAATCGTTGCGGGCGCAGTACCCCAATCAGGTCGTCGCCGTCGACGCCGGCGACGAGATCCAGGGGAATCCCTTCGGCGCCTACTTCGGCCGCTCGGGGACCCGCCCCAATCCGGTCGTGGACGCGTTCAATGCGCTCGCGCTCGACGCGGCCACCCCGGGGAATCACGAGTTCAACTTCGGGGTCGACGTCCTCCGCGCCGCGGCGGCGGACGCTTCCTACCCCTTCGTGTCCGCGAATATCTGGCGCGGCGACTCGCTGCTCTTCCCGGCGATGACCGTGGTGCAGCGCGGCGGCGTGCGCATCGGGATCACGGGGCTCACGACGCCGGGGGTCATGGTGTGGGACGCCAGAGCGGTGCGGGCGGGAAACGTGCGGGTGCGGCCGATCGCCGGGTCGGCGGCGACGGCGCTCGCCCGGCTCGACCAGGCGAACGTCGACGTCCGGGTCGTCCTGATCCACAGCGGGCTCGGCGAGCCGTCGTCCTACGATACGGCCGGGGTCGGACCGGAGAACGATGCCGCGGTGCTCGCCGCCACCGCGCACCATCCCGATCTCGTGGTCGTGGGCCACACGCACAAGGAGATGCGGGACTCCGTCATCGGCGGCGTGCACTTCGTCCAGCCGAAGTACTGGGCGCAGAGCCTGTCGGTCGTGCACATCTGGCTCGCCCGCGCGGCCGGAGACTCGGTGCACCGCGTGCCGCCGGGGAAATGGCGCATCACGGGGATCCGCGCGGACCTGGTCCCCCTCGCCACGGTGCCGGAGTTGCCGCGCTTCACCAAGCGACTCGAGCTGGCCCACGAGCGGGCGCGCGCCTGGGCCGGTGAGCCCCTCGGCACGGCCGGCCCGGGGTTCGGGGCCCGCCTGGGCCGCGCCCAGGACACGCCGCTCATCGATTTTATCAACGCCGTGATGCGCCGCCGTGCGGGCACCGACCTCGCCGCCACCGCCGACTTCGACCTGGACGCCGGGCTCCCCGACGGCGCCGTCCGCCTCCGCGACATCGCCGGCATCTATCCCTACGAGAACACCCTGATCGGGCTCAAGATCACGGGGCTGCAGCTGAAGCAATATCTCGAGCACTCGGCCACGTATTACCGCACCTATCGGCCGGGGGCCCCGATCGTCCGCGACGATGTGCCGGGGTACAACTTCGACGTGGTAGGCGGGGCCACCTATCAGATCGACCTGACCCGGCCCGAGGGAGACCGGGTCCTGGGTCTGGCCGTGCGCGGCCGCGCGGTGGTCCCGCAGGACAGCTTCACGATCGCGCTGAACAGCTATCGCGCCGCGGGTGGCGGAGGCTACGCCATGCTGAAAGGCGCCCGGGTGGTCTACGACCAGAACGAGAGCATCCGGGACCTGCTCGCCGACGAGGTCCGCCGAGTGGGCAACGTGTCGTCCCAGGCCTACTTCACGCCGGGGTGGGAGATCCTGCCGCCCGCCGGCGCCGCGGTGGTAGCCGCCTTCACGCCCACGGGGCGCCCCGCCGCGAGCGAGCCCGACAGCACCCTGCTGCGCGTGCTGTCGATCAACGATTTCCACGGGGCGTTGCTCGGGCGGACCTGGGAATGGTCGCACGACCGGCCGGTGGGGGGCGCGGCGGTGCTGCGCACCTGGCTCGACAGCCTCGCCGCCGAGTGCGGCTGCACCAGCGTGCGGCTCGATGCCGGCGACGAAATGCAGGGGACCCCGATCTCGAACTTCACCTTCGGGCGCACCAGCATCGCCGCCTTGAACGGTCTCGGGATCGACGCGGCGGCGGTGGGCAATCACGAATTCGACTGGTCGGTGGATACGCTGCGCGCCCGGATGGGGGAAGCGCATTACCAGTTCGTGGCCGCGAACATCACCGATTCCGCCGGCGCGATCCCGGCCTGGGTCGAGCCCTGGACCGTGATCTCGCGCGACCGCGTCAAGGTCGCGGTGATCGGCGTCGCCTCGCCCAGCACGGGCACCACGACCGACCCCCACAACGTGCGGGGGCTCGTGTTCGGCGATCCCGCCGCCGCCGTGCGCCGCGTCCTGCCGCAGGTCCGCGGATCGGCGGACTTCGTCGTGGTCCTCGCCCACGCGGGCGCGGTGTGCGATTCGGGCGGGTGTCACGGCGAAGTCGTGGATCTGGCGCAGGGGCTCGATTCCGGGTCCGTGGACCTGATCGTCGGGGGGGACACGCATCGCATCGTGCACACCGTGATGCACGGCATCCCGGTGGTCGAGGCGGGGTCATCGGGGAGCGGGATCGGGGTCGCCGACTTCGTGCGCCGCGGGGCGCGCCGGGAGGTGCGCCTGCGTGTCGAGACGCCGTTCGCCGACCAGGTCACGCCGAACGCGGCGCTCGCCGCGGCGGTGGAGAAGTCGCGGCGGCGGGTGGACAGCCTCACCAATCGGACCGTCGCGACGCTGCAGGTCGCCCTGGTCCGCGACGGGGATGAGTACGGGCTCGGCCGCCTGGTCGCCGACGCCTACCGCAACATGGGTAAGGCCGACGTGGGACTCATCAACAACGGCGGTATCCGCGCGGACCTCCCCGGCGGCCCGGTGTCCTACGGCGCGCTGTTTCAGGTCTCGCCGTTCCAGAACCGGCTCGTCCGGGTTTCGCTTTCGGGTCTCGACCTGCGCGGGGTGCTCGAGCACGCGCTGGCCGGCGGAGCTCCCGCCGCCCACGTGGCGGGGATCGAGGTCTGGTTCGACCCGCGCAAGCCCGTCAATCAGCGGATCACCAAGCTGCGGCTCCTGAACGGCCGCGACGTCGAGGCCGCGCGCACCTACACGATCGCCGTCCCGGATTTTCTGGCGGACGGCGGGTCGGGGTACGACCTGCTGAAAGGCCGCCCCCGGGTCGATGCCGGCTGGGTCGATCTTGAGGCGGTGATCGCCTACCTGAACGTGATCCGGTCGCCGGTCGTGGCGCCGGCCGACGTACGGTTCCACGCGGCCGCGCATTGATGGCCGACGCGGTGCGGGTGTTCGTGAACGAGCGGCCCGTTACGGTCCGGCGCGGGGCGAGCGTGCGCGACGCGGTGGACGCGCTCGATCGCGACCTCGCCCAGCTCGTCGCCACCGCGGCGGCCTACGTGACCGACGGCGTCGGGCGGCCGGTCGACGAGACCGCGCTGGTGGGGGAAGCGGGCGCGGTATTTCGCGTCGTGGTGAGTGCGGCGCGGGGAGCCGCGCCGGGACTCACCAAGGAGCAGCTCCGGCGCTGGCCCAAAGTGGAACTGCACGTGCACCTCGACGGATCGCTGCGGCCGCAGACGATGCTCGACCTGGCACGACGCCAGGGGGTGCGCTTGCCCGCGGATACGCCGGACGGACTGGCTCGGGCCCTCTCGGTCGCCGGATCGCGCAATCTCGAGGAGTACCTCGAGAAGTACGCCATCACCCTCTCGGTGATGCAGACGACGGAGGCGCTGGAGCGGATCGCCTACGAGTTCGTGCAGGACGTGGCGGCCGAGCACGTCCGCTACGTCGAGGTGCGGTATTCGCCGCTCTTGCACCGGCCCGCGCTCACGCTGACGCAGGCGATCGAAGCCCCGCTCCGGGGGGTGCGACGCGCGGAGGCGGAAACGGGGACCAGGGTGGGGCTCATTGTGTGCGGCATCCGCACCCTCAGCCCCGCGGATTCGCTCGACCTCGCGCGCGCCGCGGTGAGCTACCGCGGGGCCGGCGTCGTCGCGTTCGACCTGGCCGGCGCCGAGCGTGGGCACGCGGCGGCGGACCATCGCGCGGCGTTCGAGTTCGCGGCGGGGCACGGGATGGCCTGCACCTGTCACGCCGGTGAAGGGGATGGGCCCGATTCCATCCGCCAGGCGCTGCACGTCTGTGGCGCCCAGCGGATCGGCCATGGCACCCGGCTCGCCGAGGATCCGGATCTCGAGGCCGAGGTGGTGGAACGCCGCGTCCCGCTGGAGATGTGCATCACGAGCAACGTGCATACGCACACCGTCGCCTCGGCCGCGGCGCACCCGGTCAAGCGCTATCTCGACGCGGGGGTGCGGGTGGTGCTCAACACCGACGGGCGGCTGGTGGACGGCGTCACGCTCACCGACGAGTACTATCTCGCGCACCGCGTCCTCGGCCTCACCCGCGATGATCTCGCGCGCGTCGTGCTGAACGGGGCGGAGAGCGCGTTTCAGCCGGAGTCGGACCGGGTCGCCCTCGCTTCGCGGATCCAGAGCGAGCTGGCGGAGCTGCCATGACCGATCGCGTGGCGCAGGCGGCCGACGTCGTGGCCAACAAGCTCGGCACGCACATGCCGCGGGCCGCCATCGTGCTCGGCTCCGGGCTCGGATTTCTGGGGGAGGAAGTGGAGCGCGCCGTCCGGATCCCGTACGCGCAGATTCCTGGTTTCCCGCAGCCGACTGTGGAAGGCCATAAGGGCGAGCTCATCGCGGGGACCTTGGAGGGCGTGCCGGTGCTGGTGCAGAGCGGGCGCTTCCACCTGTACGAGGGTCACAGCGCCGAAACGGCGGCGCTGCCGGTGCGCGTATTCGGCCGGCTCGGCGTGCGGACCGTCATCCTGACGAACGCCGCCGGCGGGATCCGGGCGACCTTCCAGGCGGGCACGCTGATGCTGATCGCCGATCACATGAACCTGATGTTCAGGAATCCGCTGATCGGCCCCGCCCTGGCGGGAGAGGAGCGGTTTCCCGACATGAGCGACCCCTACGACCCCGGTCTGCGCGAGACCGCGCGAGCGGTCGCCCGCGAGCGCCAGGTGGCGCTCGAGGAAGGTGTCTACTGCGCGCTGCTCGGTCCCTCCTACGAGACGCCCGCCGAGATCCGGATGCTGCAGCGGCTCGGCGCCGACGCGGTCGGGATGTCCACGGTGCCCGAAGTCATCGTGGCGCGCGCCAGCGGGATCCGCTGTCTCGGGTTTTCGATCATCACGAACCCCGCCGCCGGCCTCTCGGCCGCCCCGGTTTCGCACCAGGAAGTGCTCGCAGTCGGCCGGGTCGCCGGCGCTCGGCTCGGGACGGTCATCCGCGGGGTGGTCGGGCGCCTGTAGCAAATCCGTAACGGCACTGTAACGGACGGCCGGACAGCGAGTTGCGAGTCCGGCCGTCGCGGCTTTGGGAGGCTAGCTTTACACGATATGAGCGCGACAGGTACGCCACAACCGCTTCGGCTCGGAGCGATCGACATCGGTACGAACTCGATTCGCGGGGTCGTAGCCGAGGTCGAGCCCGACGGGTCGTACCGGGTGCTGGATGAAGAGCGGGAGATGGTGCGGTTGGGGCACGGCCTGTTCGACCGGGGCCGCCTCTCCACCGCCGCCATCGAGCGCGCACTCGCCGCGTTGAACAAGATGAAAGCGATCGCCGAGGGCTATGAGGTGAGCGAGCTGCGCGCGGTCGCGACGAGCGCCGTCCGGGAGGCCTCGAACGGCCGGGCGTTCGTGCGGGAAGTGCGTCGTCGCTGCGGGCTCACGGTCGACGTGATCGCTCCCGAGGAAGAGGCGCAGCTCGCGCTGCAGAGCGCTTTGCGCCAGTTCGATCTGGCGGGACGGTCGGTGGCGGTGGTCGATATCGGCGGCGGGAGCATGGAGGTCGTGCTCACCGCGGGCGCCGTGGTCGATCAGATGCACACGCTGCCGCTCGGCGCGGTGCGCATGACCGAGGCCTACGGCGGGGCGGAGCGGCTCGGCCGTCGCGGCTGGAAGAAGCTGCGCCGCGCGATCGACCGGGTGCTCGTGGCGCAGCTCGGCAAGGCGCCGTTCGTTCCCGACGTCATCATCGGCAGCGGCGGGACCTTCACCAACATCGCCGGGATCGTCAAGACCGAGCGCGAGGGCTCGGAGCGGAATCTCCAGGGCTACGCCCTGACGCGCGCCGAGGTGGTGCACGTGCTGCATCGGCTGCGCGGGATGCCGCTCTCCATGCGGCGGGAGACGCCGGGGCTGAACCCGCAGCGCGCCGACATCATCGTCGCGGGCGCGGCGGCGGTGTCCCGGCTCGCCAAGTTCCTCGGGACCAATCAGATCCTGATCAACACCGGCGGCCTGCGCGACGGGCTGCTGCTCTCCATGATCGCCGAGCGCATCGCCGGCGCCGCCGAGCCGCCGCGCCCCGTCGAGCGGCTGGAATCGGTGCGCGCGTTCGCGCGCAAGTGCCGCTCCAGCGAGCGGCACACCGAGCACGTCGCCAAACTCGCGACGCAGCTGTTCGACGGGCTGCGGGTCGAGGCGGCGCTGCCGGCCGAGGGACGCGAGCTGCTCGTGGCGGCCGCGTTGCTGCACGACGTCGGCTACCTGATCAATCACGCCAAGCACCACAAGCACGCCTACCACCTGATCATGCACGGCGAGCTCCAGGGCTACACGTCGCGCGAGATCGAGCTCGTCGCCAACATCGCGCGGTATCACCGCAAGGCGTTCCCCAAGAAGCGCCATCCCAACTTCGCGCGTCTCGAGCGCCCCGACCGCCGGCTCGTGCGGATGCTGGCCGCGATTCTGCGGGTGGCGGACGGTCTCGACCGGACCCACACGCAGCGGGTGACGGCGGTGGGCGTCGAGCGGGAGCGGCGGGGCGGCGGGATCCGCTTCGTGGTCGACGCGGCCTCCGATCCCCAGGTCGAGCTGTGGGACGCCGAGCGCAAGGCGTCGCTGTTCGCGCGGGTGTTCGGGACGACGCCGGCGGTGGCGTGGAGCCAGGCGGCGCGCCGCCGCCAGCATCGCGGGACCTCGCGCGCGAAGCTCCGGATCGCGGGATAGCATGGCGACGCACTACGCTCCGGCGTTTCCGCCCGACCATTACCTGAACCGCGAGCTGTCGTGGCTCGAGTTCAACGCGCGCGTCCTCGAGGAAGCCGCCGATCCGACCAATCCCTGGCTCGAGCGGCTCAAGTTCCTCGCCATCTTCAGCAGCAACCTCGACGAGTTCTTCGAGGTCCGGGTGGCCGGATTGCAGCAGCAGCTGTACGCCGGAATCGAGCCCCAGGACTACGCCGTGGACGGTCTCGATCCGACGCAGCAGCTCGCCGCGATCGACTCGCGCGTCCGGGACCTCCTGGCCCAGCAGGAGCGCCTGCTCCACGGTGAGATCATCCCCGGCCTTGCCGCCAACGGGATCGAGTGGGTCCGCTTCGAGCAGCTGACGGCGGCCGAGCTCAAGTACGTCGAGGATCTGTTCCGCGGCAGTATCGCGCCGGTGCTGACCCCGCTCGCCATCGACCCCGGCCATCCGTTCCCGTTCGTCCACAGCAAGAGTCTCAACGTGGCCCTGCTCGTCGAAAGCACGGCGTCCGGGCAGCAGCTCTTTGCCGTGGTGCAGGTGCCCGGGGTGCTGGACCGTGTGGTCGTGCTTCCCGGGAGCAAGGAGCGGGTGCGGTTCCTCCTGCTCGAGGAAGTCGTCGCCGCGCACCTGGGCGAGCTGTTCGGCGGCTTCAAGGTGATCGATCACACCTGCTTCCGCGTCACGCGCAACACCGATCTGACGATCGACGAAGACGAAGCGGAGGATCTGCTGCAGACGATCGAGGAGACGCTGCGGCAGCGGATCCGCGGCGAGGCCGTGCGGCTCGAGATTCTGGCGTCGGGGGACGAGCGGTTCGCCGAGATGCTGAAGGGCGCCCTGGGCCTCTCCGAGCGCGACGTGTTCCGCGTGGCGGGCCCCGTCGATCTCTCCCCGATGATGGCCCTGCTCCGGCTCGACGGCTTCCGGACGCTGCGCGACGAGCCGCTCGTTCCCCGGGTGCCGCCGGCTTTCGCCCACGCCGGGAATCCGTTCGACGTGATCCGCGCCCAGGACGTGCTGGTCCATCACCCCTACGAGTCGTTCAACTGCGTCGTCGATTTCATCGAGCGCGCCGCGGACGACCCGCAGGTACTCGCCATCAAGCAGACGCTGTACCGCACGAGCGGCGGGTCCCCGATCATCTCAGCGCTCGCCCGGGCGGCGCAGAACGGCAAGCAGGTGACGGCCCTGGTGGAGCTCAAGGCGCGCTACGACGAAGAGAACAACATCGTCTGGGCCCGGGAGCTGGAGCAGGCGGGGGTGCACGTCGTGTACGGGGTGGTGGGCCTGAAGACTCACTGCAAAGCGGCGCTGGTGGTGCGGCGGGAAACGGAAGGGATCCGGCGCTACGTCCATCTCGCGACCGGGAATTACAATCCGCCCACGGCCCGTGTCTACACCGACCTCGGCCTCTTCACCGCGAGCCCCGAATTTGGCGAGGACGTGAGCGCGCTGTTCAACCTGCTGACCGGCTACTCGCAGCGGCGGGAGTGGAGCAAGCTGCGCGTGGCGCCCGTGGGGCTGCGCGAGCAGGTGATTACCCTGATCGACCGGGAAGCGCGCCATGCCAGGGAAGGGCGGGGGGCGCGGATCATCGTCAAGATGAACGCGCTCGTCGAGCCCTCGGTGATCGACGCCCTCTACCGGGCGTCACAGGCCGGGGTCCGGATCGATCTCGTGATCCGCGGCATCTGCTGCCTCCGCGCGGGACTCCCCGGGGTGTCCGAGCACATCCGCGTCACGAGCATCGTCGACCGGTTCCTGGAGCACAGCCGGGTGTTCTTCTTCGAGAATGCAGGGCAGTCCGAGGTGTTCCTCGCGAGCGCCGACTGGATGCCGCGCAACTTTTTCCGCCGCGTCGAGGTGATGTTCCCGGTCGAGGACCCTCGGCTGAAGGCGCGGATCATCGAGAACATCCTGCCCACGGTGCTCGCGGACAACGTGAAGGCGCGCGTCCAGCAACAGGACGGCTCCTATGAACGCCCCACCCGCGCCGAAGGGGAAGCGCCGTTGCGGTCGCAGGTGGTGCTCGCGGGGCTCGCCCGGGATTCGGCGCGCGAGGTGGGAGAGAACGGGCGGCCGCTGTTCGTGCCGATCCTGCGGCACGCCGGCCGCAACGGCGACGGCGCCAAGCCCGGCGCCAAGCGCCAGATCGCGCGCGCCGTCGCCCGGACGGCGGGCGCCGGCCGCAAGAAACCGCGCGACGAGTCTTAGGAGGTCTGGTCTTGCTGGGGGGCGCGGCGGCGCCACCCGGCGGCCGACGCCGCAGCCCGGGGGCGGGCCGCGTGGGGCACCGGCACCGGCACGATCATCGCCCCGCCCGCTTCCGCCTGCAGCCTCGCCACCACCGCGGCGATTTCCCGCGCCAGCGGCATCGCCGCTTCGCCCAGCCAGCTGGTCCGCAGCTCGGCAAAGCGCCCGTCGCGATGCGCCCGCACCCGGCGGGCGGTGGCGAGGAGTCCGGGGCGCTCGTCCCGGCGGCGCGCGCGGGGAAGCGGGCCGTCGGGCTCCGCGAGCGCCAGCTCGTGCAGCTGGCGCGCCCGCTCGGCCGCCGCCGCCTCGACCGCTGTCGCGATGTCGGCCGCGAGCACCCGCGCGTCGCACACCTCGCCCAGCACGTCCTGTAACGCCTTGAGCGACTGCACCAGCGCCGCCGCGGTCGGATGCCGCCCCGCGAACGGCTCGACCAGATAGCGCAGCCGCTTGGCCGCGATGCGGGCCTGATGCAGCTCGGTGTCGTCCGCCGTCTGGATGCTCCCGAGCAACTGCTCGAGCGCCTCGCCCTGCTGCTCGATCGCCGCCGCCGCCACGGCCCCGAACTTCTCCTCCGGCGTCGTGCCGTCGACGCGGATGTCGCTCGTGTAGACCGCCAGCCCTTTGCGCAGCCGGCGCTCGGCCCTGGAGAAGGCCCGGGGCAGGTCGCTGGTGAGCGACTCGTAGGCTTCCTGTTTGCGGGTCTCGAGACGGGCGAGCAGCCAGCGGTAGCCGACCCGCTCGCGCGGGGTCAGCTCGGTCTTGAGAGTGGTGAGCCAGGCGATCTGCACTTCGGTATCGCGGCCGCTGTTCGTCGCATCGGCCATGGCACCGAGCCGCCGCCGCACCTTGCCGCGCACGCTCGTCTCGAGCAGGGGGCGGTAGGCGCGGATCGTGCTGCGCAGCCGGCGCAGCGCGACCCGGAAGTCATGCAGCGCCTCGACGTCGTCCGTATCCCCCATCCGGTCGAGCGCCGCCCGGGCTGCGTCGAGATAGGTGAGCGCCACGAGCCGTGCCCCGAGCGCCGCGGGTCGCAGCGCCAGGTCGGTCGGAAACTCCGCCATTAATCCCCCCCTCCACCGCCCAATCTACGCAGCTGCCCGGGACTCAGCGACCACCGCAACACCCCGAGGCCCGGCCCCACATGCTCCGCGAATTCGAGCAGGCAGGCGGCGCCTTTCTTCAACTCGATGAAGGAGCGGTCGCCCCCCGCGAGGAGCCACGACACCGCCCGGGACAGCGCCGGCTCGTGACCGACGATCGCGATCACGTCGTGACGCCGCTCGTACTCCAGCCAGTCGCCGAGGGTCGTGAGCGGCTGCGCCGGCGCCAGCACCGGCGTCCGCACTGGCTTGGGCCCATCGTAGGCTTCCGCCAGGATCGCCGCCGTCTCCACCGCGCGGGTCAGAGGACTCGTCGCCAGCAGATCGAGCTTGGGAACGAGTTCCACGAGACCGCGGGCCGCCTTGCGCATCTTCTTTTTCCCGTCGGCGGTGAGCGGCCGGCCGGCATCGTCCGCATGGCGCTGCGCGTACTCGGCGGGATCCTGGGCGATGGCGTGACGGACGACGAGGAGCTGCATGAGGGAAATTGAACACGCCGGTCCGGCCGCCGCTACGCCGCTACAACCCTTCGGAAGGCGGGCGCGGCGGGGCGGGGACGAAGTGATTGAGCGGGCCGGGCCCCGAGCCGAGTCCGGGAGCCGCCGCGATTGCCCGCTCGACGAAGTCGAGCGCATCCTGGATGGCGGTGAGCAGCGGCCGGCCGAGCGCCAGCCCGGCGGCGACGGCCGCCGACAGCGTGCAGCCGGTTCCGTGCGTCGCTCCGGGAATGCGGGGGTGGGTGAACCGGTGCACGTCACGCGCGCTCACCAGTACGTCGGTCACCTGATCCTGGGCAAGGTGCCCGCCGGTCACGAGCACCGTCTGCGCGCCCATGCGCACGATCGCCTGGCCGGCCTGCGCCATCTGCTCCGGGGTGCGGACCTCCATCCCGGCGAGCCGGGCCGCTTCGGCGAGATTCGGCGTGACGAGCGTGGCGAGCGGGATGAGGCGGTCGGCGAGCCGCGCTTCGGCGGCGGGCGCGAGCAGGCGGTCACCGGAGGTCGAGATCATGACGGGGTCGAGCACGTAGTGCGGCAGCCGCCGTCGGATCAGCGCGTCGGCGACGACATCCACGACATCGGCCGTACCGAGCATCCCGGACTTCACCGCCCCGGGCGGCAAGTCCTCCGCCACGGCGTCGAGCTGGGCCGCGACCAGGGCCGGCGCCACCGGCTCCCAGGTCCGGACGCCGCGCGTGTTCTGGGCGGTCACCGCCGTGACGACGCTGGTGCCGAAGACCCCGAATTGGTGGAAGGTCTTGAGGTCGGCCTGGATCCCCGCGCCGCCCCCGGAGTCGGAGCCCGCGATGGTGAGGGCGATTCTCACTTGGCGATGCCGCCCGGGGCGGCGAGATTAGGGACGGGCCGGGGGAGACCAGGGGGGGTCATAACCCATAATCTGACATCGACGATCCGCGATCTCCATCGCCGCAAGGCGCGGGGGCGCCGGGGCCTCACCCTGGTCGAGGGCATCCGCCTGATCGAGGAAGCGGTCGCGGCGGGGCTCACGATGCGTGGGGCGGTGTACTCCCCCGCGCTGCGACGCACCCCTCGGGGCGCGGCGCTGCACCGTGACCTCGAGGCGGCGCGGATTCCGTTGCAGGAGGTCTCGGCCAAGCTCCTGGACGAGCTCGCCGACACCGAGACGCCACAAGGCATCCTCGCCGTCCTCGAGCCCAGGTCCTGGAGTCTGGACGACGTGCCGGTGACCGGCCGGGCGCTGCTCGTGCTGGACGGCGTACAGGACCCGGGCAATGCGGGGACGCTCGTCCGTACGGCGCATGCTCTGGGCGCGGCGGGCACGATCGCGCTCCAGGGCACGGCGGACCCGTGGAGTCCCAAGGCGCTGCGGGGGGCGATGGGCGCGACGTTCCGTCACCCGGTCGTCACGACGGCAGACGCGGCGTTCCTCGCCTGGGCGCGCGATCACGGCGTGCGGTTGTGGGCCGCGGCCGCCGACGGGCGGCCGCTCGATTTCGTCCGGCGCGAGGTGGGCGGCGACGCCCGCGAGGGCGCGATCGCCATCATCGTGGGGAACGAAGGCGCCGGGATCCGGCCGGAGCTGGCCGCCGCCGCGGCCGCCCGGGTGGCGATTCCCCTCGAGCCCGGCGCCGAGTCGCTCAACGTGGGCGTGGCGGCCGGCATCCTCCTCTACGAGGTGCAGCGTGGGCGTTGACCCGATTGTGGCAGTCGGCGCGGTGGTCATCGGGCTCGTGCTCGGGAGTTTCCTGAACGTCTGCATCCTGCGGTTGCCACACGGCCACTCCCTGCTCACCCCGCCGTCGACCTGCCCGAAGTGCGGAACGCGCATCGTCTGGTACGACAACATCCCCGTGGTTTCATGGTTCGTCCTGCGGCGGAAGTGCCGGTCCTGCGGGAACCCGATCTCCTTCCAGTACCCCCTCATCGAAGCGCTGGTCGGCGGGATCTGGCTCGCCAGCCTGCTCGCGTTCGGGTTGTCCGCCCGGGCGCTGGGCGGCGCCCTGCTCGGCACGATCCTCCTGGGGATCGCCGTGACCGATGTGCGGCACTACATCATCCCCGACGAGTTCACCTGGGGCGGGCTCGTGATCGGGCTGGCCCTGTCGCTCACGGGCGGCTGGCAGGGGTTCCTCCAGTCGGTCACGGGAGCCGCCGCGGGGTTCGGCATTCTCTGGCTCGTCGCCGTCGTCGGGCGGTGGGTCTTCAAGGAAGAGGCGATGGGGGGCGGGGACATCAAGATGATGGCCATGGT
>Ga0335085_10004090_pt1 | contig 24481 bp, 22 predicted proteins | sample Lox_Sample_45_FD_206712 | JGI IMG/M metagenome (GOLD analysis project Ga0335085, IMG submission 206712) | Soil microbial communities from Loxahatchee National Wildlife Refuge, Florida, United States - Lox_Sample_4.5 | ecosystem: Environmental > Terrestrial > Soil > Wetlands | place: USA...
CGAGACTGATGTAATCGGTAATGCGACTTCCTTTCGGGAGCTCAGCAATCGTACGGGCCATCGGCGGTCCTCCTCTCAAGTTAATGAGAGCAGAATACCGCACAAACCGTTAAGTGAACAGTATTGGTCTGAAGCCCCGCCCTTTCGGCGCGCAGTAGGCTAGATGAAGTGCCTATAGTGCATATCAAGCGCTCTATTGACGTAGCCTTAGCGGCGTGATACGCTGCCGCTTGCACAGTGGCTTATCAGCCAAGCGGGCCAGGGGACGGATGCCGGATGAAAATGCGCGAAGCGCTTTGGAGTGCGGCAGCTTGCTGCCGCTTTCCCCAAGGCCAGCTTGCTGGCCGACCCGGGCTTTGCGGAGAGGATGGCGGCGAGCAAGCTCGCTAAATCAAAGCGGCAGCAAGCTGCCGCACTCCAAAGCCTCGGGCGAGTCCTCGCGGCTTCTGGGGGTCGGGTGGCTACGAACGAACCCAGCATCTTATTGAAAACAAAGGGTCGCACTTTTTGGAACCCAGCAAGTGACAGAAAATGAATAAGTTAGTCAAAATAACCCAGCATCTGTATGAAGGACAAGAACATGATCACACTGAAACGCTCCTACTTGCGCGTTGCGTTCGGGATATCGTTTGTGCTTTTGCTCGTGGCGGCGGCTACTCTCGCGCAACGTCGCTTGCACGGCCAATCTGACGCCCAGACCCAGAGTCATCCCTGGATGGATGCCAGCCTGCCGCCTGACCAGCGTGCGGACATGGTGCTGAAGGAAATGACGCTGGACGAGAAGATCGACTTGGTGCACGGCCAGGGCATGCCCGGCTGGGGCAAACCCCGGCCCAACGCCTACCTGGGCAACGGCGGCGCGGGCTTCGTGTTGGCGATACCGCGGCTCGGCATCCCGTTCATTCAAATGAGTGACGCCGCCTACGGCGTGAGAAGTAGCGCCCAGAACGGCCGCTACTCAACGGCCCTTCCTTCGGATGTTGCTGCCGCCGCGAGTTGGGACCCGCAAGCTGCCTGCGAGTATGGCGCGCTCATCGGACGCGAACTGCGCGCCCAAGGCTACAACATGACGCTGGGCGGCGGGGTGAACATAACCCGCGAGCCGCGTAACGGCCGCACGTTCGAGTATATGGGGGAGGATCCGATCCTGGCGGGCACCATGGTAGGCAACCGCATCAAGTGCGAGCAGGCGCAAAACGTGATCGGCGATATCAAGCATTACGCCGTGAATGACCAGGAGAGCGGCCGGAATGAGGTGAACGTCATCATTGGCGAGCGGGCGCTGCGTGAGAGTGACCTGCTGGCCTTCCAGATCGGCATCAGCATCGGACATCCCGGCGCAGTCATGTGCTCCTACAACGCCGTGAACGGCGACTTCGCCTGCCAGAACAAGCACCTGCTGACCGATGTCCTGAAAAAGGATTGGGCTTTTCCGGGCTTTGTGCTCTCTGACTGGGGCGGCACGCACAGCACCGTGAAGGCGTCCGCGGCCGGCCTCGATAACGAAGAGCCGGAGGACATCTTTTTCGGAGCCAAGCTGAAGGAGGCCGTGCAGTCGGGCCAGGTTCCGATGGCCGAGCTTGACGAGCACGTGCATCGCATTCTGCGCTCCGAATTCGCAAGCGGCATTGTGGACCACCCCATCCAAAAGAGCGTAGTGGATGTCGAAGGCGACCTCGAGATTTCGAGGCAGATCGCTGAGCAGAGTTCCGTCTTGCTCAAGAACGCCGACAATATTCTGCCCCTCGATCGCAGCAGGCTGCACTCGATCGCTGTGATCGGCCCTCACGCGGACACCGGGATGATTTCAGGCGGCGGGTCGGCGCAGGTCGACCCGCCCGGACGTCCACCGTCGCGCTGGCTGGAGCAGGTGTGGTTTCCCACTTCACCTTTGAAGGCCGTCGTGAACAAGGCTCCGGGCGTGAGCGTGCAATTTGATTCCGGCGCCGATCCGGCCGCTGCAGCGGCTCTGGCGAAAAATTCTGATGTCGCCCTCGTATTCGTCTATCAGTGGGAAAGCGAAGGAATGGACCTGCCGAATCTGTCGCTGCCGGAGAAACAGGACGCGCTCATCGAGCAGGTGGCGGCGGCGAATCCACATACTGTCGTGGTGCTCGAGACGGGCACTGCCGTCACCATGCCTTGGATTGACAAAGTGGGCGGAGTGCTGGAGGCGTGGTTTGCCGGAAGCAAAGGCGCAGACGCGGTAGCCAACATCCTGTTTGGCGACGTGAACCCGAGCGCCAAGCTGCCCATGACGTTTCCGCGCAGTGAATCTGACTTGCCACACCCTCAGCTTGTGACGCCGCCGCAGGGCCAGCGGCGGAAGCCCGAAGACCCGCCTTCGTTCAGTGTGAACTACGACGAAGGACTGAAGGTGGGTTATAAGTGGTACGACGCCGAAAACAAGCCAGTGCTGTTTCCTTTCGGTTTCGGACTTTCGTATACGACGTATACGTACACCGATATCAAGGTGGCCGAGACTGACAGCAAAGTTGTCGTCGGCTTTGCAGTGAAGAACACCGGCGCTCGCGCCGGGTCTGAGATTGCCGAGGTCTATGCGGCGCTTCCGGCCGAGGCCGGTGAGCCACCGAAGCGCCTGGTGGGGTGGAGCAAGGTCGAGTTGAAGGCGGGCGAAGACAGGGAAGTGACCGTAACCGTCGATTCCATGTACTTGTCGATCTACGACGAGAATTCGAACGGGTGGAAGCTGGTGCCGGGCAGCTACACGTTCAGGGTCGGAGGATCATCACAGAACTTGCCGTTGACTGCGAACATCGATCTGAAGTAGCGGTTGCCAAGCGGGCCAAGCGTACACTGGCTGCCCCTATCAACCGGAGCGCCGCCGGCTGGTGGCAAGAACAGATGCGGGAACCTGATCGCGCCGGAAGCGCGAATGGGGAGGTCTTAAAGAGCTACGAGGCCAGCGAAGTAACCGATGCTGCATCCAATCACGCAGCCTGCCAGGACGTCGCTCAAGAAATGCATGCCCAGCACGATTCGCGAGGCCCCGACGCTCAGGGCGCAGAAAAGCAACCATGGAAGCAAGCCGGGATAGAAGTGTGCAGCCGACATCGTAAACGCGAAGGCCGTAATGGTGTGGCCGGAAGGAAAAGAAAACTCGTCGGGGGGCAAGAGGCGCGTCCAGTCGCGCCGCGCCGACACGGAAGGACGTTGCCTTCCGATCAAGCGTTTGAGCACCTGGAAGGTGAGGATGCCCAGGCCGCACGCGAGTGCGGTGCAACCGATCGCGGCCCAGCGTTGCGTGCCGCCCACCAGGAGTAAGCCGACGCCTTGCGCGTACCACATCCAGCCGTCCCCGCCCTTGGTGGCCGCGATCATCCACCAGCGCACCCAGCGCGGCGGGCGCCAGCCTTCGACCCGCCGCATAAGGCGGTAGTCCTGGCCGGTGACGAAGCGATGCAAAGCTTGAGGAGCACTGGCCAGCATCATGCCACCAACTCCTGTGGGGCGACATCGGAGCTGCCGAAGATCGACCGTTCGGCCGAGGTTTCCAGAATCACACGTTGCCACTTCCGCGCAAAGGCGCGCTCGGAGAGAGTATTGGCCAGCGTAAACAGCGGCGCGATGGCCAGTATCGGCGCGAGCGCATAATATGCGGGCTTTTCCTTCATCATCGCCAACGCCACTCGAGCCACGTCGCCCGTCAGCTTGGCATAGGTGCCGGAGCGACCGCCTACGTGACCCTTGCCTCGCCAAAGACCGGCCAGGAACTCTTGAGCGTTTCTTGCGCCGGGAACTTCTGTCCAGGCCGTGCCGGCCGACGCGAGCGTATGCGCGTCGCTGCCGCCCACTCCGATTTGAAAATTGTTGGCAGCGAACCGCCCGGCGTGCCGATTGTTGGCTTCCCCAAGATGGGCGTTTACAATCTCGACGGCCGGAAATGAGGAGAACCAGTCGTAATCTTCGGACCGCCGACGGCCCGTGAGAGCTGAGAAAGGATGATTCACCACCGCGAACAGACGCTGCTCGCCAAGATAGGCGGCAAGCCGCGGAAGGTCGTTACGCCGCCGTTGCAGTTCCTGGTGCTGTTTTTCGCAGATTCCGTAGACACCAACGTGGAGTTCGGTTCCGGAGGGCAATCGGCAAGTGACCTCTTCGCTGAGGAAGAAATCGGGCTTGCAGCGCAGCGCTTCCGCTGCGTCGACGGAGTCATGGTCCGTGATCGTCACCAGATCCATGCCGCGCTGGCGAAGGGTATCGTAGACGGCGTCAGGAGGGCTGTAGGACTCGCGGCAAAGCCGCTTCAGCACCGGCAGAGTACACATGCCGGAGTGAACGGTATGAACGTGGAGGTCACATCGCACAAGATAGGGTCCCATGCCCCTGTTACGTTTTTGTGTACGAAAGGTGAAGAGTTGGTTAACCCGTGCTACAGTGCTAGCCTCTTGATGTTACAATGCAGGTATGGACACTACGGAGCTCATCTACTTTGACGCAGGCGGCGGGCACCGAGCGGCGGCGAGCGCCCTCGAGGTTGTTCTACAAAGAGAGGCTATCGGCGAGGTTCAGCTCACTAGTCTGCAACACGTGCTCGACCCCATCGATCCCGTCCGTCGTCTGACGGGAAAGCGGTTGGAAGAAGTTTACAACTTGCTGCTTCGCCGCGGCTGGACGCGCGGCTCGGAGCAGCTCCTCACTCCCTTGCGCGCGGCCATCCGTCACTATCATCCCGATGAAGTGCGCTTGCTCGAAGATCACTGGCGGCAAACGCGTCCCTCACTGGTGGTGTCGCTGGTGCCGCAGTTCAACCGGGCCCTTTGGGATAGCCTGCGCCGGGTTGACGCCGACGTGCCGATGGTGACCATTCTGACCGATTTCGCGGACTTTCCCCCACATTTCTGGATTGAGCAGCAAGACCAATTTTTCATCTGCGGCACCGAACGCGCCGCCGAGCAGGCACTCCAGCTCGGGGTAGGCGCCGATCGGGTGTTTCGCGCAAGCGGGATGATCGTGCACCCACGCTTCTACGAAGCTTCCTCCATTGAGCGCGAGGTGGAAAGAACCCGGCTTGGACTGGATGCAAAAATGCCAACAGGCTTGGTCCTGTTTGGGGGCCAGGGCTCGGTGGCGATGCGCGAGATCGCCAGGAAAATTGACGAGTCGGGCCTCGACCTACAGCTCATCCTGATATGCGGGCGCAATCAGGCCCTCGCGGACGAGCTGCGTGATGAGCGGTCACGGTGCAAACGGGTGGTGATGGGATTCACAACGGAGGTGCCGTATTACATGCAGGTCGCCGACTTTTTCATCGGAAAGCCCGGGCCCGGCTGCTTGAGCGAAGCGTTGCTGATGAAGTTGCCCGTTCTTGTGGAACGAAACGCACGTACAATGCCTCAGGAACGCTACAACGTGGAATGGCTCCTGGAGAAAAGAGTGGGACTGGCGGTTAAAGATTTCTGCGAAATTGCGGACGCCGTTCAAGCGCTGCTGCGCCCCGGCGCGCTGGACGAATACCGCCAGCGCGTCGCCGCGCTCGAGAACCGTGCAGTTTATGAGATCCCCGGTATGCTGCGCGAGGTGCGCGAGCGCTGCTCACTGGCGATGCAGGTCTGACCCGGCCACGCCGTGCAGCTCTGCTGTCGCAGGCGAGTCGGGAGCGTCGCTTGCAGGGAGCAAAGTTTTCTTCGCTCATGATTTCGTCAGGCCTCGTCCCTCTTCGATGCGGATGAACTGGTCGGCCTCGACGTTGGCGACGCGGTCAATCTGGCCGTTCGGCCAGCGTATTTCAACTTCGTCTGCCTTCGTTGCTGAGCCGAGCCCGAAATGCTGGCGCAAATCACTTTGCGAAATGTAGCTGGAGCCGCTCAGAACCTCGCGAATCTGCTCCCGTCCTCCAGCCGAGAGCCTGATGCGCGCCCCGATTCCTGATCGGTTCGACTTGGTTCCTTCGACCTTCACGCTCAGCCAGCGGTTCTTTCCACCCGCCTGGTTCTTCAGTAGCGACGGCGGCTCACTCATGTTTAGGATCAGCACTTCGAGGTTGCCGTCGTTATCGAAATCGCCGAACGCACAGCCGCGGCTGGAGTGGCACTCGAACACCGCAGGTCCGCTGCGGTCGGAAACGTCTTCGAAAGTGCCGTTGCCAAGGTTCCGGTATATGACGCGTTGGGTTTTGAATTTGTACTCCGGATGCACCTTCTCGACCTCAGGATACACGCTGCCGGTGACGTGAAAAATGTCGAGCCAGCCGTCGTTGTCAAGGTCGGCGAAATCGACGCCCCAGCAGACATACTGAGTGTTCACGGCAAGGCCGGCGGCGTTGGTCGCGTCGTCGAAGAAATCCCCATGCGCCGAGTGATAGAGAATCGGCGTGTCGTCTGTGTAATGGGGCAAAAACAGATCGAGAAAACCGTCGCCATCGTAATCGCCCACACCCACACCCATGCCTGCCTGCTCCATGCCGTCACCGCTCACCGCGCATCCGGTTTCCATGGCAACTTCGCGGAAGGTCCCGTCCCGATTGTTGCGAAAGAGCAGGTTGGGCGTCGAATCGCAGGCCACGAAGATGTCTGGCCAACCGTCGTCGTTGAAATCGAGGGCCACCGCAGAAAGGCCGTAGCGACTTCCCGCTTTGGCGATGCCCGCTTTCTCAGTGACGTCCGTGAAAGAACCGTCGCCGTTGTTGTGGTAAAGGGAGCAGGTCTCCTTCGCCAAGCCCAGCGGACCGCAATTGACGGGCACGTCCTTATACTTGCAATAGCGGCTCGACCCGCCCACTGGGGTCTTGGCAAGATCCAAATCGATATAGCGCGCAACAAAGAGATCCAAGTGCCCGTCACGATCGTAATCGACAAACGTGCAACCAGTGCCGTAACGAGTGCGAGCCTCAGCGAGTCCTGCCCGATCCGTCACATCGGTGAACGTGCCGTCGCCATTGTTGCGATAGAGGACATTCCGGCCATAGTAGGTGAGAAAAAGATCGTCATGACCGTCGTTGTTGTAATCACCGACGCACACGCCGTAACACCAGCCCGTGCGGATGAGCCCCGCGTTCGCGGTCACATCGGTAAAGGTGCCATCGCGGTTGTTGTGGTAAAGGTGGTTTGTGGGTTCGTGGCCGGCAGGAAAGCCTTCGAGGCGTGTTCCACTCGGAACGAACACGTCCAGCCAGCCGTCGTGGTCGTAATCGTAGAAGGCGATGCCCGGGCCGTTGGCCTCAACGATGTAACGTTTGACGTACTCTTCGCCGTAAACCGTGGGAGCGCTCAGGCCGGACTTCTGCGCGATATCAGAAAACTCGACGGGCCAGGGTTTGCCGGAGAATTTGGGACGCGGCGCCGGGCGCACACCCCGGGTTGACATCCCTTGAGCGAGGAGTCTGGGTGCGCCGCCCAACACAAGTCCCGATGAAGCGATAGATCGCAGGAATTGCCGGCGAGTCGCGCTCACTGAAATGGCCTTCCTTACTGCGGCGGCGACTCGCTCTGCTGCGTGATATCGCCTAGGATACCCGCGCGAATCGCCTGGCGGCTCTTCACAAACTTGTCGTGGTCCTCACGGTATGCGGCCAGTTCCTTCTCGGCATCCTGATCACGGCCGACGCGGCGGTAAGCGAATGACAACTGGTAATGGGCGTTGGGATTGGCTGGGTCCAGCCGGACGGCCTTCTCCAAGGGTACGACGGCGTCCTGCGGGCGCCCCGCAGATACCAGTGCTTTGCCGAGGCCGATCATTGCCTCGGTAAAATTGGGCTGGGCGTCGGCAGCACGACGAAAATGATCGATGGCGTCATTCCATTGCCGTGCCTGGAGAGCCATATCTCCAAGCTCGTATTCCGCCGCAGCGTTACCAGGATCGATCTTCAGTTCCTCCTCAAACTCGTGGCGGGCCTCCTCGAGTTTGGCGTTGTCCGGCGAGCCCGTGAGAAGCAGCCGCCCTAACCGGTAATGAATACCCGCCAGGCGCGGATTGAGGGTGAGAACCTTTCGATACTCAGCCATGGCGTCATCGAGCTTGCCCTGCATCTCCAAGACTTCGGCATTGAATTGGTGGGCCTGGTAGGAAGCAGGAGCCGTTTCGAGCAGCCGCTCCGACGCCTGCGTGGCCAGTTCGGAGTAAACATGGCCGCTCAGATACAACACCTCGGGATCGTTCGGAAACTGTTTGCTCAGGGCGGGAACCAGATCAGCAGCGCGATCGCTTTGACCCAGCGCCATCTCACAGCGCACCGCGTCGGCGCCGATCATTCGCTTGAGCGCCGGATCGCTAATGCGAGGGAAATCCTTTTCTAGGTAAGGAAGAGCCTGCTCGCATTTGCCGTCCTCTGCGAGGCTTGCACCCAGGAAATAATGAGCGTTGGTGAGCGTTGGCTTAAGCTTCAACGCTTGCCGATATTCGCGCGCCGCGTCGGAATAGCGTCCTGAGAAATAGTAGGCGGTGCCGAGGTTGGCGTGAAGCTCGGCGACGCCGGGCTGCAGCTTGATCAGTTTTTCAAGGGCAGGAATAGCGCGGGCATCATCGCCGGCGGCCAAGGCGGACTGAGCCTCGGCGGCGAGCTGGTTGGGGTTGTTCGATGACTCTTCCTGGGATGCTGGAGCCAAAGCCCAAGTTAGAGAAGCGATTGCCGTAAGGGTGAGCAGCAAGATGGAACCCGTACTTCTCATCCACTCAATCGAACGCGTCACCACGGATTCATTGTACTACTCATGTGAAAGTTCTTCCTCGCACGCACAAAAGCAACGCACCGTCGAGGGTACGAACTCTCAGCGACGCCTGCTACTTGATCTCCATCACTTCCTGCTCTTTGCTTTTGCCTTGGGCGTCAAGCTTTGAGATGAAATCGTCGGTCAGTTTCTGAATCTCCTCAAGACCACGCTTCTCATCGTCCTCGGAAATCTTCTTGTCCTTCAGGAATTTCTTCAGGGTCTCATTCGAATCCCGCCGGATATTGCGAATGGCCGTGCGGTGGTTTTCGAGCACCTTGTGCAGGTGTTTCACGAGTTCCTTGCGGCGCTCTTCCGTAAGCGCCGGGATCGGAATGCGGAGCAGCTTGCCGTCGCTCATGGGATTAAGCCCGAGATCAGACGAACGGATCGCCTTCTCGATGGCAGAAATGAGTGTGGTATCCCACGGCTGTACCGTCACCATGCTGGGTTCGGGAACGCCGAGTGTAGCCACCTGGTTGAGCGGAGTGGGCGTTCCGTAATAGTCCACGCGAATCGCGTCCAGCATCGACACCGACGCGCGGCCCGTCCGAACGCCTGCGAGCTCGTGGCGGCAGTCTTCGAGCGCCTTAGCCATGCGAGTCTTGGCCTGATTCAGGTCTTCACGAACAACTGGGTTTTCGATGGTTGCCATGACATCCTCATGAGCGGTGTCAGCCGCGGCGGCGTTAGCGGGCCACGAGCGACCCGACCTTTTCGCCGAGCACGATCCGCTTGAGATTTCCCGGGACGTTGAGGTTGAACACCACAATGGGAAGGCTGTTATCCATGCACAGCGAGATGGCGGTGGTATCCATCACGCCCAGGCGCTTCGAGAGCACGTCCAGATAGGTGATCTCTGAGAAAAACTTGGCGTCGGGGAACTTTTTGGGATCAGCGTCATAAATACCATCGACCTTGGTCGCCTTCAGGATCACCTCGGCCTTGATCTCCATACCGCGCAAAGCCGCGGCTGTGTCCGTAGAAAAAAACGGGTTGCCGGTTCCCCCGGCCAGGATCACCACCCTTCCTTTTTCCAGGTGCCGAACCACTCGCCGCCGGATGAAAGGCTCGGCGATCTCGCGCATTTCGATGGCCGTGACCACACGCGTGGGAGACCCGCATTTCTCGATGGCATCCTGAAGCGCAAGCCCGTTGATCACGGTTGCGAGCATGCCCATGTGGTCGCCCACGACACGGTCAATTCCCTTGGCTGAGGCGTGTATCCCGCGGATGAAGTTACCTCCGCCCACGACCACAGCGACCTCGACGCCAAGATCATGAATCTCGTGAATCTCGTCGGCAATGCGGCCCGCTACTTCGGCGTCCACCCCGAAGCCCTGCCTGCCCATGAGGGCCTCGCCACTCAGTTTTACCAGGATACGATGGAAGACAGGTTCCGGCATTTTTTGTGCTTCGCGAACACAAGGGTGGGGCTTCGATCGCGCCCGAGCTGCCCTAGATCGCTGACTCTTATTCCGCTGCCTTCACCAGTCCATCGCCGACCTTGAAGCGGGCGAACCTGCGCACCGAGATATTCTCGCCCAGCTTGCCGATCTTGGAAGCGATCAACTCACCGATGGTGGTGTTGCCCGTCTGGTCCTTGATGAAATGCTGGTCATAAAGGCAGTTCTCTTCGTAGAACTTGCCCAGACGCCCTTCCACGATGCGCTCCACGACCGCCGCCGGTTTGCCAGATTCGGCTGCCTGGCTCCGCAGGATTTCTTTTTCGCGCTCGAGCACTTCCGGAGATACTTCCTCGCGGCGAATGAAGCGCGGATCCGTGGCGCAGATTTGCATGGCAATGTCGTGCACGAGTTCCTGAAAGTCGGCGGTCCGCGCCACAAAATCGCTTTCGCAGTTAACCTCCACCATCACACCGATCTGGGCACCGGGGTGGACGTACGAACCCACCAAGCCCTGGCTGGCGCTTCGCCCCGCCTTCTTGGCTGCCGTCGCCTGCCCGTGCTTCCGCAAATAGACGATGGCCGCATCGAAGTCTCCATTGGTGGCCTCGAGCGCCTTCTTGCACTCCATCATGGGTGCGCCCGTCAATTCTCGCAGCCTTTTGACATCCTCTGCCTTAACAGCCATTCCCCGTCACGTCCTCTCGACATGAAAAAGGCAGGCCTCGCGTGAGCCGCCGTTGACTCTGAGGCCTGCCCCGATTTTCCCGAGTTCCAAGCTCCTCTCGGCCAGCCTGTTAAAATCTCCCGGAGCTGCCTTCCCTGCGGCGGGGAGGCTTGTTGGCTCCCGGCGGCTTGCGCCGAGGTTGCGTAGGACGGACGCGTCCGTCGTCCGCCTCCTCCGGCGCTGCAGACCCGGGTTCCGATAATCCGTCCATAAAGTCCGCGCCAGCCGCAAAGCCCGCTTCCTCCATCGACGCTCCTTCAGTACCCGCAACTTCAGCGATTTCCATGGCGCCCGCTTCGCGCTCGCGCTCCAATTCCTCGGCACGCTGTTCGGCGGCAATCTTCTCTTGCTCGAGTTGCTGCTCGGCCGCAGCTTGACGGCCTTCCAGGGCGGCATCGGCCACGCGCGAAGTGAAAAGGCGGATGGAACGCAAGGCGTCATCATTCCCCGGAATCACGTGGTCCACGTGGTCCGGGTCGCAGTTGGTGTCCACGATGGCCACCACCGGGATCCCTAGCTTGGCGGCCTCCATCACCGCAATGCGTTCCTTATTCGAGTCCACCACGAAAAGGGCGTCAGGCAAGCCGGGCATTTCCTTGATGCCCGCGAGATTGCGATCGAGGTGTTGGCGTTCGCGCTCCAGCTTCAACACCTCCTTCTTAGGCAGAAGTTCGTAGCGGCCGTCCTTGCCCATCTCTTCGAGCTCTTTCAATCGTTGAATGGATTTCTGGATGGTCGAGTTATTCGTGAGCAAACCGCCCAGCCAGCGGTGGTTCACATAGAACATGCCGCAGCGCGTCGCCTCTTCTGCGATCGCTTCCTGGGCCTGCCGCTTGGTGCCGACGAACAGCAGCGACCTGCCTTCCTGCGCAAGGTCGGAGACAAACTTCGCAGCCTCCTTGAAAAGCTTGAGGGTCTTCTGCAAATCGATGATGTAGATCCCGTTTCGCTCCCCGTAAATGTACTCCTTCATTTTCGGGTTCCAGCGCCGGGTCTGGTGGCCGAAGTGGACCCCCGCCTCCAGAAACTCCTTCATTGTGATGCTCGCCAAATTACCTCCTGCTGGTTGTCGGTGGTCGGTGGTCGGTTGTCGGTTCCGACGTCCCCTTTACACCGCGAAGAAATCTTAGCAAACCATTGAGAAGCCGACCAACCTCACCCGTACGCTCCAAGAGACGAGCAGCCTCCGCGGCTTTGACATAACCCAGCCGCTCTGCGAGCTGGATATGCGTCTCGACTTCTGCCAGTGACCCATTCGCAATGAAAAGATGCTGAACAAACTCTGGCTTGTGCTGGCGCCGCTGACCCTCAGCGATGTTCGCCGGAATCGAGACCGCAGCACGCTGCAACTGACTACACAACCCGTAAATCTCGGCGCTTGGGAACCTTCTAGTGGCGCCATAGCATTCGACCGTCAGATCCATGGCCTTTTGCCAGAGCTCTAAATCCTGATACGATCTTCCGCTTAACACGCCGCTCTCAGGTCCCGCCCGTTGACCACAAACCGACAACCGACAACCACCTACCGCTTTGAGAATTGGAACCGTTTGCGCGCACCCTTCTGGCCGTACTTCTTCCGTTCCTTCGCCCGGGGATCACGCGTGAGAAAACCGCCCTGCCGGAGCTTCGACCGCAGCTCCGGATTGAACAAGAGAAGGGCCCGCGCGATCCCGTGACGCACCGCTCCTGCTTGACCATGAATGCCGCCGCCATGGGCCAGGATCATGATGTCGAACTGGCCGTCTGTCTCCGTTGCCACCAGCGGTTGCCGCAGTTCCAGCCGCAGCGCCTCAGCGGGGAAATAGCTTTCCATGGACCGCCGGTTCACCGTCAGCTTGCCTGAACCCGGTTTCAGGATCACGCGCGCCACGGACGTCTTACGCCGACCCGTGGCTCTAAACTGAATACTCTCCGTCACAAAGTACTCCTCAAACTCAAGAATAGTGAAAGGGATTCTGATTGGGGCTAGCGGCCAAGGGATGACGCCGTCGCTGGGCGCTGAGCCGAATGGGGATGCACCGGCCCGGCATAAACCTTCAGCCGTGTGGCGATCCGCTGCCCGAGGCGGGTCTTGGGCAACATGCCGACGATAGCGTCCTGCACCAACCGCTCAGGCCTCGTTTCCAGAACCTGTCGTGCCGAAACTTCTTTCAACCCGCCAGGATAGCCCGTGTGGTGGCGATAGAACTTCGCCTCCCACTTCTTGCCCGTCAGGCGGATCTTCTCCGCGTTGATTACGATCACTCCGTCTCGATGGTCGGCGTGAGGCGTAAAGTCGGGCGAGTTCTTTCCGGTCAACACTCGTGAGGCCCGAGCGGCCAGCCGTCCCAGGACTGCTCCCTCAGCATCGATCATCGTCCAGCGCACGCCACCCCGGCGTACCTTTTGCAGATACGTTCCCACACTCTTCTCCGTCAGAATCTCTTGGAGTTCTTATTACAACCGGACATGCAAGGTTTTGTCAACTGTCCGCCGCGCAAATATTCGTCCTGTTGATGCCGACCGCCCGCTGCCATCGCGGATAGCGCCGCTTGTCAGGATTCGCCTCCAAAAAAGCGCAAAATGTTAACGCTGTAGTTATGATGTCACAATCCTTGTGCGTTTCGTGAGTCTCGCTGTCCAAGTATTTGATTCTACATGACATTCCAGCTTTGTTCGTACCGGCATTCTCTTGGGAGCGCGGGCGTCTTGCCCGCCCCGAGGGCCCTGAATCTCTCAAGGGATGGAGAGTGCGGGCGAGACGCCCGCGCTCCCAGCTTCCTGTCATTCGAACTCCGAGCACGACATGAAGTATCCACACTGGGGACATACCAGCTTACAGTGCTTCGATTCCAGCCGCTTGGAACAGACCGGACAGAACTGGACGGGTAGGTCGCGGGATGCCGGCGCCTCATTCACCTTGCATTCTGCTGGGTCTATCATTCCACCGCTAAGTGTCGACATCCTTCGTGGCCCTAACCGCACCGCAACGCGCCTAGCGAAGCAAGAGACGGAGGCTAGAACACGAGCCACTCAATTATAGCGTCCTTGTAAAAATTCGGCAATCGCCGAATAAGCGCGCTGCAGGATGGACTCATCGGGCAGGAACACGACGCGGAAGTGCCGGGTTCCGGGCGCCTGCCCGAATCCGCTGCCGTGAACCAGCAGAACATGCTTTTCGCGCAAGAGGTCCCGCACGAATTCTTCATCGCCGTCCGGTATCTCCAAGCGCGGGAAGGCGTAAAAGGCGCCCTGCGGAGGCACGCAACTGAGGCGCGGAGTGGAGTTGGCGAACTGCACCGTCATATCACGCCGGACGCGCAGCTTGTTGAGCACCTCCGGCAGATGGTCCTGCGGCCCCTCGAGCGCGGGACGGATGGCATACTGCTCCGGGTGATTGGCGCTCAGCCGGCTCCTCAGCAGCTTATGAATGCCCTCGAGGTAAGGCCGCAACGCCGCCCCGTCCCCGCTCGCGATACCCCACCCTACACGCCAACCCGGCGCCAGATACGCCTTCGAAAGTCCGCCAAACGTGATGACCGGCACATCCGGCGCGAGCGACGCCAGGGAGAGGTGCTCGCCCTCGAGTGTGAGCTTGTCGTAGATCTCATCCGCAAAGATCACCAGGTTGTGCTCGCGTGCCAACTCCGCGATGCCTTCAAGCACCGCACGCGAATAGATCGTGCCCGTGGGGTTGTTAGGGTTGATCACCACCACGGCCCGGGTGCGGGGCGTGATGCGCCGAGCCATGTCATCAAGATCGGGCTCCCACCCTGAGCTCTCGTCAAGCGCGTAGGTATTCAGCTCCGCGCCTAGCCTGGCCAGCACCGCCCAATATAAGGGGTATTCCGGGCACGGCGTCACGACGTTTTCACCGGGATTCACCAGCGCGCCCAGGCACAAGTCGACCGCCTCGCTCACTCCCTGAGTAACGAACACACTCTGAACGTTGTTAATGCCTTTCCGATCCGCCTCCCTGCGGATAGCTTCCAGCGCCTCGGGAACCCCGATGGACGGCGCGTAACCGCTGCGCCCGTCACGCATGGCGCGCGCCACAGCTTCGATGAGTTCAGGCGGGGTGCGAAAGTCAAACTGAAGTGGATCACCGATGTTGAGCGGCAAAATCTCGTGGCCCTCCCGCGCTACTTCTTCGGCCAGCACGGCCACGTCGCGAATAGCGTAACGAACGTGCTCGAGGCGCGTGGCGGCTACGATTTCACGGGTTCTCGCGCGGGAAGCAACATCGGTTACAGGCATGCTTGAGTTCTAGCAGAAAGCCGAACTATGGTCAATTCGAGTGCTGCCCTAATTTCAGACGTAGGGGCGGCCCTTGTTGTGGCCGCCCAACCGGCAGCACCCACAAGCATACTCCGTGAATGGGCGGCCACAAGGGCCGCCGCTGCGTCTGAAATTGCCGTTCTCAGTTCTCTGCCGGAAACGCCGGAAAGGGTGTCGAGCGAAGTTCGATGTTGCCGATTCCCGTGCGCAGCTCCATCCGGTAATGACCCGCGCCCCGATGTTGAAGCGACTTGCCAAAATAGCCTTGGATCTCCCCGAGTCCCGGCGCCAGGATGCTGCCCACGTGCGTGTGGATCACAATCTCTTTGTACTCATCGTCAGGCTTGGGGCTGAGGCTCACACCGATGTCGCCGACCCCCACGATCACCTCCCTGTTTCCGGGCAGATCGTCGAGCCTCACGTAGCCGGAGTCAAGATGCACGCGAAGGTTGGTTGGGCTGGGCACGCCGATCTCGGCATTAATAGCGGTCCCGACGGGAGCCTCAAACTCGATGCGCGCCTTCGATTTTCTTCTATCAAAACGCAGCCGTACGCGGCTGCTGTCCGCCGGATCCCCTGCCTTTACCAAGTAGCGCACGGAAAGCGCCTCATTGGCGCGGATGATGTGAATATCGCCAGTGGGCATGCGAATTTCCACCGTCCCGTTGGGAGCAAAGGGGCGAGTCTCGGTCTTCCAATTCTCAATGGCGCCGCTAGAGAAGACTGCCAGCAGGATGGCAAAAGCCACCGCGGCCGGCTGGCGATTCATGAGCGTCCTCCTACGGAGTCTCGCCGAATTGGGGTTCATGCGTCACTTCATCACGCGAGACTATGTAAGAGGCATACGGAGCCGTCAGGCGCGAAGTTTCATTATCGTCGACGCCTTGCCTTTCAAAAGGGCGTCCCGAATAATGAATTCGGCGAGTAGCCTCCGCTCGTCGTTCGTTGTACGTTGTTCGGCGTCTGTGGCTCGCAGTTCGCAACCGGGGCTTACGCACAACGAACCACGAACTACGAACAACGCACTGCTACGAAGAACCCAAGCAGAGTTTTCATGAAACAGCTTCGCACTGAGGGCAAAAGGATGGCCGAACAGATTTTCCTGAAGACGCTGGCGACGCTTGATGTGCGCCAGGCGATGCTGAGCCGGATCAAAAGGGAATCTGGCCGCCTGAGGTTCGGGGAAGGTGCTTCCCAGCCGGAAAGCCAAGACACTTCCGGCGGCGCGGTGCCGCTCTCTCGTCCTCCTTACGTCATTGCCCTCGGAAAAGCAGCGAACGAAATGTCACGAGCCCTTGACGAGATTCTCGGCGGCGAGATCGCCTCCGGCGTCGTAGTGGCGCCTACGCCTGCGGCGGCGCCCGTGGAGCGCTTTCGTTACGTGCTCGGAAGCCATCCGTATCCCAACGCCGGCAGCGTGGAAGGCGCCGCCGCCGCGCTCGACCTGGTGGCCGGACTCGGACGAGATGACCTGGTGATCTTCCTAATTTCTGGCGGTGGCTCGGCGCTATTCGAAAAACCGCTGGCTGATGAGGTGACACTCGCCGATCTCATCGAGTTCAACAAAGTGTTGGTCACCTGCGGGCTTCCGATCGAGCAAATCAACGTTCTGCGCAAGCATATTTCGGCGGTGAAGGGCGGGCGGCTCGCGGCAAGTGCGTTCCCGGCGCAGCAGCTTACTGTTTTCATCTCCGACGTGCCTGAGACGCTCGATTCCATGGTTGCCTCGGGGCCCACGTTCCCCGACGCCTCGACCGCCGATGAGTGCTACGAACTGGCAAATAAAAACAATCTCACCAAGCGCTTCCCTGCCCCCATCCGGAGGTACTTTGAAAATCGAACCCTGGAAGAGACTCCCAAGCCGGGTGACGCCCGATTCAGCCAGTCGCACTATCTTCGCCTGCTCTCGAACCGCGACGCGGTGACTTCCGCGAGTGAGGCCGCGACGAACATGGGGTTAGTTACCGAAATCGACCAGGGCCGGTGGGACGATGACTTCCGCGTGGTCGCGGCTGCGAACTCCGCAGCACTCGACGACTTGGCGGCGCGCAACCCTGGTAAGGCAGTCTGCCTGGTCGCCGGGGGAGAAGTGACATGTCCCGTTACGGGAAGCGGCGTTGGTGGCCGCAACCAAGCCTTCGTCCTCCACGCCGCCGCACTTGTGGCGGGACGCAATCGGGTGGTGCTCAGCGCCGGCACCGACGGACTTGACGGCAACAGCCCGGCCGCGGGTGCGGTCGCCGACGGCCAAACCCTGGCCCGCGCTCAGGCTCGTGGACTTGACCCGGCGCAGTATCTCGCCGAGAGTGATTCCTATAGTTTCTTCCGGACTCTGGGTGACGCGATAGAAGTGGGGTATACCGGGAATAATGTGCGCGATCTAAGATTGTGGCTGGACTTCGGAAGATGAAATACGTTCGTTGTCCGTCGTTCGTTGTTCGTAGTTCGTAGATCATAGATCGTAGTTCGTTGTTCCTAGATCGCAGTCCGTAATTGGCGGTTCCTGGCTATTGGTCACTTGAGCGCGGCCCGGCTCCAGTTCCGTTGGCTTGGGCTGTCGAGGCCCGAGGGCTGCGAACAACGGACGAAAATGAATCACGAACCACGAACTACGATCTACGAACGAAGGACAACGGACAACTGACGACTGACAACGGACGACGGACCACGGACTATTAGGAGTGAAGATGGATATGTTTCCACGTTTCGATCTCGCCGGCCAGGTCGCGCTGGTAACCGGAGCGGCTCGCGGCCTCGGACGCGCCATCTCGCTGGCGTTGGCGCACGCGGGCGCTGACGTTGCCCTGGGCCTGCGAGACGTCAACACCGGTGGCAGCCTCGCCAAGGACATTGAGGCCATGGGCAGGCGCGCTTTGCCGTTGCAAATGGACGTGACGAATCTCCACCAAGTGTTCAGTGCAGTAGACGAGGCGGCAACACGCTTCGGCCACCTCGACATTCTGGTGAACAACGCCGGCGTGGCGCCGGGCAATCCGGCGGAAAACGTCCGCGAGGAGGATTTCGATCTCACTCTCAACGTCAATCTGAAGGGAACCTTCTTCGCCAGCCAGGCGGCCGGGCGGATCATGATTCGCCAGAAGCGGGGCCGCATCATCAACCTAGGCTCGCAGGCTGGCTCCGTAGCGCTGCCCACCGAGTCGGTCTATTGCATGACGAAGGCCGCTATCGCGCATCTCACCAAGTGCATGGCTGTCGAGTGGGGCCAGTACAACGTCACTGTCAATTGCGTGGCGCCCACGTTCATCTTCACGCCGGGAACTGAAGAAGCCCTGGCCGATGCCGCCTTTCGCGCCGACGTGGTCGAGCGCATTGCGGCGCTGCACCGCATCGGCGAGCCCATGGAAGTAGCCGGCGCCGTAGTCTTCCTGGCTTCACCGGCAGCGTCTTTAATCACAGGCGAGACGATCCTGATCGATGGAGGCTGGACGGCGCGGTAGGAAGAGTTATTCCAAAAACCGGCGCTGGCCGGCGTGAAATATACCCCTTACATCAACTTCGCCGGGAAAGATTCGATAGAAGACGACGTACGGCGTCCCTGAAATGACCAGCCTGCGCAACCCGGTTTCGTCAACTTTGGCCCCCAAGTCCGGAAAGTCACCGAGCATCGAGATGGCCTTCTGGATGCGATTGATGATCCTCTCCGCCGCTCCGGGCGAAAGGCCCGTAAGATAGTCCGCAATCGCATCAAGGTCGTCGTATGCCCTTCGGCCCCAGACGATCGTCATCGGGGAGAAGAAGACCTGCGGGAGCGAAAGGAATCAAGCTTGGCGAGGGCTTCTTCGTTGGCGTAGCGTTGGCCCGTATCGGTCAAATCTCGCCGGCGCACTTCCGAAAGCTGTGCCTCTTCAGCGCCGACCAAGGATTCGATTGCGTAAGCCAGCAGCGTGGCAGGCTCTTCTTTCCGTTCCTTCGCCATGCGCTCGATGCGCTGCTTCAGGTCAAAGGGCAGTTCCAGATGCGCGGTATCGCTCATGCGTCACCCTGCGCTGATACTATCATGGGAACGGGATCTGCCGAAACAATGTCTGGTTGATGTCTCGCGGGCAACCGCCGATCATCGGAGGAATGAAATGAAAAAGAGGAACGCTGGCCTCCGCTCCACCTTGCTTCTGTGCACTGTAGGGCTAGGCGCCATTCTGTTTCTTTTACCCACGCATTACTTCCAATCGCGAAGGACGCCTGTCGCGGCCCAGCCTTCACCTTCGGTTACGGGCGCTCCATCAACTGCCGGGGGTGCGATTCCGCCCACCTTTTTCTCACTCACCATCGCCTTCGGAAATTTAACGCAGTGGCCCACAGCGCGGTTTGGATTACTGGGTGAAATTCCCGGCAAAGGATGGAATTCAATCGCGCGCTCCCGAGGTTCCTATAACTGGAACGGGCTGGACCGCGATCTTGACATGGCGCGGAGCCACGGAATCACGACGGTGAGTTATAACCTGCACCTCACGCCCGCCTGGGCTTCCTCAAATCCAGACCGGCCTTGCACCGGTGAAAGCAATGTTTTCGGCTGCGCTGACCCTCCGGTGAATATCGCAGACTGGGATGACTTCGTCAGGGCGCTGGTCACTCGATACAAGGGGAGGATACAGTACTACGAAGTCTGGGACGAGCCAAATCGCCCGTTAACCTGGCGCGGCAACGTTCACGACATGGTAAAGCTGGCGCAGCACGCCTACGCCATCATTAAGGAGATCGATCCCAACGCCAAAGTCCTCACGCCTGGGGTCACCGTGATCGGCGTTCGGCCCTCATATCCCGGCTGCAATCTTGACTGCTGGCTTGACCGCTACCTTGCGGCCGGAGGTTCCCAGTACGCCGACGGCGTGACCTGGCACGGGTTCTACTGCCGGGATTCGGTCCGAGGCTGTGGCAACGGCATCGGATGCGACGTGGCGATCAACTGTGCGGGCACGCCACTCCTGAACCAGGTCAAGCTCGTCCGGTCGATGATGACGAAATACGGCCTGGCTGATAAACCCCTCCTGGACACCAGTGGCGGCTGGGGCAAGAACGAAAATTTGCCTGATCCTGACCAACAGGCGGCTTACGTCGCGCGCTGGCACATCCTGCAAGCGGCCGACGGTGTGGCCGTGGCGGACTGGTGGGGTTGGAATACAAAGGCTTGGGGAACGCTCTGGACCGAGACGGGCGAAACTCCGGCCACCGAGGCTTATCGCCAGACCTACCAATGGTTAGTCGGCGCCACCATGACGAAGCCGTGCGCTTTGGCAGATTCGATCTGGAGTTGCGAACTGACCCGTCCCGGCGGATATCGAGGTTTGATCGTCTGGGCCGATTCGGCTGCAATCACTTACAGGGTCCCCGCCTCGTTCCATCGCTACCGCGATCTAACGGGAAAAGCCGCCGCGGTCGGCGGGCCAGTTACGATTAATTACAAACCAATCCTCTTCGAAAGCGGTCGCGAGTGAGACGGGGAGGCCGCGGAGTCTGCAAAGGCGCGGCCGTCGACTCGGCGCCATCTGCTTTGAGGCGAACCGCCCGGCCAAGGGGCAGAAGAGAGTGGAAGACGACGGCATAAATTACAAACTCAAGATGCGGGTGTCGAAGTGAACAGTCAAGGGTAATCAGTGCCGACTGTCCAACTGCTGGAGCAACTGAATGATTTCGACCAGCGAGCTGGAGAAGAAATAGCGCCTCTTACCGTCCGCGGTCTGCAAGTAAAAGCCTCCGACCTTTGTTTGCCCATACACGATCTGGCTCAGTGGGGATTTGAATCCATCCACGTTGTGATCAGTTTGGTACTCCACCTGACCGTTGCCGATGATGAGTAGGCCGCTGCATGATCCTATCGTGTGCTGGTGCGTCACTGGGAACTTGTGAACTGATACGGTTGCGGAACCCGCACCTTCCTGTTTCCCAGCACTTTGCTCCCGAGCAGAACTGGAAGTCGACGTGCCCGACAGGAGAACCTGGGCTGTTGGAATCATGGCCAGCAGTTCGTCTGTGGCTCCGGCCGCCCGCAACTTGTCCTGCACGTCCTGCGTGCGCTCAAATGAGATATGATTTTTGCTCGCGAGCACCCGCATCCTTTCGTCCGGAACGCCGCCTTGCAGCAACCGAACCATCCGCTGCAGGTTGAGATCCACCGCGGCCGAACCCCGCAGAGTACCTTCGGCGAGCTCGGTGCTCTTGGCCTGCTGAGCCATGTTGATTTTCGCGTTAAGGTTTTGCTGCGGGGTGCCCAGTGCCTGCGCGTTTGTCTGAGCATTCTGATAGTCACGAATGGCGTCATCATAGTGGCCGGCGCCGTAGGAGGCGTCGCCCGCGGTTAGAGTCTTTTCGATCTGTTGCTTGAGTGCGACGCGCGCCAGTCCGACTTTGCGGCCCAAACCAGGGCGGTTCGAGTCGAGATCACGTGCGGCCAGGTATAGCGCGAGCGCCCGGACCCATTGTTGGGATGCGTAGTAGTCGTCACCCCGGCTTATCAGGGTGTCAATCTGCTTCTCAAGGGCGGTGCGCGCCAGTTCCGTTTTCTGGCGGAGTTCCGGATTGTCCGGGTCGAGCGCCAAAGCGCTTTGGTATTGTTCAAGTGCGTGTTGGTTGTCGCCGTTCTCCTGGGCAGAACTGCCCCTCCCGGTCAGGCTTTCGATCTCCTGCTGGAGAGCGGCACGCGCGCCCTCAACTTTCCGGTTGAGTCCCAGGTTGTGCGGATCGAGCCCCAAAGCGCTCTGGTATTGCTCGATTGCGTGTTGGTAGTCGCCGCTCTCATAGTAGGAGTCGCCCCGGTTCATGAGCTCTCCAAGCTGCGCGCTAAATGCCGTCAGCGCATCCATGCGTATTCGGTTCGGAGGCAGGGTTGTCAGCGCTCCCTTGAAAGACCCTGTGCTGCGTGAGCTGGACCTAGGCAAGACGTGGGCAAGACTCCCCGCAATGACTAGGACCAGTAGGCCCGACGCAAGCCACTGCCAATGATTCTTCAGGAGGTCCGTCGCAGCGTCATACGCAGTCGGCGAACGGTCTTCGCCCTGAACCGCCGGCTTCCCGGAGGGTGCCACCAAAGCACGCAGCTCCTCCTGTTCTCTCCGTCGTTTCTCCCGCTCGGCGGCCTCGATTTTCAGCCACTGATAGCGCTCCTCTTCGGCCCTTCGTCGGGCCTCCTCGGCCTCTCGCGCCTTGCGCTCGAGCTCGGCCTTGTCGCGCTCTGCCCGCTCCTGCTCGGCCTTCTCCCGCGACTTCCGATCCGCCTCGGCCCGCTCAGCCGCTCGACGCTCCTCTTCGGCCCTTCGTCGAGCCTCCTCGGCCTCTCGCGCCTTGCGCTCGAGCTCGGTCTTGTCGCGCTCTGCCCGTTCCTGCTCGGCCTTGTGCGCAGCCAACGGATCGGCCTCATCCTGCAGATGCTGCTCAATCTCGTAGCTTGCGAGGCTCTCACACGCCGCCTTGATCACCAGACGGCTGTCGTCCGTATCTCTCAGCCTCTGCAAGGCTTCTAGCGCTGCCCGAGCGAGACCCTTGTGCTTCCCTCGAAGCAGCAGCTCCAGGTCGTGAACGGCGTCCTCTCGCGCACCCGTGAACCTGCTCACAATGGCTTGTTGGAGTTCCACCGGCAGCTCGGCGGGCTTCAAGATTGCGTCCGGTACCTGCGCAATCACAATCTCTCCCTCGACGTCGAAGGCCCATTTCATGGGGCGCTGCTGGGGCGTCTCAACCTTGACGTGATCGTGAACGTACTCATAAAGCTCATCCAGGGAGATACGCCCGTCGCGGTCCATGTCCGCATCGCCCGTCGCAACTCCTCGAACGAGGTGCCGCGTAAACACCGAAGGCTCGCCATCGGCTTTCTCGAACGACTGTTGAATTGCGTTCGAGGCGGTAAGCACCACCAGACCGCGACCGGCTTCAAACTGGTCCCGGACGCCAACTTCAGCGGCGCCTCTGGCCAGAAGACCCGAGGCAAATGCTCCGCTATAGCAACAGTCGAGAACGAGAACCTGCCGCCGGGAGTTGCTGCTCTGCAGAACATCCTTAACAAAAGTGGCGCTTACTGCGGTGGCTTTCTTGGGCCTGGTGTGGTCTAACAAGCGTGTGTCCGCGGTGGCGAAATAGAGGTGCCCATTCTCATCGCGAAGGCCGTGACCCGAAAAGTACAGAAACAGCAAATCGTCGCGAGTGCGGTCCAGAAAGAAGTCTTCGACGGCCGCGCTCACCTCGCTGGCGGGGCGGTTGAGCAGCGTGCTCACCTCGAACCCGCCGATTTCAGGATCGCTCAAGACGCGCTGCAGTGACTCCGCGTCCTGCGCAGGGGCGACTAACTGCCGCAGGTCGGGGTCCTCGTATTGAGACGTCGCGATGATGAGAGCTTTGCGTGCCATTTCCGTCCTAGACCCGCTCATGCCTTATGGCGATCGACCCAGGCTTCGATAAGTCGTTGCTCATCTTTGGAATGATTGCCGGCCACGACCAGTTTCGCGCCGCCGCAGTCCTCGCTTTCCACATTAAGTACGCGCAGTCTGTCATGCTCGAGGGCCATCATGCCCTGCACCCGCTCGCTATATCGCGTTATATTGTGAGTCGTCATGTCGCTTCGCGACACCCCGAAGCATGAAAATGCCCGTGAGTCCTCATGTCGCTTCGCGACACCCCGAAGGCATGAAAAAAAATGGCGCTATCGAGGCGAAGAGGCGCTCGTTCGAAAACAAAGCACTTAGCGCCTATTTTCGGAACAGATCGGCTTATGATCGACTCAGCCTGCGCCTGGGGTGGTGAGCCCACCGTTGCCTGACCGAAATTTTCGGAACAGAAATAGGCCGTCGGCGTTACAGGAACACTTACTACCGCCAGGAATAGCACGGTCGGCCCGCTGCGTGCCGTGGTTCATTCGAACCGCAAAGGGCCCACGATGGGAAAGGCGGCAAGCGCGCACCAGCTCTGCAATGACGTCATACAACCCGACGTCGTCGCCACCCGGCGAAGGGGTCGACCGAAGCAAGGTACTGCATCGGTGTACGCGCTGCCCCCAACGTGCAGGGGCCTCACTCCTGATTGTGTGCAGATTTTGCACAACCGGGCCACCTTCGGCCGACTCGGACCGACATTCACAGGCTAACCCCTTCAAAACACGGCTCAAAATAAACATTCGAAATTGTCCCACCTGTACCCACTGTCCCATTCCCACCTGCTAGTGTCGGTCTTGGGCGGTTGCCGGTTGCTGGTTGTCGGTAGTTGGTGCGTGGCCGGCAGATTTAGACGCACCGTTTCGGAACTGACTGCGAACACCGAACACCGACAACCGAACACCGTCAACTGCGAACCGAAAACCGAGGACCGCCATGTCCCTACGCAAATCACCCCGACGTACCCGAACTTTACTGGCCGCGAATCGCCGCAATTCCCGCAAATCGACCGGCCCGCGCACGGCCGCCGGCAAACGGCACTCCGCGTGG
>Ga0335085_10004091_pt1 | contig 24457 bp, 24 predicted proteins | sample Lox_Sample_45_FD_206712 | JGI IMG/M metagenome (GOLD analysis project Ga0335085, IMG submission 206712) | Soil microbial communities from Loxahatchee National Wildlife Refuge, Florida, United States - Lox_Sample_4.5 | ecosystem: Environmental > Terrestrial > Soil > Wetlands | place: USA...
TCTCCGACCTCCGCGGCGGGACCGTTCGTCATCATCACAACCCGGTCGGAAAGAAAAATTGCCTCATCCACGTCGTGCGTGACCATCAGCGCTGTGAGTTGGGTGCGGCTCCAAACATCGAGCAGCACCTGTTGCAACTCGAAGCGCGTGAGGGCGTCCAACATGCCGAACGGCTCGTCGAGCAGAAGCATTTTCGGTTTCAGTGCAAACGCGCGGGCGATGCCGACCCGTTGTTTCATGCCTTGTGAGAGTTCGCACGCGCGTTTGTGCATCGCATCCCCCAATCCCACGACCGTCAGGTAATATTCTGCGATCTCGCGGCGCTCCATTTTGCTCGCAGTGTAAAAAACCTGGTCCACGCCAAGCACCACATTCTGAAACGCTGTGAGCCACGGCAGAAGGCAGGGTGATTGAAAGACAATTCCCCGATCCGGCCCGGGGCCGCCCAATTCCTTGCCGGCCAGAATGATCCCGCCGCCGCTGAGATCATTCAACCCGGCGAGCATCGAAAGCACCGTGCTTTTGCCGCAGCCGGAATGTCCAATGAGTGTCACGAATTCCCCTTTTTTAATACGGAGATTGAAATCCTTTACAATCACCGCGGGGCCTTTGGGCGTCGGATAGGTTTTGGTAATGTTTGAAAGCTCAACGTAAGCACTCATGCGACCTCCACGGTTTCTCGCTTTTCTTCCTGTTTTCGTTTCGGCTTGCCGCCGCGAAAGAGCGGATGGCGGTGGCTCAAATCCTCCGGCTCAATGTCCGGCAAAATGAGCCGGCGCGTGACGGATGCCTTCGCCTTGCCGCCGGCGCCCAGCAGGTAGCCAATGATTTCTTTCCGGATGTTTTTGAAGCGTGGGTCGTGATTGAGCGCTTTGCGGTCGCGTGGGCGTTCGATGTCCACCGGCACCACCGGGCCAAGTGTCGCCCGCGGACCGGCGCTCATAGGAATAATTCGATCGGCAAGCAAAATGCCTTCATCCACGTCGTTCGTGATAAGCACGACCGTTTTCCTCGCCTCGGACCAGATGCGTCCGATTTCGTCCTGAAGCGTGGCGCGCGTCAGGGCGTCCAGCGCGCTAAGCGGCTCGTCGAGCAGCAGGACTTTCGGGTCCATCGCCAGCGCCCGGGCCACGCTGACACGCTGTCTCATGCCGCCGGAAAGTTCGCGCGGCTTTTTCTCACGCGCCGGCGTAAGATTCACCATCGCAATATGTTTTTCAATGTGCTCGCGGCGTTTGGCAGAGGGCCAATCGCGAAAAACTTCGTCCACCGCCAGCGCGACGTTTTCGTAAACACTCAGCCACGGGAGCAGCGAGTAATTTTGGAAGACAATCGCGCGGTCGGGACTCGGCTCCAGCACTTTTTCGCCCCGCAATGTTACGGCGCCCCCGTCGGGCTTCTGCAGACCGGCCATCAGCGACATCAGCGTCGTCTTGCCTGACCCAGAGTAGCCGACGATGGCGACGAACTCGCCTTCGGCAATGCTCAGGTTGATGTCATGCAACACCTCGGCGCGCTTCTGTCCGAAGCCATAACCCTTGGAAACGTTGGTTAATTCTAGAAAAGCCATGGGTTAACGAATGGTGGCCGCGTCAAAACTCACGGCGCGTTGCAGAACCATCATCATGCGGTCAAGAACGAAACCTATGAAGCCGATGGTGAACACTGCCACCATGATTTGCGCGAGCGTCTCACTGCTGCCGTTCTGGAACATGTCCCAGACGAATTTTCCCAAGCCGGGATTTTGCGCGAGCATTTCGGCCGCGATGAGCACCATCCATCCGACGCCGAGCGAGAGCCGCAGGCCGGTAAAAATGAGCGGCAACGCGGAAGGGATGACGATCTTGCGGACTTTTTTCCACCAGCCGAGTTTCAACACGCGCGCAACGTTGAGGTAATCATTGTCAATCGAGGCCACGCCGAGGGAGGTATTGATGAGCGCCGGCCAAAGCGAGCAAAGCGCCACGGTGAACGCAGAGCTGATGAATGACTTCTCGAACATCGGATCCTTGGGGTTGTAAAGCGCGCTCACCATGATCATCACGATCGGCAGCCACGCGAGCGGCGAGACCGGCTTGAATATCTGGATAAAAGGATTCATAGCCGTGTTGAATACTTTGCTGAGCCCGCACAGGATTCCCAGCGGCACCGCAATCAGTGCGGCAATCAGAAAACCGGCAAACACCGTTTTCAGACTGGTAAAAATCTGGTCAATATAGGTGGGCGAGCCCGCGTATTTGCGCTCCTTCCATTCACCGCCGGGATTTGCCGCCAGAAATTCCTTCTTCCGCTCGGCCTGACGTTTGTAGAACGCCGCCTCCTGTGCGCGCTCGGCCACGTGAGCCGACCACAGAATCCCGGCTTCCTTCCAGACCGCAACCGGTCCCGGCAGCGAGCCAAAGTTGACTTTGACGTTCGCGGCCACCCATGACCATGCGCCGAGAAAAACCAGAATGGCCAGAATCGGCACGCCAATGTTCAGGAAAATCTGACGCAATTGTTCGTTTGGATTTTCGCGCCGCGCCAGACGCAGGAACGGCACCGCCCAACTCAGGCCGGCGTTTTCACAGGTTTTGATGAGCGTTCCCATGAGGTCAATCCTTCAGGCCAATGGCGAATTTCTTCAGGTAATCGTTCGGCTTATGGGCGTCATATTCGATTCCGTCAATGAAGTCGGCCGTGGGCGGCTTGTAGCCGTCCGTCGTCGGAATTTCGTCCGCCTTGAGTTTTCCTTCGGCGACGAGCGCCTTCGCGGCCTTCAAATAAACATCCGGCTTGTAAACCTCCTTGGCGGTCTGCTTGTACCAATCGTCGGACTTGGCCCCGGTGATTTGTCCCCACCGCCGCATTTGCGTGAGGAACCAGATGGCGTCGCTGTAATACGGATACGTCGCGTAATAGCGGAAGAAGACGTTGAAATCCGGCAGCGACCGTTTGTCGCCTTGGTAATATTCCCACGTGCCCGTCATGCTGTTGGCGATCACCTGCTCGTCCGCGCCGACGTATTCAGGGCGGGAAAGGATTTTGCAGGCCTTGATCCGGTTTTCCGGCGAGGCGTCGAGCCATTTGCCGGCGCGAATGAGCGCCTTGGTGACGGCAATGAACGTATTCGGGTTTTTCTCGGCCCAATCGGCGGTGACCCCGAAAACTTTTTCCGGATTATTTTTCCATATCTCGTAATCCGTGATCGCCACGACCCCGATGCCTTTGATCACAGCCTGTTGATTCCATGGCTCGCCGACGCAGTAACCCTGAATCGTTCCCTGCGCCAGCGTCGCCGGCATCTGCGGCGGCGGCGTGACAGAGATTAAAACGTCGGCGTCTTTTGTGCCGGTCGTGTCCGTTGCCGTGTAATAGCCGGGGACAATGCCGCCCGCAGCCAGCCAGTAGCGCAGATAGTAGTTGTGGGTCGAAACCGGAAAGACCATTCCCATTTTCATCGGCGTGCCATCGGCTTTCATTTTCTGAACGACGGGTTTGAGCAGGTCGGCCTTCAATGGGCGTTCAATCGGTTCCTTTTTCAGCGAGGGATTCATCTCCTTCATTTCGTCCCAGACGGAGTTCGCCAGCGTGATCCCGTTGCCGTTGAGGTCCATGCTGAACGCGGTAATGATGTGCGCCTTGGTGCCGTAGCCGATGGTCGCCGCGATGGGCTGTCCGGCCAGCATGTGCGCGCCGTCCAATTCGCCGCTGATGACACGATCGAGGAGGACTTTCCAATTCGATTGCGCCTCGACAGTCACATAAAGCCCTTCGTCCTCAAAAAAATTCATCTCCTTGGCGATGATAAGCGGCGCGCAGTCGGTGAGTTTGATAAAGCCGAATTTGAGGTCGGTTTTTTCCAGCTTGTCATCCGCGCGAGCGATCGGCGCGCTGAAAATCGCAAATCCGGCAACAGCCGCAATGCCTTTGGCCATTGTTCCAAAAAATCGGCGGCGGGGTATCTCAAGTAAGTGCGGTTTCATTTTCAATTTTGTCTTCGTTTGCATGAATAGTTTCAGTTGAAGCCCGAAGGCGGGCCGCCTGCTCGAAGATGTCCGCGCGAAACACGCGGCGGCCGAGCGCGAAGTTGAGGGCGGAATGATCCGGGCACAGGCCGCTGTCGCGCATGTGCTGGAGCACCCAGGCGATTTTTTCGCCGGAGGGTTCGTTGGCCTTTCGTTGATGGAAAATATTGAAATCGCGGATCACGCGCACGTGACCGTGGCCAAAATCAAATTCGCCCCGAACGCCCAGCCGCAGGGCGGATTCCGGAACGCCGACATATTCGGGACGGACAAGGACGTCAATCAATTCGCCGTGGTTTTCCGGCGCGTCGCAAAATTCGCAGGCTTCCAGGAGCGCGGCTGCCAGCGCGACATGCTCCCCTGCGCGGTGTTCCGCGAATTCCCGGCGAACCATGAGGACTTTTTCAGGATGTCCCGGCTCGAGTTCGGCGCTGATTGCCACGCAATAGCCAACCCCCTGCCGCACAGCGACGGAATTCCATGGTTCACCCACGCAGAAACCATCCAGATTTCCAGCCTTAAGATTGGAAACCATTTGCGGCGGCGGCACGATGACAATACGCAAATCGCGGTTCGGATCGATTCCCGACGATGCGAGCCAGTTGCGAAGCAAAAAATTATGCGAGGAAAAGGGATAAACAGCGCCAAACGTGAAAGTCTTCCTGCCGCGCATCCGCCTGATTTCTTCCCGCAACGACGCACCATCGCGCACGCCGCTTTTCCAAAGTTTTTCGGAAATGGTTATCGCATTGCCGTGCAAATTCAGAATCAGCGCGGTCAGGCAATCGCATGGAATGGAACCCAGCCCCAAAGTCGCGGCCACAGGCATTCCCGCCACGGCATGAGCCGCGTCCAGTTCCCCGTAGATCACTTTGTCGCGAATCGTCGCCCAGCCCAATTCGCGGCTCAGGTTCACGCGCAGTCCGTATTTTCGGAACAAGCCCAATTCGTGCGCCATAACGAGCGGAGCACAATCCGTCAGCGGCACAAAACCCAGTCGCAGCGGCCGTCCCGGCGCGCTGGGATTGGCAATGTGCAGCTTTTTTTTCACGGCAGAGAACTTTTTCTGGTTATGCGGTATCAAGCGGCGCATGTGCCAGCGGGTGTTCTTGGCGCAATGAATGCTTCGCTAAATTCCAATGCGAACCATGAATCTGATTCATACATGAATACTCCGCTCGACAGTCGGCAGATACGCGCGTTCTGCGCGCTGGCGCGAACAGGAAGCTTTACCCAGACCGCGCGCGAACTGCATCTCACGCAATCCGGCATCAGCCATTCAATGAAAGCCTTGGAGCGCGATATTGGTTGTCGGCTTTTGGACAGGGTGGGCAAAAAAGTTGTGCTGACACAGGCCGGCGAACAACTGCTGCATCATTCGACAAAAATTTTGAAGGAAATGGAAAACGCGCGCGAATCGCTCGCGCACCTGGGCAAATGGGGCCGCGGCCGGTTGCGCCTCGGCGCAAGCACGACGGCGTGCCAGTATCTCATCCCCCCGGTGCTGCGTGAATTCAAGGAAAGTTTCCCCGAACACGTGATTACCATCGAACCCGGAGACATGCCCGCACTGGTCAATGCTCTCTTGAATCAACGCGTCGATCTTGCACTCTCACTGGAACCGGAAAAAGAGCCGCAACTGGAGTTTCACCCGCTCTTCACGGACGAACTTCAGTTCATCGTGGGCGCGCTCCATCCGTGGGCCCGCGCAGGCAGGGCGGAACGTTCGGAAATCCCGCGGCAAAGTTACATTCTGTATCGCAAACAGAGCATCACCTTCAGACTCGTCGAAAATTATTTTCGCCGCGAACAGATGGTGCTGAACACAGTCATCGAACTCGGAAGTCTTGAAGCAACGAAGGAATTGGTAAAGATCGGCGTCGGTATCGGCATTGTGGCCCCGTGGATTGCACGAAAAGAAATCGAAGAAGGCTCGCTCGTCGCCCTGCCGCTCGGCCGGCGGAAACTGGAACGACGCTGGGGCATATTGCACCAGCGCGGCAAGCGATTGAATCTCGCGGAGGAGACGTTTGTAGGGCTATGCGAATCTGCGACTTCTCCCATGCGAAGTTAAAGGACCGGATTCCAGGCCAATTCATCTCCGCCGGCTGGGTGACAAATGCAATAGCATTGAAAATCGCCGAGCACACTCTTCATCCAATTTAATTCACGACCATTCACTTATGGAGGCCAGCGACGATGGCGTATCCCCCTCGTCCCGATTTGGGTTCCGTCGAGGTAATCAGTTTAAAGCAGAATCCGCAGCGGTTCCTGCGGATGTCGTTGACACCAGAAAATCCACTGAAACCTTCCGAGCTAACCGTCAACTCGCTACAACTCACGTCATTGCCGGCCCTGGCCTCCAAGTTGCTTGTGGTCCATGATTTCTGCAATTCCTATTCTCCACCCGCGTATTCCTCGTTCACTTTGAGGTTCATGCCGAGAAGCACGTAGTCGCGTGGCACGGCGGTCATATCGAGGACGTAATCTTCCAGATGCATCAGTTCGCTGAAACCAAGCTGAGCCAGAATGCGCAGGGCGATTTGGCGCTCGCCGTTCAGTTCCGCTTCCAACCGGCGGAGGCCGCAATGCCGGGCAATTTCCACCAACTCGGACACCAGGATTTTTGATACATTGCGATTTCGATACTGAGGATGCGTCAATAACGTGATCAGGCCAACGTGCCGTTTCCAGCCGCCCATGCGTTGATGCAACGTTGCTTCGCCTATGATTTGCCTCCGGTAAAACATCAGCAAAGGCAAATTGTTCTCATAGTCGGGCTGATGGCACCATTGCCGAACGGTGATGGGATCAGAGATCGGTTGCTTGATAAAGAGCCGCTCCTCTTCAGGCACGGCGAGGAGGAACTTGCGTAAGCGCGCTTCGTCCTGCCTGCGCAGGGGGCGCACAACAACCGGGGTGCCGTCGCGGAGTTGTGACCTGATGGGAAAATTTTTGAGCACCCGCTCGGAAAAAAGAGTTGAGCTTCCAGAGGACCTTTTCACGTTCTCCTGTTATCCGAATCCAGAAACTTTTGCTCCGCCCTATTTGCTTTCCGCTCACCTTCATTTGCTTTTCTCAGAGACGGCGCGGCAAAGACACGATTTTGCGCGCAACGGAAGCGCAAACGTTGCCAAAATACGTGGAGTCCGATTTGGGTGTCTCCCTCAAATTATCTTTGTGGTCGACTGCCATTGCGCAGCAGTAATTGAGATGGCAGGTTTTCCAATCGCATTTTTATGTTAAGTGCTCTCCAAAAGCCGGAGGAAAGACGGGCCGCAAAAGTAATGCAGCACGCCAGCGGCGACAAGCGCTTCAAAATTCTCGAAGTGCACATGAAAAAACACCTGTTCCGGCAGGATGCGCTGATCGAGGTGCTGCACAAGGCGCAGGAGTTGTTCGGGTTTCTGGACGACGATCTGCTGCTGTTCATTTCCTGCAAACTGAAGCTGCCACCGAGCCGGGTGTACGGCGTGGCGACGTTCTACCATTTTTTCACGCTCAAACCCCAGGGCGAGCACACGTGCGTGGTTTGCATGGGCACGGCCTGCTACGTCAAAGGCGGCGACAAAGTCCTGGCGGCGGTGCAGCAGGAGGCAAAAATCAAAGCAGGCGAAACCACGCCGGATGGAAAGGTTTCACTACTCACAGCGCGCTGCATTGGCGCATGCGGCATCGCCCCCGCGGTGGTCTACGATGGCACGGTGACGCCCCGTCAAACCCCCGAATCGGCTCTCCAGCATGTGAAAGGATGGCTGAAAAATGGATCTTAATGACCTATTGCAGATTAAAGAGAAGGAACTCGCGGGGCGAAAAAAATACGTTCTGCGCTGTTGCATGGCCGCCGGCTGCGTCTCTTCCAACTCGGAACAGGTGAAAATCGAACTCGACAAGGCCGTGAAAGCGGCAGGGCTGGACGGCACGGTCGAGGTCCGCGGTGTCGGTTGCATGCGACTCTGTTGCCAGGGCCCGCTGGTGCAGACCGACCCAGGTGAGGTGTTGTACCAGAGGGTCAATCCCGAAGATGCAGCCGGAATTGTCGCAGCGCTGAACGGGGGCAAAGCAAAAGTCGCACAAGGCGATCCCAATCACCCGTTTTTCAAAAAGCAATTTTCCATTGTGCTCGCCAATAGTGGAATCGTAGACCCGGAACGCATCGAAACCTATATCGCGGCGGACGGTTATAAGGGACTTCACGATGTTCTGCACGAGATGACGCCCAAAGATGTGACGGATTCCATGGTGGCGAGCGGTTTGCGCGGACGTGGTGGCGCGGGTTATCCAACCGGCCTGAAATGGGCAACGGTGGCGAAATCTCCTGGCGACAAGAAATATGTCATCTGCAATGCCGACGAGGGCGACCCGGGCGCATTTATGGATCGCAGCGTTCTTGAGAGCGATCCGCACAGTGTTTTGGAAGGCATGGCCATTGCCGCATATGCCGTCGGCGCGGACCAGGGCTACATCTATGTGCGCGCGGAATATCCGCTCGCGATCAGCCGGTTGCAGACAGCCATTAAACAGGCGAAGCAACTTGGCCTCCTCGGCAGCGGCGTCTTTGAGTCCCCGTTCAATTTTACAATTGATATTCGAATTGGAGCGGGCGCGTTTGTTTGCGGAGAAGAAACCGCGTTAATGGCTTCTGTTGAAGGCCGGCGCGGCACGCCACGTCCCCGCCCGCCCTTCCCTGCCGAAAGTGGTTTATGGGGCTGCCCAACGCTCATCAATAACGTGGAAACATTCGCTAATGTTCCAACCATTATTCGCAAAGGGGCGCAATGGTTCGCCGATATCGGCACCGAGAAAAGCAAAGGCACTAAAGTCTTTGCGCTCGCCGGCAAAATCAAGAACACCGGACTGATCGAAGTCCCCATGGGCACAAAGCTTCGCGAAATAGTTGAAGACATGGGCGGGGGAGCCCCCGATGGCCGAATCAAAGCCGTCCAAACGGGTGGGCCATCGGGGGGCTGCATCCCGGCCGACGCGCTCGATACACCGGTGGATTATGATTCGCTGACCAAGCTGGGATCGATCATGGGGTCGGGCGGAATGATCGTCATGGACGAATCTACAAACATGGTCGAGATCGCCCGTTTCTTCATGGAATTTTGCATGGACGAATCCTGCGGCAAATGCATCCCCTGCCGCGCCGGCACAGTGCAAATGTTTCACCTCCTGGAAAAAATCACCCAACGCAAGGCGACAGCCCGCGATCTTAAGCAGCTTGAAGAACTTTGTGACATGGTGCGAAACACCAGCCTCTGCGGGCTCGGCCAGACGGCGCCAAATCCGGTGATGAGCACGTTGCGATTCTTTCGCAATGAATATGAGGCCCTGCTGCAATCCGAAAATTACCCTGACGCGAAGCGGCAACCGGCGGAACCGGCAAAACAATAGGAGAAGAATTTATGGCCGCCAAAACACTCACCATTAACGGCAAACAGATCAGTGCCGAAGAAGGCGCCACAATTTTGCAGGCCGCGCAGGAGGCGAACATCAGCATACCAACCCTGTGCCATCTTGACGGCGTTTACGACGTCGGCGCCTGCCGCCTTTGCCTCGTGGAAGTCGCCGGGGTGCCAAAACTTCTCCCGGCATGCACCACCAAAGTCTCCGAAGGCATGGACGTCAAGACCAACAGCGAACGGCTGCAAAAATATCGGCGGATGACCCTTGAACTTCTGTTCGCCGAACGCAATCACGTTTGTGCGGTGTGTGTCTCAAATGGCCATTGCGAACTCCAGACGCTGGCGTATTCGCAGGGCATGGACCATGTCCGGTACGAATATACATTTCCGAAATGGGGCGTGGATACCACACATCGCCTCTTCGGAATGGATCACAATCGTTGCGTACTCTGCACACGGTGCGTGCGCGTCTGCTGGCATATCGAAGGGGCCGGGACGAAAAACGTGGCGGGGCGCGGGGGAAAATCCTGGATCATCACCGACCTCAATGTGCCTTGGGGCGAATCCGAAAGCTGCACGCAATGCGGCAAATGCGTTCAAGCGTGTCCGACGGGCGCGTTGTTCTATAAAGGTTCCACGGTGGCCGAAATGGAGCGCGACCGCTCAAAGCTCGAGTTCATCGTCACTGCCCGGGAGAAAAAACAATGGATTGCTTAGACTGATTTTATGAAAGTGCGTCTGGCAACAATTTGGTTCGGCGGCTGTTCGGGCTGCCACATGTCGTTTCTCGATCTCGACGAATTCCTCGTCGACCTCGCCGAGAAGGTTGACCTCGTCTACAGCCCGGTGATTGACATCAAGGAATACCCCGGGAATGTAGACCTCTGCCTTGTCGAAGGCGCCATCTGCAACGAGGACAATCTCGAATTGCTCCACAAGGTCCGGGCGCGCACGAAAGTCCTGGTGTCCTTCGGCGATTGCGCCGTGACGGGAAACGTGTCCGCCATCCGCAATCAACTCGGCCTGGACAACACCGAAAGCGTTCTGCAGTGCGCTTACATTGACCACGCGCAGCACAATCCCCGGCTTCCTGAAGAGAAAGGAATTGTGCCGGCATTGCTCGAACGGGTAATGCCGGTCCACGAGGTCGTGCCGGTGGAATATTTTCTGCCTGGCTGCCCCCCGGACGCCGAGCGCATCAAGGCATTCCTGACACAACTGTTGAATGGCGAGGAACCGAAGCTGGAACCCATTCAACTGAAATTTGGATGATTTGAATATGTTAAATCGCATCGTCATCGATCCGGTGACCCGTATCGAGGGCCACGCCAAAATCAGCATTTTCATGGACGACACCGGAAATGTGTCTGACGCCGAGTTTCACGTGGTCGAGTTTCGCGGTTTTGAAAAATTCTGCGAAGGCCGGCCGTTTTCCGAAATGCCGGGCATCACGCAACGCATTTGCGGGATTTGTCCGGTGAGCCATACACTCGCCTCGGCCCGGGCCGGCGATGCGCTCATGGCCGTCAACATCCCGCCGGCGGCTGACAAGCTGCGCCGGTTGATGAATCTCGGCCAGATTGTTCAAAGCCACGCCTTGAGCTTCTTCCATCTCAGCGCGCCGGATTTTTTGCTCGGATGGGAGACGCCGCAGTCACAAAGAAATGTCTTTGGACTGATCAACTCCAACGCCAGCCTGGCGCGCGCGGGAATACGCCTGCGCCAATTCGGCCAGGAAATCATTGAGATCCTGGGCGGCAAAAAAATTCACCCCGCCTGGGCGGTGCCCGGAGGCGTGCGCTCAGCCCTCACGGAAGGCGGCCGCGCCCGCATCCGCGAATGGCTTCCCGAAGCCTTCAACACCGCCAGGATCGCCTTTGAGCTTTGGAACAAAACGATGGAAACCCACCAGCGCGAAATCCAGACGTTCGGCAACTTTCCATCGCTGTTCATGGGCCTCGTGGCTCCGGACGGCACGTGGGAACATCACGGCGGCAAACTGCGGTTCGTTGACAGCAGTGGAAGCATCATCGCCGACCAGATTGATCCGCAGAAATATTACGAAGTCATCGGCGAGTCAGTGCAGACCACCTCGTATCTCAAATCGCCCTACTACACCCCGCTCGGTTTTCCCGAAGGATTGTATCGCGTAGGCCCGCTGGCGCGGCTCAATGTCTGCAAATGCATGGGGGTGCCGCGGGCGGATGCAGAATTGGAAAAGTTCCGGAAGCTGGGCCGCGGCACGGTCACGTCGTCATTTCTTTATCATTACGCGCGCTTGATTGAAATCCTTGCCTGCCTTGAATATATCGAGCGTTGCATGAACGACAATGAACTGTTGAGCGACGACCTCCGGGCTGACGCCGGCATTAACAGCTTTCGCGGCGTGGGCGCAAGCGAGGCGCCGCGCGGCACCCTCTTCCATGACTACACAGTGGACCGCAACGGCCTTTTGCAGAAGGTCAATTTGATTGTCGCGACCGGGCAGAACAATCTGGCCATGAACCGAACGGTGGCGCAAATCGCCCGGCACTATGTCCGGGGAAACAAAATCCCCGAGCCAATGCTCAACCGCGTCGAGGCCGGCATTCGCTGTTACGATCCTTGTCTAAGTTGCTCCACGCATGCAGTCGGCCAGATGCCGTTGCACATCCGGCTCGTTTCAGCAACCGGGCAGGTTTTAAACGAGGCCATTCGCGGATGAAACCTTCCACTCAACTTCTCGTCATCGGCTACGGCAACGAATTGCGAACCGATGACGGCGTTGGACCGAGAGTCGCGGCCACCGTGGCGGAATGGAATCTGGACGGCGTGGAGGCGATTGTTTGCCCATTGCTCACGCCTGAACTGGCCGACCCGCTTTCAAAGGCCCGCATCGCGGTGTTCGTGGATGCGGCCGTGGAAGGCTCCGACAGAGTGCAATTATCCAAACTGGAGCCGAACGAATCCTGTCAGATCATGGCGCATGCGGCGGATCCCCGAACGCTCCTGGCATTGGCGCGGGATGTGTTCGGACGAGCACCCATGGCCTGGTGGCTGAAAATTCCGGCTAAGAAACTGGAATTCGGACAGGAGTTTTCGCCCGAAACCCGGCTGGGTCTGGCTGAGGCATTGGAAAAACTGCGCGGTCTTTGCCGATCGCTTCAATTCAGTGCTTGAGAAATGCGTTCAGCGTCCGGGTGATCGCGGAAGATCGTTTGTCGTTCACGGCCGCATGCTCCCTCGCGAGAAAACCAATCCATTCCTCCATCCCCTGCCCGGTCTTCGCCGAGAGCTCGAAGATGCGCGCGTGATGACTGATGCGCTCGAGATTCCCAATCGCCTGCCGTCGATCAAATCCCGCCGCGCCCGCAAGGTCGGTCTTCGTCACAATGGCAACATGGGCTGAATGGAACATCGGCGGATACTTGAGCGGCTTGTCTTCGCCTTCAGTAACAGACGTCAACACCACCCGCAAATCCTCACCGAGATCGTAATCCGCCGGGCATACCAGATTGCCGACGTTTTCAATCACGAGCACCTCCAGCGCTCCCAAATCCAGCCGCTCCATCGCCCGCGCGACCATTTCCGCATCGAGATGGCAGACGGTTCCGGTGGTCACCTGCACCACCGGAATTCCAGCGGCGCCCAGGCGAACCGCATCGTTGTCAGTCGCCAGATCGCCGACGATGACCCCCACGCGCAATTGGTCTTTGAGACGCACGGCCGTTTCCCGGATGAAAGTGGTTTTCCCCGATCCCGGCGAGGAGACGATGTTCAATACCAGCAATTTCTGTTTGCGAAATTTTGTTCGATTCAAATCCGCCAGCCGGTCGTTCTTCTCCATCAGCGAACGGTTCAGGTCCACGGTGCGTTTTCCGTGTGGATGAAGATGACCGCCGTGAGAATGAGGGTGATGATGTTCGTGCGAATGCGCCTCGTTGATTCGCGCCTTTCCGCCAGTGAGTCCGCAGCCACATTCTTTGCACATATCAGGATATCTCCACCGCGGCGATTTCCAGTTCACGACCGCGCCGCAACTCGCCGCTGAAATTGTGGCACGCGGGACATTCACACGACAATTCCGCCTGCGGAAACTCGCGCTCACATGCCGCGCACCAGCACGTTGCCGGCACTGGTTCAATCTCCAGGGTCGCACCCGCGGCAATCGTGTCCCGGCACACAATGTCAAACGCAAACTGCATGGCGTCGGGCACCACGCCGCTCATCTCACCGATGCGCAGGCGCAGGCTGAGCACGCGCCGACCGCCGGATTCCCTGGCGGTCGCCACCGCCATTCGCACCGCTTCTTCCATGAGAGAGAGTTCGTGCATGATTCACACGCCGGATTCAGCATTTCTCCGCGCATCGCGGAGGCAGAAACAAAATGTTCCCGGCGCAGGACAAAAGCAACCTGCCGCGGTCAAATAACAATCCTTGCTAAGTGATTGCCAAGGGATGGCAAGGCGGCGTTGGCGTTTTCAGGATAGTTAGAATCATGCGCGCTCCGCCATCATCAACTCGATCGGCCAACGACCGCCCGACCGTCAATGGCAGCAGCAGCCTGCGCCTCAGGGCTGTTATTCGTGGCGCGGTCCAGGGCGTTGGTTTTCGCCCGTTTATCCACCGGCTCGCCGGACGATTTGGACTGAATGGTTGGGTCAATAATTCGCCGCAGGGCGTTTTTCTGGAGGTCGAAGGCCCCCGCGAGACGCTCCTGCAGTTTTTGCGTTGCCTGGAGACCGAAAAGCCACCGCACAGTTCGATTCAAAGCATCAAGTCCTCCTGGCTCGAAACCGCGGGGTATGCAAATTTCGCAATTCGCCCCAGCGAAGAAACCGGCGGCAAAACAACGCTCGTGTTGCCTGACATCGCAACCTGTCCTGAATGCTTGCGGGAAATCCTGGACCCGGCGAATCGCCGGTACCGCTATCCGTTCACCAACTGCACCCATTGCGGGCCCCGCTTCAGCATCATCGAATCCATTCCCTACGATCGCCCCAACACCTCGATGAAATCGTTCACGATGTGCCCGGAGTGCCGCGCCGAATACGATGACCCGCGCGACCGCCGCTTTCACGCGCAACCGATCGCGTGCCCCGTTTGCGGCCCTCAACTGGAACTGTGGACTCCCACCGGCGAAATCGTGCTCAGCGGCGATAACGCATTGCGCGCCGCGGCGATTGCCCTTCGCCGTGGAAAAATTGTGGCGGTGAAAAGCCTGGGCGGATTCCAACTCCTGGCCGCCGCACACAATGACGAGACCATTCTTCGTCTCCGAAACCGAAAGCAACGGAAAGGCAAGCCCTTCGCGCTCATGTTTCCAACTCTCGAATCGGTGCAGGAGGCCTGCGAGGTTTCACCTCTTGAAGAAGAATTGCTGACCTCGCCGGAAGCACCCATTGTTTTGCTCAAGCGGCGCGCGGACTGCAAACGGGAACTTTCCGATTGGATTGCTCCCGGGAACCCTTGCCTGGGCGTCATGCTCCCCTACACCCCCATGCACCATCTGCTGTTGGCGGATCTGGGTTTTCCGGTCGTGGCGACCAGCGGAAATTTGAAGGACGAACCCATCGCCTTCTCCGAAACGGAAGCTCTGCAGCGGCTGGGTCAAATCGCGGATCTGTTTCTGGTTCATAACCGCCCGATTGTGCGCCATGTGGATGATTCCATCGTGCGAATCATGGCAGGACGCGAAATGATCCTCCGGCGCGCCCGCGGTTATGCGCCTCTGCCCATCAGCATAAATTCCGTGAATCGCGATTCAAATGCCGGTGCCACTCTCGCCGTTGGCGCTCATTTAAAGAGCGCGGTGGCATTTTCGCGCGGCAAGGATGTATTCGTCAGCCAGCACATCAGCGATCTCGAAACCGAGCAGGCCTTTCGCGCTTTTCGTAACATCATTTTGGATTTCCAGAAATTTTATGAAAAGAAACCCGGGATCGTCGCGGCAGACACGCACCCGGACTATCTTTCCACACGATTTGCCCAGCAAAGGACGCAAAGCGGCAACCCGCGCCTCGTGATGGTTCAACATCATGTCGCGCACGTCCTTTCCTGCATGGCCGAGAACGACCTGATGCCGCCTGCGCTGGGCGTGGCCTGGGACGGCACCGGCTGCGGAGAAGATGGCACCATCTGGGGAGGAGAATTCTTCAAAGTCGCGGGCGACGGGATCGAGCGAATGGCTCATCTGCGCCCGTTCCGATTGCCAGGCGGGGAACTCGCGGTCAAGGAGCCCCGTCGCAGCGCAGCGGGGTTGCTGTACGAATTGTTTGGCCACGAGGCATTCGAGAAACAGGCGTCCAGGCTGAATTTTTCCCCACGGGAAATCTCCGCACTTCGAACGATGTTGGATCGAAGGCTGAATTCTCCTTTGTGCTCCAGCGCCGGCCGTCTGTTTGATGCCGTAGCCGCCCTGACCGGTGTGCGCCAATTCACCGAATTCGAAGGCCAGGCAGCCATGGACCTGGAATTCGCGCTTGAAAAAGTCAAAACGGAGGAAGCCTATCCTTTGCGGGTTGTGCGCGGGAAAACGTCATCGCCGGCGGTCTTTGATTGGTCTCCTCTCGTGGAAGCAATTCTTCGGGACCGGGAGCGCGGCGTGCCACCCGGCGAAATTTCCGCCCGGTTCCACAACGCCATGGCCGAGGGCATTGTGGCCGTGGCGCACCTGGCAGGCCAGCCGCGCATCGCGCTCTCGGGCGGTTGTTTTCAAAATCGCTATTTGCTCGAGCGGACCATTTTGCGGCTGCGCAACGAAGGTTTCCAACCCAGCTGGCACCGGCGGGTTCCCACGAATGACGGCGGCATTGCCCTCGGACAAATTGTCGCCGCGTGGTGGAAAGGCGATTAAAACCATGTGCCTCGCGATACCAGGAAAAATTGAAAGCATCAGCAATAAAGATCCTCTGCTGCGCATGGGCCGGATCAACTTCGGCGGCATCATCAAAGAGGCCAGCCTTGCTTGCGTCCCGGAAGCGGTGGTCGGCGACTACGTGATTGTGCACGTCGGATTTGCGCTCAGCCGGGTCGACCAGCAGGAAGCACAGAAAATTCTGGATTACGTAAAAGAGATGGAAGACCCGGGAGAATTAAGGGAGGCATCTCCATGAAGTACCTTGATGAATATCGCGATTCCGCGCTGGCGAAAAAAATTGCGGCCGGGATTCACCGCGTTACCAAGCGGCCCTGGACGATCATGGAAGTTTGCGGTGGCCAGACCCATGCGATACTTAAATTCGGCATTGATGAATTGCTGCCAAAGGAAATTTCTCTCATTCACGGCCCCGGCTGCCCGGTGTGTGTGACTCCGTTGGAAATCATTAAGCAGGCGCTGGACATCGCCGCCCGGCCTCAGGTCATCTTCTGTTCCTTTGGTGACATGCTGCGCGTGCCGTGCTGCGACCAGGACCTGCTGTCCGTGAAAGCGAACGGCGGCAACATCAGGATCGTCTATTCGCCTTTGGATGCGGTGGCCATGGCCGAACAAAATCCGGGTAAAGAAGTGGTGTTCTTTGCGGTTGGATTTGAAACAACCGCCCCGGCCACCGCCATGGCGGTTTTGTCCGCCGCACGTAAGCGCCTCCGGAATTTCTCCCTGCTCGTGTCGCATGTGTTGGTTCCACCCGCAATGGAGACGCTGCTGTCCTCGCCGGGCTGCCGTGTGCAGGCCTTCCTGGCAGCTGGACATGTTTGCACGGTCATGGGGTATCACGAGTACGTGCCCATTGCGCTCAAATATCACGTTCCGATTGTGGTAACGGGCTTCGAGCCAGTGGACATCCTCCAGGGCATCCTGATGTGCGTGAAACAACTCGAATCCGGACGTGCCAGGGTGGAAAACCAATACATCCGCGCCGTAAGACATGAAGGAAATGAGGCGGCGCAGGAACTTCTGCGCGAAATTTTCCGCGTCGTGCCGCGCAAGTGGCGTGGCTTTGGCGAAATCCCTCGAAGCGGTCTCGGTCTCACCGACACCTATGCGGCTTTCGACGCCGGCAAAAAGTTTGGCGTCGCGGGCACGGCCATGGCCGAACCTGGCGAATGCCTGGCCGGCCTGATACTGCAGGGGCAAATCCGGCCGGCGGAGTGTCCGGTATTTGGAACTCGTTGCACACCGCAGCATCCCCTCGGAGCACCGATGGTCTCTTCCGAAGGCGCCTGTGCGGCGTATTATCTATACCGCGATCACAACCGCGTCCCGAGCGTGAAAGATTTTGCATCGTGAACACCACTTCCGCATTCAATGTCGCCTGCCCTGTGCCGATTCAACCGCACTCGCGCATCCAAATGGCGCACGGCGGCGGAGGCAAATGGATGCATCAACTTCTGGAGGAGGTTTTTCTCCCGGCATTCGGCGCCGGACCGGCAACTCAACAGCACGATTCCGCGGTCTTGAACAGACTCGACGGCCGACCGGCGTTCACCACGGATTCATATGTGGTGCGCCCGGTCATTTTTCCCGGTGGCGATATCGGTTCCATGGCTGTCCACGGCACCGTGAATGATTTGGCCATGAGCGGCGCGCGCCCGCTTTATCTGAGCGCCGGGTTTATCCTCGAGGAAGGTCTGCCTTTGGAAACCTTGCGACAGATTGTGCAATCGATGCGCAACGCAGCGCTGCGTTGTGGCGTGCGAATTGTTACCGGAGATACCAAGGTGATTGAGAACATCCACGGCGACGGATTATTCATCAACACAGCTGGAATTGGTGTCGTGGAGCATTCCCAGGTCATTGCGCCAGGATCCGTGCGGCCGGGCGACGCCGTGCTCGTCAGCGGCGACCTGGGACGCCATGGCATGGCAATCATGAGCGTGCGGGAAGGCCTGGAATTTGAGACGGCTATCGAAAGCGACTCCGCGCCGGTTTCCGATCTGGTATTGAAATTGATCGCAGCCGGTGTGGAAATCCATTGCCTGCGCGACCTCACGCGTGGCGGCCTGACAAGCGCCTTGAACGAAATCGCCACCGGCGCAGCGATGCGGATCGTCGTTGAAGAAAACTCAGTCCCGGTCCGCGAAGACGTCCGCGCCGCCTGCGAAATTCTCGGATTGGATCCATTGCACGTGGCATGCGAAGGGAGATTCGTTGCCTTTCTCGCCGAAAAAGATGGCCCGCGTGCGCTGGCAATCATGAAGAACCACGACTCCGGAATCAGCGCCGCGCAAATTGGCCGGGTGATAGACGAAGCGACTCCGCTCGTCCTTCTCAAAAGCGCTCTGGGCTCGCAGCGAATTCTGGACATGCCCACCGGCGAACAACTCCCCAGGATTTGCTAGACGCTTCCGACTCCCGCCTCCTCGTTGCTGAAGTCAAAACCTTGCGCGTTATTCAAGCCTTAGGTTTCCGTTAACCGCGAAGCGACTTTCCGCTCCAATTCCTTCTCCAACCGCTTAATCTCTCTGGCCACGGCGGCAGAAACCCGGTGCCGGGTGACATACACGTTGGCGAGGCTGACGCCCAGCAATTTGGCAACATCCGCCGCCGGCCATTCCTGGGTAACCACCAGGTCGAATATTTGAAATTGTTTCAAACTAAACTTCGCCTTCGCCCGTTCCAGCGCTCCCGCATAAAGACTCCGCTGCCACTGCGTTTCAAAGACCCTTTCCAGATCCAGAGCCGCCGGGTCGGGCATCCGGTTGATGGTTGCCACGCTCGATGTCTCGTCCTCAGCTCGCGGCGCGGCCGAATCCTGAATGAATGACGATTCCCTTCTTCGTTTTTTGAGCTGGTCCTTGATTCGCCATGAAGTCTGATTCAAGAGCCACGTCTTAAACCGGCATTTCTTTGGATCATACTGGTATCCGGGCAGATGACGTGACGTCGCAATCACCGTTTCCTGCACCACCTCGTCCGCTTCCGTGGCTGAAAGTCCCGCCTGCAGCGCAAAGTCGCGCACCAGCTTGCCGTAAATCCGGTAAAACTCGTCCCAGCTTTGGGAATCATCGCCGGCTTTAAGCCGGCCCAGAAGGCTGGGTCTCGTCCGGATGGAACTCGGTTCATCGGGCATCATGGCGGTCATCCTACCACTTAAACGCCGTGGCGGGAAAAATCTTACAAGTTTTCCTGTAAGGAAAATCGTGACGCGGCGTTTAAGCAATACCGGGTGTCTCAGACCAAGAAATCTGCGTCCCGGAAATCACATCCAATAATTAAAAAAATAAAGCTATGAAAACGTCCATCGAAACAAACCTTCCTAAACTCATGAAGACCGGATTCAAGACCCGCCTGGCAATAGCAGCCGCTGCCGGCGTGCTGGCGACCCTGTGCTCCGTCGCGCCCGCGCATGCCGGTGGTCCACCTTCGAAACAGGACAACAAAGTTTTGCAGGATATCGTCGACGTGCTTGAAAACGCGCAAGTGGCCGAACTGGACCAGTTGGCCGCGGATTTCCACGGAGCGCTCTCCTACCATGGAAACATTACGGCGATGATGAGCCTGTGGGCAAACAACAGCTCGATCACCTTCAATGGCGCCGCGAATGTCGGCAAGCCCGCCGTGCAGGCTTTCTTCCAAAGCAGCGGATACTTCCTGAACAACTGGGTGTCCCTGGCGCCGGAGTACAAAACGGTAATCACGGTGCACGGCGATACGGCAGATATCAGCACTCAGTGCGTGGCCGTTGATCTGAGTGTGTCGCCCATGGTGGTCAAAGGCGTCGTCCAGGTGAATGCAACCTGTGAAAAGATCAAGGGCCGATGGTTGTTCACCTCCATGAACAACACCAGCCCGGCGCCGCTTTGAAAATTGCAGCGCCGCAATCATTGCCTTGTCACGTCACACCGGGAGCGTTCGCGAAAACAGAACGCTCCCGGTTCGCCAAGTCAAACAAAAGTTCCCGGCAAATTCTTTGTAAGGATTGCGCGGTGGCGTCGTTTAACACAGAAACTCTTCAACCCAACGAATGCTATGCGTGCACTACGGATTCTTCCGCGGTATCGCATTGATACTTGATGCCTGCAAAATAACTGCCATGGTTACCATGAACCTTTTCCCCGCAATGCAGTCGAGCGATAAAAACTCTGCCTGCCGCGCGCCATTTTTTTATGGGGAATGGCGGGTGGCTTTTACACTCATCGAATTGCTCGTGGTCATCGCCGTCATTGCCATTTTGGCTGCGATCCTTTTGCCGGCCCTGGCCAAAGCCAAGGCCAAATCCCAGTCCGCTTTTTGCCTCAACAATCTGAAGCAACTGCAACTCGGCTGGAAACTGTATGAAGGCGACAACAACGGCTGTTTTCCCCTGAACACCTCCCGGGTGTTGTCCGGCCTGCCCGAAAGCATTTCCAACTCATGGGTTTGGGGCAATGCGCAATATGATATGGACCCGACCAATATCACGACGGGCAGTTTGTATCCCCAAGTCAATTCCCTTCCTGTCTATCACTGCCCGACAGATCAGGCGACAGTCAAGGGAACCACTTCGCCGCACCTGCGCAGCTACAGCGTCGAAGGCTGGTTGGGATCCAATTTCAACTTTGGCGGCATTTGGATTGAGCCGGACCCTTCAGAAACTGGCGGTTATGTGTATAAGACCCGGGACTCGACCCTCACGCAGCCGGGGCCGGCAGATGTTTTTGCTTTTATCGACGACAACGAGCTTACGATTGACGACGGGATATTTGTCATCGGCACCATCGATTGGTGGGACTGTCCAGCAGATCGGCATAATCAAGGTGCGAACATGTCGTTCCTCGACGGCCATGTGGAGCATCATCGCTGGAGCCGTCCCAAGCATACGGTGAATTGGACGCGCCCCGCGGACCCAAATGTTTCAGGAGACGCGGCAGACCACAGTTGGCTGGTGGCGCACCTGCCGACGAATTAAGCCACGACTTCGGACCACCGAGGCGGTCAGTTCATTTGTGGTCGCATGACCTTTGTATAGCCAACTTCGTCGAGCAGGCGCTTGAAACGCGGATCCTTGCGCAAACCGTCCCAATCAGGATCATGGAGGAGAAAATTCAGCGGGGTTTCGAAGTCGTGGGCGCGCTCGTGGGTGGCATAGGATTTTTCGAGCCAATCCAGCGCGGCATTGGTGTTCCCCAGATGAATCTGAATCTCGCCCTTCCAGTAATAATTTGTGTGGTTTTGATCTCCATTCCATTTCCATTGCAGCTGCCAGTAGCCGGGTATGCCTCCTTCGGCCAGCGCGCGACGCTCAAGTTCGTAACGTCGCTTCGTTGAGGCCGCATCGGCTCCGCTGAAAAGGTCGGCCTTCTCCCGATAATCCAAGGCGTTGGTGTAATCACCCATCGCTGCCAGCGAACGGGCAATGCCCCACAACGAGGGCGGGTGGTGTGGTTCCCATTCGAGCGTCTTTCGATACCAATAGATGGCGTTGGTGTAATCGTGTTCAACGTAGTAGATGTTTCCGAAGGAGCGGTAAATGACGGCTCTGGATGGTGCAAGCGCTTGGGAGATCTGCGTCTGCTTATAGGCTTCCTCGGGCCGCCCATAACACAGAAGCAGCCAGCCATAGAACGTATGGGCGAGTTCGTAATTGGGGTTGGCTTTGATCGCTTTTAGCATGCACCGCTCGGACTCCGGGTATTTCCAATCACTCCAGTTGACGACGGCTTGAGCGACATAAGTGGCCGCCAGGTCCGGCGCCAATTGTTCCAGGTGCCGTGCGATGTCGCGCATAACCTCCGGCGTTGAGGCGGGTAAGCCAGGAGAAGATTCGCGCACGTGAATTTCCAGCAGGCCCACGTAGGGCCGGGCAAAATCAGGGTCCAGCGCGATGGCCCGGTGGAAATTGGTGTAGGCTTCAGCAATTTGCAGGAATTCATCGCCTCGAAGGATATACATGCCCTTGTCGCAAAGCGCGTTGGCTTCCAGATTCGTCGAGTCCGGACCGTCGCTGGAAGGCTCGGGACGCGTGAACCGGTGAGGCAAAATGGAAATCAAAACGGCGAAGGCCGCCAGAACCCCCAAGACAAAACCTGCTCTTTTGCCGATCGTCCAACGCCGCTGTCGTGTCCGCTTTTGTTTGACTGATTTGCCCCGCTCCAATAACCCCAGGTCCGCCTGCATCTCCTCGCAACTCCGATAACGCTGCTTCAAATCTGGCGCGCACGCCTTCAAAATGATCTCGTTCAACTCAAACACCTGCTTTGCGTCAGGCCAGATGCGTAAATTTTCCGGGAGTTTTGGAAATTCACGCCTATCCAATCCCGTGGCCGCTTCATAAAGCACTTTGCCTAAAGCAAAGATGTCCGCCTGCGGCGTGCCCAGTCCCAGCGGCGACAAATAACCCTCCGTCCCCACTATCGAACGACTGTCGCTCGCATCCGTCACCAGCCCGATGTCCGCCAACTTTGGCCTCCCATTCACGAAGATGACGTTAGACGGTTTGACATCCCGATGCACCAGTCCCTTGCCATGCAAATGCGAAAGCGCCTCCGCCAGCGCCACGCCAATCTCCCACACCCGCCCCGCCACCAAACGGCCCTGTTCCAAATCAGCCCGCAACGTGTGCGGGCTGTATTCCGTTGCCGTCCTGAGATTGTCCGCCAGTTCCATGACATAGTAGAAGTAGCCTTCGGCGTCGTTACGGCCGATGTGGAACAGGGCCAGTTGGCTGGGGTGTTCGCGGGAAATCTGCTCGAAGTGTTGAAGGCCCTCGAATTCGCGCCGGAAGGGCCGCTCATCCTCGAAGGTGTGGCGCCAGACAATCTTGGCGGCGCGGAGGGCGCCGGTGGCCCTGCTGCGAGCCAGCCAGACTTCACCATAGGCGCCGCCGCCGATGCGGCGGAGCAAGTCATAGTCGGGAACGCTGGGGACGACCGGTAAAGCCCGGAGGGCGGAGGAAGTTTTGTCCGGTGGCTCACTCCCGGAAGGGGAGCCTTCAGCGCCCGTTTGGGGACGAGTTGTCTCCGGTTGGTCCATAGGGGAACGGTGCAGCGTTGCACTGCCGTGTCCCGAACACCAGTTAAATGTGTCATCAACCTCCGGCAAAGCCGGAGGCTTGAGATAGCGTGAACCGCTCAAAGCGGAACACAATGTGACCTTTACATTCCCACGTGCTGTGTTTCAGTGTTTCATACGTCTGCATTGGATTCCCCTTTCGTAAACTTTGAGCGGTTCACGAACAGGAGACTCCTTAATGACTCCCGGAGCTGTCAAACTCCGGGAGCCTCTCCAGCATAGCCGGAGGGTTTATTTACTGACTGACTTGAAAGTGGGCCGGTGAACTGGATCCGTTCACAACATATTGCGGAGTTGATGAAAACTCCCTCGCTTCAAGAATATCCCAACGTCCGCGCGCATTGTCTGCGCGGGATCAGGTGCTATAAATAGGGATGGCGCAGGGGAAAAATATTTTGCATAACCTAATGCAGGACATGACCCGCAAACTAAAACAACATACTGCGACGAGGACTGGAATGAATCCCAAAGTCGATGCGTTTCTGGCTGGAGAAAAAAAGTGGCGGGAAGAAATGACGAAATTGAGAAGCATCATTCTTGAATTTCCGCTCACCGAAGAATTGAAATGGGGCAAACCGTGTTACTCGCTTCAGGACAGCAACATCGTTTTAGTTCACGGTTTCAAGGAATACTGTGCCCTCCTCTTTTTCAAAGGCGCCTTGCTGAAGGATCCCCATCGCATTCTCGTCCAACAAACCAAGAACGTCCAGGCCGCGCGCCAGATTCGATTCACCAACGCGCGGGAAATAAGCCAGCTGGCCGCCGCTCTTAAAGCCTATATCCACGAAGCCATCGAAGTGGAAAAATCCGGCTTGAAAGTGGAATACAAACAGACTTCAGAATTCAAAATGCCGGAGGAGTTTCAAAACAAACTCAACAAACTTCCAAAATTGAAAACCGCCTTTAAAGCGTTAACCCCAGGACGCCAGCGAGCCTACCTCCTCTATTTTTCTTCCGCCAAACAATCACAAACCCGCCAGGCAAGAATCGAAAAATGCATGCCGCAAATCCTCGCCAGGAAGGGATTGAATGATTAAGACGTTCGCTAGGGCGACATGACCACTCGATAGAATTTTCCCGGAGCGCCATCCATCGGGAGGAAGACACTCACGAAATTATTAGTCGCGAGG
>Ga0335085_10004092_pt1 | contig 24456 bp, 21 predicted proteins | sample Lox_Sample_45_FD_206712 | JGI IMG/M metagenome (GOLD analysis project Ga0335085, IMG submission 206712) | Soil microbial communities from Loxahatchee National Wildlife Refuge, Florida, United States - Lox_Sample_4.5 | ecosystem: Environmental > Terrestrial > Soil > Wetlands | place: USA...
AGCTGAGCGAACCGTCAATTTGGATATCTCCCGGAATCATCGGTCCTTTTATTTTTATGGGCAATTTTCCTTTATTGGAGATAATTTCCACGCCAAGATCGGGCAATACTTCGTCAAAAAAGTTCATTGGCCTGCCCAATAGACTTCCTTCTCCGTTGATAGTAATATTTTTTTTACTAAGGGCGATGATTGGAGTAAACATACGGATACCCAGCCCGCTTTCACCACAGTTTACTACTCCCTCAATTGGATCGATGCCGCCGCTGATAATTTTCAGAGTTTCATCTCCCAAATCAACTACTTGTGCACCCAGTGCGCGAATCACTCCCAATGCAGCTTTGTCATCATTGGAATGGCCGGGATTTTTAATCAATGATTCCCCCTTGAACAATAAAGCAGCAGCGCAGGCTCTCTGCATCGAGCTTTTGGAAGCGGGGGCCTGAATGATTCCTTTAATAAGAGACGGTTTTATCGTTGCAATCATAAATTTCAAATAGAAAAATAATCATCTTGCGCTTACAATGGAAGATACCAGTTTTTCGAGTTCATTTATTTTGACTGGTTTCACTTCTGAATTCCCAATCTTATTCAACAACACATAATGGATATGATCCCTGGTTCTCTTTTTGTCCATTTTTAAAATCCCAAAAATCTTTTTTGTATCGAATGAAAGACTTGTCGGCAATCCATATTTATCCAATAGCTTTTCAATCCTTGCAGTATCTTTAAAATCCGTTAATTGCTCTGAGATCATGGAGGCAACAACCATTCCAATGGAAATGGCTTTCCCGTGGGATAGCGCATATACATTCTCGATAGCATGACCAATGGTATGTCCAAAATTCAGCAATCGCCTGTCGCCTTTCTCCCATTCGTCTTTTTGAACAATTTCAGATTTGATCATCACATTCCTTTTTATCAGTTTCGACAGGGCAGGTTTATTCTTTTTGTAAAATGCGGGCGAGTTCTTTTCCAATTCTTTAAACATGATGGCATCACGGATCCCCGCATGTTTAATTACCTCCGCAAAGCCATTGACCCACTCATCTTCGGGAAGCGACTGCAAAAAAGAAATATCATATAATAAAAACTCCGGCTGACGAATCACTCCTACCAGGTTTTTATACAGGCCCACATCAATTCCATTTTTCCCGCCGACCGATGCATCTACCATTGCCAAAACTGAGGTCGGCACGAATCCGAATGGTATACCCCGCATAAAGACCGAGGCAACATAGCCGGTAATATCGGTCACAACACCCCCGCCAACTCCGATCAAAAAGGATTTCCTGTCGGCTTCTAATTGAATGAGCTGGTGTATAATTTCGTCAACTGTAGACTGTATCTTGAATTTTTCCCCCGGCCTGATCACAATCGTTTTCCATCCCTTGAATTTTTTCTGCTGGCAGCTAAATAAATTTTCATCCGTAACAATAATTGCATGGTCCTTATCAAGGATTTTTTCCAGGTAAGAAAAATCAGCGTCGAAATAATAGCTGACTTTTTTTGATGAAAATTGGTATGTCTTTTTTTGCATGCCCTGCAGTTAACCGGGTAGCTGTATTTTTTCAAACATTTCTAATTCGCTATCCAGGGTTTTTGTTTTATGGTGTTCCTGCTGTTTGTGAATATAATCCATTACCTGCTTTACTGCACTCGGACTAACAGAATAGGCAGCGTATCCTTCTTCCCATTCAAAATTTTCCTGGAGCAATTTATTTTCATTGAGCCAGTAAAAGGATTCATTCTTTATCGCCTTAATGACCATTGACAAATTCTGAGTCGGATGCAACTGAATCAGGCAATGCACGTGATCTTCCACTCCATCCACTGCCAGAATCCTGATTCCGTTTTCTTCAGCATTTTTTTGCATGTGCGCAAATAACACATGCCTGATCGGTCTGCCCAGCAGGGCTTTCCGGTTATAAACGGTCCAGATGATATGAATAAATAAGTATGCTTTGTAACCAGAGCTCATCTTGTTGTTTCAGATTTTGGGATTAAGTGATTTTGAGATCTAAATTAATTTTCCCAATCATTCCGTTATTGCTGATTTCGGGATTGATTTATATTCAAAATCCTGAAATCTCGAAATCACAAAATCCAAAATCACTCTATGAGTTCATAATCTTATTCTGATGGTTGATACTCTCCATATGCACGGCATCAAAATATTTCGTAATGAATTCTTTGCTTAAACCCAGCTGTTCTCCCTTGCGGAATGCTCTTTCCAGGATAGAATTCCAACGGTTAGTTTGCAGGATGGTTATATCATTTTCCTTTTTATACAAACCGATTTTTTCAGAGACTTTCATGCGCTGTCCCAATATTTGCATCAGTTCATCATCCAGTTGATTGATCTGCTGACGCAGTTTTTCCAAAGCGGCATGATATTCTTCGGAAGCAACATCTTCTTTTCTCCAGCGGATACTGTCCAGCATTTCGGCCAGTCTTTCCGGTGTGATTTGCTGTTTGGCATCGCTCCATGCTTTATCAGGATCGATATGGCTCTCAATGATCAGTCCGTCAAAATCCAGGTCGATCGCTTTCTGGGCTACATCCTGCAAAATATCTCTGCGACCGCAGATATGAGAGGGATCATTAATAAAGAGCAGGCCCGGGTTACGGCGTTTCATTTCAATAGCCAGATGCCACATCGGAGCATTTCTGTATTCTGTATTTCCATAAGAGCTGAATCCGCGATGAATAAGTCCGATTTGTTTTATACCGGCCTTGGTTACACGCTCAACAGCGCCAATCCATAATTCGAGATCGGGATTAATGGGGTTCTTAATTAATACAGGCACGTCCGCTCCTCTCAATGCATCCGCAACCTCCTGCACACTAAATGGATTTACTGTCGTGCGCGCCCCGATCCACAACACGTCCACATCAAAATGCAAAGCATCTTCCACCTGCTTGGCAGTAGCTACTTCTACGGCAACGGGAATACCGGTTAATTTCCTTGCATGTTGTAACCAGGGCAGACCTTTGGTTCCGATTCCCTCAAAACTTCCCGGCCTGGTGCGAGGTTTCCAGATACCTGCCCGCATCATATCCACCTTACCGGTCTTGTGTAACCGAACAGCTGTTTCTACAACCTGTTCTTCTGTTTCGGCACTGCAAGGACCGGAAATGATTAAAGGACGTTTATTCCATTTCTCCTGAACCAATTCTTTGCTGACTACTGCTTGTGTTGTTGACATGTTGGAAAATTTAAATTTATTGTCCTCCGCCCTGAAAGGCGCAGCTATTTATTTTAATTAATTTATTTTATCATTCATTATTTCCACATTTCCGCATTCATCACCCCCTGCTATTCGCTTCATTCATCCGGATCCTTCTTCCTTTATAATTCTTTCCGTCGATTGCTTTGATCATTTGGGATGCCACTTTCCTGTCAATTTCTATCCAACTATTCATCTCTTTCATATCTATTCTGCCCAGCACGTCTTTTCTCAGATCACTCATATCAAGGATGAACTGTAAGAAGCTGGCTTTATAAAATCCATCTTTCGTACCCAGGTTTACAAAAAGTTTCAAATAATCTCCATTGCCATTGTATTCTCTTCCCCTGGTATCTCTTCTCCGGCTTTGGTCTCTTCTGTCTACCGATCCTGTTACTCTTTCTTTATAATCACGCTGGCGTTCACGAACGTTCAGGTCTTCTGCATTTTCATAATACTTCAGAAAACGATCAAATTCCATAGCTGCCACACGTTTCAGCACCTCTTCCTTGCTGGTATCAGCAAATCTTTCGGCCAGCATCGGTACATAAGTTTCATAATCCCCATGACTGATATCGGCCTGCAGCAATTTATCCATGAAATGAAAGAACTGCTTACGGCAAACGTCCTTGCCACCAGGTATCTCCAGTTTATGAAACGGAGCCTGTACCATTCTCTCAATCTGCCTCAACTTACCGATCTCACGGCTATGTACAATCGATAAACAAATTCCGGTATTTCCGGCCCTCCCTGTTCTTCCGCTTCTATGCGTATATACTTCCACGTCATCCGGCAATTCATAATTGATTACATGCGTGATTCCCTGTACATCAATTCCTCTTGCAGCCACATCCGTTGCGATCAGCAGTTGCAACGACTTATCCCTGAATTCACCCATTACCTTATCTCTTTGCTGCTGCGTCAAATCGCCATGAAGTGCATCGATATCATATCCTTCCCTGGTCAGTTTTTCCGCAATATTTTGCGCATCCGCCTTGGTACGCGTGAAAATAATACCGTACAATCCCGGGTTAAAATCAATAATACGTTTCAATGTCTCATACCGGTGATGCGCAGCCGTAACATAATACTGATGATCTATATTCTTATTCCCGGTATTGACCTTACCAATAGTTATTTCAAAGGGTTGCTTCATGTACTTCCTGCTCACCCGGCGGATTTCCGGAGGCATAGTCGCACTGAATAGCCATGTCGCCTCCCGTTTCGGAGTGTTTTGAAGGATGAATTCAATATCATCCTGGAAGCCCATATTCAACATCTCATCCGCTTCATCCAACACCACGTATTTGATCTGGCCCAAATCGATTGCTTTTCTTTCAATCAAATCGATCAGTCGTCCTGGTGTTGCTACAACAATCTGGACTCCTCTCCTCAAATCACGAATCTGCATCCCGATGGAAGCGCCACCATAAACAGCCACCACATACATTCCCGGTATAAACTTTTTAAAGAGCTCTATCTCGTTTACAATTTGCAGACATAATTCCCTGGTCGGACAAACCACCAATGCCTGCGGAAATTTTTGTTGCGAATTAATCAACTGCAACAAAGGCAAACCAAAAGCAGCCGTCTTACCTGTTCCCGTTTGCGCGAGTCCTACCAGGTCCTTTGTTCCACTTAACAAAACAGGAATTGCTTTTTCCTGAATGGGCGTTGGTTCTGTGAACCCCAACTCATCAATACCACGAATCAGCTTCTCATCCAGTCCAAGCCCTCCGAATGTCATCATATAGTTTTAAAATTTGCCGCAAAGGTACGATTTTACTGGCCTCCAGCCGATTTTAGTTTAAAATAATAGGTCATAACCTTACTCTCCAGATGCTATAAAACGGTTCATTACTACGCGAACACTCTTATTTAAAATAATAGGATTGTAAGAATTTTACAATTCATGTCCCGAAGGGACATCTGGTCGGTAGAATCCAAAAATCAATTAGCCGACGTCCCAATGGGACGTTTCGTAATATTTTATCATCATTTTAAGAAAATGCCAGGCACCTATACGCAATTACATATCCAATTCATTTTTGCTACCCAATATCGCTCCGCATTTATTAATCCATTATGGAAAGACCGTTTACATCAATTCATCACCGGCATCTTTCAAAACAATCAGCACAAAATGATCCAGATAAACAGCATGCCTGATCATATTCATATTCTTATTGGCCTCCGCCCCTATCAATCGGTTTCATCTATTATTCAAAACGTTAAATCAGAAAGCACCAAATGGATCAATAACCAGGACCTGACTCCATCAAAATTCGCCTGGCAGGAAGGATATGGCGCTTTTTCATATTCCAAAAGCCAATTGTATCAAGTCATCCGGTACATTCAACAGCAGGAAGAACATCATTTTAAAAAAACATTTTTAAAAGAGTATAAAGATTTTCTTGCCTCATTTGAAATTGAATACGATGAACGATATATTTTCAAAGAACCTGAATAAACTGTCTGACCAATCGTTCCTGACGGAACGATGAACATTCTTTTATTTTTTTTCTACCGACGGGTTGTCCCTTCGGGACAAAAATTGAAACCTCAATTCATATCTAATTAAGCTTCAAAAAAATTTCTGTTACCGACGGGTTGTCCCTTCGGGACAAAAATTGAAACCTCAATTCATATCTGATAAACTTCAAAAAAATTTCTGCTACCGACGGGTTGTCCCTTCGGGACAAAAATTGAAACCTCAATTCATATCTAATAAAACTTCAAAAAAATTTCTGCTACCGACGGGTTGTCCCTTCGGGACAAAAATTGAAACCTGGATTCATATCTGATAAAAATTTCAAAAAAATTTTCTGCTACCGACGAGTTGTCCCTTCGGGACAAAAATTGAAACCTGGATTCATATCTGATAAAAATTTCAAAAAAATTTTCTGCTACCGACGAGTTGTCCCTTCGGGACAAAGATTGAAACCTGGAATAATAAAACCGGCGCATTCAACAAAAAATCCGAACAACAATATTTTACTACCATCTACAAAATTATTCCTGCCTACTAGTGCAAATTAATTTTCCCTTCAGGTAAACAGCTATTTTATGATTTTTCTGATCTTATTTGCATTCTGCATCAATTCTACCAGGTATTCATAATTTTCTTTTTCCAGGCAGCTTTTGAATTTTCGCAACTGACTGATATGCTCATTCAAAACATCCAAAACATTTTCCCTGTTTTGCATAAAAATGGGAGCCCACATTGACGGACTGCTCTTTGCCAGACGCACTGTACTTTCGAAACCACCTCCTGCCAGTTCAAAAATCGCATCTTCTTCTTTTTCTTTTTCCAATACCGTATTGGCAAGAGCGAAAGAAGTTATGTGTGAGATATGACTCACGTATGCCGCATGAACATCATGATGGAAAGGATCCATATACACCAGGTGCATACCGAGTCGCTTGTAAATATCTTCCATCGTTTCAACCGCATCCGGATCGCTTTTTTCTTTTTCACAAATTACGCAGGAACGGCCTGCAAATGCTTCCCTCACTGCAGCTTCGGGTCCGCTGTATTCAGTTCCCCACATCGGATGAGTTGCAACAAATCTTTTTCTCATCGGATGATCTGCCAAAGCTTCGCATAATACATTTTTAGTGGACCCGGCATCGGCTACGATCTGGCGCCCATTGGCCAGGTCCATTATTTGTCGCATGACCGGAACCGTTACATCAACAGGAATAGCCACATATATCAGGTCGCTTTTTTTAACGGCTTCTTCCAGTGGCAATGCTTCATCTATCAAACCCAGTTCCATTGCCTTTTTAATACTGGCTTCAGTCCGGCTTACACCGATCACATTTCTAACAAGTCCCCTTTCCTTTAAAGCGAGGCTGAAAGAACCGCTGATAAGACCAACCCCGACTATTGTAATTGAGTCAAACATCTTTCAGATTTTATTTAACTGAACTTTTTCTTATTCTTTCAATACTCTCCCGTATTTTTTCTTCTTTGCAACATAAACTCACGCGTATGTATTGATCACCTTCATTTCCAAAAATTCCACCCGGGGTGATGAAAACATTTGCATTGTACAAGACCCTATCGCTTAATTCAAAGCCATTTTTGTATTTACCCGGAATTTTTGCCCATACAAACATTCCTGCCTGGCATTTGTCGAACACACAATTCAGTTCCTGCAGCAATTCAAAAACAATCTCCCTTCTTTTTTTATAGACAGCATTTACACTGTCATACCACTGTCCCGGTAATGCCAATGCTTTGGCTGCCGCCAATTGCACCGGTAAAAACATGCCACTGTCCATATTGCTCTTAAACCGAAGTACTTCATCCACTCTTTCTTTTGCACCAACGAGCATGCCTACCCGCCATCCTGCCATATTCTGGGATTTACTGAGTGAATTCAATTCAATCACAACCTCTTTCGCACCCTTCACACTCAATAAGCTCATGGGCGATTGATTCAGAATAAAACTATAGGGATTATCATGCACAATAAGCACATTGTTCTTTTTTGCGAATGCGACCAATTGTTCAAAAAAATCTTTTGTCGGCAACTGTCCGGTTGGCATATGGGGATAGTTGACGAACATTAAGACCTCCCCCCCGCCCCCTCCGGAGGGGGAATTAGAATCTGAAATTATTTTCTCCAATTCATTAAAATCGGGGAACCAGTTGTTCCCTTCTTTCAGATTATATTCAATAATATTTCCGCCAGCCAGTTTTGCAGCGCTTCGATACGTAGGATATCCGGGATTCGGCACTAAAACCTGAACGCCATCTTCCAGATAAGTCATACACACATGCATAATCCCTTCTTTTGATCCGATCAAAGGCAGTATTTCTGTATCGGAATTCAACTCTACTCCATACCATCGTTTATACCATTCCGCGATTGCGTTCCGCAAAATAGGCGATCCTTTATAACTCTGGTAGGCATGCACGTTAGGCTTTGCACTTTCTTCCTGCAGCACCCTGATCACATCCGGATGTGGTGGCAAATCAGGACTGCCAATACCCAGGTTAATAATATTCTTTCCCTGCTTGTTTAAATCATCGATTTCTCTCAGCTTTTGAGAGAAATAATATTCACCGATGCCTTCGAGTCTTTTTGATGTTCGCATATTTTGTATATAATTCAAAATTGATCAATCTATGGTCCATAGACCATGGGTCATCGACTATACTGTTTTTCCTTTTTTATAAACCCCATAAATTCTCAATCCTGCAGTAATCGGGCGGATCTTTTCGATTACTGTGCTGAATTGTTCTATTGTATCGAATTCCATATCTGCATGAAAAGAATATTGCCAGTTGCTGCCCGGAATCGGGAATGATTGCAGCTTACTGAGATTAATTCCTCCATCGGCAATAGCAGTTAATACCCTTGCCAGGCTTCCTCTTGAATGGTCTGTATGAAAATTCACAGAAGCCTTATCTGCGTTATCGACTTTTGCTGCAGACTCCTCCCTCTGTATAATGAGAAAACGCGTATAATTATTTTTCATCGTGTGAATATTGTGAGCTATCACATGCAGATCGAATAATTCAGCTGCCAGTTTACTTGCAATAGCTGCGATATGTTTGCTATGGTGCTGATGAATATGTTTTGCGCTTAGAGCCGTATCCTCTGTTTCAATTAATTTCCAATTGTATTGATGAAGATAATCCAGGCATTGCTGGATGGCCATTGGATGTGAATGCACTTCGCGTATATCATCGAGTGTTACTCCCGGATTGACCATCAGGTTTTGCCTGATCTGTAAATAGATTTCGCCAACAATCCTGAGATTACTTTTCTGAAGAAGATTATAGTTTGGCAATATGCTCCCTGCAATGGAATTCTCGATCGCCATCACGCCCCCGTCGCTTTCTTTTTTGTCGGATGCAATTTTTATCACATCATAAAAAGTTGCGCAGGGAATGATATTGACATTTTTACCAAAAAATTGCCCGGCAGCCACCTGGTGAAAACTGCCTTCATAACCCTGAATAGCGACTCCTTTACCTGTTAGAGTTTGATTTTGGCCATCGTTGTTTTTTTCTGATTCCATATTTACTTTCAATTGAATATTCTCTCAATCGTGAATTATCAATAATCAACAAACAACTTTCAACAAAACGAAAAAAAAATCCCGGTCTTAGACCGGGATACTTATGTTAGATTATTTTATTCTCATTTACTTCTTAACAAAAGCAATCCCGGTCTACTTGTAAAGTAGAAATAAAAATAAAAGTAAAAATAACGGTATGCTTTTGTCTTAATCATAATGGATATCAAAAATAAAGACTTATTTGGAACTAGAAAATTTATTTTTAAAGATGGTCATCCGTCGATAGTCCATGGTCTTCACTGCAGCCTGTTCATCACCTGCTGGTCTATCTTTTTAAACAGGTGAAAGGGTTTATAAGTACGCCAGTTGTCTAATTCAATCAATTCTATATAACGGTCTAATTTTGCTTTCCTGAAATCATATTGTGTTTGTTCGGGCATGTCAAGGCAAACAATCCACCCTCCTTCGCTGCTTACTTCTTCGTACCATTCCTCATAATAATCCTTATCGCCGCTATGAAAATTCAAAACGTTTTCTGCAATCAAAATAAATTTATTGATCCCATAGCTGAAAAATTTATCAGCCACTTCCCGTTTCAGGTTCATAATATCATTTTCGATGGCATCATTCCATTCGCCAATCAGTTCAATGACCACATAGCGTTCGTCATAATCGGCCAGCAATACTTTCAGGTAAAGAGTCCTTGAACCGAATTCATCCCACTGCGGGTGAATATAATAGTTGTAGATTGTTTGGGAGAATTCAAATTCCGAATATACCCTTCCATAGAAAGGTGACCGCTCATCATCTTCACTCACATACAAGTGGCGCCAGTTATAAAAAGGTTCGATATCATGCATGGTTCATCCCGGTTATATCTGTTTATTCAGATGAGAAAATTCTTGATTCTCCGATCTGATTATTCCAAATACAAGATACGTATCCGGAAAAGGGGTATCCAAAAATTTATTTTAAAAAACTGGCATCAATCGCTTTTTTAACACTGCCATATTTTAATAGCAATTCCTTTGCTTTTTGATAATCCTTAATACCTGTTTCGCTCATCACCATCCTTGTACCACGGTCAACCAGCTTGCTGTTCGTAAGTTGCATATTGACCATTTTATTATCTTCTACTCTTCCGATCTTGATCATAACGGTTGTAGAGATCATATTCAGAACCAGTTTCTGTGCAGTACCACTTTTCATTCTTGTACTTCCGGTTACAAACTCGGGGCCCACAATTACTTCTATTGGGTAATCTGCAATTGCTGCCAAAGGTGTTCCCGGATTACAGGTGAGGCATCCTGTTATAATTTCATTCTCCCTGCATTTTTTGAGCGCTCCAATCACGTAAGGTGTTGTTCCGCTGGCTGCAATTCCGATCACCACATCATTGTGATCAACATCATGCTCTTTCAAATCGGCCCAACCCTGTTCCAAATTATCTTCAGCGTTCTCTATTGGACGTTGAATAGCTTCTTCCCCTCCGGCGATTAACCCGATAATTAATCCATAAGGCATCCCATAAGTCGGAGGAATTTCGCTTGCATCCAGTATTCCCAGTCTACCGCTGGTACCAGCGCCAAGGTAAAAAAGCCGGCCGCCATCGAGCATTTTTTCGGTAATAACATCAGTCAATTTTTCAATTTGCGGAATTGCTTTAGCAACAGCATCCGGAACATTTTTATCTTCCTGGTTGATCAATGTAAGGATTTCATGAATGCTCATTTTTTCAAGATGCCGGTAATTACCTTCCTCTTCAGTGATCTTTTCGAATGCCATGACTATTTTATTTTATGATATGCAATTAATCCATCCATGGGTTTTTGAAGGATATGTCCCAGTTCCAGTTCATAAGAAGCACATAAATCCTTCACAACATCTTTAAATACAAACGCAATGCTTCCAATGAAATGAACGGGCAATCTCCAACTTTCGCTGAATTTATTGATATGATAGAAGAAAAAATCATTCAACCCGTCTTCAATAATATTTTCAATCATATAATGGCCGCGGTTCTGTGCAAGAAACATGGTGAACGACGCGAGATAACGATTGGGCATCGGTTGCTTATAAACATGATCAAGAATCTCTGTTCGTGTAGTTACGTAGCTGGCGTCGAACCGGTATCTCAGCTCTTCATCAAATGTGTCATATAAATAATATTGGAGAACCTTTCTTCCAAGATAGGCCCCGCTTCCTTCGTCGCCAAGAACATATCCCAGACCCGGCCGACTCTTCACAATTTTTTTTCCATCAAAATAACATGCAAAACTTCCTGTCCCGAGATTACATACTATCCCCCTGGTTTTGCCACACAATGCACGTGCTGCACCCATCAGGTCATGATCAACATGAACATTTGCGTGTGGAAAAATTTTTCTGATTGCCTGATGAATCATTTTTCGGTTTTCCGCGCTCGCGCAACCGGTACCATAATAATGGATCTCATCCGGCAATATTTTTTTTATACCCGGAAGCAATTCTTTTTCCAATAAATGTTCTATCTGCTGCCTGTTCAGAAAATATGGACTTATCCCCTGTGTTTCTACGATTGTCTTCCTCTTGCCATGCAATAAACACCATTCACATTTGGTAGAACCGGAATCAGCAATTAAAATGTTCATTACTTAATTTTTTCTTGTCTGATGATCAACCGAAAACTATAAAGTATTTTTTTCATATCCAATTTACAAATATAAGAACCTGCCTGTCTACCTTGGTGATTTAAGGATTGTCGTGATAAACCAGGTCATCCCTTTTCATGGAAATAAAAAAGATGGCATGTTTCCAGGCCATCTCATTATTTAGATAACATTAATCTTATATCAGGCGAGATCAAAACGGTCCAAATTCATTACTTTGTTCCATACAGCTACAAAATCATTTATAAATTTTTCTTTTGAATCTTCACATGCATATACTTCAGCAATCGCACGCAATTCTGAATTGGAACCAAAAATAAGATCAGCTCGTGTAGCTGTCCACTTCATTTTGCCTGTTGTACGGTCGGTCCCAATAAATCCCTGCTGTACCGGATCGGCAGCCTTCCAAACCGTACTTATATCGAGCAGGTTTATGAAGAAATCATTCGTGAGCGCTTCCGGAGTTTGAGTGAATACACCGTGCGGCGAATGATCGAAATTAGTATTCAGCACACGCATGCCACCAACCAGCACCGTCAACTCAGGTGCAGTTAAAGTAAGCAGTTGCGCTTTATCCACCAGCATTTCTTCAGAGGATGCAGTAGAACGGCGGCTTAAATAATTACGGAATCCATCAGCAACTGGTTCCAATACTGCAAATGATTCCACATCTGTTTGTTCCTGCGATGCATCTGCTCGTCCCGGAGTAAATGGAACAGTAATGTCATAACCGGCATTCTTTGCTGCCTTCTCTATACCTACAGATCCCGCCAGTATAATCAAATCAGCCAGTGAAAGTTTTTTTCCTCCTGATTGAGCATTATCGAATTCTTTTTGAATGCCTTCCAATACATTTAGCACTTTCGATAATTGAGCGGGATTATTGACTTCCCAATCCTTTTGTGGGGCTAAACGAATGCGTGCTCCATTGGCGCCCCCTCTTTTATCGGAACCGCGAAATGTGGATGCAGCAGCCCATGCAGTGGATACCATTTCTGAAACCGTTAATCCCGAAGCAAGAATCTTATTCTTCAAAGCAACGATATCATTTTCATCAATCAGTTTATGCGCAATTTTTGGAAGCGGATCCTGCCAGATCAATTCCTCTGCAGGAACTTCGGGGCCAAGATAACGGACAATCGGACCCATATCCCGATGAGTCAATTTGAACCATGCGCGTGCAAAAGCATCGGCAAATTCATCCGGATGCGCATAAAAATGTCTTGATATTTTTTCGTAATCAGGATCAAATCGAAGTGCGAGATCCGTAGTCAGCATAAATGGTGCATGACGCTTTGAAGCGTTATGTGCATCGGGCACTAAACCAGCGCCTGCATTATTTTTTGGTTTCCATTGATGTGCGCCTGCAGGACTCTTACTCAATTCCCAATCGTAACCAAAAAGATTTTCGAAAAAATTATTGCTCCACTTCGTTGGTGTGGTGGTCCATGCTCCTTCCAAACCACTGGTAATGGTATTATCTCCGGTGCCGGTTCCGAATGTGTTCTTCCAGCCGAGTCCCTGCTCTTCTATGCTCGCAGCCGCCGGTTCTTTTCCCACGTATTTATCGGCATCAGCAGCACCATGAGTTTTACCAAATGTATGTCCGCCTGCAATTAATGCAACCGTTTCATAATCGTTCATCGCCATACGACCAAAAGTTTCCCGGATATCACGGGCAGCTGCAAAGGGATCAGGATTTCCGTTGGGGCCTTGCGGATTTACATAAATCAAACCCATCTGAACAGCAGCAAGAGGATTTTCCAACTGACGGTCGCCACTGTAACGATTATCTCCTAACCATGTTTTTTCAGAACCCCAATAAACATCTTCATCCGGTTCCCAAACATCTTCACGTCCGCCGCCAAAACCGAAGGTTTTTAAGCCCATTGATTCCAAAGCACAATTGCCGGCAAGAATCATTAGGTCTGCCCATGAAATTTTCGCGCCATATTTCTTTTTGATCGGCCACAAGAGTAAACGGGCTTTGTCAAGGTTCGCATTGTCGGGCCAGCTATTTAACGGAGAAAATCTTTGTGTGCCGTGGCCAGCTCCACCACGGCCGTCATGAATGCGATAGGTACCGGCGCTATGCCAGGCCATGCGAATAAAAAAAGGACCATAATGTCCATAATCAGCCGGCCACCAATCCTGAGAGGTAGTCATCAACTTGAAGATATCTTTTTTCACAGCATCAAAGTCAAGACTATTGAACTCTTTTGCATAGTCGAATTTCTCACCCATCGGATTTGAGAGCGATGAATGCTGACGAAGGATGTTTAATTTTAATTGATTGGGCCACCAGTCGCGGTTTCTTGTACCACCGCCTGCTCCCAGCTTATGAGCACCATTGGTAAAAGGACATTTGGCTTCAGTATTACCATTCGTAGAGATATTTTGCATTTGGATAGTTTCCATATTTTAAAATTTATTGGATGATAGCAATAATAGATTCAAGCGAGGAAATTTATTTCTGATTCCAAAACTAAGGGAGTAGCTTTAATAAATCTAATTGATTATTTTTATGATCATATAATTTTTGTCTATGACTTTAGTCCAGCTGGAATACATTGTTGCACTAGACACTTATCGTCACTTTGGATTGGCAGCAGAAAAATCTTTTGTTACCCAGCCCACACTCAGCATGCAACTCCAGAAGCTGGAGGAAGAATTGGGTGTAAAAATTTTTGACCGGACTAAACAGCCTGTTATCCCCACGGAAATCGGGGCAAAGATCATATCTCAGGCACAAAAAGTCCTGCTTGAAACCCAAATGATCAAAGAGATCATCGATGATCAAAAAAATACGCTTGCAGGCGATTTGCGGATTGGCATTATCCCTACACTGGCTCCTTACCTGTTACCCTCTCTTTATAAATATATGAGCGCAAAGTATCCTAAACTGAATCTGATCATTAAAGAATTTATTACGGAGGAAGTGATCAATCATCTCAAGCACAATCGACTGGATTGCGGTATTGTCGTTACCCCTCTGAATGATCCATCCATAAAGGAAGATGCGCTTTTTTATGAAGAACTTTTTGTGTATGTCTCAAAAAAAAATGCCCTGTCTGATAAAAAATATGTGCTGGCCAAAGAGATCGATCCAAACCAACTCTGGTTGCTCGAAGAAGGACATTGTTTTCGATCGCAGATATTAAATTTATGTGAATTAAGAAGAAGCACCGACCTGCACTTCAGGTATGAAACCAGTAATATTGAAATTTTGAAACGTATGGTGGATAAAAGTGGTGGAATTACCGTTTTACCTGAATTGGCAGTAATGGAGTTCAATAAATCGGATCGCAAACTTGTAAAAAGTCTGAAGCACCCAAGCCCGGCAAGAGAAGTTAGTTTAGTAACACATCGGGATCATATTAAAACCAAACTAATAAAAATCCTGAAAGAAGAAATCTTAAATATAGTCCCAAAACCAATGCAGAAATTACAGAATAAGAAAGTGGTTGAAATTAATTATTAAAATATTGTTCCAACTAAAAACCTGCATCCTGTTTTGCTGTCAGAACTCCGACCCTTCAAAGTCGACCAGACCTTCCCCCGGTTCAGTTCATTTGCGTAATTTGCATGCACGTATTATTATGAAAAATTACAACAAATGAAAAAACTCAAAGTATGGATACCATTGCTTTTCGCTTTGGTAATGATCGTTGGTATGCTGATTGGTTACCGCCTTTATGAAAACACAAATACAAATGGCTTTTTTAAAACCCGTAAAATAGATCGTGTCCAGGAAGTGGTGGATCTTGTGAATATGAAATATGTTGATCAGGTCAATACTGATTCATTGAGCGAGGAGGCGATCAATGGGGTTTTGTCTCATCTCGACCCCCATTCTTATTTCATACCTGCTGATGACCGCGAAGAAATGAATGAAGACCTCCAGGGAAATTTTGAAGGCATTGGCGTGGAATTCCAGATCATTAATGATACTGTGAATATCACTTATGTCATGTCGAATGGACCCAGTGATAAAGCAGGCCTGCAGGTTGGTGATAAATTTATTAAGGTGAATGATTCACTGGTAGCAGGAAATGGAATTACGACGGACCGGATCAAGAAATTTTTGCGTGGGCCGGGAGCAAGTAAAGTAACGATTACTTTATTACGCGAAGCCAAACTCCTGCCAGTTGAAGTAACACGCGGTACAATTCCATTATTATCCGTAGATGCAGCCTATATGCTCGATAAAGAAACCGGATATATCCGTCTCAATAAATTTTCAAGAACCACTTATGGAGAATTCATGGAGGCGATGGAAAAACTGCAACAAAAAGGATTACAGAAACTGGTATTGGATATCCGGGGAAACGGCGGCGGTATTGTAGATGAAGCAGTGGATATTGCCGATGAATTCCTGGACAATGATAAATTGATTGTATATACTGAAGGAAGAAAAAGTCCACGCAGAGAATACAGGGCTCAAAAACCAGGCTTATTTGAAAATGGGAAACTGGTTCTTCTCGTGGATGAAGGAACTGCTTCAGCCAGTGAAATTTTAACAGGTGCATTGCAGGACTGGGACAGAGCAACGATCATTGGCAGACGAACTTTCGGAAAAGGTCTCGTACAGGAGCCTTTCCAATTGAGTGATGGCAGCGAACTCAGGCTAACAGTTGCGAGATATTATACGCCGATCGGTCGCAGTATTCAAAAACCATATAACAAAGGACATGATATTTATAATGAAGAAGTATTCGAAAGATTTCATGATGGAGAAGTGATACATGGCGATACATCAAGCACACATGCAGGTCCTGTATTCAAGACAAAGGGAGGAAGGATTGTTTATGGAGGCGGGGGAATCACACCAGACATTTTTGTGGGTCTGGACACCAATGATCTGGCCAAAACAGTCACCGGATTATATATCAATGGCACTTTGAGCAAGTTTACTTACGATTATTATGTTCAACATATGGCAGGCTTTAAACAGTTTAAAGATCCTGCTTCGTTTGCAGCAGGTTTCCATGAAGATGAGAAGATATGGAATAATCTCGTCAGTTATGCTGCAAAAGATTCCATCAATATCCATCATATATCTCCTGCCGATAAGACAATTCTGCAAGATCGGATGAAGGCATTATTTGCCAGATTGATTTGGCGCACAGAAGGGTATTATGAAATCAGCAATGCTTCCGATCCTGTTGTTAAAAAGGCAATGGAACTGATGGATAATAAAATTGCAATGCCGAAATTACAATAGACCATGGAAAATTGTCCATGGTCTGTTGAAAGAGCATCCGCCGAAGACGAATGCTTTTGATAATCATTTCAATTGCTTATTGCCCATTATTTCTATCTAATAGCTCCTTTTTTTCTACACGATAAGAACCAATCAGACCCAAACCACCACCGATAGCGATCAAGGCAAAATAAATAGCGGGATTATCGAAATCTTTCATCACATAACGGTCAAGCATATAGGCAAAGAATAAACCGAGACCGGCTCCTACCAGCAAGAGACCCCATTTCAGGTTTTTATAAGGGACCGGACGATCAATTTTAGGGTTCATTCCCTTTTCAATCATGGCGAGGTTCTCTCTTTTGACTAAATAAACAATTCCGAATATCATAGCCATCCCACCCAGGGGAACTAAAACGGCTACTAACATCTCTGTGGCGTTCATAAACTATCTTTTTTTAGTTAAAATGATTTATTTGTTTCTGTATCAGACTACTGAACCGGGTTTAGGGTTACATTTTTTATTTACTCCCGACCACTTCAGCGCTTTTACAGAACCTAAGACTGCAGGTGGAAACATCTGGTTACAGTCTTTCCAAAAAATTCTTCAAATAAGGCTGAAGCATCACTCCTATTATTATAGATGTATCTTAGCAATCAGCTTAGATATTCAATAACCAATAAGTCCCACCCCTTTAAAATAAACCTGGTTTTACTGTAACCTACTTCTTAAAACATTGTCTTATATCAGGTCATGCACGCCGGACTGACAGATACAGAAATCATTAGCAGGGTTCTGAAAGGAGAACAACAGCTCTTTGCAGGATTGGTAGAACATTACCAGAATTATGTTTTTACCCTGGTTTTACGTTTTATAGATAATCGGGAAGATGCGGAAGAATTATCACAGGATATTTTCGTGAAAGCCTACCGTTCGCTGGCTGATTTCAGGGGGGAATCCAAATTCAGCACCTGGCTATATACGATTGTGCGTACCAGTTGTATTACATTTTTAAGAAAAAAGAAACTGGAAACAACATCGATCGACAATGAAAAGACCTTTATCCAGCTGGAAAACCGGGAGTCGGGATTCAAAGCGAATATGATAGAGCAAAAGTCAAGACAGGCAATGGTAAATGAAGCGATCAAACTATTGAGCCCCGATGATGCGCAGATCATCACTTTATTTTATAAGGCCGAACAGTCTTTAGAGGAAATAGGAAATATCATTGGAGCGGATCCGAATACTGTCAAAGTAAAACTGCACCGTGCAAGACAAAGACTAAAAGAAAAAATGGAAAAATATTTTACACATGAAGTACGGGAAATACAGAGTGACTAAAAAATTAACAGATGATGTTGAGAATTGGTCGGAACTTTATGTGCCTCATCAATCAATCGAAAATAGTATGGATACACAACAAAATATGGATGGTCGTTTATGGGATTATATTGATGGATTGAGTAATCCGGAAGAAAAATCTGCCATTGAAAAATTGATAGAAACGAATCTGGAATGGCAACGAACTTACCATGAATTACTTCATGCCCATCAGTTGATGAACAGTACAGAGCTGGATGAGCCCTCTCTTCGCTTCACTAAAAATGTGATGGAAGAAATAGCAAAATATCATGTGGCTCCTGCTACAAGATCTTATATCAATAAAAAAATCATTTGGGGTATCGGGGGTTTTTTCCTGACCATGATTCTGGGATTTCTCATCTATAGTTTTTCACAGATCAATTGGACAATCAGCAGCGGTTCAAGTGATCCTTTGTCTGGAATCAACCTCGATAAATTAAACTGGGGGAAATTCTTTAATAATACCTACACCAATATTTTTATGATGATCAATGTTGTGCTGGGATTGATATTACTGGATATGTACCTGCATAGGAAAAAAGAACGGGCAAGACATAAAGAAGCTTGATGATTTCTAATCATCTGGTCCGGAAAACCTCTCCATCTTAAATGACCGGAGGGGTTTTATTTTATGTGACTAAAAGCTTTTTCTAAAATCCTGTTTATTTCATTCGCCCTGTTCATGACGATTAAATGTCCGCCTTTCTCAATGACATGGGTTGGCTTTGTGTAACGAACAGGTAATACTTTATCCGAGGTTCCGTGAATATGAATATAGGGCAGCGGCAATTCTTTATTTTTCCATTTGGGAATCGCGCTCATCGCCCATTTGGTAAATTTCATATCAGTGTCCCTGATCATTTGAATCAAGGTTGATTTATCGTCATTCGTTTCAGTAGCGAATAATCTTCTGACAATAAAAGCTGATTTCATCAGACGAACAGGGATAAGACGGCCCAGATTTATAGAAGCAATCCACTTGTAGTAAGGGGGCAAATCAGATGATAAAGGAACACTGGAAATTAATATCGTGAGCCTTGGTTTATATCGTTTTGATATTTCAGAGGCAATCATTCCTCCCATTGACAATCCTACCAATGAAAATGGAACATTGGTATTAATCTTTTCAGAAAGTCTGACTGCATATCCTTCAATCGATTCATTTATTTCAGGAGCCATCCATTCGAGATATATCACTTCAAACCGATCGGGCAGTGAAATATGTTTAAATACTCTTTTATCAGCCCCCAATCCGCTTATAAAGTACACTTTCATAATCTTAAATTGATGCTGCGAATAAGGTCAGTAATCTTATCTGTCTCTCTCAATACAAAAATGTAAATTTGTTGCCAATAATGTTGTTATGGATATTAAAAATAATATTCTCGAAACCATTGGAAATACACCGCTCATCCGTCTGAATAAAATTACAAGAGATTTGCCTTGTACAGTGTTGGCCAAAGTGGAATATTTTAATCCGGGCAATTCTGTTAAAGACAGAATGGCGTTAAAGATGATTGAAGTTGCAGAAAAAGAAGGAAAATTAAAACCAGGCGGAACAATTATCGAATGCACGAGTGGTAATACAGGCATGGGACTCGCTCTGGCCGCATGTGTCAAAGGATATAAATGCATCTTTACCACTACCGATAAACAGTCGAAGGAAAAAATGGATATTCTCAAGGCAGTCGGTGCAGAAGTGATCGTATGCCCTACCAATGTTGAGCCCGAAGATCCACGCAGCTATTATTCTGTTGCAGCGAGGCTGGCAAAAGAAATCCCAAATTCATTTCATTGCAACCAGTATGATAATCTTGCGAACCGCTTAGCACATTATGAAACCACCGGCCCGGAAATATGGAAACAGACTGATGGAAAAATAACACATCTGGTTTGCACTGCAGGTACAGGCGGTACTATAACCGGCACAGCAATGTTCCTGAAAGAAAAAAATCCAAATATTCAAATCTGGGCGATCGATGTATATGGTTCATTGCTCACGAAATATTTTCGTACAGGCGAAGAGGATATGAAGGAAGTGCATCCATATGTATCGGAAGGTTTTGGCGAGGATTTCGTTCCGCAGAATTATGATATGCATGTGATCGATTATTTTGAGCAGGTGACAGATAAGGATGGAGCAGTGATGGCAAGGAGACTTGCGAAAGAAGAAGGCTTATTTTGTGGGTACAGCGCCGGAAGTTGTCTACAGGGTTTGATGCAATTGAAAAATAAATTAAAAAAAGATGACCTGGTGGTTTGTATCCTTCATGATCATGGCAGCAGGTATGTGGCAAAAATTTATAATGATCAATGGATGATGGAAAGAGGTTTTCTTGATGTAAAAACTTTCAGGGATATTGTCAGCGGACGTGGTACAAAAAAGCTGGTCACTGCTGATCCGGATCTGACAGTTGGAGATGCTGTAGAATTGATGAAACAATACAATATTGAAAATATTCCCGTACTGAAAGAAGGAAATGTAATCGGCGCTGTCAGTGAGAGTGGATTGTTCAGTAAAATGATTGGAAACGGATTGGATATAAAACAGAAAAAAATCAGTGAGGTACTTGAACCGGCTTATCCGATTGTTGCATTTGATACTCCTGTTGAAAGAATCAGTTCACTCATCAATAAAGAAAACGGTGCAGTGCTTTCGAAGGATGATAGCGGCAATTATCATATTGTCACCAAATATGACGTAATTCAATCACTGCGAAATTAAAAATATGCTGAAGCAAAAACCTTATTCTACAAAAAAAGCCCTTTATAATCAACTGATTTTCTTAACTCTGCAGCCTTCTTTTTTTGGGATTAGGAATAATACGAATTTTCTAAAGGGAACTTTACGAATGCTTCAGTAAATCACGCATAATAAAACTAAGGCAAAACATCTATTGTGTGTAACAATACAGAAACCTATTTTTGATATAGAAGTTGATTGATTCAATCAATCACCCAATATCCAAACCGAAACCGAATCCTAATCCAATATCAAAGAAATTCCAGGTGTAAATCCGATATCAGTCAACTTCAATTTTTTTGATTTTTATAAGTCCCGTTGTCCACTATCCTTGTAAGACCACCTTATCCTTGAAAAACCAAAATCAATATCCTGAAGAAAGCCGTATTCATTAAAATCCATCGTCGATCCTAAAAACCAGTTGAGCAGCATCCAATATCATGGAAATACCCAACTGCTTTAACTCCGGTGCCCTCCTGCTAAATAAATGCTCTGATTAAGTCTTATTTAGCGGGAGGATGACGATGATGACTCCCGATCTTGTTTATTCCAAATCACATTTTTCCAAAAACAAATCTGACAATCATTCATTGGCTGAGTCTGATGGAATTTTTTTCCTCCACTGAACATGACTCCAAAAAAGTTAACTTACCACCAGATTTAGTTGTCCATGAGCTTTCATCTTTTCAAAAATGCCGCCGAAACAAATGAGCCGGATAAACCATCGCGGAAGAAACCCATTTTTCCTGTCAATGATTTGCTGAGAAATTATTTAAAGCATCATGGAAGGGAGGTAAAACAACCGGTATCTTATAATGATTTGTTACTTGTTTCCTATTCTGTTCCCCTTAAAGATAAAAACGGAAAAGATACATTGTGGGAGACAGTTTCATATGATATGAAACATTGGGATTTTATCAGGGATGGCCTCGTAAAAATGTATGCGATCCTTAAAACAGAGGGAGACCTGACATTCACCAAGCATCTCGATGTTGCAAGGATTGATTATTGCAGTTTTGCCAATTCAAATCCTTTTCGAATACGCATTGTGAATAAATTTAACGATAATTACGATCACTATTATATCAAACTGGCAGACGCTTCAAGAATTTACGGATTGGAACTGGAGCATCTTCTATCCCCCAACCGCATTACTTACCTGACGCATAATAATACATTGGTTGAAGAACATATTCCCGGAATTCCGGGAGATGTTTTTATAAAAAATTATCTGGATGATCCTATGACGAATAAAATCAGATTCGCCAAAGAGTTTGTAAAATTCAATGAACGATGCTTTGTACGATTGCTGGGCGATATGCGAGCATATAATTTCGTTGTCGACATCACGCCAGATATCGAAGATTTCCAGTATCGTATTCGCGCAATTGATTTCGACCAGCAATCCTATGAAGGAAGAAAGAATCTTTATCTTCCCCAGTTTTTTAAAGAAAATCTTCCGTTTGTAGAACTGTGCACCAAATATCTTAACAAAGATTCCATTGAACAATATCAGACCGAAGAAAGGACATTGATGGCTTTTCGTGTTGCTTCTTCACGTTTTCGGTTAATGGAATTGCTCAATATCATGGCAAAGGATAAAATCTCCAATGCTGAAAAACTAAATGAACTCAAGACCGGACTGGCTAATCATTTCCAGGCGCCCATTTTTAATAAATCCAAATCAATGGGCCAGCTTGTAAAGAGACAATTAAAGCAAACACTGCAAAGGAATTTAATGCTGATTCAAAAAAACCTTGGAAAGTTTGAAGATTAATTTTATGCAATTTTTTCGCACAGAACTAACAGAGAAAAGGAAGATTCTCTTTTTCTCTGTTAGCTCTGTCCGACATATCCCCTCATTGTAAAAAATCGTATCTTCGCGGCTCTTTTCAATAACTACAAACTAAAACTATCTCAAACATGGGCAAGTACAAACCCGGAGTTTTATTTGGTGAAGAACTCGAAGCTTTATACAAGGATGCAAAACAAAACGAATTTGCTTTACCTGCCGTCAATGTAACCGGAACCGACACTATCAATGCAACCCTGGAAACAGCAGCGAGGGTAAATTCCCCCGTCATCATTCAATTCTCAAACGGCGGTGCGCAATTTATTGCCGGTAAAGGCATGCCAAACGATAAAATGCAGGCTAATATTACCGGAGGAATTTCCGGAGCCATGCATGTACACCAGGTTGCAAAAAATTATGGTGTTCCTGTGGTGTTGCATACGGACCATGCTGCCAAAAAATGGTTGCCCTGGGTGAGTGGATTGATTGATGCAGGCGAAGTTTTTTTCAAAGAAAAAAAACAACCACTTTTCAGTTCACATATGCTCGATCTATCCGAAGAACCCATTGAAGAAAATGTACATACTTCGGTCAGCTTTTTTAAACGTATGGAACCTCTAGGTATGGCCATCGAAATTGAATTGGGAGTAACAGGCGGAGAGGAAGATGGTCTCGATAACAGTGATGTTGAAAACGAAAAATTGTACACGCAACCCCAACATGTCGCTTATGCTTATAAAGAGCTAAGCAAAGTAGGAAGGCTTTTTAGTATTGCGGCTGCTTTCGGCAATGTGCATGGAGTATACAGTCCGGGAAATGTTGAATTAAGGCCCGTCATCCTGAAAAATAGCCAGGATTATATTGAAAAAGAATTACACACCATGACCAAACCCGTTTACTTCGTATTCCATGGCGGTAGCGGTTCGCCCCAGCATCAGATCAGGGAAGCCATTGGATATGGAGCTATAAAAATGAATATTGATACAGATCTCCAGTGGGCTTTCTGGGAAGGCGTACACAAATACTATTTAAAAAACGAATCTTATCTGCAGGGTCAGTTAGGCAATCCTGAAGGACCTGACAAACCCAACAAAAAATTCTATGACCCACGTGCATGGCTGCGTAAAGGGGAAGAAAGTTTTATCCAAAGACTCGAAATTGCATTCGTGGATCTCAACTGTATAAACAGGAATGCATAAACCGGTCCATCTTTATACGGCAGTATCATGAATTGACCGGTTCAGCAATGAACCGGATCAAATATTTTCCGCTTATATAATTAAACCGTCCTATTAGTTGTTCTTTTTTAATTTCAACGATTAATTTATAATCATTAAAACTGTATGAAAAAACTTCTGTTTCAACTGCTTTTTGTGGCAGTGGGCCTGCCTGTCATGTCCCAACAAAGACCCGCTACAACCCCGGCTGGAGGTGCAACGGCTAC
>Ga0335085_10004093_pt1 | contig 24455 bp, 32 predicted proteins | sample Lox_Sample_45_FD_206712 | JGI IMG/M metagenome (GOLD analysis project Ga0335085, IMG submission 206712) | Soil microbial communities from Loxahatchee National Wildlife Refuge, Florida, United States - Lox_Sample_4.5 | ecosystem: Environmental > Terrestrial > Soil > Wetlands | place: USA...
CCCAGCGTGCGTTTCGCCGTTACGCATCCGAGGTAAGAGCCGTATGAGGTAATTCTTCAAGTACGGATCCGTGCGGGGGGCGTTGGGTAACCAGCGTCCCTACCGCGACCGAACCTGATTTTCGGGGCAAAAAACGTGCAAAATCAGGAAACGAACCCAAGGAACCCAAGAAACGAACCCGAGCTTCGCCCGGTGGTTGGGGCTCGTTGGTTTGGGGCCGAAGACTTCGCTCGAGCTTTCCAGCCCGGCTCTGTGGCGGTAGTGGTCTGGCTGGCGATCATATCTAAACGTGGGTGCCAGGAGGCACGCGTGATGAGGGGTGAAACGGCTAAGGGGCGGCTAAAGGGAGGGTCAGTTCAGATAGGCCCGCCCTACTTTCAACCTTTAACTTTCAACTGTTTGACTGCTTTTAACGAGAGACTCTATGCGCATGCTGATCGTCGAGGATGACGAAGCCTTGTCGGGTTTTCTGCGCAAGAGCTTTGAGGCCGCCAGTTATGAGACTGACGTGGCGGCTGACGGCGAGCGCGCGCGCGAGATGGTCGGGCAGCAGGACTACGGCATTGTCATCCTCGATTTAGGTTTACCCACGGGGGACGGCCTTGAGATTCTGCAGCAGATCCGGGCGCGGAACGCCACCCTGCCCGTGGTGGCGCTGACGGCGCGCAAGGAAATCGAGGAGCGGGTGAAGACGCTCGATCTCGGGGCAGACGATTATGTCCTGAAGCCCTTTGCATTTGCCGAGCTTGCAGCTCGCGTCCGCGCGCTGCTGCGGCGCGCCCATCCGCCTACGGGCCAGGTACTGCGCGTGGAAGACCTGGAGTTAAACCGGATCGAACGGCGCGTGACCCGGGCCGGAAAGGATATCGATCTGACGCCGAAAGAGATCGCCCTGCTGGAATACCTGATGCAAAATGAAGGCCGCAGTGTGACGCGCGCCATGATCATCGAGAACGTGTGGAAGATGCACACCGACACGGTCACCAACGTGATCGATGTTTATATCAACTACCTCCGTAAGAAGATTGATGAAGGGCACGAAACGAAACTCATCCACACGGTACGAGGCTCAGGATACCGGATCGGGCTGAAAGCTGATGGCGCAGCAGGACGGTAGGCGGCAGCGGGAAGTGAAGCTTGACTTTACAAGTCTCGGTTTGAAAACCCGACCCAGCACCCGAAAACTATCTTGTCCATCGGACAAATATGTCCGATACTAAATTGTGAAAGGTTCCGAATTTCTTCGCAAGATTCAGAACATTGGCCGCAAGGCCGGGATGAAAGTCGAGTTTGTGCCTCATCGCGGTAAGGGTAGCCACGGAACACTCTACTTTGGGGACAAACGGACCATAGTCCGCAATCCGAAGGATGAACTCAAAACGGGAACATTGCACGCAATGCTCAAGCAACTCGGGATCGATCCGAAGGACTTCTGAGATTCCTTTACTTAGGAGAAGTTAGGAGAAGGGCCATGCGCAGCTATCAATATCCTGCCGATTTCACCGCTGCAGAGGAGGGCGGGTTTGTGGTGACATTCCCGGATGTTCCTGAAGCGATCACGCAAGGAGAGACAGCGGAAGGGTGCATCGAAGAAGCCCGTGATGCCCTCGAAGAAGCGATCATCGGCCGCATCAACATCGGTGAAGAAATTCCTGAGCCGTCATCCGCTCGAAAGGGGCAGTATTTAATCCCCGTTCCCGCGCAGACTGCCTTCAAGGCCGCCCTTTATGAAGAGATCAGAAATCAGGGTATAAACAAGGTTGAGTTAGCCGCCCGGATCGGAATCGACGAAAAAGAAGTCAGGCGGCTACTCGATCCTCATCATCCCTCCAAGCTGCCGCGGATCGCCGAAATCCTGGAGCGTGCCGGAAAGCGCATCATCGTGGGGGTTGAGGACGAAAAAGATTTGGCCGCGCACACCTGAGACAATGCAAGGCAGGAGGGGGCGATATCTCACCTGCTGCTACCAAGGAACTAGTGAACACACTTGTTGCCAGCCCGAACTCTGACTTCCGGCGTCACATGGCGGAGGCCCTACAGGCTTCCAGTTGGCCAGTTGAAGAGGCGGTGGGCGGGGCCGAGGCTCTGGCCAAGTTAGAGCAGAATGACTGCCACGTTCTTTTGCTGGATCAGTCGCTGCCGGATCTGGACGTCACAGAGATCGTCGGCCTGGTTCGCGAGCAATACCCGGACTTGGCGGTTTACGTGGTTGACCCGGCGAGTCCCGTGCCCTTGATCAGCGAAGAGCCCGAGGGCCGCTCGCATCGCGCGGCCATCCTGAGCTTGCTGAAGAGCCTTCAGCCGGCGAATGTCGTGCCTGCCGGTGTGGTCCGCTCGCAACCCTCGCCGCCGGCCCGACCGGGAACGCCGTCTCCCACAGCACCCGAACCGGCCCCAGCCAGTGTGCCAGTTCAAGCCGCGGTACCGATGCCTGCATACAGACCGGTGCCGGCACCCGCGCCCGCAGCCACCTCAGTGCCTGTGTCCGTGCCCGCACCAGCGCAGGTAGTGAAAGAGAAGGAAGCGGAGCCTCTGCCCGGGATGATCGGCTCAAGTCCGGCCATGCAGGAGGTTTACCGTCTGGTTCGGCTGGTGTCGCCCCGAAACACCACTGTTCTGATTACCGGAGACACCGGGACCGGTAAGGAGCTGGTGGCACGCGCGATTCACCTGGTGAGTCCTCGGATGCGGCAGCCGTTTATCACCGTGAACTGCGCAGCCATTCCCGAAGCCCTGCTTGAGTCCGAATTATTCGGATACGCCCGCGGAGCTTTCACCGGCGCTTTTCAATCCAAGGTGGGCCGCATCCATTCCGCTCATGGTGGCACCCTTTTTCTGGACGAAGTCGGCGACCTTCCATTGAGCATGCAGGCCAAGCTGCTGCGGTTTCTGCAAGAGGGCGAAGTGCAACGGCTGGGCAGCTCAGACGTGGTTCGAGTGGACGTACGGGTGATTGCCGCCACCAATGCGGATCTTACGGATCGGGTGCGGGACAAGACCTTTCGGGAGGATCTTTACTATCGTCTCTCCGTTTTCCCCATCGAGCTTCAAACGCTGCGCGAGCGGGCGGATGACATCATCTTGCTGAGCATGCATTTCCTAAGGGGCTTTTGCCAGGAAGCCAGCGTGCCGGAAAAAAGAATTTCGCCAGCCGCACAGGAAGTTCTGAAGCAGCATCCCTGGCCGGGCAATATTCGGGAGCTGCGGCACGTGATCGAGCGGGCCTTTATTCTGTCCGAGCAGGGCCGCGAGATTCTTCCTGAACACATTACACTGCGGAAGCGCCCGAGGCCCGGATGAACGGGCACGCACCCCGTCGAAGGCCTGTCCGGCGCGCATGTCCCCGTCTGGGCCCATTGACCGGGTCGAGGGGCGCATTGACAAATGTAGCTTCATAGAGCTACATTGAGGCCATGAAATCCGTGGGCCTTCGGGAGTTGAAGAACCGCCTCAGCGAGTACGTTCGCGAAGTGCGCTCGGGCGAGGTGGTGTGGGTGACGGATCGCGGTCAAGTCGTCGCGGAGCTTATTCCGCCCAGCCCCACGAACGGTGAGCCCAGCATTCCGTCGGGGCTGGTGGCGCTGGCGAAAAGCGGAGCGCTGACACTGGGCTCCTCGAACGAGGCGGAGGCGTATCCCAAGCTGCCGCGCCTTCTCAAGCGACATCGGGCCGCCGAACTCCTCGCTGAGGAGCGTGGCGACCGGTGAACCTTTATGCGGAGTCGAGCGCTGTACTGGCGTGGTTACTCGGGGAGGATGCCGGCCTCGCCGTGCGAGAGGTGTTGCGGCGCGCCGAGTTGGTGGTGCGGTGTGGTAAAATGTCACAATCACATTCCGAAGGAGTTCACCCGTATGAGCAGTTACGACGATGTACGCCGGGAGGCAAATAGGGTCCGGACAACTATGAACGTACTCGGGTTGAAGCGGCCAGGGTTGAATCGGCTAGGGTTGAATCGGCTAGGGTTCAGTCTGAACAGATAAGAGAAGCACAGAGAGAAAGCGACCGCGAAGACCAGCGGACAGCTAGGAGACAAACTTACTACTCCCCTTCTATCTCGGGCGGCTCAAACTACCCGCCTCCCGGGTATAAACCACCTCAGCCCTTTCTGGTACCCGACTCTGAATCAAATATCGGCACTAAGATAGCAATCAGCATGGTAGCTGTGGGAGTCGGCGTCAGTATGATAGCGGCGATATTCGGTTCCAAGAATTCGAGGTAAAGGACACAATGAGCTGGGAAGTCCGCCTTAGCAGTAACCCAGGAGGCAAGACGATAGCATTCCATCCCAAACGGCTTCGTGAGGCTGGCGTTCGTGTTGATGGAGATCATGTCATCGTGATGTGGACTGGTGGCCAGCTTGTCTTGCGGCTAAGCGAGCTACCATCTGGCTGGCAGGGAGTCAACGACGGTTCGGGCGATTTATTACCCATCAAGGTGAAACGTTCGGGTTTGGCCAGCGTGTTCGGCGTAAAGGCCATCGACGTCAAATTTACTTAGCCAAACGCGTAGCGAGTCGTTTCGCCTCGGTTTTGACAATTTTTCAAAGCGCGGGGACAATTCTGCAACCCTACCGGGTCAGGCGGTTTACAGTGTCCCTCGTATTTGCTGTCAGCCGATTCAGCGGCTCGCTTTCCGTTTCCTCTTTTGACGCCGCAGCGGGCGCCGCTCCCCATTAAAGCAGAATTCAATTGAAGTGAAGTTTCTCAACATCAGCAACGTGGTCGAGTTGGTGGCTGCTGTCCTAGACATCATTGCGTTCATAGTGTTGCTCTTGCGTCTGGCTCACCTGTTGCCACGAGAGAAGAAAGACCAGCCTACGTCTGATGGAATTGTTTTGCCAGCTCTCGGCTGCGGTGGCTGTTTCTTTGGTTTCGTGCTCACCGTTTTTGGGGCTTTCGTTGGAATCGGCGGCCTGATTTACCATTTCAGAGCCGAAATAAAGCGGCTGTGGGAACTACTGACGGCAGGAGCTTAAATGGATAAGCATTCCATAACGACGACTGAGCTAATCAACCTCGTTGCAGCCGTGATCACAATCATCACTGCCTTTGGCCCAAGAAATCTACGTAGGGCCATCATTTGCTTGGCGGGCATCTTTGGAGGAATATCGGCAGGGCTGATCTTTCTGATGATGTTCTTTCAAAGTGCGATGAGTGTGGTTGGTCACTAAAAAAGGTCGCTGAGATCGTCGTGATTGTTGGAACAGAACTGGCAATTCTGTTTCATCGGGCGTTGCGCAAAGGACCCATTTCGAGACAAACCTAGGGGTGGCACGCAAGCCCTACGAGTTACGCTTCAACTGCGCCCGCAAGCCCCGAGGGTGATAGTACTCACACTTCGCTTCTACCGTCCTGCGTCACGCCCACGCCACGCGTGCTCATTCCCAAGGATTGATAACCGGCACCTGCCAGACCGTAAAATCCCTGACATTGCGAGTCACCACGGTGAGTTCGTAAATGATCGCCGTGGCGGCCATCAACCCATCGATGATGGCTTGTTGGAGATGGGCTTTCTGTTCCAGGGTCATGCCAGTAGCTTACTCCAAAGGATAGAGCCGCCTCAACGGTTCGCCACCAGCCAGCGGCAGTTCGCCGGGAGAAGGGACGGGTGGTGAACATCCCTGACCGTCATGATTGAACTTCTCCACTCTACCGCTCGTCAGGACGAGACAGCCGCTTATCGAGATCGCCATCTATAACGGCGTCGGCTCTGTCAGGCCGCAGCCACGTCGCTGGCGCGAACTTCGAGCACGGTACCTTCGACCTTCTGAAGATAGGCGATCATCTCGAAGAGGTTGCGTGCCTGGGGGTTGCCCGCTGGGCCGAGCATCCGCATGAGACTCTTCGGAGACCGGCCTAGAGCCGCCCCGAGTTTAAGAAAGCCCACCGTGCCGTTGACGTATTCGCGCAGTACCACTTTCCCAGTCTCGACGTCTCCGGAAACCATACATGCAACGGCTTCGCTCAGCAGCGCACGGCGAAAGTCAGCATTGTTCTCGAGGTCCGCCTTAATCGTGTCGCTAAATTTTCGCGTGCTCGCCATTGCTCACTCCCCTTTCGTCCGCTTGTAATCCTGCCAGCGGGCTCGAGCCGCTTCTATATCAGCCTGTTGCCGTTTTTTCGTGCCACCGCCCAGCAGGACCACTAACTGCTCGCCGTCCTTGCCACACCCGATAACCGGGACCGAAGTCGAGGCGCAGTTCGAATACGCCCGCTCCCACGCCTTTTACTCCCGAGAAGTTGCCAGCCTCAAGCCTGAGGACTGCAAGGGTGACCCGCGCCCGCGTTGTCGCGTCAAGCTTCTCGCGCCACCGCGCAAAGGGGGAAAAGCCAGCAGCGTTTACGTATTCAAGAAGCTGGCCCACACAACCTAGGGTAACACATACGTTACTTAATGGCGAATTCCGATAGCAGGAGCGAGCCGGGTGCCGACATGCTGCGCAGCGCTTGCGATTGTCTTTCCACATAAGATTTTCATCTATGCTTCCTCCTGGGCCGCACACCTCGTGAGGCTCGGCCGTGAATCGCGTCTGAGCGCGGCAGTGCGCAGGAGGAATAAATTGGAAGGACTTGGATTTCTACGCCGGCTTTGAGACTAACGATACCCGCGGACTGAATCGTTAATCGAGCGAGCCGTGTAGCGCAGAGTGTCGCCTTCCGGTCCGCGCTAGACTTGCTCAACACGGGAGCAAGAGCTTGCTTCTTTGAGGCACTCCGCGTGATAAAATGTGCTGGAGGAGCCTGACCCTCATGGCTTGGACAGTGGAAGACATTATCGCGGCTGCGTCGCAGCTCACCGGGAGTGATCGCCGGCGCTTGATGGACGCCCTCACTGCGGACGAGGCTGCACCGACGCGCAGCATTACCGAGCTGCGAGGCCTCGGTAAGGAAACCTGGCAGGGCCAGGACGCCCAGGAGTACGTCAATCAAGAGCGGGATTCGTGGGTAAGCTGACCCCCGTTGTCAGCGGGAAATTCGTTGCCTTTGACAGCTCCCCCCTCATCTATTACATCGAACAGCATCCTGAATACGCGCCGGTCGCTGAGGACCTTTTCGGCGCTGTTGACCGCGGCGACTCACTGGCGATGACCAGTGTCCTCACACTCTTGGAAGTGCTGGTGCGGCCATTCCTCTGCCGGTTGTGTGGATTATCCGAAACTGGCCCCCAAGCTTGAAGCGATGGCGGCCGCCGCACCAGAGAAAACCGATTGACGCTCCGAACGTGCGGACGTAACCTGTTGGCATGACGATTGAACTCAAACCCGAAGACGAGGCGCTCATCCGCGAACGGTTGAAAACGGGCGGGGGTACGAGCATTGAGGACATCGTTCACCGCGCTGTGCAGGCGTGGGCAAGCTCGGAGCACCAGTCCTCTCGGCCGCAGCAGCGCAAAAAAAACCTTTCTGAGTTCCTCATGGATTCGCCCCTGGCGGGCTCCGAGCTGAACTTGGAGCGTGACCGGGACTCGGGCCGCACGCTCGAGTTATGAAAGGGTACCTGCTCGATACCAACGTCATCTCCGAGTACACTCACACCAAGCCACCCGAAGAGCGCGTCAGAAGCTGGATTGACGCCCGAGATGAAAAGGACCTCTATCTGAGCGTGCTCACTTTGGGCGAAATTCGTAAGGGCGTCACGCTGCTGCCCGCAGGGAACAGACGGAGTCAATTGCAGGCCTGGCTGGAGACGGAGCTGCCCGTCCGTTTCGAAGGCCGCCTGCTGCCAATCGATGAAAAGGTCGCCGACCGCTGGGGCGGGATGGCCGGTCTTGCGCGATTGCAGGGAATCGCTCTGCAGTGGTGTGGATAGACCCGGACCGCATGAGCGGCGCCCCTTGTTTTGCCGGGACGCGCGTGCCAGTTCAAATGCTCCTCGATCATTTGAAGCACGGCGACACCATTGATGACTTTCTCGAGGGCGCTCCGTCCGTGACCCGTGAGCAGGCCGAGCTTTTTCTCGACCTGGCCGCCGAATCCCTTGTGGAATGAGACTTTCAGGCTCGTCTATTTTGTTCTGATAGCCATCTGTTTTGTTATTGACTTAATTAACTGATATGTGTATTATGCAGTTATCTGGCGTAGGGAGGGCGGTCGGCGTAGGGGTGTGAGGGTGTTGGCTAAAACCGGCGACTGCGCATCACGCAGGTTTGGGCCATCGAAAAAAGGAAGGGTAAGTCCCACGATGTCTTTTAAAATAAGCGAGTTACAAATCGGCTTCGGGAATATCCCACGATCTACATGAAAACAAATGACTTAAAAAGCGTCTTTGGGTAATATCCCACGATGTTATTGATAAACAAGATAGTTACGGCTTCATCCCACGATGTCTATGATAGTAAAGCAGTTGCTGGCACGGGCGAACGGGCTCGCCCTTGAAACCTGCGAATATTACGAACGAACCCTTCATCTCATTGAAAACACGTGGCCGCAAATCTTTTATCCCACCAACCCATTCAAAACATTGATGTTGACCTAAGATATCCCGTCAAGTAATTGAAAACAAGCACGATATCTTCAATTTCTGCAGTGAAAAATAAGAAAACATTTAACTAAAGTCCTGAGCGCTGGCATCGGGCATGCGATGGGCAAGAATGTCATGCCAACCCTGCTTAGTACCCGGCAAGAAAGTCCAACCCTGGTGCCGGAAGTGATGCCGCAAATGATGATGGACCCGGGTTCCCTTGCCCAGGCCTTCGAAGCTTTCACCTCCACCGCCGATTCCCTCCAATACTCGTATGGTGTTCTGCAGACGGAAGTTGGCAGACTGCGCCAGGAATTGGAACTGCGCAATCGCGACCTCGCCCACAGCCTTGCTGAGAACGAGCGCATGCGCGTCCGGCTGGGGCATATCCTGGAAAACTTGCCCTGCGGGGTCATGGCTCTTACCCCTCAGCTCAAGCTTCACTACGCCAATGACATAGCCCGGCGGCTGCTCGCCTCCGCGTCGGCCGCCAGTGACTCCGCGGGTCCCATTCCCGCCTCACTGCGCCGCTTGCTGAAGCAGATCATTTCATCGGCTCCCGGAGCGGAACGCGAGTGGGTGCTCGGCGAGGAGAAAGACCCTGTTTTCATCAACATAACCTGTGCGCTGATCCCCCGAACGGTTGAGTCCCGGCAGGAGTTGGTTTTTATCCTGCGTGACATCACGGAGCAGAAGCGGCTGGAGGAAGAGCGTGAGGTTTCGCGCCGCATGCGAGCCTTGGCGGAAATGACCGCTCTCTTGGCCCACGAGATTCGCAACCCCTTGGGCAGCCTGGAGTTGTTTGCGGGCCTCGTCAAGGATGCCACCCGCGAGGAAGAGGAAGTTTCGCAGTGGATGGTTCACCTGCAGGCGGGATTACGGGCGCTGTCGGCTACCGTCAACAACGTGCTTCATTTCTATAGTCAAGCGCCGCTCGAAACCGTTCCGGTGAATCTGGTGAAGCTCCTGACGGGCACCATCGAATTCCTGCAGCCGCTTGCGTTGCAAAGAGGAATGGCGATCATTTGGGCTCCGCCAGAAGGGTCTGAGTCAGAAATTACCATCAGCGCGGATCAACACCGCCTGCAACAAGTCTTTTTCAACATCACCATCAACGCTCTCAAGGCCATGTCGGCCGGCGGCACGGTCACCGTTCGCGTCAGCACCGAGCGCCGAGCGGGTCGCTCATGGGCGCGGGTCGCCTTCGCGGATCGAGGCGCAGGAATTCCGGCCGAGAACCTGGCCAAGATCTTTGAAGCGGGTTTTACCACCAACCGAACCAGCCCAGGTCTCGGTCTCGCGGTCTGCAAGCGAGTGATGAATCAGCATGGCGGAACCCTCGAAGCGAGCAGCGTCGAGGGGCAAGGTACAACGTTCACGTTGAGTTTTCCGGTCTTGGAGGCCTAAAGCATGAGGGATGTTCTCGTTGTCGATGACGAATTGGGAATGCGCGCGGCGCTCGAAGCCAGCTTCCGCCGCCAAGGTTGGAGGGTGAGGACGGCCGGCGGCAAGAATGAAGCCGTGGCGGCCTTTCGCTCTGCGCCCTGCCCGTTGGTAGTAACGGACATGCGCATGGGCGACGGCAGCGGCCTTGAGGTGATCCAGGAAGTCCGCGCTTTGCAGCCCGAGACCATCATTATTGTGCTCACGGCTTTCGGAAGCGTGACGGACGCCGTTACGGCCATGAAGGGTGGCGCGTTCGACTACCTGATTAAACCCGTGGCTTTCGATCAGTTGCAAGCGGCCATTGGGCGCGCGTTCGCCAGCCAGGAAGGAACGGCCGCTGTAAGCGCCCGCGAGGATAGCCATCTCGTGCAAGGCTCCGGCTCCTTTCGTGCGGTTCTGGAGCGGGCTCGGCAGGTGGCGCGGACGGAAGCAGACATCGTGGTGGAAGCTGAAAGCGGCACAGGCAAAGAAGTGCTGGCCCGGTTCGTTCATCGTAACAGCTTGCGCAGCGCCGGCCCCTTTGTGGCCATCAACTGCGCGGCCTTTCCTGAGCACCTGCTCGAGAGCGAGCTGTTTGGACACGTTCGCGGCGCCTTCACCGGCGCCACCAACAACAAGCCCGGCAAATTTGAGTTGGCTCACACGGGAACCCTACTGCTCGATGAAATCGGCGAAATGCCGTTGAACCTTCAGCCCAAGTTGCTGCGCGTGCTGCAGGAGCGAGAAGTGGACCGCCTCGGCGATACCCGGCCCGTGAAGGTGGACGTTCGCGTGATCGCCACCACGAACCGGTCGCTGCGAGCGCTCATCCAGGAAGGCAAGTTTCGTCAGGATCTTTACTACCGGCTGAACGTGGTCCCGCTGGCTATTCCTCCCTTGCGCGAGCATGCCACAGACATACCAGAGCTTATCGAGCACTTCATTGCCAAGCATTCGTCCTCCCAGTACGGCTCTGCGGTTCGGTTTTCGGCCGAGTTGCTGCAGCGCATGCAAAGCTACGGTTGGCCGGGGAACATCCGTGAGCTGGAGAATTTCGTGCGTCGCGCCCTGGCCCTTTCGCCGGGACCCCTGGTTGGCGTGGAAGTACTTGATGGTATTGATTTTCCTCAGAGCGTCCCAACGGCAGGGGGCGCGCTCGAAGCGGGCCTGACCCTGCGTGAAGTCGAAAAACAACTGCTGGCGCGAACCCTTGCGGCCACCGGAGGCAATCGCACCCACGCCGCCATGATGCTCGGCATCAGCCTGCGGACGGTTCGAAACAAGATTCGCGAGTACGGCTTACCCCCTCGCGGACAGGAGGTTAGCTATGGGCATGTTGGATAACCCGGTAACCGGTCCCATCGAGCGTTATCTCGATCTTACTGCCAAACGCCAGGAGCTTATTGCGAGCAACATGGCTAACGTCGATACGCCGGACTACCGTACCCGCGATATCGACTTCCAAGGTGAACTGCAGCGAGCCAGCAAAGGGCTCAATCCCGACGACAATCCCAAAGTTGTTGAGGTCCAAGGGCTTGTGGAGCGGCCGGACGGCAACAACGTGGACCTTGACCGCGAAGGCCTGCTGCTGGCCAAGACGCAACTCGAGTTCCGGCTAGGCACGCAGCTCTTAAAGCATACCTTTCAAGACTTGATGGACGTGATCAAAGGAGGAGGCGCAAGCTCATGAATCTATTCGCCATGTTTGACGTCAGCGGTTCAGCCCTGACGGCCGAGCGCGAACGTGCGGAAGTGGTGGCCAGCAATATGGCGAACGCCGACACCACGCGCACGGCAAAGGGTGGCCCTTACCAAAGACAAGAGGTCATCTTCGGCTCCACTCCGGTGGGTGGTTCGAGCTTTGCCGAAAGACTGGCCTCAGCGGCTGACGGAAATGTCCAGGGCGTTCAGGTGGTTAAGGTTGTGGGCGATCCAACGGCTCCCATCCGCCGCTTTGACCCCTCCCATCCCGACGCCGACGCCCAGGGTTATGTGTCTTACCCAGCGATCAACCCGGTCCAGGAAATGGTGGATCTGATGGGCGCGTCCCGGAGCTACCAGTTAAATGTTTCCGCCCTGCAGTCCACCAAGGAGATGATTCAACAGTCTCTGGAAATTTTGACCTAGTACGGTGCTGAAATTGCCTAAGGAGAGAAGGAATGACTAACACGATCCAAGGTTTGCCGTCGTTTGATCCGGGCGACTTTCAGCAGAAGATCTCCGGAACCGCGACCTCCTCGTCGGACTCGCCCTCCGGCTTCTGGGATACGCTCAAAAACACCCTGAACGAGGTGCAGCAAGTCCAGAGCGAGGCGGACCAAAAAGTAACGGACCTGGTTACCGGCAAGGGTGAGGACATCCACTCCGCCATGGCCGCGGTTGAGAAAGCAGATCTTTCTTTTCAGCTCGTGATGCAGGTTCGCAACAAGATTGTGCAGGCCTATCAGCAAGTTTCCCAGATTCAATTCTAAGGTTTAGTGAATGGCGTTCGATACCAACCAAGTCACCCGGCAGATCACCACCTTTTTCAAGGGCCTGACGCGCCGCCAGCGGGTGATTCTCGGCTCCAGTGTGGCCTTGGCCGCCATTGCACTGTACGCCTTCGTCTCGCTGATGGGGAGTGGCGAATACCAGACCCTCTACACCAATCTTTCACCGGATGAGGGAGCAAACCTCGTCCAGCATCTGGCCGCACGCGGCATCACAGCTCAACTCTCCAGTGACGGAACCAGCCTCAGCGTCGCGGCGGGCAAGGCCGCCCGCGCCCGGCTCGATCTTGCCGCCGAGGGGCTGCCTCGCAGCGGTCATCTTGGCTTTGAAATCTTCGACAAGCCCAACTGGGCGGGCAGCGATTTCGTTGAACAGGTGAATTACCAACGGGCTCTCGAAGGCGAGTTGGAGAAGACGATTGAGTCCATGAGCGGCATTGAAGCCGTTCGGGTTCACCTGGCTATGGCGCATGACTCCCTCTTCACCGAACAGCAGCGCGACGCTAAGGCCGCCGTGATGGTGAAACTTCATCCCGGTGCACGGCTGTCCGACGACGACCTGAGCGCCATCACTTTTCTGGTATCGAGCGCCGTCGATAACATGAAGCCGGAAGACGTCCGGGTGATGGACGCGGACGGACACGTTCCCCTGCTTTCCCACCACAGCACGCATCCCGAGGAAGCTCAGGAGCTGGAAGCTGCGCTGTCCCAAAAGATTGTGGACACGCTCGGCCCACTGGCGGGCCCGGGTCAAGTTCGGGCTAACGTCACCGTCGAGTACGAAAACGGGTCGAACGAGAGCACGCAGGAAAGTTACGACACCAATGACTCCGTGGTTTTGACCTCGCAGATGACCGCGGACGACGCAACCTTCGCCGCCAGCACGCAGGGCGTTCCGGGCTCCACCAGCAACGTGCCTCAAGCTCAGGGCCAGCAGCCTCCCAAGGCCCCCGTCGCCGATACTAAGATCGACGGTATCCGCAACGAAAACAAGACGTTTGGAGTGGGGAAGACGGTGCGGCATACGGTGCTGCCTCCGGGCGGGATCCGTCGAATCTCGGCGGCGGTCATCGTGGACGACGCCATCGAAACCACCACTCAGAATAATAAGAAGGTCGAAACGCGGCGCAAGCGCACTCCCGATGAGATGAAGCAGATTCAAGAGCTGGCTTCGGCGGCCATCGGTATTAACCCGACACGCGGCGACCAACTGGCCGTTGTGAATATGTCCTTCAACGCCAATGCCACGGACAACCCAGCTCCCCCCACGCTGTCGCAGCGCATCCCGAACCTCATCAATCAATGGATGCCGGTATTGCGCTACGTGGGTTACGGGATCGTGTTCATGCTCATGTACTTGCTGATTTTGAGGCCTCTCAAGAAACAACTGACCGCCGGTTTCACCGTAGCGCCCGCCTTGCCGGAGGCGAGCGTAGCAGCCGCCGCTCTGGAAGCGCCGGCACCCGTTGAAGCCGCACTGCCGGAGGCGCCGGAGCCTAATCCGATGACGGTCTTGAAAGAGAAACTAACCCAGAGAGTGGTGAACGAACCTGTCCAGACCAGCCGGCTGGTGCAGGATTGGCTGAGGCAGCGCTAATCGCAAAGGTGACGATCAATGGCAGTCCGCTCCCAGGAAAAAATCAGCGGCCTTCAGAAAGCTGCAATGCTGATGGTGATGCTCGGCGACAAGGCGGCCGCCAGCATCTACCGGCAATTGCCACAGGAAGAAGTTGAGGAACTGACGCGCGAAATCGCGCGCATCGGCGTTGTTTCTCCGGACGTCGGCAATCAGATTCTGGACGAGTTCAACAAGCTCACCCTGGCTCACGAATACGTGGATAAGGGAGGCGCGGATTACGCGCATAAGCTTCTCGTCGGCGCCTTCGGTGAATCCACGGCCAAGGATCTCCTCCAGCAGGTGCTGCGCACCGAGGCGATCTCTTTCAAGGACCTGGAACTGGTGCAACGCGCCGACCCGCAACAGCTCGCCAAGCTCATCGAAGGCGAACATCCACAGACCATCGCCCTGCTGCTGGCGCACCTCGGAGCTCGGACGGCCTCGACATTGCTGCGGATGCTTCCCGAACCCCTCACGGGTCAGGTTGTGGAGCGTCTTGCCAAACTCCGGCCGTTCTCCCCGGAGATGGTTCAGAGGATCGTCAGCGTGCTGAACAAGAAGATTCAGAGCCTCGGCAAGCAGGACCGTCTGGCTTGCGGAGGCGTTGAAGCCGTCGCCGACCTGCTGAACCGTATCGAGGCGCCCATCACCAAGAGTATCCTCCAGGCTATCGAGCAGGGGGATGCTGAACTCGCGGTGGCCATTCGAAACCAGATGTTCACCTTCGACGACTTCGCGGTGGTGCCCGAAGCTTCAATCCGTGAGGTGGTGGCCCAGGTTGACAAGAAAACCTTGGCCCTGGCCCTCAAGGGCGCTACGGCTGAGCTGAAGAACCACTTCCTGAAAGTGATGTCGTCCCGGGCAGCCGAAATGCTGAACGAAGACATTGATGTGCTGGGCCAGGTGCGCGGACGCGAGGTGGCTCACGCCCAGCAGGAAGTTGTCCAGACGGCTCGCAAGCTCGAAACCGAAGGCAAGATTTACCTGAAGAATGAGGGCGACGAAACCTATGTCTAGCTTTCAGGCAGGCGGCTCCGCGGCCGCATGGGCGTCCGACACCAAACCCTTCGTGTACCGCTCCGTTCCAGCGGTTCAACCCACGGGTGCCGCCACGGGAAGCAATGACGCCAAGGGGAAGGGCGATACACCCGCCCAACGGGTTTGGGGGAATTCACCGCAGCCCGAAAAACCGCAGCCTAAGTACACCGAAGAGGAACTACAAACTCAGTTGCAAGCCCAGGTGCAAGTCCAGCTTCAGGCGCAACTTGAGACCCAAAAGAAGCAAGCCCGGGAGCAGGGCGTGCGCGAATGCGAAACCAGACTGCGGGCGGAGCATGATGCCGCCCTAGCCAATGAGCGCACACGGGTAACCGAAGCCCTTGAGGAGTTCGTCCGCGAGCGCAAGTCGTACTTCGAACGTGCGGAAAGCGAGGTGGTGCAGCTCGCTTTAGCCATCGCCCGCAAGATCCTGCATCGGGAAGCGCAGATTGACCCTCTGTTTCTCACGGGCATCGTCCGGGTGGCCTTGGAAAAGGTGGCGACCACCAGCAGCGTGAAGCTGCGCGTCTCAGAGAACGATGTCTTCAAGTGGCGGCAAATTGTGGGTGCGCTGAAAGGCGTGCAGCCTCAACCAGAAGTTGTGGGAGATCCCACGCTACCGAACGGCCGCTGCATCATGGAAACAGACGTGGGCAGCACCCAGATCTCTCTCGATACTCAATTCCGCGAAGTCGAGCGCGGGCTGCTGGATTTGCTGGCCTTGCGTCCGGCGTCCTAACCTATGCCCTCTTTACTCGCACCCTACTTTCGCCGGCTTGAGACCTGCTCACCGAACCGCTGGTCCGGCCAGATTACCAAGGCTGTGGGACAAATCGTGGAGTCCCAGGGCCCGGCCTGCTCCGTCGGCGAGCAATGCGAAATCATCGACCGGTCCGGGAATTCGTATCCCGCGGAGGTCGTCGGCTTTCGGAACTCCACCGTGCTCTCCATGCCGCTCGGCCGGCCTGACGGCATTCGTTTCGGCGACCAGATCGTCGCTTCAGGCGAGTACCCGATGCTGCGGGTGGGAGAAGAACTGCTCGGCCGGGTGGTCGACGCCACCGGCAAACCGATTGACAACGGTTCCGTTTGCCAGCCGCGCGAGGCTTGGCCGTTGCACGCCGCAGCACCTCTCGCCTTGGAGCGAACTCTCATTCAGGAACCGCTCGGTTGCGGCATCCGGGCCATCGACGGCTTCATGACGTGCGGGCGCGGCCAGCGAATTGGAATCTTCGGCGGCAGCGGCGTGGGAAAAAGCACGCTGATCGGCATGATGGCGCGCGGCAGCGCGGCCGATATCACTGTGCTGTCACTGGTGGGTGAGCGTGGCCGCGAAGTGGGCGAGTTTCTGGAAAAAGACCTTGGGGTGGAAGGGCGCAAGCGCTCGGTGGTGGTGGTATCCACCTCTGACCAATCGCCGGTGTTGCGCATTCGCGGCGCCCTCGCGGCGACCGCGGTGGCCGAGTATTTCAGCTCGCGCGGCAAGAGCGTGCTGCTGATTATGGACTCCCTCACGCGCGTCGCCATGGCCCAGCGCGAAATCGGTTTGGCGGCCGGCGAGCCTCCCACTGCGAAAGGGTATACTCCTTCCGTGTTCACCCTGTTGGCGCGCCTGGTGGAGCGCGCTGGGCACTTCGGCAAGGGCAGCATTACCGCGTTTTACAGCGTGTTGATGGAAGGTGACGATCAGCAGGATCCCATCGTGGACTCGGTGCGTTCTCTCCTGGACGGGCACATCATCCTCGACCGCAAATTGGCAGCGCGCAATCACTATCCGGCCATCTCGGTTCTGGACAGTCTGAGCCGGTTGATGTCCACCGTGTGCCCGAAGGACGCTTTAACTAAGGCGCGCCAACTGCGAAGGCTTCTGGCCGCTTACGCCGCCGCCGAAGACCTGATTCGCGTGGGTGCCTATCAGAAGGGACTCGATCCCGTACTCGACCAGGCCGTCGCCGCACTGCCCGCCATTAATGGCTACCTCCAGCAGGAGGTCGATGACATCACGCCGTTAAACAAAGCGATCGAGGCGCTGGTGGCGCTCCCAGGATAAGAAAAGCAGTGGCAAGTGGCGAGTGACAAGTGACAAGAAGTCAGGAGTTGTCAGGAGTCAGAAGTAGGAAGCCAGAGAAAACAGTGATGAGTGATGAGTGACGAGTGACGAGAAGCAACAGTGCCATTGATTCATTGAGTCAATGAGTCAATCGCTCAATCACCCGATGGCCCGATCACCCGATGATCCATGCCTTTCCACTTTTCCCTCCAACCCGTCTTTCGCCTGCGCCAGAGCCTGGAAGAGCGTGAACGCCTCCGTCTGGCGATGATCATTGGGTATCTCAACCAACTGAACCAACTGATTGAGAAACTCGATCAGGAAAAGCTGCGCCTCTCAAGCGGCCTCGAGGACCGTCTCAAAGCCGGCATCACGGCTGGAGAGTTGCAGTTCGAGCTCGCTCGCAAGGCAGCGCTCGAACAACAAAAAAAGGGCCTTCGGCAGCAGCTCGCCAAGCTGGAAGAACAACGGGCGGCGCAGAAGCAGGCATTTCGCGAAGCCCAACGCAAGCGCAAGATCGTCGAAAACCTGCGTGACCTCAAGCTGGAACTCTATCGCCAGGAAGAGGCGCGGCGCGAGCAGCAGCGCGTGGACGATCTGTTCGGACTGCGCCACGGCCAGTTGGCGAAACAGGGCTGACACAAACACAACACGACAGCTTCCTTGACCCGTCCGCGCTTTGTCCGGTAAGCTGCCATCAGCGAGGTATATAATGCCCTCCCAAACGCAAGAACTTACCTGGGCGAACGTCGACGTCGACAACGACGCCGAGATGGACCTGTTTCGCAAGCAGGAAGAGCGCAAGGCAGATGAGCGCATTCGCAAAGCCTTCCACGAGCTACAAGAGAAAGGGATCATCGACGCGCAGGGCCGGCGCATCCGAAAGGATCTTCCGCATGATATGCGAGAGGACTCCGAGTGCGACCTCGGATGATCGTAATCGCAGGCCCGCCGGGAAGCGGCAAGTCGTCGGTCTTTCCGGTGTCTGAGGCAGGAGTTGATTTCTTCAACATCGACGACCAGGCCGCTCTTCTAAATGGCGGCTCCTATCAGAGTATTCCGCCGGAAATTCGCGCCCAAGCTAGCCGAGAGTGCGAGCAGTTCATCACAACACACATCGCAGACGGCCGGAGTTTTGCGGTGGAAACAACCCTGCGTACCAGGAAGGCTTTGGAGCAGGCCGAAGACGCCCGAGAACATGGGTTCGAAACTGAAATGATTTACGTTGCCCTGGACTACATCGGGGACAACATTGAGCGCATTGCGATACGCGCAGATGCCGGCGGACACGCCGCATCTCCAGGGCGAATCCGCGCAATCCATCGTGCCAGTCTTGGAAACTTGCCTGCCGCCTTGCGTCAATTCGACCGCGTATGGGTCTACGATAACAGTGCGCCGGGCGGCCCTCGTCGGCTCGTGATGGAAACATGCAAGGGTTCAGTGCGGTTTGTCGCGGATGAGCCACCTCGCTGGCTTAGAGAAGCCTTCCGCGGCACGGAATACGGATCATTCTGAGGCGGGTGGTGCCTTGAGTCCTTGAGTGCTTAGAACTCGGCCACTACGGGAAGCCGCTGAGAGTCAACTGCCACCGACAAGCAAAGAGCCCTCTAAACCAGACCTCCCCAGCCGGTGAAGAACCGGTACGCCCGTCGTGTTGCTCGCTACACAGCGACCGCAACCCGACCGCCGCTGATGTAGCCTACGCATAAAGGGCTTGACATTTAGGCTAGAATATGCAACGCTATCCGATGGGCCAGGAGAAATCGGGGGTGCCGTGCGGGCGCCAGGTCAGGGGGTGCCTGGGTTTTGAATGTTGGCCCTGAGCGCACAGACGTGAGCTGCTGCCCCGCCTCAGGAAAGGCCAAAAGGCAGCGGATATATGATGAAAATTCATCGAACGAAGCCGGAATGTTGATGAAAGCAAACGTTTTGTTCGCTTAAGGCGGGATGTTGCTGAACATCTAAATATAGATGATTACCGTGGCAGGGCCGCCTCCGCGATATCACCGTGACGGCCGGTCGGCACTTAACTCGGAAAACCGGGGGGCATCGTAGAACGGCGAGTGCCCAAACTCAAAATATTGGGATCGAAGCTGCTAGTGTTCTGAAAATAAAGGACGTGCTGTTCAAAAGCCAAGAAGTCATCGATAAATAAGACGGTGATAGGCCGGTGTTTCAACTTTCCATCTTGCCTCCCCCGCAGCGCCGGCTTTGGGATGAGCTGGGTGCCACTCCCAAAGGCTTCGTGCTCTATGGCGGTACGGCCTTGGCCCTCCGACAGGGTCATCGCCACTCGGAGGACTTCGGCTTTTTCTCGAATCGACCCTTCAAGCCAGCCGAACTGGCCGCCCGCCTTCCATACCTCGCCGGAGCCGAGATTACTCAATCGAAGGAGAACACCCTGACGGCGATTGTGGACCGTCAGGGACCGGCAAAAATCTCCTTTCTGGGTGGTCTGCAACTGAAGCGCGTCCAGCAGCCGGATGTGGCTCCGGAAAACGGAATCTCGGTGGCCTCCCTGCTCGATCTGGCGGCCACCAAACTTGTCACCATCCAGCAGAGGGCGGAAGCGAAGGATTACCTAGACGTGGCGGCCGCTTTGGATGCCGGCCTGGCCTTGCCGGAAGCACTGGCCGCGGCTCGAGCGGTTTACGGCCCGGAGTTCAACGGGGCGCTCAGCCTGAAGGCTTTGACTTATTTCGAAGACGGCGATCTGCCCCACTTGGAAGGGGCGATTCGAGAACGGCTGCGGGCGGCGGCAATCGCGGTAAAATTGACGAAGCTTCCTACGTTGGTGGCGAAGGAAGGGCTCAACCCGGATGTTCAAGCATGAATTACCCTGAGGAGTTGCGGACCGTGGCCAAGCGGGTGGAATGGTTCAAGGCGCCGGAAGAGGCTTTGGCCGATCGTAGGCATTTTCTGGCCCACCTGATGACTTACGGGACGTGGGATGACTTGGTGGTGGCGGCGCAGTACTACCCGGAGGCGGAATTTGAGGCGGTGTTGGACAATCCTCCGGCAGGGATCTTCGACCGGCGCTCGTGGGTTTATTGGAACTTGCGCTACCGCCGGGATCCGGTGCCGCCCCTGCCGCGGCGCAACATTCCGGACGGCAGTTGAACCCGAAGTGAAGTGAACGTTCGTCCGAAGTTTGTTCTCCGGCGGGTGAGAATATAATGGCTTCCGGCTTCTCGCAAAATCAGACGTCTATGAACCTGTCCCAGAGGCTCGCCGGCAATTTCAGCGGAACGGTGCGGCACCGTGGCCACAGCTACTACTGGCAGGGCCGAGTGCGCATCCGGCACGGTTCCGAATCCGGCGTGGCGGCCAACGTCCGCGGCTCCCAAAACTATCAGGTCAACTTGGACTGGCAGGATGGAGTGCTTTCCGCCAACTGCGACTGCCTCTATTTTGACTCCGACGGGCCTTGCAAACATTTGTGGGCCGCAATTCTTGCCGCGGAAGCCTACGGGCATCTTACCGCAGCAGCCTCAGCCCCAAAACTGGTTCTGGATTGTGGAGATTACGGTCTCGACGAGGAATACGACGACGAATACGAGGAAGACTTTCCTTTATCGGCTCGCCGGCCGGTGGCGGTTCCGCCTTCCGTGCCCAAATCACAAAATTGGCTGAAACGCATCACGGAAATCTCTGATAGCGCCTCCACGCAAGCCTCCTGGAGCGGCGAGCCATGGCCGGCCAAGCGCCAGGTGCTCTACATCGTTGATGTTGCGGCCAGCCCGACGGCGAGCTGTCTGATCCTGTCCCTGGCCTCCCGCGACCGCAAGATGAACGGCAGTTGGGCGCGCTCCAAAACTCTCAGTCTGCGCCGCAGCCAGATCGCGCAGTTGCCTTTGGCGGAGGACCGCGAAATTCTCTCCGCGGTGGCCGGTAGCATCCAGTATTACGGCTGGGGTGACTCCGCACTGACCTATCAAATCCCCGCCTCCTGCATGGTGCCACACCCCCTGGCGGAAATGGTGATGCCCTTGGTGGCGCGCACCGGCCGCTGCTATCTGCGTATGAGCGAAGGCATGGATGACGTGGGCCCGCTCGTCTGGGATGAGGGCGGCCCCTGGCAGTTCAAAGTGGAAATGCGCCGCAGCAGCTCGGGCGGATGGGCCGCAGATGGCGTCCTGCGCCGCGGAGAGGAGCGCATGAACCTGGCCGAGCCCGTGCTGATGACGCAAGGCGGCTTGGTGTTCACTCGTGATCGCGTGGCCGCGCTCGCCGAAGAGGCGCGCTTCGACTGGATGGTCCGTCTTCGAAGGGCGGGCGCCATCGAGGCTCCCGAGAAGGATCAGGACGCATTGCTGGAGGCGCTGCTGGCGATGCCCGGACTGCCGGCGCCGGATGTCCCGGAGGAGTTGCGCTACGAAGAGGTCGTGATCGTGCCGCGGCCCGGCCTGCAAATCCGCACGGGCCGTTCCATGCTGGGCGCCGGGGAAAAGCTGCGGGGCGAGCTCTCTTTCAACTACGACGGCAAGTTGGTGCGGGCCGTGGAACGAACCCAAGGTTTTTACGACGCCGCCAGCCGCCGTTTTACGCGGCGCGATCCGGAAACGGAAAAGGCCGCCGCGGAGCTGCTCACCGGGCTTGGCCTGAAATTCCAGAAGTCGCATTACGGGCAGCCGGAGGACGTCTGGGAAATCGCGCCCACCAAGCTGCCGCGCGTGGTGCGGACGCTCGTGGAAGCCGGCTGGCATATCGAAGCCCATGGCAAGGTCTTTCGGCGTCCGGGCGGATATCACCTCGAAGTTGCCACCGGGGTTGACTGGTTCGAGTTGCACGGCAAGGTGGAGTACGGCGATAGCGTGGCGCGACTGCCGGAATTGCTGGAGGCACTGAAGCGCGGTGAGAACATGGTGCGCCTCGACGACGGCACTTACGGCTTGCTGCCCGAGGAGTGGATGCGCCGCATCGGCGTGCTGGCCGGTGTGGGAGCCGCCGAGGCCGGACACATCCGTTTCCGGCAGACTCAGGTGGGGTTTCTGGACGCGCTGCTGGCCTCCGAGCCTGAAGCGCGCTGCGATGAGACCTTCACCCGCATGCGCGAGGAGTTGCGCCAGTTTCAGGGTGTTGAGGCCGCTGCCCAGCCAGCGGGTTTTGTGGGGCATTTACGCGATTACCAGCGCGAAGGCTTGGGCTGGATGCAGTTTCTTCACCGCTTCTCTTTCGGCGGCTGCCTGGCGGATGACATGGGAGTGGGCAAGACGGCCCAGGTGCTGGCGCTGCTCGAAATGCGGCGCGAGCTGCGAGCCGCGGGCGAGCCGCCCGGCCCTTCGCTGGTGGTGGTGCCGCGCTCGTTGGTGTTCAACTGGAAGGAAGAGGCGGCGCGTTTCACGCCCCAACTGCAGGTGCTGGATTACACCGGCGTGGAGCGTATCGGCACCGACCTTGCCGCTTACGACGTGGTCCTCACCACTTACGGCACGCTGCGGCGGGACGTGCTGAAACTGAAGGAAGTGCAATTCGATTACGTGGTGCTTGACGAGGCGCAGGCGGTGAAGAACGCGGCCACCGACGCAGCCAAAGCTGCGCGCCTGCTGCGTGCCGGACACCGCCTGGCGCTGAGCGGCACGCCGGTGGAAAACCACCTGGGCGAACTGTGGTCGCTGTTCGAGTTTCTCAATCCGGGCATGTTGGGCGCCGCGTCTGTCTTCAAGCTGACGAGCGGCGCCGGCCGCAGTCCCAGCGAAGAGACCTGCCGGCTGCTCTCCCACGCGCTGCGTCCCTTCATTCTGCGCCGCACCAAGGAGCAGGTGGCGCGCGAGCTTCCGCCCAAGACCGAACAGACCCTTTATTGCGAGATGGAGCCCGTGCAACGCAAGCTCTACCAGGAGCTGCGCCAGCACTACCGCGACTCGTTGCTGAAGCGCATTGAGCTGGAGGGTATAGCGAAGTCTAAAATCCAGGTGCTGGAGGCCTTGCTGCGTCTGCGCCAGGCCGCCTGCCATCCCGGCCTGATTGACAAGAAACGCACAGGCGAGAGCAGCGCCAAGCTCGAGACCCTTCTCGAGCAACTGGGCGAGGTGCTCGATGAGGGCCATAAGGCGCTGGTATTTTCGCAGTTCACCAGCCTGCTCCGCATTGTGCGCGACCGCCTTGATAGCAAGGGCGTGGCTTACCAGTATCTGGACGGCGCCACGCGCGATCGCAAGACGCCGGTGGATCGCTTCCAGAACGATCCTGACTGCAAGCTGTTTCTGGTGAGCCTGAAGGCCGGCGGGCTGGGCCTGAACCTCACCGCCGCCGAGTATGTGTTTCTGCTCGATCCCTGGTGGAACCCTGCGGTGGAAACGCAGGCCATCGACCGCGCTCACCGCATTGGGCAGACGCGGCAGGTGTTCGCTTATCGAATCATCGCTCGCGACACCGTCGAAGAGAAGGTTCTGGAACTCCAGAAGACCAAGCGCGACCTGGCAGCGGCCATCATCAGCGCGGATAACAGCCTCATCCGGACCCTGCGCCGGGAGGATCTTGAGCTGCTGTTGTCGTAGGACTACTTAAGTCTTCCGGTAAGGAGATCGTGCGCTCTTCATGTACGGCTTCGCAAAGAGTGCGAGGGCCAACATTCGCACCGATGAGGAGCAAGAGTTCAAAGAGGCCGCCAAATACGTCCTGAGCCTGACGGAAGAGTACCTTGCGGAGCTGGTCAGGCAAGGTGATTTCGTGGAGGTGAAGAGCAGATGAGCAAAAAATATCGAAGCGATGCCATGGCCTCTATTCACGAAACAATGGAGGCGCTGCATAGAGTGGGCGCCATCGGCAGCAGACCATGCGCCGCTTTGATGGGGCCTGCCTCACGAACGTCCAGCCGCTGCGACCAAGAGAGATCAAGGCCATTCGAGAGCGGGAGCGGGTGAGTCAGACGGTGTTTGCGAATTACCTCAACGTGACGCCGAATCTGGTGAGTAAATGGGAACGGGGAGAGAAGCGGCCTTCCGGCCCCGCACTGAAGCTGCTTTCCCTTGTCGAGAAGCACGGGCTGAGTGCCGTCGCCTGAAGCCAAGGCGGTTACTGAACACAAGGCGTGGAGATGTATGGAATCTATCAGATTGCTTGAAGGCAAGACGCGCCTTTCAGCCTTGCTTGAGCGCGTGGCTCTGGGCGAGGAGATTACCATCACCAAGCGCGGGCATACCGTGGCGCGCTTGGTGCCGATGGAGCGTCGCGGCAAGAGCGACCCGAAGCAAGTCGCGGAAGCCATTGGGCTTTGCGCAAAGGCGTCAAGCTTGAAGGTGTCACTGGGTGCGCGACATAGACGTGGGCTTTTTGGCGTTTCTTTTTTTTGTGGCCTTTATCTGTGCGTAGTGCATACTTGCAGATAGAGGAGGTGGCTATGCCTCAAACCCTGCCTGCCCTGGAAGGCGAAA